>ENA-UOWE01002690-UOWE01002690.1-activated-sludge-metagenome-genome-assembly--contig:-NODE-2690-length-19250-cov-5.373639_pt1 | contig 19250 bp, 16 predicted proteins | sample MGYA00249841_ERZ761562 | MGnify/ENA primary metagenome ERZ761562 (study PRJEB28883, sample SAMN05720200) | activated sludge metagenome | isolation source: Anaerobic digester | place: Japan... | reverse complement strand
AGGAGGATATAAATCAGTCAATCAAAATATCGATAACAGCTTCCCGGTTCTTGCATGGCATCCAACAGGAAGATATGTAGCTGCCATCAAAGAAAAGAAAGGCAAAGTATGGCTCGACTATTACACACCCGGAAAAAGAATTAAGAGAGAAACGAACAAGTTTTTCTACTTCGACAAAGTACTCGACTTCTCCTACTCTTCTTCAGGAAATGAAATTGTATTAACGGGAATTCAGAAAGGACAATCGGATATTTACACGTTTAATCCGCGTACAAAGACTTACCAACAACTAACGAAAGATCGTTGGGATGATGCTAATCCTAAATTTGTATTAAACGACAAATACATCATCTTCAACTCTACACGAACAGAAGATTCATTAAAATCGACAACCTTCCGTCAAAAAGAAGATATCGTAACATCACCAACAACCGATATTTACCTTTACGACTATTTCAATAAATCGGAAAAGCTCATAGCAATTACATCAACACCATTGGTTAATGAAACCATGCCATTGATGATAGACTCCGCGCATTTCTCATTCTTGAGTGATGAAAACGGAATTGTTAATCGATACATTGCTACACTCGATAGCACAATTGCTTTTATCGACACAACGATACATTATCGTTACATCGTAAATTCTAAGCCGGCCAGTGATTATCAACGCAGCATTCTTTCGCAAGATGTAAATCCGTATAAAACTAAATTGGCTGAATTATACAAAGCCAATAACCGATTTGAGCTTTATCTCAATCCGCTTAACAATAGTGCTTCTACGGAATTATTACCGTTGAAGAAAACTACACTGCGTTTCAAAATCGACAAGACACCTTTACCGCAAGTAAAACAGATAAAGTCGACCCCAACAATTACTTTACCTGAACCGGGCAAGAAACCATCGGGTGAGACTAACGTTGGCGACTCTACGAAAATCGATATCAACAACTACTCTTTCCAAACCGACTTCCCGAAACGTAAAAACAAAACGCAGGAGCCGGAGAAACAACAAACACCGGTAACAACGGATTCATCAATTGCAAAAGCACCGGTTGGAATTATTGACTCAACCGACAGCAAGCCTGTAACACCTGACAGTGTTGCATATCAGATGCCGAAGCAACGTAACTATGAAATTGCGTTCTCGCCGGGATACTTACTTACACAACTTGATAATTCGTTATTAAACGAGACCTATCAATCGTACACCGGTGGTGCAGTATATTTTGACCCGGGACTTAATGCGCTCTTTAAAATCGGCTTAAACGACCTTATGGACGATTACCGAATTATTGGAGGGATGCGTTTATCAGGAAACTTAAACAGCAACGAATATTATGCAAGTTTTGAGAATCTGAAAAAACGTGTCGACAAACAAATAAGTTTTTATCGTCAATCGAGAGAAGAAGTAACAAGTCAATCGTATTACAAAATCAATACTCACGAATTAAAATACGCTACGCGTTATCCGTTAAATGATCTTGCGAGTATCAGAGGATCTATTTCATACAGAAACGACAGAAGAGTTAACTTAAGCACTGATATTGCCAACCTTATCGAGAAAAACAACTCTCAAAATTGGGGAAGTGCTAGAGCGGAATATGTGTATGACAATACCATCAGCACAGGATTAAATCTTTATAACGGATTACGATTTAAACTCTTCGCAGAATACTTTAATCAAGTAGATGCATCGAAGAAAAATTTAACAGTATTAGGAGCCGACTTCCGCTACTATTTAAAAATACATCGTCAGTTGATATGGGCGACACGCTTCGCAACAAGCACTTCGTTTGGCAATAATAAGTTGGTGTATTACTTAGGATCAACAGATAATTCATTCGTACCAAACGACAATTTCAATTACGATATACAAGTAGATCAATCGCAGAATTATGCATTCCAGGCGGTAGCTACTAACCTAAGAGGGTTTGTACAAAACATCCGCAATGGAAATAGCTTTGCATTGATCAATAGTGAAATCAGATTCCCGATTTTCCAATATTTGATAAATAAGCCGATCCGTTCCGACTTCTTCCGCAACTTCCAAATTATCGGATTCGGAGATATTGGTACTGCATGGACAGGCACTTCACCATACAGCAAGAACAACGCACTTTTCAAAAAAGATTATAGCGGAAATCCAATCAGCATTTCTGTAACGAAAAACGTAGAGCCGATTGTTGGAGGCTATGGCTTCGGATTAAGAACTCGTCTACTTGGATATTTCATGCGTGCCGACTGGGCATGGGGAGTTGACGACGGCGCTGTACAACCACGAATTTTCTATTTCTCATTAGGACTTGATTTCTGATAAACTCAGTTATGAATATTGCCGACCGCATCAAACAACTTTCGGATAGCCATCACCGTGATATCGTGAGTATTCGTCGCGATTTACACATGAACCCCGAATTATCATTTCACGAATTCAAAACATCGGCCTATGTCGCTGCTCGATTGAAAGAGATGAATATCCCTTTTACTGAAAAAGTAGCAGGGACCGGAGTGGTTGGATTAATAGAAGGTAAAAATCCTTCGAAACGAGTTGTTGCTTTACGTGCAGACATGGATGCATTGCCAATTGTTGAAGCAAACAATGTAGAATATAAATCGCAAAACGAAGGCGTGATGCATGCCTGCGGACATGATGCACATACAGCGTCACTTTTAGGTGCAGCCAGAATACTTAACGAACTAAAATCAGAATTTGAAGGATCTATTAAATTGATTTTTCAACCGGGAGAAGAAAAACTTCCCGGAGGAGCTTCATTGATGATCAAAGAAGGAGTGCTTGAAAACCCGAAACCTAATTCCGTTATCGGACAACATGTAATGCCTTTAATTCCGAGTGGAAAAGTAGGATTCAGAAGTGGCATTTATATGGCCAGCACCGATGAATTGTACCTTCGTGTGAAAGGCAAAGGCGGACACGGAGCAATGCCACACTTAAATATTGATCCTGTTTTAATAACTGCTCATTTAATCGTTGCTATGCAACAAATCGTGAGCAGAGTAGCTAACCCAACAATGCCAAGTGTTCTTTCCTTCGGAAAAGTAATTGCTAACGGAGCAACGAATGTTATTCCGAATGAAGTATACATCGAAGGAACTTTTAGAACATTAAATGAAGAATGGAGAAGTGAAGCGCATCAACATATGCAAGAATTAGCGCATCAACTGGTTCAATCGATGGGAGGCATATTAGAATTCGAAATAAGAAAAGGATATCCCGCTTTGGTAAACGACGAAGTGCTTACCGCTAAATCAAAAGCTAGAGCTATTGAATACCTAGGACAGGAAAATGTATTAGATCTTGACATCTGGATGGCAGCGGAAGACTTTGCTTTCTTCTCACAACAAGCGAGTGCTTGCTTTTACCGACTTGGAACAAGAAACGAATCGAGAGGAATTGTTAGCAGCGTACACACTCCTACTTTCGACATCGAAGAAGAATCTTTGAAAACAGGAATGGGATTAATGGCTTACCTGGCTATTAAGGAACTCGAACAAGCTTAAGAGCGGAAGAAACTAAAAAACGATTTCTTTTCATTTACTAAAGTCGCTATTAACTCTTCACAAAATTCTTTTACACTAGTGTAACGTTCGTTGATTGCTTGTTGTAATTGCGACGACAATTCTGCGTCTTGTAAATTTTTCGGAGGACTCTTAAACGGATATCGTGCACTAGCCTTTTGCAATACAACTAAAGTTGGTTTATCAATTCCGCTTACCACTTTCAAGGGTTGCACCAACATTAAATGCGTCAACAATTCAGGATTGATATGTTTAAAAGGAATGGCGCCTGATAAAATCTCGTATATTGAAATTGCTAATGAATATTGATCGGAAGCAGGTCCTGTTAAATCATATTTCTTCAACACTAATTCGGGCGGAGAATATATCAATGCAAATCCCGGTTGAAGAGGGACTGTGCCGGATTTACGCATCATTGCGAGGTCAATAATTTTAATCGAAGCATCTTCCGAAATATTTTCATTTTGATGCGCCACTAAAATATTGTGTGGTCTGACATCACCATGTATTAATCCGGATTCGTGCAAAGAATTTAATGCCTCACCTACTTGACGAATAATATTAATCAATAAAGTGCGATCCCCTTTTTTCCTTAGTAATCCCGATTTACTTAATGCCCATAAACTATCTCCTTCAATAAATGGGCGAATCAAAAAAGTAACATTATTTACTAGACATGAATCGGTATAAGCAACAAAAGAAGGATGATTAAATTGAAGAGAATACTCGTGAACATCGGCATCCGAATGCAATTGCTTAATGAGCACTTTGCAGTTGTTATCATCAACACCAACGTAAATAGCACTAAACTTCCCTTCTCGTAAAAATGAAATTTCCGGATCAAAAGTATATACACCCTTCGATCCGGAAATTTTTATAATTGACATCTTATTGATTCGCTGTTTCTGCTGAATAAACACGCATCATCTCTTCTGCTTTATCAACCATATTTACAGAGCCGATATAAAGAGGAGTACGTTGATGCAAAGAAGTTGGTTGTAATTCAAGAATACGATTAAATCCGTCGCTCGCCTTTCCTCCTGCTTGCTCAGCGATGAACGCTAAAGGATTGCATTCATACAATAAACGAAGTTTACCTTTAGGAGATTTATGCGTTGAAGGATAAATATAAATTCCGCCTTTGATCAAGTTACGATGAAAATCGGCAACTAAAGAACCAATGTAACGAGAAGAATAAGGACGATTTGTACTCTTATCGATTTCTTGACAATACTTAACATATTTCTTCACTCCATCAGGGAAGTGTAAGTGATTTCCTTCGTTCAAGCTATAGATTGCACCATCTTTAGGCATCATCATATCTGGATGCGATAAACAGAACTCACCAATGGAAGGATCTAAAGTAAATCCGTTAACACCTTTTCCGGTAGTGTACACCAACATGGTACTTGAACCGTAGATAACATATCCTGCCGCTACTTGTTCAACACCCTTTTGCATAAAATCATCGATAGTAGTAGGTCCGGAAATATGCTCCGGGCGACGGTAAATAGAGAAAATTGTTCCAATATTCACATTCACATCGATGTTAGAAGAACCATCTAATGGATCCATACAAACAACGTACTTCGCATCTTTCGAAACTGCGCTATCAATATCGATCAAATCTTCGTTTTCTTCAGACGCAATAGCCATACACTCTCCGCCTGAACGAAGAGCATTAATAAATTGTTCGTTTGCGTAAACGTCGAGTTTCTTTTGATCTTCTCCTTGCACATTCGTCTCACCCATATCGCCAAGAATATCAGCCAATCCCGCTTTATTTACCTCGCGGTTAACCAATTTAGCGGCAATACCGATATCTCTTAATAAGCGACTAAGTTCACCTTTCGCAAAAGGGAAATCTGTTTGACGTTCGATAATGAACTGTCCCAGAGTAATAAAACGACGAATGGGTTTGTGAGTAAACATGTGTGTTAGGTTTGATTACAAAGATATACGCTAAATCATGAAATTAGGTTTCAGAAAGTAAATTTTAAAGCCGATAATAATCAGCTTTCTCAAAGCAGTCATTTTTATTGATAAAATTGTTCAAAATTCATAGGTGAAACATCAAAAATTAAGCTGATTTTAAGATAATCTTGTAAAATGCGACCTACTTCATTCCCTAAAGACAAATTAAAAGTACTGCTGCTTGAAAACGTTCATCCTTCAGCAGTTAAAATGTTCAAAAATAGCGGGTATTCCGATATTGAAATCCACAGCGGATCATTGTCTGAAAAAGAACTAATGGACAAAATTTCGAAAGTCCATATTTTAGGAATCCGTTCCAAAACATTGCTAACCGACAATATTCTTAAAAAAGCAGAGAAACTATTGGCTGTCGGAGCATTTTGCATCGGCACCAATCAAATTGATATGAAATCGGCAACACGAGAAGGTATCGCTGTCTTCAATTCTCCTTTTTCGAATACACGTTCAGTTGCTGAATTAGTAATAGGACTCAGCATTATTTTGATGCGTCGGATCACCGAAAAAAACGAAGGTGCTCACAAAGGTTTATGGTTGAAAGAAAGCAGCGGTTGCTTTGAAGTAAGAGGGAAAACTTTAGGTATCATCGGCTACGGACATATCGGTTCTCAAGTGTCGGTATTAGCTGAATCTATGGGAATGAAAGTGATCTTCTATGATGCTGCATCCAAATTGAGTTTAGGCAATGCAACTCCTTGCAGAAGTATGGATGAACTATTGAAGAATTCAGATATCGTTTCATTGCATGTGCCGGGCAATAACGAAACAAAAAACCTAATTAATTATTCGCGGTTAAAAAAGATGAAAAAGGGAGCAATCCTAATCAATCTTAGTCGCGGAGATGTGATGGATGTTAAAGCAGTAAAAGAAGCGTTGATCTCGAAACAAATCGGAGGATTAGGCGTGGACGTTTTCCCTGAAGAACCACAAAGCAATAAAGATATTTTCTCTTCTCCACTTCAAAATTTACCGAACGTAATTCTCACTCCCCATATCGGTGGAAGTACTATGGAAGCACAAGAAGCTATAGGATTAGATGTTGCCGAAAAACTTATTTCGTTTACTGAAACCGGTTCTAGCAACGGATCATTAACTGTTCCTGAAATCAGCTTGCCATTGCTCAATAACGCTCATCGTATTTTGCACATACATCACAACGTTCCCGGAGTATTGAGTCAAGTGAACGGGGTATTATCGAAGATGAAAGTAAATATCCTAGGCCAATACCTGCAAACAAATCGCGAAATCGGTTATGTGGTACTCGACATCGACAAAAAGAGCAGCTCTAAGGCGATGGGAGAGCTGAAAAAGGTAAAAAACACGATACGTACCCGCGATCTATACTAAACCGAAGTATTGCATATTGGCAGGGATAGACTATTTGAATATTTTTTCATAGTTTTATCGTACCTAACCTCAATCTTATATGGAAATTATTAATCAGCCAAATGCTGTAGGCAAACGATTTTACCCTATCTCCTTCAAAGGAAAAGGGTCCGAATATTTCGGAATAGCAATTGTTAATCTACTTTTAACAATCATCACCCTCGGACTATATTATCCTTGGTCGAAAGCTCGTCAATTACAATACTTGTATGGCACTACCGAATTCAACGATAGTCGTTTTGAATTTCACGGTACAGGAGCCGAAATGTTTAAAGGTTTTATTAAAGCCATTTTAATCATTACCGTGCTTTATGGATTAACATTTTTATTCATATTCATGCGAATGCCAATCATTGGAATATTGGTAATGTATCTAGGACTATTTGCAATTATTCCATTGGCTATTCATGGAAGTTATAAATACAGAATGTCACGTACATCATGGAGAGGAATTCGCTTCGGATATCGTGGTGACAGAAATGAGCTATTCAAAATTTTTATAAAAGGAGTTCTACTTACCATCGTTACTATTGGTATTTACGGAGCTTGGTTTTCTATGAATTTAAGAAATTATATTCTAGGTAAAATAAAATTCGGAAACGCTCAATTCACTTACAATGGTGATGGAGGGAAATTCTTTTGGATGAATGTAAAAGGATATTTACTCACTATTGTTACTCTGGGTATATATGCTTTCTGGTGGCAAAAAGATATTTTCAATTACTATATCGATAACCTTAAATTATCGCACGACGATAAAAATATCGAATTTAAAAGTACTGCTACGGGAGGTGATTTCTTCGGATTATTAATCGTGAATTTCTTGATTCTGATCTTTACTTTAGGAATCGGATATCCTTGGATTGTTGCTCGCTCATTACGATTCATCTTCTCAAAAATTCAAATTACAGGTGATATCGACTTCAATAACTTAATTCAATCGGAAGAAAATTACACCGATGCTACAGGTGATGACATGTCGGATATGCTCGACATCGGGTTTGTAGTTTAACAACAACATACTATCAAGGATTCTTTTTCTCATTCGGGAAAGAGAATCCTTTTTCATTTTAAATCATCAACCTATGGATGCAGTATTTTATAACGGAGTAAGTGCAAGGCCCATTGATGCGCAAGTGTCGCTGCTCGACGAAAAACAACAACTGCTCATAGAAGTTGATGGAGAAACTCCCATCTTAATCGCTTTTAGTGATATTGCAATCACGCATAGTGAAAATGGATTAATCGTTTTGTCGTTTGGTAAAAATCCGAATAGAGTTATTGAAGTACGTGATGAATCATTCAGATCTCATTATTTAAAAATTAATCATTCAGGCAAAAAAGGCATTACCTATTTCAAATTATTGAATGCAGGATGGAAAGTCCATGTATTATTGGCATTGCTCATCATTGGATTTTGCTTTGGCACATACTTCTACTTCATCCCTTATATCGCCGAAAGTGCTGTTTCTATCCTTCCTCGCAGCTTCGATAAAAAAGTAGGCGATATGGCATTCGAACAATCGATTACAGAAGAAGAGATTGATAGCGTCGCAACATTAACGATGAACGAGTACTTGAAAAAGATGATGCCTGATGAATACAAAAATTATCATTTGAATGTTGTTAAAAGCGATGAACTGAATGCATTTGCTCTGCCCAATGGCGAAATAGTGATTTATAGTAAGATGTTGAGGCATATTAAAACAGATGATGAACTCAGCGGACTACTTTCTCATGAAATTTCGCATGTAACCAATCGTCATTCAATGCGACTTCTTTGCAAAAGCCTTTCAGGCTATTTATTGTTGAGTGTAATGATGAATGATGTAAACGGATTAATGACCATCATACTCGACAATGCACATAATCTTCAACAACTATCGTTCTCTCGAACTTACGAAGAAGAAGCTGATATTTCGGGATTAAAGCTTCTCGAAAAATATAAAATCAATCCCAAAGGCATGATTGATCTCTTCGAAATCCTCCAAAAAGAACATTCAGTAAACATCCCGGGATTTCTTAGTACTCACCCTGTAACTTCCGACCGAATTACCTATATCAAAAAACACATCAAAAATCACCCTTTTTCATTTACGCCTCACCCGGAGTTAATGCAGTTGCTGACAAAGGCAAAAACTCAAATGTCGAATTAAACAACTTTTGATTTAATTGGTTTTTTCGGACATTTCAATTTATATCATGCTATTATGGTAAATTTGCTGATGTTATCACTTTATTAAGTTTCAAGAATTCCCATTAAATGCAATTCAAAAACGAATAGATCAATAAAATTATGTCGAAAAAGAGATTATATTTCTGGATTATCTACCTGGCGATCGTTACAGGTGTGTCAGCGGGACTAAAATATTTACAAACCTACACGGATATATTACGCGATAACCCGATGAAAAGCGTAGGTTGGTTGGTTTATGGTATTGTATTAATTGTAGGCTACCGATTTTTGGTGCTAATTCCGAGAGAGAATGAAAGCCGTTAAGTACTTACTTGCGATATTTTGTTTGGCTTTGTTCTCATGCAATTCATCGTTCGACAAAAATTCGTTTCAACAATTTAACTGGATTGAATATACTTGGAAATGCCAAGCCGGAAATACTGTTTTTTATGAGCAATGGTATAAAATAAATGATCGTAATTTTAAAGGAATTAATTTCAATATTTGCAACGGACAAATCATCGAAAACGACAGTTCCTTCATCGAATTAAAAGATAATACTATTGAATTCCGATCAGGAAAATCGAAGTGGTTGCTCGAATCTGTTTATGAGAATTCATTCCGCTTCGCGAACCATGATTTCGGAGAAGAAATAAAATATGTTTTCGACAAAAAATCAGGAGCGAATGTCCAACTTACTTTCCCAAATAAAAATGTAAGTTACTCGATGACTCGCATCGACTTAGCCGAATACTTAAAACCAACAAACATAGAAGGAGAATACTTCGGAACAGCTGACCTAAACGGGAAGCCTGCATTATTTAGTTTATCATTCGTTAAAGAGAATGGAACTACCAATGTTTTTATGACTACCGCCGATAGTGCCATTGTTCATGAGCAAGCTACTTCTTGTTGTATCAACAGTACAAATTCCGTTTTAAATTTCACTAACAACAGTTCACCATACTCTATTCAATTCGATATCATTAACAATCAACTGAAAGGATTCATTGTGAATGAAAATAAATTTCCTTTTACTTTAGAGAAGTCGAATTCATCGCCTGCTAACAACAAAACATCCTCCACTTCCTACTTTGAAACTTCGAAGACAAAAATCAATTGCAACGTTGTTAAGTCATCTAATGAAAAAGCTAAAAATGCTATTTTGATTATTGGAGAACCTTCTATCAACGGACTCAACGGTTACAATGAATTTGCATATCGAGCGGCAGCTAAAGGAATCGCGGTTTATTCTTACAAACAAAATTACTTTTCAGGTGCGAAGTCATATTACGAAGATTTGTACATCGACTATGACAAAGCTGCACACGAAGCTGAAGAAGTGATTGCAGAAATAAAGAAAGAAAATTTACCGGTAACAGTTTTAGCTTTCGGCATAGGAAATCTTGTCGCTGATCAATTAATCAAGAATAACGCTGAAATAAAAAACTTAATCGCCATTTCTCCACCGTGCACTTCTTTTCAATCATTAATTACGACAGAGTCGCTTCGTAATTTGTACATGCGGAATACCAAAACAGAATCGGCCGAAGCTTGTAAAGAAGTATGGAATGCCATATTCGTTTATTTAACAACAGGAAAAGAAGGACAACAAGTGCAGAAAGCAATTGATAACGCTTGGCAAGAAGGATGGGGATCGTATTGTCTTCCTCAAGAATTACCCAACGATGAGACGCTCAAAAAATTCCCGCTGGCAAAGAACTTGAATGCAAATTTCAATGTCGACAGAAGCAACTTTAACATTCCAATTATTGCTCTTTTCGGAGAGAAAGATGTGGTGATGAATGTTAAAGAAAATGCAGAAGCACTCGATCAACAATTCAGTGCTAAAAAAGCATTGCTTCAAATTCGTATTTATGGAAATGCCGGTCATCATTTAGAAAGCAATAATTCCAACGGAACTACGTTCGTTAAATCGTTCAGCAATGAACTTTATAATGATTTATGGAAGTTATTTAAGTAGTATTCTTGAAGGAAACAATTTATAAGCTGATTCATTTCGGCTATCGTCAAGCACTCTGTTGCATCTTCCCCGCAGCTATTTTTATTACTCTTGCATTATCAAAGCAGCTTTCAATTCCTTGGCTGCCTCGCTATGATTTTATTTTGATTGTTTGCTTGTTGATTCAAGTTTTCATGATTTCGTTTAAGCTTGAATCACTCGATGAGCTCAAAGTAATTTCGCTCTTTCATATCATCGGATTATGCCTCGAGCTTTACAAAGTAAAAATGGGCTCATGGGCTTATCCCGAATTCGCCTATGCTAAGTTTTCGGGTGTACCTCTTTACAGCGGATTTATGTATGCCGGTGTTGCAAGTTATATTTGTCAAGCATGGAAACGATTCGACTTACGCTTTGTCAGCTGGCCTAAAAACAAACTTTCGTATCCTCTTATTACGCTGATTTATTTAAACTTTTTCACGCATCATTATCTGCCTGATTTCAGATGGATCATCACACTTTTACTCTTTATCGTTTTCTTTCGCTCTTCAGTAACTTTCAAAGTAAATACTATTGGCATAGGCAAAGTAAATGTTTATCGCATGCCAATTTTACTCTCGTTTGCGTTGATCGGATTTTTTATCTGGATTGCAGAAAATATCTCTACGTTTTTTGGAGCATGGCAATACCCTAACCAAAAACATGGTTGGCATATGGTTCACTTAAGCAAAATCAGTTCTTGGTTTTTATTGGTTATTATCAGCATTGTGATTGTCGCCAACCTCAAGAAAATTAAGTATCCCGATCAATTCAGTTGATCTAAATATTTCTTTACAGTCGATTCTAGTCCGTAGTACAAAGCATCACTGATAAGTGCATGTCCGATGCTGACTTCCAACAACCCCGGAATATTCTTCGCGAAGTACTTCAAATTCTCGAGACTCAAATCGTGTCCTGCATTCAGCCCCAACCCTACTCTATTCGCTGCTTTAGCCGCCTCCACGAAGGGAGCAATGGCCTTTTCGCGATTTTGAGCATATTCCGATGCATATGACTCGGTATAAAGTTCCACGCGATCGCATCCTGTAGCTACGGCATTTTCAATCATTTCGACATCGGCACAAACAAATAAAGAAACTCTCATTCCTTTGGCTTTGAGTGTTTGTACCACTTCTTTCAAGAAATCGCGGTTTTTTATGGTGTCCCACCCTGCATTCGAAGTAAGCACATCGGGAGGATCGGGAACTAAAGTCACCTGATGCGGATTCACCTGCAAACATAAATCGAGAAAGTCTTGCTGAGGATACCCTTCAATGTTGAACTCTGTTGTCAAAACCTTCGACAAATCAATAACATCTGAATAACGGATATGTCGGCCATCGGGACGCGGGTGCACCGTAATGCCATGAGCGCCATATTTTTCGATGTTCAAAGCGGCCTCTACTACATTGGGAATCATGCCTCCACGAGCATTTCGGATGGTCGCTATTTTGTTGATGTTAACACTGAGTTTTGTCACGATAGGATAAGTTTTTAACAATGCAAATACTATTTACGGTTTTATACGTTAATAACTATCAACAGAAAAAAACCGCTTGGGTGTTGCGAAAGTACTATGTTTGCGAACAATCAGAACCATTATGCGGGAAAATCCGTATAAAAAGATAATATGTTTGCTGCAAGACTAATAAGAGATAACGTACCACCCTTGAAACCCGGAGATACCTGCGGGCGAGCTTTGATGTGGATGGACGAGTTGCGTGTGAATGCCTTGCCGGTAATCAGCGGGAGAGAATACTTGGGATTGATCAATAAACTGGATGTCACCAACCCTGCTTTAGCCAATACAACAATTAAAGATTCAGGAGCGCATTTAAATCGCGTTTTCGTTTATGAAAACGAGCATGTTTACGAGCTTACGAAAGTAGCTTCACTACATAAGCTTGACCTTGTACCTGTTGTTTCGAATGAAGAAGAGTACGCAGGACTGGTAACGGTTAACGACTTGGTTGCTTACTTTGCTGAGAGCAAGAGTGTATATATGCCGGGCGGGATTATCATTCTCGAAATGGGATTCAAAGATTATTCAATGAGTCAAATTGCTCAGATTATTGAATCAGACGGAGCTCATTTATTAAGTGCCAGCATATCGTCCACTAATGATCCTCAGAAAATCGAGTTAACTATCAAGGTAGATAAAGTTGATTTATCCAGAATTCTGGCTTCTTTCTACCGCTATAACTACAATGTTGTAGCTTCGTACCATCAAAGTGAACATAACGATGATCTTAAAAATCGTTTTGATTCATTGATGCATTACTTGAATATGTAATCGGCAATCCGGCTGAACCGAATCCTGATGGTTAAACATTTACAACTGTCTTTCTTTTTGTTTTTTGTACTGAGCTCTGCTTTGAGCTTCGGTCAAAATTATCGCGACAGCTTAGTGAATAGCGAGAGCATCATCGATCGAATTATCATCACCGGTAATAACAAAACCAAAGAGCATATTATCACTCGTGAATTACTATTTCACGAAGGCGATACTTTACCTAAATATGTATTAGAAACGTCAATCGAAAAAAGCCGAGAAAACCTAATGAATATCGGCTTGTTCAACTTCGTTGATATTAAATATTTTCAAGGTATAGGAGAACATACCGATGTTCATATACAAGTTACTGAACGATGGTATTTGTGGCCTATGCCTATCTTCGAAATTGCCGATAGAAATTTTAACGAATGGTTCAGCAAAAAGGATTTGAGTCGAACGAACTATGGCATGTATGTGCGTCAAGAAAATTTCCGCGGACGTGATGAAATTTTACAAGTACAATTCTTGCTTGGCTACTCTCAACGACTAGGATTAGCATATACTATTCCTTACATCAATCGTAAACAAAATCTCGGATTTACTGCAGGAGTTTTCACTACACGTAATCACGAAATCGCTTATAATACTTATCAAAATAAATTGCTGTTTTATAAAGATCCCGATCGCTATGTTCGTCGTGATCTTTCGGCATTTGTGCGTGTAACAAAACGCAACGGATTATATCAGTATTTCAATACTACTTTCGAGTACAAAAAAGTATCTACGGTTGATACCGTTCTCGAAATGAACAATGATTTTTTCATCGACGGAAAAACGCAACAACAGTACTTATCGATCGGGTGGAATTTCCGTCTCGATAAACGCGACTACCAAGCTTATGCTCAACGCGGATATTTATTCGAAGCTGATATTTATAAAACGGGATTCGGATTATTAAAAAACGAACCTCATCTCATCGGACTATCATTAGCATTCAGAAAGTATCAACCAATAGCGCAACGATTCAATATTTCAGGAATGGTGAAAGGAAGAGTTGTGCAAAGAGACGATGCTCCTTACTCGAATCAACGAGCATTAGGATATGGAAATGACTATATCAGAGGGTATGATTATTATGTGATGAACGGACAAAATTTTGCACTCTTTCGCTCTAACTTTAAATATACATTAATGCCTACCAAGGTATATAAAGCGCCAATTATCCGTTCCGACAAATTCCGATTGATACCGGTTTCGATGTACCTCAATGCATTTTTTGATGCCGGATATGTAAGCGATCGACAATATGCTGAATTTAATCCACTGAATAATTCATGGCAATACAGCTACGGAATCGGATATGATTACGTGACGTATTACGACTTAGTTTTCAGATTCGAATTTGCTATAAATCGACTTAACGAAAGCGGATTATTTTTCCATATCGGAACATCCTTCTAAAAAGCATGGCTTAAATTCCACAATTAATGTATTTTTACATCAAATTGTTTGAATGAAAATTGCCCTCTACGCTCGTCAGGTATCTGAGTCTCATCATCCCTTTATTGCAAGGCTGTTTGATGAATTGATAAAACACTCCTGCCGACTAATTGTCTATCAACCATTTTATAATCAGGTTAAACATCTTCTCCCCGACAAAGGAAAATTCGACATCTATAATTCAGGATCGGAAATTCGCGGAGAAGTAGATTTTATGTTTAGCATTGGAGGTGATGGCACCATTCTCGATACAGTAACGCAAATTCAAGATAGCGGCATACCGGTTTTAGGTATTAATATCGGTCGCTTGGGATTCCTTTCCAGCATCGCTGCCGAAGAAATTGCAGGTGCTATCGAAAGCTTAATGAAAGGGCATTTCTCGCTCGATAAACGACGTCTATTAAGACTCGAGTCGAACGTAAAAATTTTCGGAGAAGCCAACTTCGCACTCAATGAATTGACCATTCACAAAAAGGACAGTTCGAGTATGATTATCATTAATACCTATTTGAACGGAGAATATTTAAACTCCTATTGGGCCGACGGACTAATCATCTCCACCCCGACAGGATCAACGGGCTATTCGCTTAGTTGCGGCGGACCGATTGTTGCTCCCTACTCCGGCAATTTCGTTATTACCCCGATTGCACCACATAACCTCAATGTTCGACCGATTGTAGTATCGGATGAAAACGTAATTTCGTTGGAAGTTCAAGGAAGATCTCAGTACTTCTTAGCTTCCCTCGACTCACGATCTGTAACCATCGACTCGTCGATTTCGTTAGCAGTTCGACGTGCTGAATTCACCATAAACTTGGTTAGAATGGGAAATGATAACTTCCTTGACACCCTCAGAAAGAAATTAAATTGGGGTCTCGATACGAGAAATTGAGACTTTTTAGCACGAAAATTCACCTTTACATGATTATGATTCATGTAAAATATTACTTTTGTACTTAGGCCTGATTGTCACCCTATGAAAAAGAACCTACTCGCAATCTTATTTATTCTATTATTTTCCTCGTCAGTAACTGAGGCTCAACGACTTAGAGCTCGCTGGAAAGCGTATCGCTATGAATGGAGCGCAGGAATCGGAGCATCTAACTTCCTAGGAGAATTGGGCGGAGCCAATCAAATTGGTACCGACGGTTTCAAAGATTTGGAAATTAGCACTACTCGTCCTTCAGTAGCTGTGGGAATGCGTTATAAGATCAGCCCGGTAATGGCCATTCACTCGCATTTGACATACGGTCAAGTTCGTGGCGACGATAAATTGACAACTGAACAGTTCAGACATAACAGAAATCTGAACTTCAAATCGAATATTTACGAGTTCAATACCAATTTCGAGTTCTCGTTCCTTTCTTCTCGTGAAGGAGGTATCTACCGATTACGTGGTGTGAAAAGAAACAGCACTTTCGAAGCTTCCATGTATGTATTCGCCGGAATTGGTGTTTTCCACTTCAACCCGAAGGGAGAATTGAACAAAGAATGGTATGAACTACAGCCGTTAGGAACTGAAGGTCAAGGCATTTCACCGGCTCGTTCAAAATATAAACGCACTCAACTTTGTATCCCTATTGGTTTCGGTGGACGATATTTCTTCAACCGTCGCTGGGGTATGGGATTTGAATTCGGGATCCGCAAAACATTTACTGACTACATCGATGATGTAAGTAAGACTTACTACGACAACGACGCTATATCTCAAGCAAACGGACCAATAGCTGCTGCATTAGCTGATCCGTCATTGGTTGAAACTCCTGCTACTAATGTTGGTTCTCAACGTGGCGACCCTAGCGATAAAGATGCATACATGTTCATGATTTTCAGTATCCATTATAAATTAAGAACCGGCAGAACCAACTTCCCTATTTTCTAATAGGTTTTGTCTCTGGTTTTCGGCAATATACTGCTATGAAAATCGTTAATGTGCAGATGTTGAAATATTCGATTGCCTTTATTGTTTTACTGGCATTACCCTTTAAAATTTTCTCTCAGTCGAGGGAAATGGGTGTGATGTTGGGTGTTATGAACTACAAAGGGGACTTACATCCTCAGATGTACGACACCAAAAATAATCGCCCGGCGATAGGACTTTTATACCGCAGAAGTTACAGCAACCACTGGGCATTTAAAGGTGCATTAAACTACGGACATATTACTGCTGATGATGCTGATGCTAAGGACGAATTCAGCAGAAACAGAAATCTCAATTTCAAAAGCCATATTCTGGAGTTGACAGGACAGTTTGAGTTCAACTTTTTCCCTTATCAAACAGCAAATCCTTCAACAAAAGCTACCCCTTATATTCTAGCGGGATTTTCGGTGTTTCACTTTAATCCCAAAGCGCTTTATAATGGCGAATACGTTGAACTTCAGCCTTTAGGCACCGAAGGACAAGGAACTTCAGCCAGTCCCGATGAAAAATTATACCGCCGAACTTCCGCCGCTTTTGTTTTTGGAGGAGGAATGAAATTCAAGCTCGGCCGCCGTTGGGGATGCACCATCGAAAGTGCAGTACGAAAAACATATACCGACTACGTCGACGATGTGCATGCTACATATGCCGACCCGAATGCCATACGAGTAGAATATGGCAAGACGGCAGCTATCCTCTCCGACCGCTCGTTCAGCAAGGCACCGGGTGGAAATGTGGGGCGTCAGCGTGGCGACACCTCTCAGCGCGATTGGTATGTATTTACCGGAGTTCAGTTCACTTATACGCTCTCGAAACACTATATCGACTCCTGTCGGCCGTTCCGAATTAAGCTTTGGTGATTTTTTGAGGTTAAACCACGGTTAATTGCGACAAAATCAACTCGAAAGGTAATGGTTTTATTACCTTTGTGCCCCTCATAAGTTATGATTACTAAAGAACAAATCGACGCCGCTAAACTTCCTTCGCATATTGCCATCATTATGGATGGGAACGGGCGTTGGGCTAAGCAACAAGGAAAGATCCGCACCTTTGGTCATCAGCATGGGGTTACCGCTGTTCGCGACACCGTAGAAGCAGCAGCAGAAATAGGAGTTAAATTCCTGACACTTTACGCCTTCAGTACCGAAAACTGGAGTCGCCCGAAATTCGAAATCGATGCTTTAATGTCGCTTTTGGTGCAAACCATTTCGAAAGAAACTGCTACCCTGATGAAAAATAATATCAGATTAGCGACCATCGGAGATACTGAAAGCCTCCCTTCCGGCGTTTACAAGAAATTGCAAAAAGCAATCGACGAAACATCGGGAAATACCAGAATGACTTTAGTACTTGCATTGAGCTATAGCTCAAGATGGGAAATTACACGTGCCGTGAAAGCTATCGCTGCTAAAGTGAAAGCCGGTGACATCGATCCCGATAAGATTGATGAAGCAACTATATCAGATCACCTCTGCACTGCAGGATGGCCTGACCCTGAACTGATGATCCGCACCAGCGGCGAGTCACGTATCAGCAATTATCTATTGTGGCAAATTGCCTACGCCGAATTATACTTTACCCCTAAATTATGGCCCGACTTCCGCAAAGAAGATCTCTATGAAGCCATAGTCGATTATCAGGGTCGTGAACGTCGCTTTGGTAAAGTATCCGAACAACTCAATCCAAAACATGCTTAATAATTTCCGCAGCTTCGCCTGCCTGTTGTTGCTGCTATTTGCACTGCCTTCATATGCCCAGATTCAATTGGGAAACAATGAGGACTTAATTGATTATAGCACTCCCAAAGAATATGAATTGGGCGGAATTACCGTATCAGGAGTTCAGTACCTCGACGAGAGCGTACTCATTACACTTACCGGATTAAACATCGGAGAGAAGTATAAAATTCCGGGCGATAAAATTTCTTCTGCTATCGAGAACTTATGGAAACAAGGATTGCTTTCAGATGTGAAAGTGGTAGCAACAAAAATCGTTGATAACAGAATTTTCCTTGAATTCAGATTGCAAGAACGTCCTCGCCTTTCGAAATTTTCATTCGAGGGAGTGAGTAAAGGTGAAGCTGATAAACTACGTGAGAAATTACAACTGGTAAAAGGAAAAGTAGTTACAGAAAACCTAATCCAGATGTCGATAAACCAAGTGAAAAATCACTTTATCGATAAAGGATATTTATTCGTTGATGTAAAAATCACGACTGAAAAAGATACTACCGGAGGCGCAAACTCTCAAATGATGCGCATCAGCGTAAGCAACAAACATCGTATTAAAATTAATGAGGTTATCCTTTCAGGAAATAAAGAATTCAGCGATAAAAAGTTGAAGCGCAAAATGAAAGGCAGCAAAGAACGCGCTTGGTATAAAATATTTACTTCTTCGAAATATAGTGATGAAGCATTAGAGAAGGATAAAGAAAAAATTGTTGCTTCTTATAATGCAA
>ENA-UOWE01002683-UOWE01002683.1-activated-sludge-metagenome-genome-assembly--contig:-NODE-2683-length-19283-cov-14.641460_pt1 | contig 19283 bp, 20 predicted proteins | sample MGYA00249841_ERZ761562 | MGnify/ENA primary metagenome ERZ761562 (study PRJEB28883, sample SAMN05720200) | activated sludge metagenome | isolation source: Anaerobic digester | place: Japan... | reverse complement strand
TCGCGCCACCTGTCGGTGGGCGCAGTCCGCAGCATGATCGAGCCCCGAGTCTTGCACTGTCGCGGGCATTGAGGCATGGTAGCTCTACTCGATCCTGTCCATGCGAGCCCCGGCGCCTGGCGGCGATCGTCGCAGGGAATCTGGGTAACGCGGTCAGCAAGGGGGGCTGATGGACGACAGGTACATCGTCGAGCGCGACGAGAAGGATCTGCTCGGTCTCTGCAGAGAGGCGAAACGGGGGGGGATCACGCGCCGGCAGTTCGTCGAGCGCGCGCTCCTCTTGGGCTTGTCCGTGTCGGCGGTCGGCGCGCTCGCCGGGGCGTGCGGCGAAGAGACGACGACCGGCGAGACCGCGACCATCCCGCCGATGGACGAGACCAAACCGGCGGAGATCGTCTTCTACAACTGGACCGACTACTTCAACCCCGCCCTCACGAAGCAGTTCCAGAAGGATCATGGGTTCAGGGTGAGGGAGGTCTACTTCTCGTCGAACGAGGAGCTGCTCGCCAAGCTCAAGGCCGGCGCCAAGGGCTACGATGTCATCGTGCCCTCAGACTACATGGCCCACATCATGATCAAGAGCGGGCTCCTCGAACCGCTCGACATGGACTACCTGCCGAACTTCAAGTACGTCGGTGAGCAGTTCAGGAAGCCGAACTTCGACGATCCGGACGAGAACAACGGCCTGAAGTACACGGTGCCGTACTTCTACGGGACGACCGGCTACTGCCAGCGCACCGACAAGGTGCCCGAGCTGCAGACGCGCTGGGACCCGCTGTGGGACGCGCAGTACAAGGGCAAGATCAACATGCTCGACGACGAGCGCGAGTGTCTGGGCGCGGCGCTGAAGAAGCTCGGCTACTCGGCCAACACGCGGGAGCAGACCGAGCTCGACGAGGCGACGCAGATCCTCATCGAGCAGAAGCCGCTGGTGGCCACCTACGACTCGGTCAACATGAGGCGCGCCATGGTCCAGGGCCAGTCCTTCGTCATGTGCTGGGACGGCGACGTGCTCATGGGTATCAAGACCATGGGCGGCGACGCGCGCGCCAAGAAGCTCCTCCACTACGTGTTGCCGGAGGAGGGTTTCTGCCTGTGGACCGACGCCATGAGCATCCCGGTCGGCAACAGCAGCCGCTACGGGGCACACCTGTTCATGGACTGGCTCATGGACCCGAAGATCGCCGGCGAGAACGCCAACTGGGTCTGGTATCTGTCGGCGATCATCCCGGCATCATGGGAGTACACCGATCCCTTCGCGCTCACGCTGGCTCCTACTGACGAGCAGATGGCGCGCTCGGAGCAGTTCAACGACCTGGGGGAGTTCGCGACCGCGTACTCCGAGGCCTGGCGCAAGGTGAAGAGCGCCTGACGCGGCACGGCGGGGGGGCGGGGCGCCGGCGGCGATGCCGCCGGCGCCCTCTTTTGTTGCGACCGGTGAGAAGCTTGCGTGTGGCGGCGCCGGCCGTGGGTCGTCACCCGGTGTGCAGGAAGTGGATGACGTCGCCGTCCTGGACCACGTAGTCCTTGCCCTCGGTACGCAGCTTGGCGTGCTCGCGGGCGGCGGGGAAGGAGCCCAGCTCAAGCAGGTCTTCGATAGCTACGACCTGGGCGCGCACGAAGCCGTGCTCGATGTCGGAGTGGATACGCCCCGCAGCCTGTTTGGCCGTCCACCCGCGCGGCAACTGCCAGGCGCGCGACTCGCTCGAGCGGAAGTCGCCGGTGAAGAACGTGATATAGCCGAGGACGTCGTAGGCGGCGCGGATGAAGGTGTCGAGGGCGCCGGCCTCGAGCCCGAGCTCGGCGCGGAACGCGGCCGCTTCGTCGGGCTCGAGGTCGGCGAGCTCCGCCTCGAGTCGCGAGGGCACGGCGACGACCTGGTCGCCGCGCGCCTGGGCCCAGGCGACGAAGTCAGCGTGGGCGGACAGCGCTGCCGCCGGCGTCTGTTCGTCGTCGATGTTGAGGACGAAGAGGACGGGCCGGTCGCTGACGAGGGCTAAGTCGCGGAAGAGCGGCGCCTCCTCGGGTGAGCGCGCGACGGTGCGCGCGAGCTTCCCCTCGCGCAGCGCGGCGATGAGGCGCTCGACCGTCTCGAGCTCGCGTTGCGCGGCCTTGTCGCCGCCGCGCGCCGCCTTCGCGGTCTTGTCGCGGCGGCGTTCGGCGAGCTCGAGGTCACTGAGGACGAGCTCTGTCTCGACCAGCTCGACGTCGGCGAGAGGGTCGGGGGTAGCGCGCACGTGCGCGACGTCAGGGTCGGTGAACGTCCGGATCACGTGCGCGACCGCATCGACCCCGCGGATGTCGGCGAGGAAGCGGTTCCCCAGACCCTCGCCGCGGCTCGCACCCTCGGCGAGCCCGGCGATGTCGACGACGTCGATCGTGGCGTACACCTTCCGGGGCGTCTCCAAGACCTCGTGCAGGCGGTCCAGCCGCTCGTCGGGCACGGCCACGACGCCGCGGTTGGACTCGGCTGACGTGTAGGCGTACGCGGTCGCGGCTGCCTTGGCGTGCGTGAGGGCGTTGAAGAGCGTGGTCTTCCCCACGTTGGGCAGTCCGACGATGCCGAGCTTCACGGCCGACCTCCGGTCACTGCTTCGCCAGCTTGCTTGTCAGCGCGACCTCGAGCATCTCGATCACGTCGTGCAGTTGCCGTCTCGTCTGCCCCGGGTTCCTGCGCTGCAGGGTCGCCATGGTGTCACGCCGCGTGTTCATGGGGAAGAACGGCTCGCCCTCTGCGTTCAGGTCCTCGTCGGCGGCGACGAAGCCGGCGACGGGGATGCCGTGGGACGCGAACGGGATGTGGTCGCCGGCTTTCTTGTATCCGACGCCGCCCAAAGCCCGTGGCTTCACCTGCAGCAGGGCGTCGGTCGCGACTTCGATCTGCAGCCGGTCGGCGATCGCGAGCACGTCTCCGAGCAGCCACGCGCCCTCGGCCTCGTCGCCGTAGGCGTACAGCACCCGGCCGCCGGCGACGCTGTCGAGGTTGATCATCCCCGCGATCGCGCGTCGCTCGACGTCGCTCAGCGCGTCGACGTAGTGGACCGAGCCGAGCAGGCCTGCCTCCTCGGCGCCGAAAGCGACGAAGGCGATGGTGCATGGGGTGCTCACGTCCTTCACACGGGCGGAGATCTCGAGCAGCGCGCCGATGCCGGAGGCGTTGTCGAGCGCTCCCGGCGATCCCTTCACAGTGTCCATGTGCGCGCCCACGACCAGGGTCGCGCCGGACTCCCCCGGCTTCACCGCGATGACGTTCGCCGAATGGATCGCCGCGCCGTCCCCGTCCTGGGCGATGAACTCCTGGAGCACCGGCTCGTAGTCGTATTGCTGGAAGGCGTGGAAGACGAACTCACGGGCGCGGATCTCGCCCCAGGTGTCGGCGGGGCGCGGGCCCACCGTATTGCTGAACTGGTCCATGATCGCGTAGGCGAGCGACCCGGGATCGGTGCTCGATGCCGCCTTGGAGGGCAGGCCGGTGTCGGCGCGCCGGCCGCAGGCGGGCGCGCCGACCAGCATGGCCAGGGCTATGAGTACGATGACGGTGCGGCGCGCTATCGCGGACACTCGGCCTCCGGGATGCGTGTGGATCGGCACTGCTGCCGGGCTGCGGATCCCGTCATGGTACACCAGCCTCATGGGTCCGCCGGACGCCCGCCGCCGGGGCGGACGTGTCTCGCCGGCGCCGGGGCAGGCGCGCCGTATCCGCACCGCTTCAGAACGGGGCTGGGACGAAGAAGACGTAGAGGCCTCCGAACAGAAGGCCGAACGCCAGCCCCGCGACGACGTCGCCGACGTAGTGCACGCCGAGGTACACGCGGGTGAACGCCAGGAGGGCGGCGGCGGCGATCACCGGGGGCAGCCACTGCGGGTAGAGCGTGCCGAGCGTCCAGCAGGCCGTGACCGACATGCTCGCGTGCGACGAGGGGAACGACTCGCTCGAGGGCGACGGGATGTGGTTGGGGAGGCTCGGGTCGGCTACGGTCGGGCGCCGTCGCCCGACGGCACGCTTGATCGCCGACCCGAGCAGGTCGACGAGGGTCACGGCGACGGCGACGTAGAAGAACGTCGCCACCGGTCGCCGTCCGCCGGTCGCCAGCGGCAGGAGTGCGATCGCGCACCACAGCACGCCGTAGTTCCCGCTCAAGGAAAAGAGGCCGAGGGGTCGCGTGAGCCAGCCCGGATGCGGCCAATCGACGGCGATGCGTCGGGACAAGCGCCGGTCGGCGGCGTCGAGGCGGGTGAGCGCCGGGTGGCGGCCGGGATCGCGCGATCTGGGTCCGTCTGCGCCTGCCATCGGGATCGGCGTCGAGTATACTATCCGCCGGTTCGCGCCCCCGCTTCCGACCCAGGACCGGCTCCATGCGCTCCACCGTCATCGTCACCGCTCTCGGCCTGGACCGTCACGGTCTGCTCGCCCGCGTGGCGACGACGATCGCCGAGCAGAACGCCAACGTCGACGACGTCAGCCAGACGGTCTCGAACGGCATGTTCACGATGATCATGTTCGTGTCGTTCGACCAGAGCGAGACGACGATGGCCGAACTGAAGGAAGCGCTCGCCAGGACCGGGGAAGAGATCGGTCTCCAGATCAACGTGCAGCACGAGAACATCTTCCGCTTCATGCATCGCATCTAGGGCGGGGCGTTCCAGCCGCCCGTCCGCGCGCCGTCACGACTTCAGGGAGGCGACCCGTGGTCTTCATCACCGCGGACGAGATCCTCGAGACCGTCCACATGATCAGGTCCGAGAACCTCGACGTGCGCGCCGTCACGATGGGGATCTCGCTGGACGACTGCGCCGAGCGCGACCCGCGGCGCACGGCGGAGCGCGTGCGCGCCAAGATCGTGCGCCGCGCCGGCCGGCTCGTCGCCGTCGCCGACGAGCTGCAGGAGAAGTACGGCGTGCCGATCGTCAACAAGCGGGTCGCGGTCACGCCCATCGCCGAGGTCGCCGGTAACGACGACCCCGAGGCCTACATCACCATCGCGAGGGCCATGGACGCGGCCGCCGACGACGTGGGGATCGACTTCATCGGCGGCTTCAGCGCTCTCGTCCAGAAGGGCTTCACAAGGAGCGATGCGGCGCTCATCGAGTCGATCCCCGAGGCCATCGGCGGTACGCGGCGCGTGTGCTCGTCGGTCAACGTCGCCTCGACGCGCGCCGGCATCAATATGGACGCCGTGGTGCGCATGGCCGATGTGGTTCTCGCAACGGCGAAGCAGACGGCGGCCGACGGCTCCATCGGTTGCGCCAAGATCGTCGTGTTCTGCAACGCGCCCGAGGACAACCCGTTCATGGCCGGGGCGATGCACGGCAGCGGCGAGCCCGAAGTGAGCATCAACGTGGCCATCTCTGGGCCGGGCGTCGTGCGCAACGTCGTCGCCGCGCATCCTGAGGCCTCGCTCATCGAGCTCGCCGACCTCATCAAGCGCACGACGTTCAAGATCACCCGTGTCGGCGAGCTCGTCGCCCGCGAGGCCTCAGAGATGCTCGACGCGCAGATGGGCATCATCGACCTGTCGCTCGCTCCGACGCCGGCGGTCGGCGACTCGATCGCCGAGATCCTTCAGAGCATGGGGCTGGAGCATCCGGGCGCGCCCGGGACGACGGCGGCGCTGGCGATGCTCAACGACGCGGTCAAGAAGGGGGGCACGATGGCGACTTCGTCGACCGGAGGCCTTTCGGGCGCCTTCATCCCGGTGAGCGAGGACGCCGCCATGGCGCGCGCTGCGGCCGAGGGCGCCCTCTCCATCGAGAAGCTCGAAGCGATGACCGCCGTGTGCTCCCTCGGCCTCGACATGATCGTCGTGCCGGGGGACACGCCGCGCAACGCCCTGGCCGGAGTGATGGCCGACGTCATGGCCATCGGCATGATCAACGGCAAGACGACGGGCGCGCGCCTCATCCCGGCGTACGGCAAGAAGGCGGGTGACTGGGTCAGCCTCGGCGGACTCTTTGGCGAGGGCCCGGTCATGGCGCTCAGCACGTCGCGTAACGACGCCTTCGTGGCCCGCGGCGGGCGCATCCCCGCGCCTCTGCAAGGGTTGACGAACTAGAGGGGCGCGGCCCGAACTGGAGGGGGCAGCTCGTCCGGCGGGCTCGACGGGTAGCGCCGCGGGCTGAGATCCACCTCAGCTGTGGCCGGGGTGCGCGGCTCAGGCGCGAAGGTCCTGCATCATGTCGTGGATCTGGCGGGCCGTGTCCTCCCTGCCGATCGCGCGGCAGATCTTCTCCGCCTCGGTGAGCTGGAGGATCGCGTCCAGGTCCTGCCCCTGGGCACGGAACTGCGTCGCTTGGTCGATCTCGAACGTCACCAGTTCGGTGAGCATGCGTCTGATCTCGGGATCGCCCAGGTCGACCATCTTGGTGCTCGTCGTGACGATGATGCTCGAGAGCGGCACGAGCCGGCTCGCGGACGCCTGCGGTTCCGAGCCCTCCGCCGCGGGTGACTTGGGCGACGACTGTGCCGGCGTGGCCTCGGAGGCCGGCTCGGCGACCGGTTCGGCCGATCCGACGGGCGCCTCTGCGTCAACTTTCACGGCCGTCATATCGTCCGTCGTCTCGGCGTCGTCGCGGGTGCGTCCCGCAGGCGCGCTCTTCGCAGGAACCGCGGGCGGCTCGCCGCGCTCGCCCCAGTCGAGGTCGATCTCGCCGCTCATCGCCGTACCGCCGTCTGGCGTCCCACCCTCGCTCGTCGTCGCGCGACCGTTCGCCGTCGCGTCGCCGGAAACCGGCGGCTCGGCGGGTACATACTCCGGCGCGCCGAGCTTCGCGAGCGTGTCGCTCGGCGGCGTGTCGAACAGGGAGCAGCGCTGGGACTCGTCTGAAGTCTCGACGTCCTCCTCGCCGGGCTTGCGGGTGACGATCAGGCCGACCACGAGCAGGACGACGATGACGACGGCGACCGCGATGCCGACGATCTGGATGGTGGACATGGTCTCTCTCAGGGTCGGAGGTTGACACGCGTGCGACTACCCGTCCGTGTTCGCCCAGGCGCGGCCAATCCCTGCGGTCGGCGGCGTACAATCGCGCCGTGATCGAGCGTACGGTGATCGAGGAGGCGGTGGCGAGCTTGGGTGAGCCCCCGTTCCGGGCGCGACAGGTATACGAAGCGATCACCCGTGGGCTCGTCACGGACTTCTCGGCCATCAGCACCTTGCCCGTCCGTCTGCGCAAGGCGCTCGCTGCGCGGCTGCAGCCCGTCACGATCGAGGAGGTCGAGACGCGCGTCACCAGACGTGGGGACGCGCGTAAGACCCTCTTCGTGACGGCTGACGGTCAGCCTGTCGAGGCGGTCCTCATGACACCGCCGCGGCGCGCCACCGTGTGCGTCTCGAGCCAGATAGGGTGCGCCGTCGGGTGCGCCTTCTGCGCCTCAGGAAGGCTGGGTCTGCGGCGCGACCTGAGCGCTGAGGAGATGGTCGACCAGGTCCTCGCCGCCCAGCGCGCCCTCAAGCCCGAAGGTCGCCACGTCACCAACGTGGTCTTCATGGGGATGGGGGAGCCCTTCCACAACTACGACGAGACGCTCCGCGCCTGCCGCCTGCTGAACGACCCCGCCGGCTTCGGGCTCGCCGCCCGGGCCATCTCGGTGTCGACGGCCGGGGTCGTCCCCGGGATCGAGCGGTTCGCCCGCGAGCCCCTGCAACTGAACCTCGCCGTGAGCCTTCACGCGGGCACCGACGTCCTGCGCGACCGTCTCGTGCCTTTGAACCGGCGCTATCCGCTCGACGCCGTGTTCACGGCCTGTGAACGCTACGTGGCCCGGACGCGGCGGAAGCTGCTCTTCGAGTATGTCGTGTTGGAGGGCGTCAACGACACGGCGGAGCAGGTCGAAGCGCTCGCGCGGCGCCTGCGCCGGCCGCTCTTCCATCTGAACCTCATCGCCTACAACGAGACCGGCGGCCCCTTCAGGCGGCCGCGGCCGGGCGCGCTGAGCGCGTTCCGCGGCCGCCTCGAGGCCGCCGGCGTCCGCTGCACCGTGCGGCGTTCACCGGGAGACGACATCAAGGCCGCCTGCGGGCAGTTGGCGCTGCGCAGCGTGCGCGCTGCGGCTCAGTAGCCGCCGGCCTCGACGACACGGTCGGCGCCGGCGCGTGATTCCTCCGCGCCCGGGCGACGGCCGACCATCCACGCTGCTCACTCTTCTCGGCGGCGGTCGTTCTGGCGTCGCCGTAGCGCGCCTCCTGCCTCGCGTAAGGCGGCGGCGGCGGCGAGTGGGTCGACATCCACGATGGCCATGTCGCTGCCGAGCTCGAAGCCGGCGATGTCGGACAGTCTTGGGGCGATCTCGATGTGCCAGTGGAAGGCGCCGCGAAGGACGGCCGGCGCCGTGTGGATCCAGAGGTTGAACGGCGCGCCGGCGGTCGCGGTCCTGACCGCGACCAGGGCGCGCCGCAGCGCGCCGCCGAGCAGCGCGGGGTCGGCGTCGCGCACGTCGGCGACGTGGGCAGCGGGCGCCAACCAGAGCTCGTGCGAGAAGCGGCTTGCCAAAGGCGTCCAGGCGACATGCTCGCCGCAGAAGACGAGACGCTCGCCGCTGCCGGCGATCTCGTCGCAGAGGACGCAAGTACCGTACCGGTTGCGGTGGCGGTCGAACTCCATGAGCTCGTCCTGCAGCAGCGACGGGACGACGGGGGTGGCGAAGAGCTGGGCGTGCGGATGCTCGAGCGACGCTCCGCTGCCGGCTCCCCGGTTGACCACGAGCGTCGCCGCGGCGGCGCCGGCGTCGAGCTGGGCGCCGATGCGGCGCTGGTAACAGGCGATAGCTGCAGTGAGATCGTCGTCGCCGAGGTCCTCGAGCTCGACGTCGTGAATCGGCGAGTGCAGGATGACCTCGTGCATGCCGGCCAGCGCCGGGTACTTGTTCGGGACCACGCGCACGGTCCAGCCGGGCGAGTCAGGCGCGCCGCCCTCCGGGCGGCGCGCCTCGACCTCCGGAGGCGTGAGCGCTTCGTTCCCGCCGCAGAACGGACAGGGCGCAGGGGTGGTCTCCGCGCCCGGCGCGGCCGCTTGAGCGCCCGTGCCGGGCGCGCCGTGCGGCCGCGCCGCCCGTCCGGGCGCGATGATCGCCAGCTTGCCCGAGACGGGGTTGCGGCGCAGCTCGCCGCGGGGGCTTGTGGCGTCTGTCGTCGGCTGGTCCATCGGGAAGGCAGACAGGCGGCTCAGCTTCGCCGGCCGCCCCGGACCGCGTCCTGCGCTTGCCTGCAGGTCAAGCCTACTCGCTGTCCAGGGAGGCGTCGAGGCTGGCCTTCGCGTCCTCGTCCCGGGAGCGGTACAGCGCCCGCGCGTCGCGCACCTTGTCGTACCCCTCGTCCAGCACGGCGCCCATTTGACGCCACAGGCAGACGTCCTTCTTCAGGTACTTGCGCTGGATGCCCGGTGTGCAATCCTCGGCGAGGGGGCATGCGTAGCAGAGCTCGCTGTCGAGCTTGAGTCGCTGCTTGCGTGGCGTCTCGCCCTCGTCGATGCGCCGGTATGCGTCGAGGAGGAGTTGTTGGACGTTGCCCTGGATCGCGACCTGGAAGTGGGGCATCTGCTCGGGTTCGTCGTACAGGAAGACGCCGTTCGTCCAGTGGGCGAGCTCGAAGACCTGGTCCGTCGTCTGCTTCTCCATGACGGCGCGGATCGCGGCCTCCTCGGTGTAGCCCATCTCGACCAGGCGTTGGCCGAGCGGTTTGACCTTCTTCTCCTCTCGCGAGCGTGTGGCGTCTTCGATGAGCGCTTCGGCCAACTGCTGCTCGGTCAGACAGCCGGCCTTGACCAGGCGGGCGCCGAGCTTCTCGTCGGTGACGGGCAGGGAGATGCCCTCGACGCGACCCTCGACGAGATAGATGAAGCCGAACTCCTCGAAGTCGCGGACCTCGAGGACGCCTGTCACGGCGGCCTGCGCGAGGAACTGGAGGATGCTCGCGAGGTTGAAGTGTGTGATGGATCCTTGCAGCAACATGTCGGGGCTTCGGTCGGGTCGCTCCGCTCCCGTATGTCGGCAGGTGCGGCGCTTTGCGTTAGTGCCTGGGCGCCGCTATACTGCTGCTTCCGGGCAGTGGACGACGAGCGAGGACGCCGTGAAGAGGACGTACCAACCGAACACCCGCAAGCGCAAGAAGACGCACGGGTTCCGCAAGCGCATGAGCACGCGGGCTGGTCGGGCGGTCATCAAGCGTCGGCGGCAGAAGGGGCGCAAGCGGCTCTCGGCCTGACCGGCCGGCCCCGATGACCAACAAGCGTTCCCGTCTTTCGCGCTCTTCCGACTTCCAGCGCATCTATCGCCAGGGCAGTTCGACCGCCTCGCGCTTCCTGGTGTTGTACACGTTCCGCCGCCCTGGTGAAGTGAACGCCGACGGACCGCGCCTTGGTCTGTCCGTCTCGAAGAAGTTGGGCGGCGCCGTGGTGCGGAACCGCGTGAAACGTCTGCTTCGCGAGGCCTTCGGGTCGGTACGCGAGCAGCTGGCCGAGGACCACGACTTCGTGTTGATCGCCCGCCCGCCGCTGCTGGAGCTCATCGCCCGCGAGAGCGAGGGTGAGAAAGGCCTCGTCAGCGCGGCCGTCCGTGACCTTCTGGGCCGCGCCGGCTGTCTGCCGAGCGAGAAGGACGAGGCGTCGTGAGCGCGACGCCGTCACGGGGCGCCGTGAGCTGGGTCTCGATGGCCATGAACAAGGTCCTCGTCGCGCTGATCCGCGTCTATCAGTTCGCCATCTCACCGATGCTGGGCCAGCGCTGCAAGTACTACCCGTCGTGTTCGAACTATGCCATCGAAGCCGTGCGCGTTCACGGCGTGATCCGTGGCAGCGGGCTGGCGGCATGGCGCCTGCTGCGCTGCAATCCGTTCAGCAACGGCGGCGTCGACCCCGTCCCGCCACGGCGGGTCTGACCGAGACCCTCTGTCCCTCGAGCCAAAGGTCAGCCGATGACGACGATCCTCAAGCCGCTGGTCCAGCTCCTGCACTGGATCCTCATGTGGATCCACGACGGCCTCGCGTCCGTCGGCTTGGGCGAGCAGTGGACCTGGGGTCTCGCGATCATCGGCCTGACGGTCATCGTGCGCACGCTGATGTTCCCGCTCACCTGGAAGCAGTATCGGTCGACGCGCGCCATGCAGGCTCTGCAGCCGCTCATCAAGGACCTGCAGCGCAAGTACAAGGACGACCGCCAGAAGCTGCAGCAGGAGACGATGAAGCTCTATTCGGAGCACAAGGTGAACCCGTTCGCCTCATGCCTCCCGCTGCTCATCCAGATGCCGGTGTTCTTTGCCCTCTACTACGCGATCCGCGGTGCAGGCTACCTGCCGGAAGCCGAGACCAAGGCGCTGTCCGACGCCGCCTTCCTCTGGATCCCGCATCTCGGCGCCCCCGATCCCTACTACATCCTGCTCATCATCTATGTCGCCACCCAGATGATCTCGACCGAGCTCACGCTCACGCCGCAGACCGAGACCTCGCAGAAGTGGCTCATGCGCGGCATGCCGATCTTCTTCGTCTTCCTTCTGTTCAAGTTCCCGTCGGGCTTGTTCGTGTACTGGGTGACCACCAACCTGTGGACGATCGGCCAGCAGCTCATCATCCGCAGGGCGATGCCGATCGTGCCCATCGAGGCCACGGCCGGAGCGGGTGGCGGCAAGGGCGGCAAGAGCGGCAAAGCCGCCGCGCCGCCCAAGAAGCGCAGCCGCTTCATGGAGGCCATGATGGCCGCCCAGGAGCAGGCCGGGAAGCAGCGCGAGGAGAAGCGCAAGGCGGCGGAGGGCGGCGGCAAGGCGGCATCCGGCGGCAAGGCGGCATCCGGCGGCAAAGGCACGGGAGCCAAGGGCGCCGGCGCCAGGAAGGCTGCCGCCAAGGGCGGCAAGGCGGGCGCGAAGAAGGGCGGCAAACGCCCGCCGCCGGGCAAGCGCGTCAAGCCGCGGAAGCTCGCGCCTGAGCTCGACGACAACGACGCTCCGCCGCCGTACCGCTGAACGGCGGCGAGCAGAGCCGCATTCCGACACACTGATCGGAGGCACGGATGGACGAGTCCGAGCTTCAGCCGATTGACGGCACCGACGACGACCTCGCCGGCGAGCCGAAGGACGACGAGCCGTACGGGGAAGCCGGGTCCGGCGAGGACGAACCGGACGACGGGTCCGGCGAGGACGAGCCCTACGACGAGGACGAGGACACACACGCGACCGTCGGGAGCGCGGCGACGGTCGAGGCGGCGAAACGTGTGGCGCTCGAGGGGCTGCGCAAGATCGTGCCGGCGGTGAGCGAGGCCGACGTCGAGTACATCGTCCTTGAGGAGGGCGTCAGAGGGGGCCTCTTCGGGCGCGGACGGGTCGAGGCGCAGGTCGAAGCCCGGCTACGGCCGTCGACCGCGGTGGTCGAAGCCGGCGACGAGGGCCTGCCGTCTCAGGCCGGGACGTTGCGCGACTTCGTCCAGGGCGTCGTCGACCGCATGGGCGTCGAGGCGACGGTCGAGGCCCGTGATACCCCGGAAGCCGTGAGCGCCGAGATCAGCGGCGACGACCTCGGTATCCTGATCGGCCGCCACGGCGCGACCATCGACGCCCTGCAGTACATCGCCGCCATCGTGGTCAATGGCGACCGTCACCACCGGCGCCAGGTCATCGTCGACGCCGAGGGGTACCGCAAGCGTCGCGAGGCCTCGCTCAAGGCGCTGGCCGACCGCATGGCGCAGAAGGCGGCCCGCGAGGCGTCAAGCGTCCAGCTCAAGCCGATGACGGCCGCCGAGCGCAAGGTGATCCATCTGCATCTCAAGGACCATCCGCGTGTGCAGACGGCGTCCGAGGGGAACGAGCCTTTCCGCGCCGTAGTGATCTCACCGCGTCCGCGGCATCCGTGAGGGCGTCAGGCCCGACCGCGGGCGCGGGGAACGGGTAGAACAACAGCAGCAAGAGATCATCCGGAGTCGACGGGAACGCGGCAGGCCTGCGCGACTCCGCCTTGCAGGGGCGCGCGGCCGGAACACGACGAGACGAAAGGGGCTCACATGCGTCGCAAGCACCTCTCAGTATGGGCAGGAATCCTCCTTGTGGTGGCGCTCACGGTCGTCTTGGCGGCCGGCTGTGGCGGGGACGAGGGAACGACGGCCGCCTCGCCTTCGCCGACCGAGCAGCTCACCCCTCAGGAGATCGTCGACCAGTGCACGGCGGCGATGAACGAGGTGACGTCGGCGTCGTTCACGGCCGACTTCAAGATTGACGTTCAGGGTGACGCCAGCAAGGTCACGGACGAGACGGCGCGGCAGTTGCTGGCGAAGCCGATCACTCTGCATGCCGAGGGCGCGAGCAGTACCGACCCTCAGGCGGCCGACGTGGACCTGGCCTTGTCGTTCTCGGGCCAGAACCTCGCCATGACGATCCTCAACGAGGGCAAGAAGGCGTGGGTGCAGTACCAGGGCACGTGGTACGCCGTGCCGCCGGAGCAGACGAAGGCGCTGCAAGCGGGCGAGTCCGGAGGCGCACCCGAGCAGCAGTTGCGCGAGCTCGGGCTCGACCCCAAGGCATGGAACGTCGAGTGGGAGCTCGCGGGCATCGAGACGGTGGACGACATCCAAGTCTACCATCTCACGGCCTCACCCGATCCGAAGAAGATCGCCGGCGACCTGATGAAGACGCTGAACGATCCGGACTTCTACAAGAAGCTCGGCGATCAGGCGACGGCCGCGCAGGTCAAGGCGCTGCAGAAGGAGAACGCCGCGCTGCTGAAGCAGGTGCAGAAGGCCCTCGACAGTCTTGACGTCGAGCTCTGGATCGAGACCGGGTCCAAGTATCTGCGCAAGAGTACCCTCCTGGTCGGCATGGACACGAAGGCGATCAAGGGCGCAAAGGGCCTCACCGCCATGACGCTCGGCTTCTCCCTGGGAATGGCGGACTTCGGTCAGCCTGTCGAGGTCACTCCTCCCGCGAAGGCGAAGAGCTTCGACAAGCTCATGAACGACCTCACGGGCGGTATGACGCCGGGCGCGTCGCTCTGACGACAGCTTCACGGGGCGCGGCCGGAGCGGGCGCTTCCCGAGAGGCGGGACGGGCGGGGCGGCGCCGTGAGGCGCCGCCCCGCCCGTCCCCTTTCGGCTCGCCGCCGGCTCCCGCCGCTGCGGCGGCCCGACTCACTCGTCCCAGTCGAAGTCGCGCGCCCGGGTGCGCTCCCATTCGGCCTTCTCGTCGTCCGTGCGCTGGCCGAGGAGCGACTTGGAGAGGATCTCGGGGCCGCCCCCGGGGGCCGCGGGGGACGCCGCCTCGCCCTCGGTCGCGGCGGCCGTCCGTTCCTCTTCGTGCAGGGCCGCGGCCTGGTCGGGCATCTCTTCGCGCCGCTGTTGCGCTGAGGCGCGGCTGATCCGCGCGGCGGCGAGGTGCACGGTGCCGTCGGCGCGGACGCTGGCGTTGGGCTGGAGGTCCTGGCGGTCGTCGTAGCCGCGGTCGCCCAGCCGGACGCTTCCCGTCTCGATGTCGACGGTGAAGCGGTACCAGCCCATCGACCACATGAAGGTGACAGTCGCCGTCTCGCCGTCGAAGCCCACGTGGACGTTCGGGATCCCGAGGTCGGCGTTCGTCTCGGCGATCTTGCGGGGCACGGGACTGACGTTCAGGAGGTCGACGCCACGCTGCAGCAGCGTCATGGAGGCGGCTTGCGCCTCGGCGTCCGGCAGCTCGGCGGCCGAAGCCGCGGCCGTCGCCTCGGCTTCGCGCGCCTCGCCCCGCTCGGCAGTCTCGGCAGCCGCAGCCTCCGCCTCGGCCGAAGCCGGCGTGGCGAACGCTTCGCCTGGCGCCTCGGCCCATGTGCCCTCGACTGTCGCTTCCGCCGATGTGGCGTCGACTGTCGCTTCGGCCGATGTGGCGTCGACTGTCGCCTTGGACCATGTGGTCTCGATCGTCCCCTCGGCCGCCGGAGCCTCGATGGCCTCGTCCTCTGCTGCGACCGCCGGGATGGTGGCCGTGTCCTCAAGCGGGGGCTGGTCGCCCTCGTCGCGCGCGGGCCCGGGCGCGTCTCCTGGGGCCGCCGCTTGGGTCGAAGCCCGGCTCTGCAGCCGCGCCAGGCGGCCGATGAGCTCCTGGCGTTCGGCTTCGCTCTGCGCGAGCCGCGCAGTGAGAACCTCGATCTGGGCGTCGCGATCTTTGATCGCCTTCCACAGGGCGTCGCTTTCGCCGCGCGGGGAGGACCGTTCGACGCTCGTCTGCGCCCCGTCGGCGTTGAGTCGCGCGGCGTTGCCGTTACCGTTCCCTACCTTGAGGCGTTCGCTCGCGGGCGACGCACTCGCCTTTGCGCACAGGGAGCAGAGCAAACGCTCCTCGCCGTCCGGGCCCTCCACCTTCTGCGTCCACTCGCCGACGAGCAGCGTGCGTCCGCACTGGTAGCAGACCGGCTCATTGCTTGCGCCCTTGTCTTTGCCGAACAGGCGTCCGAGCATCGTCGCTCCCTTGCCGGTGCAAGCCCCTCGGGTGGAAGAGGCTCCTGCAAGAGGCCACAGCATACCAGAGGGTCATGTGCCGAGGTAGAGAGGGCCGGCGCCTCCGGCGCCGGCGCCCGCCCTCAGCGCGCCCCGCGGTCGCTGCTGCGCACCACGAGCGTCCCGGTGAGGGCGTCGCCGAGGCGCTGCTTGCGCCTGGAAAGAGGGATGACGAGCAGGTACGGAAGCATGAGCATCATCGCCTCCGGCAGGCGCGTCATGCCACGCACCAGGTGTGCCAGGGCGTCGGGTCTCCCCCCGTCCAGGTTCACCACCCTGAGATCGAACACCATCTTTCCCAGCGTCGCCTGATAGTAGGTCTCGAGGATGACGAAGTAGAGGAGCGTCGGGAACACAGCGGCGAGGAGGCGAAGGACGACGGCGACGCTCGGCAGGGCCACGCTCGCGGCGACGAGGCCGGTGAAGAGCGCGATCATGAGCACCGCGTCGACGGCTCCGGCCGCCAGCCGCCTCGCGAGGCCGACCCCGATCAGTTCCGGCGGCTTCGCCAGCTCACTCCTCCTCGCCCTCCTCGGGCTCGTTCTCATAGCTCGAGAGGACGTCGCGAGCGCGGTCGAGGTCGTCTTCGCGCACGAGGATCTGGATTGGGATCACCTCGCCCACGGGGAAGACATCGTCGGTCGTACCGGAGGTGACCGCCTCGATGCCGGCCTGCTCAAGGACGCCGCACACGATGCTTGCGAGACCTATGTCGTGGACGGTGGTCAGCGTGACAAGGTCCATGGCCTCACCCCGTGGTTCGTGGGACGGTTCCGGCGCCCGCGGCAAATACTGCGGACGCGCGACCGATTATACCCGGACGCCGGCGGGGCACCCGGTGGCTTCACCGGGCCGCGCGCAGAGCCAGGAGGCGTTCGACGTTGTCGCGGTCCGGCCCGTCGCCGGCGACGCCCGGGACCTCGAGGATGCCGGGAAGGTCGGCGAAGAGCGGGTGATTGACGATCTCGGCGAACGCCGGCAGGCCCAGGTCACCGTCACCGATGTTCTCGTGGCGGTCGCGATTGGACCCGAGCGGCGTCTTGGAGTCGTTGAGGTGCAGACAGACCAGACGGTCGAGGCCGCAGGCGGCGTCGAGGTCGGCGAGCGCGCCGTCCAGGCCGGCCCGGTCACGGATGTCGCAGCCGGCCTCGAAGAGGTGCGCGGTGTCGAGGCAGAGCCCGAGACGGGGGTCGCCGTCGACGGCGGCGATCATCGCCGCCAGCTCGGTGAAGTCGACGCCCATCGTGCCGCCGGCCCCGGCCGTGTTCTCGAGCAACACGCGCACCCGCGAGTCGCCGACCTCGTCGAGGGCGCGGCGCAGCGCGCCCTGCACGCGTTCGAGGCCGGCGGCGAACCCGGCGCCCTGATGCGAGCCGACATGGGTGACGATCGCGTCGGCGTCGAGTTGCTCGGCGGCGGCGACCGCGCCGACGAGCGCGGTCACGGACTTCTCGTAGAAGTCCTCGTTCGTGCTCGCCAGGTTGATGAGGTAGATGGTGTGGATGAGGACGAAGCGGATCGGGGACGCGGCGCGCGCTTCGCGAAAGCGCGCCGCGTCCCTCTCCGTGTACAGTCGCGGCTTCCAGGTGCGGGGGCTGCCGGCGAAGAACTGGATCGCCTCGCAGCCGAGGTCCACGCCGTTGGCGATCGCCTTCCACACGCCGCCCGAGGCGCGCACGTGAGCGCCGATGTACATCGCCCCTCCTTCCGTGTGGTCTGAGTCTACCCCGCATCTGTCGAGGCGAGCTGGGAAGTCGACGCGGACGCCGGGAATCAGCGTCGCTCAGCCGAGGTCGCGGCGATCGCGTCGGCTTCGGGCGGGGCGTGATAGGGTTTGCGCCCGGGCGTACCTCGCGTCGTGCCGATGGTGCGTCCGGCACGTCCATGAAGACCGATCCCACGGGGTGACACCGGACCATGTGCGGCATCTTCGGCTTCGCCGGGCCACCCGACCATGCGCTTCTCGGCCGCATGGCCGCGGTGCTCGTGCACCGCGGCCCGGACGACGCCGGCAGTCTTGAGCGGGACGACGTGAGCCTGGGCCACCGGCGCCTGTCGATCATCGACCGCGCCGGTGGCCATCAGCCGATCGCCAACGAGGACGAGACGGTCTGGCTCGTCTACAACGGCGAGGTTTACAACTACCGCGAGCTGCGCGCCGAGCTCCAGGCCGCGGGCCACACCTTCCGCACGCACAGCGACAGCGAGGTCATCGTGCATGCCTACGAGGAGTGGGGTCCGGCCTGCGCGGCGCGCTTCAACGGCATGTGGGCCTTCGCCATCGCCGACTTGCGGCCGATGCCGGCCGAGAGTGGACCGTCCGGTGGCGGCGACGGCACCGGGGTTGCCGGCGGCGCGGGCGTGGGCGCGAGGCTCGTCCTCTGCCGCGACCACTTCGGCATCAAGCCGCTGTACTACACGCGTTCTCCGAAGAGCGGGCGCTTGCTGTTCGCCTCCGAGATCAAGGCCCTGCTACAAGACCCTGACGTGGTCCCGCGGCCCGACGAGCAGCTCGTGTTCGAGTACCTGGTGCACGGGATGCACGAGCACCGTTCGGAGACGTTCTTCGAGGGCGTCTGGCACGTGCCGGCGGCGAGCTGGGTGGAGGTGCCGCTGGGCGCCGGCCCCGGCGCAGCCGATGTGGCCGGCGCCGGCGAAACCGCGCAAGCCGGCGCCGGGTCGTCGAGTTCGGCGCTCCCCGCCACCGCCTATTGGCAGCCGGAACTGCGCTGCGACGGCAGCGCCGACCCGGCCGAGTTCCGGCGCCTCTTCCGCCAGAGCGTCGAACGGCGTCTCGTGGCGGAGGTGCCGGTGGGCTCATGCCTCTCGGGTGGCCTCGATTCGACCACCATCGTCAGCTTCATGAGCGAGCTGCTCAAGGAGCAGGCGCCCGACGCCGCGTCGCTGCAGGGGCGGCTCAAGACGTTCTCGGCCGTGTTCGACGGCGACCCCATCGACGAGCGCGCGTACATCGAGGTGGCGGTCGAGGCGACCGGCGCCGACACGACCTACACGAACCCGACGTCGCCGCAGTTCGTCGATGAGCTGCGCGACTTCATGTGGCACCAGGAAGAGCCCATGGTCAGCACGGGGCCGTACGCCCAGTGGTGCGTCATGCGCCTCGCCCGGGAGCAGGTGACCGTGCTGCTGGACGGCCAGGGCGGCGACGAGCTGCTCGCCGGCTACGTCCCCTACCAGATGGTGTACCTGCGTGAGCTGTGGCGGGCCGAGCGGCGCGAGGAGTTCCGGCGGGAGGCGCTTGCGGCGCGCGACGTGCTGGCGCCGCTCATCAAGCGGCGCCTGAGCCAGCGCCGCAAGCGCCTCCGCGTCGGCGACCTGCTCGCGCCGCGCTTCCGCGCCAAGGCGCGCGACCCCGGCTACGGCCGGTCCCGGGACGACCTCAAGCTGCGCCTGCTCCAGGACCTGCTCACCTACAGCCTGCCCTGCCTGCTGCGCTACGAGGACAGGAACTCGATGGCTTTCTCGGTCGAGAGTCGCGTCCCGTACCTCGACCAGGAACTCGTCGCCCACATCCTGCGTCTGCCCTCCGACGCCATCATCCGCGACGGGTGGAGCCGCTGGATCCTGCGCGAGGCGCTCAAGGGGACGTTGCCCGAGAAGATCCGCCGGCGGCGCTGGAAGGTCGGCTTTACGACGCCCGAGATGCGCTGGATCAAGGCGCGGCGAGCGGCGTTCACGAGCCTCTACCAGTCGCCCGCGTTCCAGTCGCGCCCGTTCTGGCGCGGCGAGCAGGTCGTGGAGGCGTTCCGCCGCTGCTGCCGCGGCGAGGTCGAGGACTCGTGGTTCTTCTGGCGGGCGATCAACGTCGAACTCTGGCTGCGCGAGT
>ENA-UOWE01002676-UOWE01002676.1-activated-sludge-metagenome-genome-assembly--contig:-NODE-2676-length-19320-cov-4.732157_pt1 | contig 19320 bp, 17 predicted proteins | sample MGYA00249841_ERZ761562 | MGnify/ENA primary metagenome ERZ761562 (study PRJEB28883, sample SAMN05720200) | activated sludge metagenome | isolation source: Anaerobic digester | place: Japan... | reverse complement strand
CTGCGACTGTTCGCGCAAGGAGATCTCGCTGGCCAGCGCACCGTCCGGGAACGAAAAAACACCAATATATCCGGGCAGTTGCCGTCAACTCACGCAGTCCAGAAGCTTCCGACGCCCCCCGGCCACACGATTGCGCATACCACCCAATACCTTCATCGAATTCGAGGATGCCGTTTTCGGAAAACAGAGTTCTCAATTAAGCCAAGACGTCGGTGATTTTGTGTTGCGTCGGGGCGATGGGGTATTTGCCTATCAGCTTGCCGTCGTGGTCGATGATCTCGCGCAGGGAATCACGCATGTGGTGCGCGGCGCGGACCTTCTTTCCTCAACTGCTCGTCAGATTTTCTTGATGCGCTGTTTGGGAACCGAACCGCCATCGTACGCGCATGCGCCGCTATGGGTCGGTCCAAACGGAGAAAAACTCGCCAAACGCGCGTCTGGAATTCCTGTTCGGGACCATCGTAACGCGGGCGTCGATCCTCGAAAGCTCATCGCGCGACTTGCGCAGGCGTTGGGTCTGGCAGACCAGAATGAGCCATGGCTCACCCCCCATGAATTGATACCGCGCTTTTCTTGGGGAAAAATCACCAAAGGCCCAATCGAAATCGATCCGTCACGTGATAGTCTCCCCTTGTAGACTGTCTGGTGGAAGCCACCCTCTTCTTTCCGGAGTCGAAGATGTCCACCTATGACATGAGCATCGTCCTCGATCGAAGCCCACCCGTGTATTCGCCAGGGGAGAGGATATCCGGGACGATTGTCGTCGTGGCCAATGAATCCTGCCGATGCGATGACTTGGCCGTCGATTTGTACTGGAAAACAAGTGGAAGGGGAAATAGCGATATCGAACAGGAAACACTGGGGGCGTTCGAATGGCAGGAGGGTGAATCCTATCGGTACGCTTTTTCCTTTTCGGCGCCTCCGGGGCCCGTCAGCTATCAGGGAACGATCATCCACGTGGAGTGGTTCGTGGAAACCCGCGTGGACATGCCCTGGCGGAAACTCAGTGCAAACGCGTGTGAAACCATCACGCTACAGCCTTCGACGGTCGAACGTGACACATCGGCCACCCAGCGCAAACAACCCTATCCATCGGCGTTCCCTGCTCTATCCGGCAATCCTCCCAGGGATTTCTCAAAACCGAAAATACCTGTCGTGACGATCATCACCGGATTGATGCTGCTTGTGACGAACATATTCCTTGTGATCACCCGAGCGCACATTGGGCTCTTCCTTCTGCTGAACGCGCTTTTCCTCTCCGTCATGTCCACACTCAGTTGAAAAGAGCTGCGCAATCGATTCGCAAAACAGAGGTTGGGGAATCTGTCCATCACGATCGATCCTTCCACCGCGACCCGGAGAGATACGTTGCGGGTTTGTGTCCATTTCACGCCCAAATCGAACGGACGACTTCGCTCCGCGAAGGCCATTTTGCATGGTGAGGAAATCGCCTGGACGATGAGGGACACAGACGACAGCACTCGACACCAACACGATCTCGATAAAATCGAAGGGCAGATGTGCGAAGCCTTGCCCTTTTATCAAAACCAACCGCAGGAGCTATCCTGCGAGTTGCCCGTGCCAAACCATGCGGCTCCTTCCTTCGATTCGTCCAACAACTGCGTGCAGTGGAATCTCGAGATTCACCTACTCATCGAGAACTCGCCGGATCTGAAGGAAACCATTCCGATCACCCTACTGCCAAGCGCGTAACCTGTTGATAATAAACACGTAATATCCAACCCTTCGCATCGGGAAAGCGAACACGGAAAGTGGCGTATGCGCTCATGGATCCGTAGCGTCATCGGCATAAAACGGCACGCCCGTATGTGGTAGATTGGAAAAGGGCATTGCTGTAAGCCTTGTTGGGTCCAACCGCTTGCTTCAGAAAACAAAATGTCTTCCTGTGACATAAGCATCCGCTTCGACCGAAACCCACCCGCGTGTTCGCCGGGAGAAACGATCTCGGGAACGATTGACGTCGTCGCAAACGCATCCTGCCGATGCGATGCCTTGACCGCCCACTTGTCTTGGAAAACAAGCGGAAAAGGGGATACCGATTCAGAAAAAGTCGATGTCGTGCCCCTGGGGACGTTCGAATGGAAACGCGGTGAATCTTATCAATATCCTTTTTCGTTTCTTGCCCCTACCGGACCCGTCAGCTATCAGGGGCTGATCGTCCACGTGAATTGGTTCGTAGAGGCTCGCGCCGATGTGCCCTGGGCCATCGATCCACGCGCGAGCGAAACCCTCCTGCTGGTGCCTCTGCCAGCCGAACGCAAGGCATCGACAGCCTATCGCGAACAACCCCATCTATCCGCAAAGCATCATAAACTCGGCAATGGTCCCAGATCCCAGTCGAAATGGGAAAACCGTGTCCTGACGCTCATCCTCGGATCGATCTTCTTGGTATTGGCAATAGCGCAACAAACCATCCACGGATCCTCCGTCCCTTTCCTGATCCCGATGGTCTTCGTCGCCGGTGTCATGCTCAAATTCGCCTGGAACGACTTGAGAAATCTGGTGGCAAGACGGATGGTGGGAGCGCTATCTGTCACGATCGATCCTCCCACCGCGACTCGGGGAGAGACGTTGCGAATACAAGCCGCGTTCACTCCAAACTCGAACGGAAGGCTTCGCTATGCCAAAGCCACCTTGTACGGTGAGGAAATCGCCTGGCGCGGGAGCGGAAAAAGCCGTACTCGCTATCACCAGGATCTCGACAGGGTCGAGGCGCAGATGTGCGGATCATCGGCGTTTTTTCAAAACCAACCCCTGGAACTGTCCTGCGACTTGCGAGTGCCGGAGTACGCAGCCTCTTCGTTCCGTTCCTTCAACAATCATGTGCAGTGGAGTGTCTTGCTTCACCTGGACATCGAAAACTGGCCGGATCTGAAAGAGACCATCCCCATCGATTTGTTGCCAAGCCTGTAACATATTGATTATAAACGAATTATATCCAGTACCTCGCTTCGATGATCCCAACGCGGCCACTGGCTCATGCGCTCATGGATCCACGGCGTCATCGGCACGAACGGGCGCACTTGTGTGTGGTAGATTGGAACAGGCCTGGAACGGGCCATTGTCGAAAGCCTTGTCGAGTCCAACCACCCGCTCCAGAAAACAAAATGGCTTCCTGTAACATAAGCATCCGCTTCGACCGAAACCCACCCGTGTATTCGCCAGGAGACACGATCTCGGGAACGATTGACGTCGTCGCAAACGCATCCTGCCACTGCGATGCCTTGGTCCCCCACTTGTGTTGGAAAACAGGCGGAAAAGGGGATACCGATTCAGAAAAATACGTTCATGAATCCCTGGGGACGTTCGATTGGAACCCCGGTGAATCCTATCAATATCCTTTTTCGTTCGTTGCGCCTGCAGGACCCGTCAGCTATCAGGGATCGATCGTCCACGTGAATTGGTTCGTGGAGGCTCGCGCCGATGTGCCCTGGGCCATCGATCCACGCGCGAGCGAACCCCTCATGCTGCTGCCTCTGGCGGCCGAACGCAAGGCATCGGCAGCCTATCGCGAACAACCCCATCTATCCGCAAAGCATCATAAACTCGGCAATGGTCCCAGATCCCAGTCGAAATGGGAAAACCGTGTCCTGACGCTCATCCTCGGATCGATCTTCTTGGTATTGGCAATAGCGCAACAAACCATCCACGGATCCTCCGTCCCTTTCCTGATCCCGATGGTCTTCGTCGCCGGTGTCATGCTCAAATTCGCCTGGAACGACTTGAGAAATCTGGTGGCAAGACGGATGGTGGGAGCGCTATCTGTCACGATCGATCCTCCCACCGCGACTCGGGGAGAGACGTTGCGAATACAAGCCGCGTTCACTCCAAACTCGAACGGAAGGCTTCGCTATGCCAAAGCCACCTTGTACGGTGAGGAAATCGCCTGGCGCGGGAGCGGAAAAAGCCGTACTCGCTATCACCAGGATCTCGACAAGATCGATGCGGAGCTGTGTGGATCATTGGCATTTTTTCAAAACCAACCCCTGGAACTGTCCTGCGACTTGCAAGTGCCGGAGCACGCGGCCCCTTCGTTCCGATCGGTCAACAATCGTGTGCAGTGGAGTGTCTTGCTTCATCTGGACATCAAGGGTTGGCCCGACATGAAGGAAACCATCCCCATCGACTTGCACCCAAGCTCGTAAGCTATTGATAATCAATATTTAAATACTGGTACCACGCTATCATGAACAAGGGATAGACTCGTATCCAATCGTCCTCATCAAAGGTGCAATCGGCACTGGATGGGAGCGCAACATGGCATCTTTGCCGTGAAAATGCCTGCCTCTACGTGGTAGAAGCAAAGGCACCGTGGTGGAGTAACCCTGTCGGGGCCGTGTTATCACCGCTTGGTCTCCCCCTTGAAAGAAACCATCCCCCTCACCTCGCCCAAAAGACTCGTAACCTATCGATTATACGCGCTTTTATGAGTCAAGGATGCGTATAAACCAACGTTCCCCCACGAAGCTGCAACCGACCGTGCCACCCTTCTGGCACCTCCGGATCCGTCCAGCCGAACAACCATGCCGCATCATAAGGCGATAAATTGATGCACCCATGCGATCGCGGCGTCCCAAAACCGTCGTGCCAATACGCCCCGTGAAGCGCATATCCCTCATGGAAAAACTGCACGAAAGGCACATCCTGAAGGTCATACACATCCCCAGGCTCATCGTTGCTCATGGTCGCCGATACGTGTTTGGTGTGAATCAAAAACGCGCCAAGCACGGTCGAATGCGTTTCTTTCGGATCGCCAAGACCATCGGCTCCCGTGGAAACCATCGTCGCAAACACCGGACGTGTTCCCTCATACGCCACGAGCGTCTGACGAAGAATGGATACATCGATCCATTTTCGGCCAGCTTTGGCCCATGAGGGGACTTCCTGGAGGGCCGGAACGATCACCATACGGGGCCCTTCCCGCAAAAACGTTCCCTCTTTCGTCTCGAGATACACGTTTTCCCCCGCGCGAACACGCCGCCCCGTCAGAGAAAAGCCTTCCCGAAAACGAACCTCCCCCGCGTCTTGCACCGCCCGCGTCTCGAGATCGATCCGATACTGCCGAACGCCGTGCGCATGCACGAAGGCGAGGGGCAAGCCTTGATCCTCGACGAGATGGGTTCCCACCATCGTCGAGCGGACAACAGCTTTGGTGCGGTCGAGGGGAATCAGATCGAGGTCCGTCGTGACGCCAAACACCCGGTCTGTCCAGGAAAAGACTTGTAACAAACCAAAGCCGGTGCGCGGCACGGGACGTCCGGTGTGCAGGATGCCTTGCGGACGCGGTTTGGCGTGAGGAGAGGGCAAGGATCGTTGATAAAGCAGGGAACCGGGAACATCTCCGAGCAAGCTTTCCCATGCGGAAAGGTCCTTGCCTCGTTGGCGGTGTTTGGCGAGATCCGGTTCTACCTCTTGTTGTTCGGCTTCCGTGGGCAAACGAACGTAGCGTGGGGGAGGTGGATAATCCGCCATGACCACGGGATAGGGCATTGCCAATCCGCGGTTCGGAGGGTGTCCCGCGGCCTCGGCCATCGGGTGGTGCTTCTCTAATGTGGCGGATTTTCCAACACATACGAAGCCTTGGGGCTCGATTGGATACCACCCTTGTTGGCAATGCTTGAAGCCAGCGGGATGCTCGTGACGACGAACGGACATGCCCGCACGGAGGTATCCGATGCGGCGCGATCCCCACTTGGGCTCCGCAAAAATCCAGGTTTCCTTTCGCAGGGCCACGAGTTCGAAGGCTTGCTGTGGGGGGGGAATCGGTTCTTCGGCCAATTCGCGTTCGTTTTCGGTCTCGTCGATGGGTTCGACTTCGATTTCACCCGTGGCCGCCTCGAGATCCGAAGGGGAAGGTTCTTCGACGGATGGTTCTTGGCCTTCGGACAGAGGCTCCGCCGACAACGGCGTGTCGAATACGACAAGGGGCTCCTCTATCGTGGCTGGTGCTTCTGCAACCGCGATGGGTTCCGCGGGCCCTGCCGCAGCCGTATCTTGTTGCCAACCAGCGGGGGGACAACTCAGGCCAATAGCGGCAAAAACCGACGCTGTCATCGTGAGTAAGCGACCGGGAACACGAGGCATGATACTCGTTCGGCGCTACCTGATTCACGGTCCAAGGGCCAAGTCTTGGAGCAATTCGGCGCTGTTCGCCTCTACGGCAACGACGATCGGATTGGATTCACTCCACGAAATCTTCCTCCGCCAACAAAAAATCCAGTTTCGCCGTACGCGGATAGTCGCGCAGGCTGGCTTCCACACGCGCCGCGCCCGCAAGACTCATGATCGTCTGCTCCATTTCGCGATCCAATGGACTTGCCGGCGAATAACCGTCGGAGGGCGAACCCACGACAAATAGCGATGGCGGGTGTGCCACGAGGACCAGACGCACACGTGTGCCTTCCGCTCGTACCCAACTCACCACCACATCGAGCAATTCCAACGCCGCTTGCACGTTCGTTCGTACCCAAACGGCCATCGGCATTTTTCCCATGAACACCTCGGGATGCGTGCAGCGTACGAGCCATAGCAGCGAACGCCCATCGACCACTTGCACCCGACCGTCGCTTCCTGCCTCGAGGGCTTGCAACGCACGCAGCAATTCGATCACCAGATCGATCCGATCACGAACTTCCTCTCGTACCAATTCTGCCTCGTGACCGGCCGTCACAAGGTCATCGAGAGCCACACGAATCCCGGACACCAACACCTGAAGTCCGTGAAGATAATTGCCGTTTCCATCGCCGTTGCCCATCCCACCTTCATGCAACCACAACACGGCATCCAATGCCAGCCGCCGATGAATTGGCAGCAAGGCAACGGGTTCGGAGGCTTAGGCAATTCCCGCGGTATCCACCGGCAAAAAGCTGTATTACACTACCGGCCATGCTCGATCGTGTCGCGATGCATCAAAGCCGCCTGCGACTCCCCGGACTCGGTACCGATGGCAAGGGCGTTGCCTTGGGATCCCGTGGACTCGTTTTGCTCGCTTCCCTCGAGCGGCTTGTCGCCTTCCTATCGCTTTACACCTCTTGCCAATCCCTCGCGGACGTGCTGGCCACGTTGCGCATCGAGGTCGTGAAATCGAAAATGGGCACGCGAGAGGTTGTGCTTTCGTTTGCGGCAGAGGGCAGCGAAAGGATGGATCGCATCGCCGAAATGGCTCGGGTCGCCCTCGGCTATACCTTCACCGGGTCGAGCCGTCATTTTGTGCAATACCGCGATATTCAAGCACCTTTTGGCTATGACGTTCCCGAAGTCATGGCTGCCGACGGCGATTATGTCTTGTATCACAACTCGTTTTCGCAAGTGTATCATCGAGAACGGGACCTTGACTTGCGGGGATTGTTGTTACGCTTGCACCTCGTGCAAGACCCAGCGTTCGGACGCGACCCGGGGCCGTGCTTGCTGGTGGCCGAAGAAGGGATGGGTCCCGCCATCGTACAATACCTCATCCGTTCTCGTGTCGAAGCTCGCGTGGGAATTGCCCAGTGGCCACCCTTGTCGGCTTTGGATGACGCACCGGTTCAGCGCTACCTATTCGAGGTGCCAGCCCTTCCCCCACGGATGTTGCCGCTGTTTCAACAGACTCCCGGTGTAACGGCGTTGCGCGTCGTTTCGCCCGGCATCGCCATTCAACTCGGGTATCGCCATCCCATCACCTTGCAATCCTGCCCTGTATTTCCCCCTCAAGGCTTGGTGTTATTTTTCGGCGACCAACACGAGCCCTTGGTGCTCGACACCATGCCCACCCTCGGCTCCGTCTCTGCTTTCGCGCGAGTGGAGTTCCATGGGGGAACCGGAATGCAAGCGCTCTCCGGACAACAACTCAATGTGCCCACCACCAAGGTCCCCATTCGACTGCTCCCCAGCATCGAACCCTGGAGCCAGGTTCAAGCAACGTTCATCCCCACGGCCGACTATCCTACCTTTCGGCATATGCTCTATAGGCTCGATACACTCACTCTAAAAACAGCATCGATCGCTTTTACACCGCACGGCGCTTTTCTACTCAACCCAAAGGGGATCGACACCACACCCATCGGTTATTTCCTTCGTGAATTGCGTCCACGGGTTTTCCTCGCGGCAGGCTATGACATCGTGCCCGCCATCGATTCCGACGTGCTCTTTCAAGCCCTCGGCGCCCCTTCGAACCACCACGTGTTTTTGCTTCCCCAGGTCCCGGCCATCGGTGTGCCCAACCAGGCCTTCGTGCCGCTGCCAAAAGCCATGATCGAAGGGCAGTCTTGGGCTCCCGTGAATACCCTTCCCATCGAACCGGCCCTGACTATGCCGATTCCCCAAGTCGTATTCGATAATCCCCCACGCTAGGCGCCAATCATGGGTACGAATATCACTCCTCATGCGTGGCTCGAACGGATCGCCAAACCCCTGATCCTGGGCGGACCCCTCTATCCTTTCGACCCAATCGGACCCTCCCATGCACCATCCCTCGCTCAGCAAATTGCCTCCGTCGCTTCCCCCACGGATATATCGTCGATGACCGTAGCGCGCGTTAGACACGCACGACACCTTTATCCCGTCGACACCTTACCCGATATCTCCGTGGAAGAATGGCTGATGACCATCGCCATCCACGATGTTCTTCGTGCTACGGACCCGCACCTACAATCGGTGTTTTCCCCCGGACGCGCGGTAAATATTCTCGATGGTGCGCTGGCGATCCTTGCCCAAGTGCCAGCCCCAAAACACACCCTCGAAGCCCTTGCCCGACATGCCACCTTCGCAAGCGTGTTCGCGATGCAACGCCAGGATATCGCCGTATCCTGGTGGTGCGGCTCACGCCTGTATGCAGGCCGAAAACCACCGGATCGCCTGCTCGCCTGGCCGGAAGTCCGTCGGGTTCGAAGCGAAATCTTGCAGCAGAACCTGCAATCGATGATGACCGGAAGCGAAACATTGAAAGCCCACCATGCCGATGCCTGGCAAGCCCTGCTCGTACGCACTCCCCTCACGGACTTGATGAACGTAACCCGGCCCTTGCCCCCGTTTCGATGGACTCCCACCACTGTCGCCATGCTCTCCGGACCCGGAAGGGATATTGCCATGCGTGCGCTTCGCTGGCAAAGCGATCCCCAAACCTATAGTACATGCTATGCCTCGTTCGTCCGTTTGGGTGATTCCGCGCCTGCCATCGTCAAAACGGCACTCGAAGAACTTTTCGCCTGGAACAATCCCGCTAATCAGCGCACTTGATCCGGTCGATTACAGTAAAATCCAGCAATAGGGTACCGCGCTCAGCATCCCCACCAAGATAACCTGAGCTTGTGCCTCGCCAGACAACCACAAGTCGTCATGGCCACCCTCAACAAAAACAACTCGTGCATCGAGGGTCCATCGACCCTCTGATATTGTGTAACTATTGAATATTTATAATTTTTTTAGAGTTGGAGTTCACTCAGAGCTGACCCCTTTGGATGCGAGAAGCGCTACTTCGAATCGACTTCCAAAGGCTCAGAAGGCTCGGCAGAAACAGAGGTATCGCTGTCTTGCGTGTCTTGGGGAGGCACCAAAGGCATATCTTCCGAGACGGATTCCGATGGTTCAGGCGTCGAAAGCTCCGGATCCTTAGCTTGCGGCGCTGGCTTGGGTTGTGCGGCTACCTTGGATGCGGGGACATAAACCACAAGCTTTTCCCCTTCTTGGAGCGGCGTGCTTCGGGAGCGCTGGTTGATTCGCTCCAACATGCCCAGACTCAACCCCGTACGGGCAGCGATCGAGCGCCATGTCTCCCCCGATTGGACCACCGTAACCATGCGAACACGGCCTTTTTGCGCCTCATGATAATCGAAAAAAGCATCGCTCCCCACCACGAACACCTGGACGTCGTCGTCGGATAGCAACCGGACTCGAGACAGCGTTTGCGTTGCCGGAAGCAGAGTCAGAAGCAGCATCCCAGGATGCAGTCGCGCCCTGACATCCAAGCCGTTCCAACGAATGAGATCGTCGACTCTCACAGATAACGCATTGGCGACACCCTGAAGGGTATCTCCGGCCACAGCTTGATAAAACCTGCGTTGGTATCCCGCGGGGGGTTGTAGATCCACGGGAACGGCCACGGCGATTTTTTCCGTGGTGGGACTGGCCCTTCGGCGGGGAGGAACCATCAACAAAAGGCCGGGACGGATGGGTTCATCACTGGTCAGGGCGTTGTGCCGACTGAGTTCCTGCGTGGTCGTTCCGTGGGCGGCGGCAATATCCGCGAGGCTTTCCCCGTGACGGACGGTATAGGGCACGAGTTCGGGTTCGGCCACGCGGGTTTGGACCAGGTTGGCTTCGACCTTCGCTCCGTGGCCTTTGGGAACACGCACGGTCCATACGCCAGCCGCGGCACGCGTGGGCGCTCGGGGAGGAATCCTCGAAGCGAGCAATTGCGGATTGAGCTGTCCAATATCGGAAACGTCGACTTCCGCGGCCTTGGCTACCGATTCGAGGGAGACGCCGGGAACGACATCCACTTCATCGAATTCGGCTGGAGGATCGCGGGTAAGGTTGGCGAGACCGAAGACCTCGGGGTTTTTGCCCACGACCGCAAGAGCCAGGATTTTGGGAACATAAAGGGCAGTCTCCCAGGGGACGCCCGCCTCGAAACGAGATAACTCCCAGAAATCATTGGTATTATACTTGCGCAGGGCGGCCAGCATTCCGCCATAACCCATGTTGTAGGAGCCGAGAGCAAGTTCCCACGTGCCGAAACGTCGATATAGGTCCTGCAAATACATCGCGGCCGCATGGGTCGAGCGTACGGGATCCAGCCGTTCGTCTACCCAGCGGTCAATGACAAGTCCGTAAAGCCTTCCTGATTCTGGCATGAATTGCCAGAGGCCGGCGGCGCCGACGGGGGAGTAGATCGTGGGGTTGAGTCCGCTTTCCACGACCGCGACCCACATGAGATCTTCAGGCAATCCGTGGTGTCGGAGCACCGAACGGAGCATGGGCTCGAATCGTCCGCTTTTTCGATAAAAGATGGCTGCGACAGCTCTTCCCCGAGAATCATTCTTATAAAAATCAAGGTATTGCACGACCCGGGAGGTGAACTTCACAGGCACATCGGGCATACGCAGGGAGGATAAGTAATCGGGCTGGGGGCTGGTGTTTTGGGCTCGTGGAGCGACGGAAGACGGGGGCAATCCTGTAGAAAACACCAGCGTATTGCTGGCATCGGGGAGCAATTCGGGGGGACAGCCGTCGGAGGGAACGAGCAGGTCATCGGTGCCAAAAAGCTCCCTTTCGGCTTGCCGGAGGGCTTGGAGTTCCGGAGGTTCGGGGGATGGCGGGGGTTCGGCTCCGGGACCAGCGGTAGCTCGACGCACGGCGGGAGCTGGAGGTTGTTGGGGTTTATTGGAGCGGTTTTTTTTGGGGGCCGCGGATCGGGCTGGGGCTTTGGGCTGTTTTTTCGCCCACGCCGCATCCCCCGGATCCAGCGGCCCCATCGGTTGGGCAGCTTCCCGCGCGCCCGCCGCCGAAGGACAAAGCGCCAGCAGGAGAAAAACAATGCTGGTGGATCGAGTGAGTCCCATGAATCAAGAAACGGTCATGTCACGTACCCACGATTCCGTCAAATTGCTCGTGATCAGGGTCAACAACCCCTCGACGCCCCTCTTTACGTGGTTGCCAGTTTGATCTACGGGGCTCCTGCCCCACCCCGGGCCGACGGAAGGTTCAGTCCCATGAATCAAAACAAGATGTTTCGAACCATCGATGCCGCCTCTTTGCCCAAGCATTTCGACGCTGCCGAGGCCGAAAAACGCTGGGATGCGACCTGGGAGAAAAACGACGTCCATCGTTATGACCCCGATCGGCCTCGCCACGAAACGTTTGCCGTCGATACGCCACCACCCACCGTTTCCGGCTCTTTGCACATCGGGCATGTCTTTTCTTATACGCATACGGACGTCATCGTTCGGTATCAGCGCATGCGTGGCCGCAATATTTTTTATCCCATGGGCTGGGACGACAACGGTCTTCCCACCGAGCGGCGCGTTCAAAACTACTTCAACGTCCGTTGTGATCCCCATGTGCCTTACGAACCCGGCTTGACACTGACCGAAGCCACGGGAAAAGCGGCCAAAGACAAGCCACGTATCATTTCACGCCCGAATTTCATCGAGCTTTGTCTGCAACTCACCGCGGAAGACGAAAAGGCTTTCACGAATCTATGGCGCCGGATTGGCCTTTCGGTGGATTGGAAGGAGCAATACGCCACCATCGACGATCATTGTCGAACCTTGGCGCAGCTTAGTTTTTTGGATCTTTTCGAAAAGCAGCACATTTACAACCATGAAGCGCCCACGATGTGGGATGTCGACTTTCAAACCGCGGTCGCGCAGGCCGAGGTGGAAGATAGGCCCACGGCGGGGGCTTTCCATGACATCGTGTTCGGGGTGGAGGGTTCGGACGATTCTCTGATGATTTCCACCACCCGTCCGGAATTGCTCGCGGCTTGCGTGGGGGTTACCGCCCATCCGGACGATGCACGCTACCGGCATCTTTTCGGTAAGCGCGCGATTACACCGGTTTTTCACGTGCCTGTGCCGATTTTCCCAAGCGAACTCGCGGATCCTCAAAAAGGAACCGGCATTCTCATGGTTTGCACCTTCGGTGATGCCACCGACGTGCTTTGGTGGCGCGAACAGAAACTGGCGTTGCGGCAAATCGTAGGGCGTGATGGACGCCTCATGCCCGTGCAATTTGGCGTGCAGGGCTGGGAGAGCCTTCACTCCGACAAGGCCAACGAAGCGTACGCGCAGCTCTCGGGCAAAAGCGTCAAGCAGGCCAAAGCCATCATGGTCGAGCTTCTTCGCATGCCCCAATGCAGTGCTCATGGCCCGGAGTGCCCGTTACGGGGCGAGCCCAAACCGTTGCAGCATGCGGTCAAGTTTTTCGAAAAAGGCGACCGGCCGCTGGAGTTCGTGACCACACGACAATGGTTCGTTCGCTTGATGGATCAAAAAGAAGCGCTGCTTGCCAAAGGAGACGAGGTCCAGTGGCATCCGGAGTTCATGCGCAGCCGCTATCGCAATTGGACGGAAAACTTGCAGCTCGACTGGTGCATCAGTCGTCAGCGCTATTTCGGTGTTCCTTTCCCGGTCTGGTATCCCCTCGATGAACAGGGTCAGCCGGATTATTCCAAACCCATTGTCGCACCCCGTGAGCGTTTGCCCGTCGATCCGATGTCCGATACACCCCCTGGACATGATCCCTCCCAACGGGACCAACCCGGCGGATTTACAGGGGAATCCGACGTTTTCGACACATGGTTCACCAGCTCGCTCACGCCACAGATCGGAACGCATTGGCAGCTCGCCCCCGCGCGGCACGAGAAGCTTTTTCCGATGGATATCCGACCGCAAAGCCATGAGATCATTCGAACGTGGGCCTTTTATTCGATCGCAAAAGCCTTGCTTCACGAAAACAAAGTGCCCTGGAACCATGTGGTCATCTCCGGATGGATCCTCGATCCGGACCGAAAAAAAATGTCCAAAAGCAAGGGCAACGTCGTGACGCCCATGCATCTTCTGGATGAGTACACGGCCGATGGCGTGCGATATTGGGCAGCGAATGCCAAGCTCGGCTCGGATACGGCATTCGATGAAAAGGTGCTGAAAGTCGGTCGAAGACTGGTCACCAAGCTATTCAACGCGGGCAAGTTCGTGCTTGGGCAAAGCGCCTCCGTGCATCCGATCCAATGCGAGTTGGATCGCGCTTTCGTGCATACGTTGCGACAGATGTGTTCGAAGGCGACGGAATCATTCGATGCTTTCGAATATGCCCACGCGTTGATGGCCACGGAATCGTTCTTCTGGACGCACTTCACGGATGCACATATCGAGTTGGTCAAGGCGCGGGCACGAGGTGAATGCTCGTGCGACGGAGTTGACGATGAGGCTGCCCGAGGCTCGGCGGTCGCATCCTTGCGTCTTGGATTGAGCGTGCTGCTTCGCATGTTTGCCCCGGTGGTTCCCTTCATTACCGAAGAGGTATGGTCGTGGGTTTTCGCGGAAGAAACCGGGCACCCGAGCATTCATCGGGCACCGTGGCCGACCGAAGCGGAATTCGCCTCGATTGCACCACCCGAAGATGCTTCCTCGTTCGACGTCGCAGTGGCTTGCTGGACCGCGATCAACAAACGAAAGAGCGAAGCAGGCGTTTCGGTCGCCCGCCCGGCGGAAATCCTGGTGCTCGCAGCGCATCCCCACACCGTCACCGTGCTCGAACGCGTCGTGCAAGACGTCATGGCTGCCGCGCATTGCAAGAATTTTCGGATTGAAAAAGACGAATCCCTCGCGGAAGGTATGTTTGACGTGCTGCAAGCGGTCTTCGAAGAGAAAAAAACCGATCCGAGCTGAACGAAAGCACTCGTACTTTTCCCCCCGACAGCCACAGCGATACCATCCACACCGCCGATAGCGCAGCATTCATTGCCCATGTCCTTTCCCAAACCTTTTTACCGCTGGCGTCCGCATCCTTGGCACGGTCTTACGTTAGGACCCCAACCACCGATCACGGTCCACGCTTTTATCGAAATCACCCCCTTTGACACGGTCAAATTCGAGGTCGACAAGGAAACCGGCTATCTGCGTGTCGACCGTCCTCAGCGCAGCTCTTCCCAACCCCCCGCGCTTTATGGATTCATTCCGCGGACGCTCTGCGCTCAACGCGTGCAAGCCCTGTCGCCCAACTCGAAACGCGGAGATGGAGACCCCTTGGATATCTGCGTATTGAGCGAAAGGCCCATCTCCCGAGGCGAAATCCTCGTCAATGCACGGGTCATCGGCGCGTTACAAATGATCGATGGTGAGGAAGCCGACGACAAAATCATCGCCGTGCTCGAAAAAGACAACGTCTGGGGCATGGCGCAAGACATCCGCGACGTCCCCCAAGTGCTGGTCGAACGACTTCGACACTACTTTCTCACCTACAAACTCATTCCCGGAGAAACCTCCAACGTGGTCGAGATCGAACGGGTGCTCGGAGCCAAGGAAGCCCACGCGATCATCGATGCCGCACATCAGGATTACGACGAAATGTACGGCAGCGGTTGAACCTGTTCGGCCGCTTCACCCCTCACCCCCATGCCCTACACCTTCCCGGATCGGCTGTAACTATTTATTTTTACGAATTATTTTAAATATTCGGCAACCCCGTCACTCCACGTCCTTGCAGCATCGAAAACCGATTTCATAAAACCGAAACGTGTCGCCGTGCGTCGTGACCGATTGCTGACAGGTGCGCGACTCCGCCCAATATCGCCCTTTCAAATTGCCGTGATATCCCGTCGTGCCCCCACTGCGTCGACGTGTCCACTCTTCCACATTGCCCGCAAGGTCATAGGTGCCCTCTCCAGCCGTACAGCCCTGTTTGGAACCACTCGGTTCGGCCTGGTATAGCCAAGCCACGTGGTCTGCCGCCGCCTTTGCCCCTGCCCCCTTGCTCCTTACCGCTTCCAACAACGCCTCCAGGCTTTCGATTGCATCGGTCGCGATCGACCAGGGCCATCCGTTGAGAAGCTGCTGCTCATACGCCCGCCACGCCTTGTCATCCGTACACTCCCCAGACACATGACTATCCCCATACGGATAGGAATGACCCTGGGGCCCCCCGCAAGCTCGCGTCCATTCATCGTCGAAACACAAACGTTTCCCGCGCGTTTCACACCACGATTCGGCTTCCAGAAAATGGAACATCACAAGCGGCGATGCTCCTTGCCGATTCGGCGCTTCGAAGCGATCGATGCAGGTCTGTTCGACCAACACCATATCCTCCGGGCATGGCCCCGCGTCGAAGGCATCCTCCGACGCTTCTTCCTGCGCATCATCCGGTTGTTCGTCCGGGACATCGCCATGCACGTCTTCGTGCGCTTCGACCTTCCCATCGTCCGGTTGCCCGTCCCCCATCTCACCGCTATCCGCGGCCTCCATCGCGGTGTCTACGACCTGATCGGCCAGGCCTTCGTCGCCACCATCGGCAGGCCCCCACGACCAGCTCGACCCTTCGTCCTCGCCGCTACATCCAACCGCAAATAGGAGAATCCCAAGGAGCCAACGAGCGCGTTGCCGACGGCTCATGGCGTCACCCTCAGCGGTGGATCCACGACAACGGCAATGGTTCGATCATCTTGGGCCTCGACCAAAACGGTAACGGAAGCAACGCCTTCCGATGCCCCACAAAGCACGAACGTGTTGCGCTCCGTCGTCGGCCACACCTGGACGATCTGCGGGTTGGTCGACCGCATGGCGGTCGTAAACTCGCCATTTTCCGGGTCTTCAGACCTGTGAAGGCGAAGTCGGACACCCACCGCAACCCCTTGGGGAAGCGTCACCGACGACGCGGTAACGGAAACCTCACCCGGCGCGTCCGTGCTTCGCTCGAGGTCGAACCCCTCATCGGAGCTGCAGCCTCCCAGCAAGCTGATGCACCACAATGGCACAAGCCAAACCAGGCGGCTCATGGCGCCTCCACGGTGAGCGTGACTTCCCCAACCACACCCCCTGTTTTGACTCGCAAGATGGCCGTACCGGGCTGTTTTCCGGACAATTGAACCGAACGGCCCGCGCTTTCGACGATCTCCACCGTGGTTCCTTCCACCTCCCAGGTGTACGAAAGGCTGCCCGCCAACACAGCGCCATCCGCGCCTAACGGTGCGACTTTCCACACTTTTTTTCCACCCACCACGAGGGGTTCCGGGGAAGAATCCAGTTCGAGACGTTGCACGCTTGCCAAGGTCAAATGGACGAAGTCCGCCACCGTGCCTTCTTGGGTTCGCGCGAGCAACGCCACCACCCCCGGCATCCACGCGACAAAGCTTGCCTCGTCTTTGGATAACATCGCGGGCGACGCGGAGAAAATGGTCATTGTCGAAGGCCCGCCGGTGGGCGATGTAGGCACAGGGCCGTCATAAACGACCTGAATACTCGCACCCACGGCAATGGGAAACGCGGCATCGAGACTCGTGGCACCCGACGCACAAACCGCATCGTCGTCGGCACATACGATCCGCAAATCCCCCTTGCCCAATTCTCCCGTACCAAGGGGAGCCTGATCCGAAGGACAAGCGTTGAGCAGCCATCCAAAGCTGCACGCTATCCCCAGACGCAACGTCATTTTCATGGAGATGGTGTAGCAGAATCGAGGTGTTCGAGTCGGCATCGATTGTCAGCAAACGGTAGACTTGTTGCCAGAACCAACGGCTCCTATGGTCAAGCTATGTGTCTGGCGGTTCCCATGCAAGTTCTTCGCGTCTCCGATGACCGAGCCATCGCGATGGTCGATGGCGTGGAGCGAGAAATCGGCACGGCGCTGGTTCCCGACGTGCAGCCTGGTGAGTATGTGATCGTCCACGCGGGCTTTGCCATCCAGAAACTCAGCGCCCAGGAGGCTCAAGAAACACTATCGATGCTCCAGCTCCTTTCGGAAGAACCGCTGGAACCCAGATGAAAAATATCCCCTTCATCTCCGCTTTTCGCGATCCCGCCCCCGTGCGAGGTCTGGTCGCGCGCATTCATGAACAAGCCAAACCACTGGCCAAGGCAACGTTCATGGAAGTGTGCGGAACCCACACCATGTCGCTGTATCGTCATGGAATCCGGTCGCTGCTGCCAAAGCATGTGAAAATGCTGTCCGGACCGGGATGCCCGGTTTGTGTCACACCTCACGCGTACCTGGATCGCGCCATTGCGTTATCACGACAACCCGGATTCGTGATCACAACCTTTGGGGACATGATGCGCGTGCCCGGATCCACTTCATCGCTGCAACGGGAGCGAGCAAAAGGAGCCGACATCCGCGTCGTGTACTCCACCCTGGATGCCGTCGACATGGCAGAACGCGAGCCGAACCGATCGTTCGTCTTTCTCGGAGTAGGGTTCGAAACGACTTCCCCCACGATCGCCGCGGCGGTGGTTTCAGCGCAACATCGCGGAATTAAAAACTTTTTCATTGCATCGGCAGCCAAGCGGGTAGCTCCCGCCCTGGACGTCATCGTTCAAGATGAACGATTGCAACTCGATGGTTTGCTCTGTCCCGGTCATGTGAGCGCCATCTTGGGCACGAGCGTGTATGAGCCGTTGGCAAACGATCATGGGGTGCCATGCGTGATTGCCGGATTCGAAGCCCTGGACGTGCTTCAGGGCATCTCGATGCTGCTCGAGCAAGTGGTGGATAGACAAGCCAAGGTGCAAAATGCGTATCGTCGAGCGGTAGAACCACAAGGCAATCGGGTGGCCTTGGCGCTTCTCGATCGCGTATTCGAGCCCGTGGATTCGACATGGCGGGGCCTTGGGTCCTTGCCAGCATCGGGACTTCGCCTCCGCTCGGCATTTCGAGACTTCGACGCGGATCGTTTCGAGGTAGAGGTGGAACCCACGCGAGAGCCACGCGGTTGCGCCTGTGGCGACATCCTGCGAGGTATTCTCACCCCCTTCGAATGCAAGCTTTTCGGCACCGTGTGTACGCCCGATTCGCCGCAAGGGGCGTGCATGGTATCTTCGGAAGGCACGTGCGCGGCTGCTTTCCGATACGGGCAAACCCCTGCTCCAACAAGCTAAACCCCTGCCATTGCACTGTTTCGAAAAACAACCACGTTCCGGCGCGGCAAAGGTTTGGCGCAAGTCCCACTCCGTGGGAAACTGGGCACAAGCCTTCGGCAAACCTCGGTCCGGGAGCGGGCGATATGCTTGTAACATCACGATTATTCAACATTTTAATAATGTTCGTCAGCGGCATGGCCGTGGGACTCCTCGCTCCTGGAGCAAGAGCAAACGAATCCTGGTCCCTCGTGCATAGCGAGGTCAACCGGGGCAACGCCGTGATGAGCCTATCAGCGATCGACGGAAACACGGCCTGGGCGGTGGGAATCTCCAAGCAAGGCAGTAGCCAAACTCCCGCGGGATGGAGGACCATCAACGGAACCGATTGGGGATATATGTCTTTGCCATCGGGGACGGGGGGCGCGATGCAGTACACGATCCCCACGCAGGTGGCGTTCCTCGACGCGAACACCGGGTGGATGTCCGGGATGCGCGTGGCGCCGATGACCGGACAAGAAAACCTGATCTGGCGTACGACGTCGGCCGGGATGGGTTGGGACGAGTTGTACCAGGCGCCGGAGGAAATCCTTCATCTACAAGTCACGCATGATTGGGCGATGTTCGCGGTGGGCGGTTCCACGGTCGTGCGCACGCAAGACGGCGCAACATTCGTGGAATCCAAACCGACTTTGCCTTCGGGGATGGGGCTTGTGGGAATTCAGATGTTCAACAAGGATTGTGGCTATGCGGT
>ENA-UOWE01002668-UOWE01002668.1-activated-sludge-metagenome-genome-assembly--contig:-NODE-2668-length-19366-cov-5.122262_pt1 | contig 19366 bp, 18 predicted proteins | sample MGYA00249841_ERZ761562 | MGnify/ENA primary metagenome ERZ761562 (study PRJEB28883, sample SAMN05720200) | activated sludge metagenome | isolation source: Anaerobic digester | place: Japan... | reverse complement strand
CCTTCAAGGTCGAGGACCACCAGGCCCTCCGGGAAGACTCCGATGACCGGACCTTCCGCCTCGTCTTCCAGGGCGATCGCTCCCGCCACCTTCGCGAGTCGCTCGAGGAGGACATCGCGCAGCCCCTCCAGCGTGGAGGCGCCCGGGCCGAGCGGAAGCTCCCCGGCGCTCAGGACGGGTATCGGGAACGGACCGCAGGGGACATCTGCGACGAACGTGATCAGTGCCCGCGCACCGATCGCCGTCGCGAGCCCGATTCCCGCCTCGACGATCTGCCGGTCCCAGTTCATAGGAGGCTGCGGATCAGGCCCGGGATCTCGGAGGGGCGCGAGGCGACCGTCACTCCCATCGCCTCGAGCGCTTGTATCTTGGAACGTGCGTCTCCCTCGCCCCCCTCGACGATCGCACCGGCATGACCCATCCGCTTGTCCGGCGGGGCTGATACGCCGGCGACGTAGGCGACGAGCGGAAGAGAGGTGGAAGCTGCCCCCTCCTGCTCGAGGGCGCCGCCGACCTCGCCTACCAGCACGACCGCCTTCGTCTGCGGGTCCTTCTCGAACCGCGCAAGGATCTCCGAGAATGTGGACCCGATCACCGGGTCACCGCCGATCCCGACCACCGTCGACTGTCCGATCCCCGCCCGGGTCAGCTCGTCCACGATCTCGTAGGTGAGCGTACCGGACCGGGAGACGACCCCGACGGGCCCCGGCATCGCGAGCTGGGCCGGCATGATCCCGAGCTTTGCCTCTCCCGGCGAGAGGAGACCGGGGCAGTTCGGCCCGATCACCGTCGTTCCGCAGAGGCGGGCGTAGGCGAGTGCCCTCATCGTGTCGTGGACCGGGATGTGCTCGGTGATCGCGACGGCGAGCGAGAGGCCGTTCGCCGCCGACTCCATGATCGAGTCGCCTGCCGCTCCCGCGGGGACGAAGATCACCGAGGCGTCCGCCTCGTGCTCCCTGAGAGCCGCACGGATACTGTCGTAGACCGGCACGCCGACGACCTCCTGGCCCCCCTTGCCTGGTGTGACGCCCGCAACAACGCCGACACCCCCCACCTCGCGCGCGTACTCGTTCATCAGCCGGATGTGGAAGAGTCCCTGCCGCCCGGTCGCACCGGTCACGATCACGCCGGTCTTCCGGTCCGCGAGAATCATGCCCCCGCCTCCGCTGCCGCCGCAACGGCCCTGTCCATGGAGTCGTACATCTCGTACCCGTGCTCCGTGAGCAGGGCCCGCCCCTCCGCCTCGTTCGTCCCGGCCATGCGGACGATCACCCGCTGCGGTATGCCGGCATCGATGATCCCACGTGCCACTTCGTCGCATCGCGTGATTCCGCCGAGCAGGTTCACGATGATCACCCGGACACCCGGTGCGCCGGCAAGCAGCCGGACCGCGTGTGCGACCCGTTCCCGATCGGCCCCGCCCCCGACGTCCAGGAAGTTGGCAGCCCGCAGGCCATACTGCTCGATCAGGTCGAGGGTCGCCATCGTCAGCCCGGCGCCGTTCCCGATGACGCCGATCTCTCCGTCGAGCTCGACATAGCTGAACCCGTGCCGTTCGGCCTCCGCCTCGCGCTCGGTGAGGTCCCGGTTCTGCTCGAATCCCTGCCGGGCGAGCGCGTTGTCGTCGATGATCACCTTCGCATCCGCAGCAACGACCCTCCCGTCATCCAGGACGACGAGCGGATTGATCTCCGCAAGAAGCGCGTCCTTCGCGACGAACACCCGGTAGAGCGCAGAAACCATGGGTCCAAGCGCCTTCGGTGCACGGCCGATCAGGTCGCGGACGGCGAAGCTTGGGAGCTCGGTCAGAAGGGGGTTGACATCGAACCGGCGGATGCGGTCGGGGTCCTGCCGGGCCGTCTCCTCGATCTCGACCCCTCCCGCCTCGGTGAAGAGGACGACCGGCTGGCGGGTCGAACGGTCGACCAGGACCGCGCAATAATATTCATGCGCAATCGGGAGGCACTCCTCCACCAGGATCTCGGTGACCGGCAGTCCCCGGATCGTTCTTCCGAAGAGTTCGGCCGCCCGTGCAGGCGCCTCATGTACCGGACAGATCACGACCCCGCCGGCCTTTCCACGCCCGCCAACATCGACCTGCGCCTTTAACACGACCCGCTCTCCGAAGCAAGAGAGGTCGCCCAGTTCGCCCACCGACCGGACGATGCGCCCCGCCGGCACAGGGATCCCCGCCTCGGCGAAGATCCGCTTTCCTTCGTACTCTCTCAATCTCATCCTCGTGCCTCCTCTCCCCGGACGTATCCCTGTCGGAGCGCCCGGAGGTTCAAATCCTCGGTGCCCCTCGGCACCTGGTCCAACACCGCCCGTTCGATCGCATCGCGCGACACAACTCCGGTCGAGGCGACGAGGGCACCGAGCATGACGATGTTGGCGACGATCACCTTCCCGAGGATGCTCCGTGCGTCATCGGTCGCCGGGATCTCGTAGTACCGGCAGGCCGGGCGGGAGTGAACGAGCCCCGGGTCGAGGAGCATCACCGCGTCCTGCCGGGCGATGGTTCCGTACTTCTCGAAGCCCTCCTGGCTCATGATCACCAGGATGTCGGGGTCCGTCACCTCGGGATACAGGATCGGCGAGTCGTCAAAGACCACGGCGGCCATCGAGGCGCCCCCCCGCGCCTCGGGGCCGTAGACCTGGGTCTGGACCGCGTAGCACCTGTCGTACATCACCGCGGCCCGGCCCAGGATCACGGCGGCAAGCATGATCCCCTGGCCCCCGAAGCCCGAGAGCCGGAGTTCGCGCCTCACGGAGCCACCCCCATCGCAGGGAGCGCGCGCCGCACGAACTCCCCGACCACGATCGTGTCAGGGGGTATGGGCCGCCCTTCGGCCACGAGCCGGTCGAACTTTGCCTTCACCATCGACCGGGTTCGGAAATGCTCGGCCATATCCGTCACCTCGCGCAGCCGGTTCTTGCGCCCGTAGTTGGTCGGGCATCCGGCACGAACCTCGATGAACGAGAGGCCGGGTGTCCGGAGCCCGGTCTGGATCGCCTTCTGTACCTCCCGGACGTGGTATGCGGTCCAGCGGGCGACGTGGTTCGCGCCGGCGGCGACGGCGAGTGCAACCAGGTCGAAGGCCGGTTCGGAGGAGCCGTAGGGCGACGTGGTGGAGAGGGCTCCAAGCGGCGTGGTCGGGGAACCCTGTCCCCCGGTCATGCCGTAGATGAGGTTGTTCATACAGACCACGGTGAGGTCGATGTTCCGGCGGCAGGCGTGGATGAAGTGGTTGCCCCCGATCGCGGCGAGATCGCCGTCCCCCGTGAAGACCACCACGTTCAGGCTGGGATCAGCGAGCTTGACTCCGGTGGCGAATGCGAGGGCGCGCCCATGGGTCGTGTGGAGCGAGTCGGTCGCGATGTACCCCGGGGCGCGGGATGAGCAGCCGATCCCCGAGACGAAGACCGTCCGGTCCGGATCCCATCCCTCCGCATCCACCGCCGCGAGGGTGCAGTTCAGGATCGTGCCGTTCGAACAGCCGCTGCACCAGATGTGCGGCAGGCGATCGGTCCGGAGCCAGTCGTCGAAGCTCATGCGGACCGTGCCTCCTCGACCGCGCGGACGAGTTCGTCCGGGGTGTGGAGCTCCCCGCCGAGCCTGGGCACGGAGATAACGGGTACCCGGACGTGCCGCTCGACCTCGCGCGCAACCTGGCCCAGGTTCTGCTCGGGGACGATGAACAGACGGGCGTTCGGAAACTCGGCGAGCGCGTGCTCGGGGAACGGCCAGACCACGCGGAGGCGGAGGATGCCAAGTCCTTCGCCGGGGTGATCAGAGACCACCTGCTGGACCGCGCGAGCGGGAGAGCCGTAGCAGACGAAGACCACCTCCGCCTCGGGGTTCGTAACGCGGTAGTCCGCGATCTCGTGCCGCGCGTTCTCGACCTTGTCCACGAGCCGGCGGACCAGTCGCTCGTGGGCGGCGGGGTCGGTCGCCGCCGGGTAGCCCCGTTCGTCATGGGTCAGCCCGGTGACGTGGACCCGGTGTCCCGTGCCGAAGGTTGGGAAACCGGGCACGCCGTCCGCACCCGCCTCGAACGGGAGCCGGCCCGGTTCGAGCGGGCGCCGATCGACGATTTCGACATGGTCCGGGAGCTCGATCCGCTCCCGCATATGCCCGATGATCTCGTCAGCCATCAGGAAGGCAGGGCAGCGGAACCGCTCGGCGAGGTTGAAGGCCTTCACGGTCAGGTCGTACATCTCCTGGACCGAGTCGGGACTGAGGGCGATGATCGCCATGTCACCGTGCGAACCGAACCGGCACTGGAGCATATCCCCCTGCGCCGACATCGTCGGCTGGCCGGTGGATGGGCCGCCGCGCTGGACATTGACGATCACGAGCGGGGTCTCGGTCATGACGGCAAAGCCGATGTTCTCCATCATCAGAGAGAAACCGGGCCCCGAGGTTGCGGTCATCGCCTTCTTTCCCGTCCACGACGCCCCGATCACGGCCGCTATCGAGGCGATCTCGTCCTCCATCTGCACGAAGACACCACCGATCTTCGGCATCCGGCGGGCCATCGCCTCCGCCACCTCGGTCGATGGGGTGATCGGGTAGCCCCCGAAGAACCGGCAGCCTGCGGCGATCGCGCCCTCGGCAGAGGCGGTGTTGCCCTGCATGAACTCGAGCTTCGTCAATACTCCACCTCCATCGTGAGGGGTTCGTACGGCCGTTCCCGTACCCACCCGATCGCCTGGTCCGGGCAGGTGAGCTGGCAGATCCCGCAGAGGGTGCGGCCGTAGAGCCCCTGCAGGCGGCAGTTCGTGCACCGCTCCGGCCGGTCGAGCTCCGGGACGATCACGCCCTTCCGGTTCGGCCGCCTGCCCGGCCGGAAGATCCGGTAGGGGCAGACCTGGGTGCAGAGGTTGCACCCCTTGCAGCGGTTCTCGTCGATCACGAGTTTCATCGATCCCTTCCTGTGTATGTTTTTCTCGCCATACGTCGAAAAGGTATTTGAAGCGGAGCCGTCACGGGAGTTTGGCGGCCCGCTCTGCCCGTGCCTGTACCCCTGCGAAGAGGTTCGCCCCGTGACTGTCGATCCCGACCACGAGGGGGAGCCGATCGAGCCGGATCGCCCATACCGCCTCGGCCATTCCGAGGTCGGGGAACCAGACCCCCTCGAGCCGCATGCGGGCCGCCGCGAGGGCGGCACATCCACCGGTGAAGGCGAGGTAGACCCCGCGTCCCCGGAGCTGCCCGGTGACGGTGGCGTCCATCCCCCCCTTCCCGATCAGGGCACGTACACCCGCATCGAGCAGGAACCCCGAGAGCCGGTTCATCCGCGAGGAGGTGGTCGGGCCTGCAGCGACGACGCGACCGTCGGCGATCACCGGGCCGCAGTGGTAGACGGCCGCGCCGACGGGATCGAAGGGGATCCCTTCCCGCATCATCCGCAGATGGGCCTCGTCGCGTGCGGTGTAGACGATGCCCGAGAGGGTCACGCGATCTCCGGCGACCAGCTCGAGCACCTCGGTGCCGAGGGGTGTGGCCAGGTCGGTCACCCGTCCACCTCCACATACTCGGTCGCATGCCGGTTCGCCCAGCACTGGATGTTGACCGCCACCGGCAGCGACGCGGTGTGACAGTGTGCGCGCCTGACCTTGACGGCCAGGGCGGTCGTCGCTCCTCCGAGACCCATCGGCCCGATGCCGAGCCGGTTCACGGCATCGCAGAGCGAGGTCTCGAACGGGTCCATCGTATCGATCGGTTCGAGGAGTGCCTCCTTCGCGAGTGCGGCGGCGACGTCGAAGGTTCCGCCGATCCCGATCCCGAGCACGACCGGTGGGCAGGGGCGGGCGCCGGCTTCGAGTACGCAGCGGACCACGACATCGGGGATCCTCTCCACCTCGGATGGGAGGAGCATCTCGATCCGGGACATGTTCTCCGCACCCGCGCCCTTCGGCAACACCGTGACCGAGAGTCGCGGGCCCGGACGGATGTGCACCGCCGGCATCCCGTCACCGGTGTTGTCGCCCGTGTTGTGTCGGGTGAGCGGGTCGACGACGTTCGGGCGGAGCGGCACCTCTGTCGTCGCCCGGCGCACGCCCGCCGCGATCGCGTCGAAGAGCCCGTCCTCGAGTGGAACGGTCGGAGGCAGGGTGACATAGATGACGGGGACGCCCGTGTCCTGGCAGATGGGGAGGTTGCCCTTCCGGGCGAGTGCGACATTCTCGAGAATGTTCTCGAGTTCGCCCCGCGCCACGGGGTCTGTCTCCGAAACGAGGGCCCGTTCGAGGGCGGTTTCGACGTCGGGAGGGAGCGTGGTCACCGCCCGGCCGTAGGCCCGGGCGGTCGCATCGGCGATCCGGGAGGAGAGACGCGGGTCCATCAGAAGGAGATCGGAACCGCGGGGGGAAAAAAGGACCGGCGGATATTTGTCGCTGGGATGCGAACGCACATTTACATGGCCCGCGAACTCACCGGGCGCGACCTTGAGATCCTCGCGAAGCTCGTCCCCGAGTGCGGCGGGACGATCTGCGCGGGCTCAGGTCACGCCTTCCAGTCGATCCTGCCCCCGGTCTCGAACCATTTCGCCGAGTCGGCCGAAGACTTCGAGCGCCGGCTCGAGACGCTCGATGCATCGGACCTCCAGTGGCTCGTTGACCGGATCCTGGACGGCTCGGAGAGCCTCGGGTGTGTCCTGGAGGAGGATATGGAGGCGTTCATCCGGCAGGTCAGAAGGGTCCTCTCGGACGCAACGGGAGAGGAGGTGCTCGCACACTACCTGGCATCGGGCGCCTGCGATCGCTGATCGTCGTCGCATTCGCCCCGGTGCGTGCAGAACGAGCGGCAGGCCTCGCAGCTCGCATCACAGGGTTCGACCTTGATCACCACCGAGCAGCGGGGCAGTACCGCCCGGATCTCCTCCTCGAGACGGTCTGCAAGCCGATTGGCCTCCTCGACCGTGAGGTTGCGGGCGACGCAGAGGTGGAGGTCGACGAACCGGTTCGGACCCGAACGCCGGGTGCGAAGCTCGTGGAACTCGGCGACGTGATCCCCGTGCTCGGCGATGATCGCCCGGATCCGTTCCTCCTCCTCGTCCGGCAGGCGCTCGTCGATCAGGTTCGCCCCGGCACGGATGCAGAGCTCCAGGCCCGCCTTCAGGATCAGGAGGGCCACCCCGATCGCGATGACGGCATCGAAAGCCACAACCCCGGTGAGCCGGATCGCCACGAGCCCGAGGAGCACTCCCAGCGAGGTGTAGACATCGGTACGGAGGTGCCAGGCATCCGACTCGAGCGCGATCGACTCGGTCGACTTCGCAACCCGCATCAGGCGGTTCGAGACGTACCAGTTCACGCCGGACGAGATGGCCATCACCGCGATCCCGGCTCCGAGCGCCTCAATATAGAGCCCCTCTCCTCCGGAGAGGAGTTTCTGGACCGATTCGGAGATGATCAGGACGGCGGCGACCATGATCAGAGCACCCTCAAACAGGCCCGAGAGGTCCTCGAACTTGCCATGACCGAACTGGTGCACCAGGTCGGGCGGACGCCCGGAGGCACGGACGGCGAACCAGGCGACGACTGCGGCGACCAGGTCGATCCCGGAGTGGACCGCCTCGGAGAGGATCGCAACCGATCCGATCCAGAGACCGATCGCGAGCTTGAGTGCCAGGAGCACCGAGTTCGATGCGACGGAGAGACGCGCGGTCCTCAGTTTCTCAAGGTCCCAGGCTGCCTGGTCGCGCATATCCCACTTGATTACCGGTCTTCGCCCATAGGCGTTTCGGACCTGATCGGCGCAAACAATATCGATGCCGGGGGCCCACCTGCTCCGACACGATGACGGACGGGAGCAGGGTTCCGATCCTCTTTGCCCTCCTGGCAGCCACCCTCTTCGGAGCCAGTGCGCCCCTCGCCAAGCTCCTCCTCTCCTCGGTTCCTCCGGTGATGCTCGCCGCCCTCCTGTACATCGGTGCGGGCACAGCGATCGTTGTAGTGCGGTTCCTGCGTGGTCCGACCGAACGCGAGGCCCCCCTCGCCCGCCGGGACGCCCCCTGGCTCGCGGGGAGCGCGATCGCCGGAGGTTTCCTCGCGCCCGTGCTGCTGATGCTCGGCCTCTCCTTCACACCCGCTGCCGCTGCCTCCCTTCTTCTGAACGTCGAAGCGGTCGCAACGGCTCTCCTTGCGGCCGCCTTCTTCCACGAGGGGATCGGGCGGCGGGTGATGGGGGCGATCGGTCTGATCACGGCGGCAGGGACGGTCCTCTCGTACGAGCCCTCCGGCGAACCGGGCCTCTCGCTCGGGGCACTCGGTATCATCGGCGCCTGTGCGCTCTGGGGCCTGGACAACAACTGTGCCCGGCAGGTCTCCGGTAAGGATCCGTTCGCGATCGGGACCGTCAAGGGGCTCGGTGCCGGTGCCCTATCGTTCGCCCTTGCCCTCTCCATCGGAGACCCCCTGCCCTCGCCCGAGACGGGGCTCGCCGTACTTCTCTTGGGTGCCATCTGCTACGGGATCAGCATGGTCACGTTTCTCCTCGCGCTCCGCCACCTCGGGGCATCGCGGACCGCCGGGATCTTCGGTCTGGCCCCTTTTATCGGGGCAGGGATCTCTCTTCTGATCGCCCCCGGCATCCCCGACTGGCAGTTCGTCATCGCACTCCCCCTGATGGCCGCCGGCGCGCTCCTGATCGCCCGCGAACACCACGAGCACCCGCACATCCACGAAACGATGACGCATGCGCACCGCCACTCCCACGACGAGCACCACCGGCACGTCCACGAGGACGGACAATCCGCCGAGGTACACGCACACGTGCATACCCACGAGCGGCTCGAGCACAGTCACCCGCATACACCGGACATCCATCACCGGCACCGGCACCTGAAGGGTGAGAGGAGGAGAGGGGCCCCCCGGGTGGGTGGAACCGGGGGGGAGGGTGAACAGGGATGCTACGGGGTGACGGAGATCTCGACGGAGAAGTAGCCGGCATCAGCGGTCTGGTTCTCCCAGGGGCGTGCGTAGATGCCATGGATCTCCTGGATCCCCGTCGCGTTCGCGACGAGCTGCCAGTGGTGCCGTCCTCCGGCACCGACTCTCGTCCCGGCAGGGTCGTCGGAGACGAACTCGTCCGAGAGGATCGAGAGCCCGGAGGTGGTGGTGAGGTTCCAGGAGTAGCCCGTGGTTGGGTTCTCCTGCAGGCTCAGGTTGATCTTCGAGTTCAGTGGTAACGCATGGGTGGTGCCGTTCGCGCTCTCGTTCAGATCGAGGGGGCCCGCGATCGTCGGTTCTGTCGTGGAGGGGTTTCTCTCTCCGCCCGTGGTGCAACCGGCGACAAGAACCGCCGCGAACACGAGCCCGGCGATGAACCAGAGTGTCTGCCGAGGTGTCATGTCAATCGCCCCATCGTGGGGCATATTCCTATTTGAATTCACCATATTTATGATCTAATATAACTTCGAAAATGTCCGAAGTGAAACGCCGAACACTGCGGACTGCTGCCCTGGAACGGGTCGGGCCACCTCCAACCCGATAAGGACGTTGCGGCGCTATTACATCATCATCCGGAGTGCAAGCCCGCGCCAGGTATGCGGAGCGGCAATGGGTTGGCTTCCAGGCAGATCGTCGTCCGCGCACGTCGGGTATCGGGCACTGGCGGTCTGCTCCGACGATACACTCCGCTCATCCCCGCGTCGTCCCCCAGAGCGCATAGGCGAACTCGAGGGCGATCAGGATGATGATGATCCACTCGAGGACGTTCGCATGCTCACGGTTCAGCTCGTCGGAGAGCATCCTGTAGTTGTCACGCACGACCTGGAGCCGCCGATCCACCGAGGCCCGCCAGAGGTCGGCCCTCAACACGCGCAGGGCGGTTGCATAGACCCGCGCATAGAAGACGTCCCCCGTCACCCGCAACTGGTTCTCGACCACCTCCGTCACCTCGGAGATCTCGGCGTGCGTCTCCATGATCCGGTTCAGGATCCGACGGTACTCGCGGCGACGGCGAAAACGGCTGAAGCGGTCTGCCGCCTCGATATCGTCGTACATCCGCTGGACCTGCCGGTCCAGGACACGATCATAGAACCGGAGCTCGAAGACCAGGACGAGTGCGTATTCGATCACGTCGACCAGGTCCATGGGCGGTTCGGGGTCGACCAGAAGTGCGGAGTCCCAGGCCAGGATGACCAGGTCGTCGACGGAGTAGGAGAGCGAGTTCTTCAGCATCTCATCCCGGGTTGTCTGCGAGAAACGGATCTGTTCTCCAGCGAGGAGTGCCACCGTGTCGAACGCGGGGTCGAGACGATCGACGATGTAGATCGTGTGGTCCTCGTAGAATTCCGGTTCGATCGGCCTTGTGCCGATCGCCGGACCGAGCAGGTCAATAACGACGGCAAGGGCGTCAAGAAAGGGGGTATCGAGACCCTGCTGACCGGCAAAGGCCAGTGCGACGGGGAGGAGCGACGACGGGTCAGCCAGCTCGTCGTGCAGGATGAAGGAGATGCTGACCGCTCCGATCTGGTGGATGCGAGCGATCGCATCGAGGTGATACGCACCGTTCTGCAGAGCGACATTCACCGGAGGGAGCCGGACCTCGAGCGGGGGATCTCTGATCCAGATCGACGTCGGCATAGTCCTTGTGAACGGGGTGAGGACCGCAGATCCGTCCGCGGTCAACACGGACTCCAGTTCCTCGAGGTCGATCTCGTCACCCGTATCGTAGACGCGGTAGAACCGGATAGCGAACATACCGTTCGCGCTCCATTTCGGCGGGCATCAAGATAATCGTATGCGCTCCCAGATCGGTGCCGTCACTCCCCTCCGGCCTGTGTTACCGGTGCCTGGGGGCCGTAGATCAGGGCACCTGCCACGGGGCATGCCTCGATGCACCGGCGGCAGAGGTAGCACTCGCCCTGGAGGTCCGTCGAATGCGCCTCACCCGTCGGACAGGCCCGTTCGCACGTGTGGCAGTTGATGCAGGCATCGGTCCGCCGGAGCTTCCACCATCCCGGCGCGGTGGCAAGCTGGAAGAGGACGCCGAGGGGGCAGATCACCCGGCAGAACGGGCGGTAGAGGAAGAGGGAGATGATCAGGACTGCCGCGAAGACGAAGGAACCGGTGGAGAGGGTGAGCGTGAAGAACTCGCGCAGGCCGAAGAGCGAGAGGAGACTGAAACCGGCACCGAGCCCGGCACCGAGCAGTACGAGGAAGACCACGCCCCGTGCCACGCTCAGCTCCCGCTTCCTGGTGGTCCGAACCTTCGGCACAGGTGCGGCATACGCGAGTTCCTGGAGGGCCCCGATGGGGCAGAGATAGCCGCAGAAGTGACGTCCGAAGAGGAAGGTGAGGACAAGCATCACGCCGATGCCGATCAGTCCTCCCAGGAGCCCGAACCCGATGCGGGAATCGACCCGGAGCACCAGCTCCTGGAACTGGTGCGGAAGCATCGGGGAGAAGAAGAGGAAACCGAACAGAACCGTGACGATGAGCAGGAGGTATCGTACCGTCCTCGAGAACCGCCCGGTCCTCCAGAGGAGTGCGGCGATCACGACGAAGAGGACGGCGTAGACGATGCCCACCACCTGGAGCGGATTGGGCCCCGGTCCTACCATACAGCAATACCTCGCATGCACGTCCATCAGTGCGATGGGGAAAAAAGGGTATGGATCGGGTTGAGCCTGCGAGAGGATCACGATCGGAAGGGTGGTGGGTTAACCCCAGAGCGTGACAGCATTCGGCTCGAGCGGTTTCGGCCACCCGATCCGGTTCTCTGCGATTGCCCGGATGAGGGCTTCGGTGAGTTCGCGCGCCTCAGTCTTGTGGACGGCAGCATCAGGGATGGTCACCGCATATTCGATCGGGAGCCCGACCCGTTCGGTGCCAATCGCGGTGAACCGCTGGAACCCGAGGAACACGGTTGCATAGCGATACACATCGGCATGGGTTCGGGAACCCAAGTTCACCGTCTCGGGCAGGGTAACATAGTGAAGACCCCGCCCCTCGGCGACCGACCGGTACTCGAAGACATAGTCGATTCCACCAGCCTCCAGGAGGGAGAGGAGAAAGACCGATCCGTCCCGGATTGCGACCTTGCCTCCTGCATCAGGACGAACGACCTCGGGGAGGCGTACCTCGAGGCCCGATGGACCGGATGTCGGCACCAGGGGTGGTGAGAGATGGTCCCCGAGCACCGGACCGAAGATCTGTTCGCCACTCTGCTTCTCCATGAGGAGGAGCACCAGTATCGCCCGGTACCCAGCTGCGTCAAGCATCGGGTTCGCGATCCCGACCCGGACATCGGGGCGGGCGAGGACACTTGCCCAGTTCGATTCGTTAATCTCGTCGGCGAACCGGCTCCGGTTCGTGAACGCAACCACCATCTCGGTGGTGCCGAAGGTCGTATACTCCCGTGTGGAGCCGTTCATCAGATCCGGGATGAGCGATGCGTCTGCAACGGCGACGAGATCCACCTGGCGGTGGAGGTCCGTCACCTGCCGGATCGCCTGGATCGACCCGTGTCCCTCGAACCGGAGATCGATACCGGGATGGTTTGCCTCGTACTCCTCCTCGAACCCGGCGAACGGGTCCACGAGTGAACCGGCGATCATGCAGGTGACCGGTACCCGAACGTATGGTGTCGTAGTGCACCCCGCTGCGAGCAGGACGAGAAGGATGATACCAGCACCAGAGAGGTGTCGTCTTACCTGACCTCGATCCGGTCCACCCACTTGACCCATCCGGCCCCCTCGGTAATCACGGGAGTTCCCTCCTCGTTCAGCACCGCGATCCGGAACGGTCCGCCCTGCTCTTCTGAGAGCGCCGTCCCGTTCTGTTCGTACATGAGGACCGGCACCACCCTTGGGGGCGGGTCGATCTCCTTCAACTCGGGCGTGAAGACGATCATGCCCGCCCCATCAATCTGATCGGCGCCGAGCACCCACATATATCCGTCAGGCGCGTGGACATGGAGCGTCTGGTTCGGGCCGATTCCACCGACCTTGTCGGCGAGCGTCCTGAGAGAGACCCCCTTGATCTTGAAGGGTCCGTACCGGATCCCGGTCGTCGATACGGCGCCTCCGACACCGCTAACGGATGGCAGAGAGACAACGTCCTGGTAGGAGAGGGTGATATTCGTCGTACCGTTCAGGACGAGCATCGCGTTCGGGGTGGTGCTGGGTGTCTGTGGCTGAGGCACGGTGGTGCAGCCGGCCACGAAGAGCGCGACGGCAGTAACCCAAAGGAGAAGGAGGGACCGCCTCACCTCAACGCCTCCGGTGGAACATGGCGCCCCCGATTCCGAGAAGGACCGCCGGGAGAATACCCGCAGCCTGGGTCGTCGCCGGTTTCGTCGTAGCTGCAGCAGCGGAGGTGCCGTTGGTGAGGGACTTCACTGGCGCGTGCCGGTCACCCTTGAACCCGCCGCGGTAGAGCCTGACCTCCGAGACCCATTTCACCGAGATCCCGCTCGTTGAGGGGAGGAGGTCGTTGTAGAAGTACTGGGCGCTCTCGGGAAGGGTCTCGCGCATGTCGCTGTTCCCGAAGACGTGCAGACCATCCGGGTTTGTCGAGGTGTCAGCGAAGAAAATCAGACGCATCCCTGTATAGAAATCGGGAGGATAACCGGTCCCCTGCTTTTCACCTTCCGCAGCGTCGGCACCGTTGTACCAGGCGACAACCAGGGGACCCTGACGGGAGGGCGGGTTGACGATCGTGTCGTACCCATAGACCACGTTGTACCCATCAACCGACGCGACCATCGCCTCATCACCCGGTTTGAGCCCGCCGACGAGCCCGCAGAGGTCCGCAACATTCGTCCCCTTGACGGCGCCTCGATCTTTTAGGTTTACGGTCTCGTTGGGGTCCCACTTGTCGCCCTCGAAAACAGGGCCCTGGTGATAAAAGTGGGTTACCCCGTCGCCCTTGACGGGCAGGTTCACCTCGAGCCAGCGATAGTCGACCGTGGTGGAGTTCAGGATGGTGCCATCGGGGCCGATCTCGGAGATCAGCAGCGACGTGGTCGGCTCTGCGAGTGCCGGGGCCGGGGCCAAAACGAGCAGACTAACGAGGGTGGCAACGAAGATGGCCGCCGGGTGAAGTCTGGATTGGTTGTTCAGGATAATCACCTCAAATAAAGAAGGGGTCGATCATCGCCACGAATGCCTTGATCGCAGCCCAGAAAGCCCCGAGAGGAGAGTACGGCGAGATCACCGCGCCCCGTGAATGGCGAGGATCGATGAAGGGCATCCCGTCACCGCTCTCGCGTACGGTGAATGAAAAGGTAAAGCCGAGGGACCGGGTAACCGTGCGGTTGTATGATCGGTTGACCTGTGTTTCGATGATGGTGGGGGCCAGCACAGGAACACCGGCGGAGATCGCAGTAGCCGTGGGATGAACGGGCGTAGTGGTGACCAGCGGTTCAGCGGTAGTGGATGTCGGCTCGGGAGTCGGTGTCGCCATCGCGGTGATGGTGGTGGTCGCATCTCCACTCGCGCTGGTCGTGTAGTCCACGCTACCTGAGTATGACCAGTCCGTCGAGCCAGAATAATTAATCGGACTCGTCGCCGGCGGTATGGTCGACGGCTCGATGGTGCCATTCCCGGTGGTGCCGGGGGTCAGGTTCGGGACCGTGACGGACGGAGCGGGAGAGATGGAGGGGGGTTTTGTCACTCCAGAAGAAGGGGAACTGGTCGTCGAGGACGTGCCTGCGGGAGTGCTCGTCGTAGCACCTGGGGACCTTTTCGGTTCGATGTCGCTCCCACCCGAGGAGGGGACGACGGTCGTCATGCCCGTCGTTACTGCAGGGGTCGTCACGACCCCTCCGGTGGTGACGGTCGTGGTCGGGACGGTGGTCCCGGTCACGACGGGTAGCGTCGTGCCGGACGGTCTGGGCACCGTCCACGAAGGAGCCGGAGTAGCCGATGGGACCGGGGTCTTCGTCCCGGTGCCTGACGGGACCTGGGTAACGGTCGGGGTGACCTTCTGAATCGGTGAGGGGGTGACGGTCGGCCTGGTGGTCGGGGGTGCAGTGGTCGACGCAGGGTGGCTCGACAGGATCTGGATATCGCTCACCGACTGGACCGAGAGGCCGGTGGTCGTCGGATAGACACCGTTGAAGAAGTGCCATTCGTTCTGGGGCATCGACGCCTTCATGTCGCTGTTGCCGAAGACGTGGAGACCGAACGGATTCGTGGAGGTATCAGCGTAGAAGACGATCCGCATGCCGGTCGAGTAACCGGGGACATATCCCTCATTAGCCTTATACCAGGTCAGTACCATCGGACCCTGACGGGCAGAGGGTGTGTAGACGGTCCGGTATGAAAACTTCTTCGAAAAGCCATCCCCCGATCGGACGACGAGCGTGTCCCCCGATTGCATCCCACCGACGAGACCGCAGAGGTCGCGGACGGCGGTCCCCTTGACGGCACCCATGTCCTTATCCTGAACGTTCTTACTCTCGGTCGGGTCCCAGAGGTCCGTATCATCGAAGGTTGGTCCCTGGTGATAGTAATGAGTGGAACCGTCACCGTACACCTGAAGGTTTGACTCGAGCCAGCGGTAATCCACGGTCCTTTCGGCGATCACGGTCTTTCCGTCGGCTGCGAGCTTCACCAGGTGGACCTCGGTGGTGACCGCCCAGGCACCGCAGACGAGGAGACAGACGCAGAAGAACAGTCCCAGGATCCGGAACGCCATGGATAAATAGGTAATTTGAGGCACCATCGCCTCCTCTCTACCTGACCGTGACGAGGTTCACCCGTTCTACGGTCTCGGTCGAGCCGTCCGTGTAGGTGATCTTCACGAGCGGGGTGTAGGTTCCGGCCCGGGGGTAGAAGAACGTCGGGCTGATCGCCCTCGAGTTCCAGGTGCTGTAGTGGCCGACCCTGTCGAAGGTCCACCAGGCCGAGCGGACGGTCTTGCCGGCCGCTGGGACCAGGGTGAACTTGATCGCGGACGACTTCGCCACCGGGTTCGGCGCGACGGTGAAGGTCGCACCCTGCTGGACCGGGGTGGTCGGCACGGTCACCGTCCCCGAGGAGAACTCGACCCAGTTCAGATTCTGACCGTCGCCGGAGAACTCGAGGCGGAGGTCGTGGGTACCTGCTGCCATCGTGAGCGGGACGGAGACCGTCGTGAACCGTGAAAAGTCACCGGTCTTCGGAACCTGCATCGTCGCCGCCTCGGCGCCGTCGACGACGACACGGATGGAACGGCCGTCTCCGGGGCTCGATACACGGGCGGTCATGCTGTTGACACCCCCGTCACCGACCTGGACCGTGTAGGCGAGCCACTCGCCGTTCCGGATCCAGCCGACGTTCGGGGTCTGTTCCCAGGGGTTCTGTTCGATATCGACGTCGTCCTGGCGGTACACGCCACCGCTGTTGCCCGGTGTGGTGTCCTGGTAGGCGACGCCCGCGCCACCGAGGTCGTAGTCCTCAGCCTCGACCCTCCCAGGGAGGAGATGGGGTATATACGGCTGGCGACCGGGGACGATCGTCACCGTCGGCCCGGGCGTTCCCGTAACCGTCGGCTCCACCGTCACGGTCGTGTTCGGTGTAACGGTATGCGTGGGGGTGACCGGCGGCAGGACCAGGATCTCCTGGTACATTGTGCCACCGCCGTTTGGACCGCTCCCGGTGAGCGATGCCGTGTAGGTGCCCGGGTTCCGGTAGATGTGAAGCGGGCTCAGGGTGTTGTATGTGCGGGAACCATCCCCAAAGTCCCAGACACGGTTCTCCACGTTCGTGGAGTGGTCGGTGAACCGGACCACGAGCGGGGCCGGACCGGTCGTCCGGTCGACCGTGAAGTTCACGTTGGCGTCGCCGCCGCTCGGGAGGCCGATCAGTTCGATCGATGCGATCTTCGCGACCGAGCGATGCGGCGGCACCGACGAACCAACGAGCCGGAGCGGCCACATCGTCTCGGCGAGCGGGGCGCCGTTCAGGAGGTCGGCGATGATGAACCCGGAGCTCCCGGCGATCTCGCTCGACTCCAGGGTCACGTTGTATCCATCGACGGAGGTGACCCGCACCTGGTAGCCCTGAGCGGCGAGTGCGTTATCGAAGGTGGGCGTTCCGGTGCTGGCATCATCGACGACTCCGACGAGGTACCACAGGGGCAGGCCCTGCCATTGGCCGGAAACGTCCGAGTGGGACGCAGCGTTTCCGGCAGCCTTCGCCTGCTCGATATCGGCCTTGGTGAACGTGACCGTCCGGGCGCCCTTCAGTTCGACCGAATAGTCGCCGGCGGACGCGACGAAGGCACGTATCCGGACCACCGCGCTGGCGGACTGGAGCGAGCCGCCGCGGGTCCCGTAGAAGAACTCGATCCGATCACCGTTCTTGATTTCGAGGTTGCTCATCCCCGTGTCGATCGAGTTGTCGTTCATCACAACACCGTTCACGGCGTAGGCCCACCCGAGGTTCTTGTTTTTATCGTAGTTGAAGTCGGCGATCCCGTCAATCAGGTAGGAGTTGATGTACTCCCAGCGCTTGTCGGTCGCGTTGTAGGTAAACGGCACTTTCTTCGATGCGGCGTCGAGCGCACCGTGGACCGTGAGGTTGTTGACCTGGCGGGTCGTTCCTGAGTTATAGGCAAAAGCCGCAAAGGTCCCGTCCACGAGCGTGAGGTCACCGTCGAAGATGACGGTCTGCTGCGGGATCTGGACCCGCACGCGAATTACGGCGATCGCATTCTCGAAGTCTGCGCCATCGAGCCCGTAGTAGAACTCGACCAGGTCGTTGTTGTTGAGCCGGTAGACCGACATTCCCTCGGTCGAGGAGAAGTCGTTCTTCTTCTCACCGTTCACGCGGTAGGCCCAGACCATATGCGTGGTCCGGTTATAGTCGTAGGCGCACGCCCCGTCGAGGAGGAGCGTGCCCATCGTCTCCCACTTCTTGTCGGTCGCCCTGTACGTGAAGCCCGCAGCCTTCGAAGCGAGCTCGAGCGCCCCGTTGGGAGTGAGATTCTGCACCTGCCGGACTTCGCCGGAGTTGTACGCCCTGCACGGGAAGGTACCGGGCAGGAGCGAGACGGTGCCGTTGAAGAGTATCTCAGGTCCACCTGAAGGGACCGTCACGGTGGGCGTAGGCGTGGGCGTCGCCGGCGCGGACGGAAGGCCCTCGAGCCGGATCTCGACCACGTTACCGATCGACTTGCCGCCGGTGGCGTTCGCCCCGACGAGCTTGACCGGCCAAACGTTCTTGCCGTTGATCTGGACCGGGAGGGCGGTGCCGTTCAGGCGCGAGGCGAGGAGGTAGTTGTCCGAGCGGATGATCTCCTGGCTCGTGAACGTCCTGTTGTAGTTGTCACCGGCGATGACTCGGACCGTGTAGCCCATCTCTGCGAGGGTCTGGTTGTACGCGCCGATCAGTACCTCGTGGCCGAGCTGGTCGTCGACGAGCCCGACGAGCCTCCAGAGGGGTAGTCCCATCCACTCCCCGGTCGCATCACGGTAGATGCCGGTGTGCCCCCCGCAGGACATCGCCTCGTCCCAGAACTGGCTGGTCACCGTGTAGTCGGTGTACCCGGAGAGTTTGATGGTCCAGGTGGGTGCCGGCGTGACTGTGATCGTGGGAGAGGGGGTGACGGTGCGAGTCGGGGAGACGGTCGGGACCGTAATCGGAACGCCCTCAAGGCGGATCTCGGAGATGTTGCCGACCGACTTGCCGCCAGTGGCGTTGACGCCGACGAGCTTGAGTGGCCAGACGTTCTTACCGTTGATCTGCGCCGGCAGGGGCGCACCGTTCAGGGTGTTGGCGACGATGTAGTTGGAGTTGAACGCCACCTCGCCGCTCGTGAAGGACTTCTGGTAGTCCGGCGCGATCACCGTGATGGTGTAGCCCTGCTCGAGGAGCGTGCGGTTGAAGGCTTCTTGTCCGTGCTCGTTGTCGTCATCGACATATCCGACGAGACGCCAGAGTGGCATCCCCTCCCAGACATTACCGTCCGAGTCGGTGTACTGGGCGCGGTGCCCCGACCACGATAGTCCCTGCTCGAAGTAGGACTTGGTGATGGTGCGCTGGACAGACCCATTCATCAGGAGCGTCCAGTCGGACGCGGGTGCTGGGAAGATCTCGATTTTTGAGATAAATTTATTGGAGAGCTGGGCTGCCGAGGGGAGGTTGCCCCTGCCACCATACCAGCCCCAGTACTTGTCGTCCATCGTCTCCTTCATGTCCTGGTGACCGAAGACGTGCCAGCCATAGGGGTTGACCGAGGTGTCACTTCCAAAGAAGAGGCGCATCCCCTCATGGTAGTTGTAGCCCTCGCGAGCCGTCCACCAGGCGATCACCGGCGGACCCTGGCGCGGCAGCGGCGTCATCACGTTGTCGTACCCAAGACGCACAGCGAAACCATCGCTCGCACTGATCTTCACTTCCCCGCCGGGTTGCACACCGCCGACGAG
>ENA-UOWE01002667-UOWE01002667.1-activated-sludge-metagenome-genome-assembly--contig:-NODE-2667-length-19374-cov-29.576427_pt1 | contig 19374 bp, 17 predicted proteins | sample MGYA00249841_ERZ761562 | MGnify/ENA primary metagenome ERZ761562 (study PRJEB28883, sample SAMN05720200) | activated sludge metagenome | isolation source: Anaerobic digester | place: Japan... | reverse complement strand
GCAATAGTACGCAAAATAGCATGCATTTGAAGGGATCTGATCTGCATTGTGCGGGAGCTATAGAAGGTCAAGGCGACCCTAGGGCTTGGCTTTTCGTTACAGGATCTACGAATTCCAGGCTCACCGCTGGTTTTTCATGATAAAATCATGAATTTGGATAACCTTCTTTTATGTGAGCCATTCCATTATCAATGCGATTTCATCTCCTCGGAGAATAGCTGGACATGTTCGCCAGAGATCCGAGGACACGGGACCGCTGCCTTCGCTTAAGGTATTTAGCATTCGCAGAGGCTTTTATACAGGTTGATCAAATCAGTGGAAAGGTGCGTTTCTGCACGCAGACCTCCCAGTTGAAATAAGTGCACTTGCGCCTGCCAGAGTTAATGTAAAGTAGGTGGAGCATCCATATTTAAGATGGAGTGGTTTTCATGAATCGAAATACTATTTTAATTTGCACTTATATTGCGTTGACTTTATTTTGCATGCAAACTCAGGGACAGACTACCGCAGAAGATTGGAACAACAAAGGTGGAACTCTCTTTGAGTCAGGGCAGTTCAATGAATCCATCGCAGCTTATGACAAAGCCATTGAAATCAATCCTCAATACGCAGATCCATGGTATAACAAAGGAAATGCTCTCAATTTTATGGGGAGATATGAAGATGCAATTGAAGCATACAATAAGTCCTTGGAGATCAACTCCCTCGATGCTGATGTTTGGAACAATAAAGGCATTGCTTTTAAGCACCTGGAAAGATATGATGAAGCCATACAGGCATACGACCGAGCCGTAGAGATCAATCCTGAATTGGCAAATGCCTGGTACGGCAAAGGAATTGCACTCGATTTTCAAGGAAGATACGAAGAGGCCATAGAAGCTTTTGACAAAGCCATTGAGATCGATCCGCAGTTTGAAGCGGCTCGGATTGCTAAGGATCTTCCTGTTTATATGCTGGGATTGCAGAATGCCACGGAATCGCATAATGCTACAGAATGGTACATCATAGGTCAGGCTCTCGAAATGCAAGGCAAGCATGCAGAAGCCATCGAGGCCTATGATGAAGCCATCCGGATGGATCCTGAGTTTGCCCAGGCCTGGAGCGACAAAGGCAGTGCTCTTGTCGAATTGAATAGATCTGAAGAAGCCATAGAAGCTTATAACAAATCTTTGGAGATCGATCCGCAAGATGCATGGACCAGGTACCACAAAGGCCTCGCCCTCGCCAGCCGGGACAAATACGATGAAGCTATAAAGGCTTTCGATAAGGCCCTCGATATTGATCCACAACACGAATCCGCCCGTGAGGTCAAGAGTATAGTGCTTCTCGCAAGAGCTTTAGAATCTGGAGCCTTAGAATGGTTTGACAAAGGCAACACGCTCAAGAAAGAAGGCAAGTACGAGGAAGCGATTGCCGCTTACGACAAAGCTATCGAAATAGATCCGCAATATGCAGAGGCGTGGACCAACAAAGGCAATACTCTTTCTGCACAGGGGAAGTATGATGAAGCTATGCTGGCTTACAACAAATCCATAGAGATTGATCCCCAATTGCCAAATGCTTGGACCAATAAAGGCGTTATTCTTGGCCAACAAGGCAAGTACGATGAAGCCATACAGGCTCATGATAAAGCCATTGAAATCGATCCACAATTTGAAGAAGCATGGATCAATAGAGGCGTTGCTCTGGGTATGCAAGGCAAGTACGATGAAGCTTTGCAGGCTTTCGACAAAGCCCTCGAAATTGACCCTCAAGATGCGAGCGCATGGTACGGAAAAGGGCTGACTCTCAATTCGCTAGGCCGCACTAGGGAAGCCAATGCAGCCATTAACCAAGCCACTAAGATCAATCCCCGCCTCCTGAATGAGGTAAAATGAGGCGCATTCTAACGTTACACCATTTTTCTTTTTTAAAAAGAGCTAATTTCATTATTTATCCATAATTTTTATTGTATCTCGATCGTTGCGCATGTTATCGTTTTGCATTCAGTTAGGCCAGAAAGTGGTTATCTTCAGTCGATCTCATCCCTCAGCCCTTTAATAAAGTGACCGTAGGTGATCCCCCCCAGAGATAGCGGAAGGACGGCTTCCTTCAGAGCCTGAAGATCCCGTTCCAGCGCTTCCCCACCTTTTCCGGTCAGCTCAATTGCCCTTCTATAAATCTCCGTCATCTCCCGGGCATATGCTTCGCCTCTGCCCCGGGCATCCAGGGCTATTCCATCTAATCCCATGGCCGCTATCCGGGGCATCTGGTCCAGAAGGCAGGTCTCCACGGAGTTGAAGATATGGATCCGGGAATCATCATCCAGCCGCAGGGGAAAGACCCGCCTCATATCCTGCAGCCCCCAGAACTGCTCAGAGTCATCTGCTGCCGCATGCAGCCCAGCCAGGCAGGGAATACAGTCCTCCGCCACCATCACCTCCAGGCTTCCCTGCACCACCAGCTCCAGACTGGGCCGCTGCGGAAGCAGTCGGCTGGCAGATATAGCTGCCGCCATCTGCCTGGCGGAGAGCTCCGGGGAGAGTGTGAAGTGGCATAAAGATGGAGTGAGTGCCCGCACTGCAAGGTGATTGCAGACATTCAGGCCCATGCCCCCGTAAATGGAGAGGGCGGGCTGGCATTCCAGCGCTGCCTGTAGGGCCCCCACATTCTCTACCAGGACCCCTTCAACCTCTGCACCAGCCAGCACCCTGCAAGCCAGAGAGAAGAACTCAGATCGGCAGATCCTGGGCCACTTCCATATGAGCTGCTTGCTGCCGCATATGGCCCGTGCTTCGCTGAGGATCTTTCTGAACCCGGCCTCCCTTTCCGCATCATCTTTTATCCCGCGCCCCAATGACGGCTCGAGGTAAATCCGGTCGCATCCCCCTGCTACAGCACCTCTGACCTCCTCCAGGCTGGCGGCATAGACGGAGAGAAAGGATGCCGCAGCAGTTTTCCTGGTAGGGGGAGATGATGAAGCCCCACAAGAAGGTCCTGGCATTAAATAGAGCATCTCCTGCCATCGGGCCCGGGCCTCTTCCACCTTACCCTTATCCGGCCTTCTCCCGGCTAATAGCGCCTGCTCCACCTTCTCCAGAAGCTGGCGGCGCAGCTGGTTCAGGGCTCCAAGGGGGGCGAAGAGGTCTCCGGAATAGTCCATCTCGATCTTTCTTATAGCAAAAGCAGTACCACCGGTCCGGCGAAGCTGCGATTCTATCTGCTGCCGGGTGAGGGGCTGATTTTTGGCCTTTTCCATGAGAAAAGATGCCAGGACGGCTACCTTCTTTCCATCCGGCAGCCGGGCCTGCAGAAGGGGCCTGTCCTCCTGCCAGCTCAGAGAGAGGTCCAGGGGTATTCCGCCAGGCGCAGATTCGATGATCTGAGCCGCCTTCCTGGATAGGGCGGTGCTGCCTGTAAGATAGACTCTGGCCCCCGGCCGCACCTTCTCTTTCATCTTCAGGCGCAAGAGTCCATCTTTCACCTCCGTCCTCTGCACCACCAGCCCCACCTCCTGCCCCGGCGACTGGAAGACCAGTCCGTCCCCCCTCTCGGCAGTCAGGCTGCCGGAGAGCCGCACTGCCGCCTCGCCCTTCCGGGAGTCATAGGAGCTCACGCTGCCCATGAGAACGCCACGGTTGTCCGACATCTCCCGGCCCATGACATCCTTCTCTCCCAACAGGTGGCCCTTGGTGAAGCTGCGGTTGAAGGCCAGGGCCAGGGCCATCTCATCCTCCTCTGAGGGCGACCAGTCTCCCATGGCAATGCCGTCCAGCGCCCTTCGGTAAATGCTGGTCACAATGGCCACATACTCCGGGGACTTCATCCTGCCCTCGATCTTTAAAGATGCCAAAGGCGAGCGGACGATCTCCTTGAGATGCCGGTAAACGCAGAGGTCCCTGGTGGAGAGAAGATACTTCTCCGGCATAGGCCTGGCGGAGAGGCCCGCCGGCCGGCCGTACTTGTCCTTCTGGCCGGAAAGCAGCACATAGGGCTTGCGGCAGGGCTGGGCGCACATGCCCCGATTTCCGCTCCGCCCCCCGATGGCCGAAGAGAGAAGGCACTGCCCGGAATAAGAGTAACATAAGGCGCCATGAATGAAGACCTCCAGGCCGACATTGCCGGTCCCGCCATCCCGGCTCATCTCTTTGATCTGCTCCAGGCCCACCTCCCGGGCCAAAACCACCCTGGAAAAGCCTGCCTTTCCGGCCCATCGAGCACCCTCCCCATTGTGGATGGTCATCTGGGTGGAGGCATGCCTCTCCAGCTCCGGGACGATGCTTTTGGCTAAAAAAGCCGCTCCGAGGTCCTGCAAAAGCAGTGCATCGGCTCCCATCTCATAGAGGCAGAGAAGGTATTCGGCCAGGCCGGGGATCTCATCCTCCCGGACCAGGGTGTTGACTGTCACATAAACCTTGACCCCTTGCAGATGGGCATAGTCTACCGCCCGCGCCAGATCAGGCAGATCGAAGTTGGAGGCGAACTTTCTGGCCCCGAATCGCCTGCCTCCGAGGTAAACCGCATCCGCTCCTGCGGCTACGGCGGCTTTCAGAGCCTGATCCGAGCCGGCAGGGGCGAGCAGCTCAGGCAGTCTTCTCCGGGCTGATGGCGGCAATGGACTCCACCACGCTTCTCCATTCCGGGCAGAAGAATACCTGATCAGAATAATCGTGGATATCTGTATCGTTCAGGCTCCAGGGATGGAGGAACAGTATTCCCTGTCTCTTAGGATCGCTCTTCACAAACTCAACTATGTTCAGATCCAGGTCATCGATGAGAACATCGCAGGGGATGTTGTGCTTTGTGCCTGTTCTGGCATGGTGGTACCGGGTCAGACAGGGGAAATGCTCCTTGAGCCATCTCCTGGTGGCCTCCTCGGTGTGAGGCCTCCTGGCCGTGACCACCATAAGCTCATGCTCAGGCGTAGAGAGCTGCTTTACCGCCTTTTTCGCCCCTTCCAATACCGGCACCCTCAAGACATACTCAGGATCGCTGAGAAGACGGGAGATCTCGGTCCAGATCTCTATGCCGTCGAAGGACCAGTGGGCGCGATTGATATCGCTTTTCCTGTACTTTCGTCCATAATCCTTCTCGATCTCCCTGAGCACGGCAGCGACCTGATCCGCCAGAACCCCGTCAATATCAACTCCGATCTTCAAAGCCCATGTCTCTCCAAAGAGGATCTTTGCATCGCCCTCTCCAGTTCTTTAAGAATAGCCCGGTATGATAAAGCTTTTCCAGAGTGCGAGGCCCGAAAATCGAGCCAGAACCGTCTGAAGATGGCAGTCTTCCTAATGCTTCATCAGCGGCACATACTCGACGCCTGGCCGGCTTCTCCCCGCTTCCATGCGATAGAGGTCCATGAGGGAATAGACCTCCTCCGGAACAGCCGTCTCCACGCATTCTCCCAGGAGAGAGCGGGCCTGCTCAGCCATGAAGGGATGATCGTGGGTGTACTTGCCGGAGACGAACTCCTCGATGATTGTCTCCAGTTTCTCCTGCCCGCACTTGCCCTCCAGGATCTTCCGCAGAAGAGCTCTCATCTGCTCCATGGCCTTTCTGGCCTCCTCGGCGTAGATCAGGGTCTTGTCATCCATCTCATCGATCTTCTTCTTGGAGGCAACCAGGAGCAGAGATGTTGCCGGGTAACTCCCTTGTGCATCCCCCAGTTGGGGGTCGACAGGGCCGAGGGCGGCATGCGGATCCATGATTATGCTGTCCGCGGCAAAGGCGATCAGGGTTCCGCCGCTCATGGCATAATGGGGAACTATGACCGTCTTTTTCGATGGATGGGCCATCAAGGCCATGGCGATCTGGGTGGCGGCCAGGGCCAGGCCTCCCGGGGTGTGCAGGATGATGTCGATGGGAACATCCTTCTGCGCGGCGCGGATAGCCCTCAAGACCCTCTCGCTGTCATCGATATCGATATATCGGGCCAGGGGAATGCCCAGAAAGCTGATGGTCTCCTGGCGATGGATGAGGGTTATGACCTGAGTTCCCCGGGATTTGCCCAGCTTGGCCAGAACGCTCTTTCTGGCCGTCTGCAGGTAGTACCTCTGCAGCATGGGCACCAGAAAGAGAAATACGAATAAGAGAATCCAGATGTTATTGATCAATGCACTGGCAGCATCTCCCCCTACCTGAGATAGAAGCGGATCCGTCATCTGGCTCATGAGACTATCTTGGCCGGGTAAGTATATTTGTCTTGCGGAATTTTCTTAACTCAGGCAATATATATTAATATGATCGAGTTCAAATTAGACCTCTTGAATGGCAAGATAATCTGGAGGTCTGGATCTTGAACATCACGAATTTTGGTCGGGCAGCCATCATTCTTCTGGCTTTCTCGGCATCCTTTTCCTGGCCTGCAGCATCAGGACAACTGCCCAGCATGACCGATCTGACAGTTGCGACGGTCAAGGAAGAATACGGCAAATGGATGGTCGAATTCAACTGGTCGGATATGGATGACTACGACAGAAGCATAGCTCATGGCGACAGCACTTCGGGAAAGACGGCTATACATACCGATACCCTGACGCTAGCCTCTTCTTTGGATCGGTCAAAGGCCATAAAGGTCTCAGTGATCACATACTCAAAGAGCGATCCATCTCATGTCAATATGAGCAGCATGACCGCCCTGGCCAACAGCACACTGGCTGACATGGATGTATGCCAGGATATAGATATGACCGATAGAACTATCGAAGGCAGAAAAGGCATATCAGCCAGCGGTAGAAAATGCTCCACAGGCAAGATGGTCTATGTTGCAGCATATCCGGTTACATATCATCTGGACCGCCCGGGCGGCGTGCTGTCCTCCGATGCCGTTGGGTTGATCCTATCCACATACGACAGAGAGGTAACCGAGCGATTCCTAGCTTCAGTGAAAATTATGCAAATAAAATAAAAGTTGTTATGGCCTAAGGCCAGAAGCCAAAGGCGATATTCAGTCCCATTATTACCAAGCCGGCACCAATGCAGGCTCCAAGCACCAATTTAGGATCGAGCTTTATTGCCGTGTCGTCAGCCTCAAAGTATCTCATGAGGCCTGCCGACGACTGAAGGCCACTGCCTTCGTTCTTTCTCTTAGCCATGTTTTATCTCCTTTTCTCTTCACCATCTTAAGTATTTCGATCAAGACCGAAGCAATCTCAAGGAAGCTGAGCGCTCATGTTCAGAGATGAGGCGGCGCCCTCAAGGCGCCAGCCGCCCCTATCCTGGAAAGGATAGCGATCCTGACCATCTCCACCCTTGATCATCCTGGGCCAGCTCTGGCTGGGATTTCCTTTGGCCACATGATCATCCCAGTAGTTGCCTCCGGTGACATTGCCCTGATCCCAGCTATTTGTTCCCCTGCTGTCCTGTGAGTTCTCACTGTTGTCCAAAAAGTTGTTGTGGAATATGCTGTTTCCTGAAGACTCCAGCACCTCGAGACCTATAGAGCTGTTGCTGATATTATTCTGATAGATCTGGTTTTCATCAGAGAGGTTCAGCCAGATGCCAGAGGCGTCATTGCCGTCAAGGACATTGTCGCGAATGGTGTTCTTGCTGCAGGATAAGAGGGAGATTCCATTCTGGCCGTTGCCGGAGGCATTATTCCCTGCCAGATCATTGAAATGGGAGTCGTATAGAAACATGCCGCTGAATGCATTTCTCTTCATCTGGTTTCCAGATATCCGATTGCCATCGGATGATATCAGGCGCATGCCATAGCAGGAGGAGATGTTATTCCCGATGATGCTGCTGTTCCTGGAGCTGTAGAGGAAAAGAGCGTCTCTGGTTATGGTGGAGTTTTGGACGGTGAGATTGTCGCAGTAAACCAGGGTCATATGGGCTATATCCCGGTCCACTATCTGCTCACCGGAGCGGTTGAAGAGATAGACCAGGGGATGGGAGTCGGCGATATTGGACTCGTCTATGGAATTGTCATAGGCCTCTCGGCTCGAAGCCTCCACATAAAGGCACCAGCTCACATTTTCAAAGACGTTCTGAGAGAGACGGTTTCCAGGAGCCTCGAGCAGAATGATGCCCTTCTCGCAATCGGAGACGGCATTAGAGGTTATTGAACTGTCGCTTGAGGATGTGATCAGCATTGCCGTGTCTGTGACTGCTGAGAGCTGATTTTTGGTGATATTGTCATTTTTGCATCCTATCAGCTCAATTCCCGTTGTGCTGCGTTCTATTCTATTCTGATAAACAGAGCTATGGCTCAGGTTCTCTATCCGGAGGGCATAATCCGCACCAAGGATGCTGTTGTTAGACAGGTCGCCTCCGAAAGAGTCCTTGATCACTGCAGCATTCTGGCAGCCGGCAATTGTATTATCCCGGAACCTTGCACCGCGACATGCAGAGATGCCCAAGCCTATGCTCCCGCCATCGATCTCATTTTTTTGAACCTCGATCTGGCTCGAATTGACGATGGTTATGCCGTTTGTCGAGGCAGATAAGGAACTTATGATATGCACCAGATTTCGGTTTATGCCTATGGAGCTGCTGTTCTGGAGAAGCATGCCGAAGTATTCGGACTGGATCTCATTGTTCTCCACCTCACAGAGCTGCGCATCGTCCAGCCATATGCCCCAATGAGCGCCAGATATCTTATTGCCCGAGATCTTGTTGCCTGCGGCCTCCCGGATCAGAATCGAGCTGTTGCACCCGGAGATTTGGTTGTCCTCAATGGAGTTGTTGCTCGAGTTATCCCAGAGGATTATGCCGCCCTGGCTGTTGGATATCATATTTCCGGATACCAGGTTCTCTCGAGAGCCCCTAGCCAGCAGCGCAGGATTGGAGTTCTCTATGACATTTTCCCGGATGGAGTTGCCCTTGGATCTGGCGTCAATTGCCGGTCCCAGGTAGTTGCTGGCAGTCAAGCCCTGCAGAGTGCAGCCGTCTGAGTTTATAGTCACTGCCGTCTCCAGGCGGTCATCTCCCTCCAGGATAATGGGATCGGTCTCCCCGACAAGGGGCAGCAATGTCAGGCTCTTGTTCAGGACAACCTCCTCACTGTACTTGCCGGGCTTTATGTAAATTGTATCTCCATCGCTGGCCGCTTCAACTGCGCTCTGGATGGACTCATAATTAGCAAAGCCGCTGTCATCGACGATATAAGTCCTAGCCTCCCCGGAGGGACATAGACAGATCAGCAATGCGGCGAAGATGATCATCGAGATTCTCTGCATGGCAGGCTGATCCTCCCGAAGCCTTTTATAGTTAATGCAAAAACGGAATAGTCCCGACGCTCGATCTGAATATCATATTTTGGCCTGCATATTAGGCTTCAGCTTTCTGTTTTAAAAAGCCTCTTCGATCTATCCCGCCAACCGGGAAAGCCTTATTTACCCTCCAATGAATGACCGCTGCGGGTGATTTGATGACAGAAATCGAGCCGCATAAACATTGCCTGGTCTGCGGCAATGCTGTACGCCCGGACGAGAGCTTCTGCGACGAGCTGTGCGAATCTAAGTTCAGATCAGCCCAAAGAAAGCAGCAACTGCTTTTCCTGGTCTTTCTGGTGATAATGGGATTGATCTTATTCCTGCCCTCAATACTGAAGGCTTATGGGTGAGATATGAGTCTTGCCTCAGGCATGCTGACCATTCTGGCTCTCCTCTGGCTGGTCTGTCTTCCTTCAGCCACAGCCAGCGATTATATCCGAATCAATGAGGTGGTCATGCATCTGGAAGAGGAGAATGCCAGCTTCGATCTGAAATATAGCCTGGATACATTTACCCGCATATATGTCATGATCCTTGGGTGCAGATCACTGGAGTCGGAGCTGCTGTCCTTCCTGGGATTTTATAAAGATGTTGAACTGATTCGGGCGGATATATCAGGGGCAACTTTATTTGTGAGAGGAGCGGGCAAGCATAATAGTGGCTACTATCTCTTTGATGCTACGCCCTTCGGTAGCAAAGATGAGCCTGCCAAAGAAGGCATCCCCCGGTTTTTAGTAGTCTATCCTGAGGGCAGAATCAGGACCTTTTACAATGTGACTGCAACTCAAAATGTCTTCTCCGAGGCAGGATAGGCTATGCCATCTCCAGACTATCCGAGGAGGAGCGAGACAGGCTTCACATGAAAATTGTGCTGAATGACCGCACCGACCTGCCTAATGAAAATTGAGTTATACCTACCTCTTGATGGTCATATTCGTTTATAGATAAAGTTGGGATATTTATTGAGCACTGTCAAATGGTTAAATGTTCTTTAAAAGTTTTATATCAGCTTTGAGAATGCATATTATCGCTTGCAGAAAACAATATATATTATAACTCCTTTACATGATTTAGGCGGAGAGGGTGCCTCAGTCCATGACCGGCAGCAGCTCAGAGTTCAATAATATCAATCAAATGCATCTGGTCAGGCTGACTTCCATGATTCCTGGTCCATACTATACGGCATGGCCTCTAATTTCAGCTGCCATCTTTCTGGTATCTCTTTTTATTCTGCTCCGTTTTGAAAGATCGTTGATGTATCTTGATGCATTTTGCATCATATCGGCCATAATTGCCATGGAGGGCATGATCATAAGCTGGGCATACAATAAATGGGATGCATTCCAGGGCATCCTTCTTGGCATCGTCGACCTTCCAAAGGAGAAGATCATCGAATTGAGCCGCAGGCAGGCATCTGAAATATTCAATAATCAGAGGATGATAGCCTTTGCACTGCTTTTCATCCTATTCGTCCATTTGATTGGGATAGACCATCATGAGTTATCATTCAGCTCTGATTTATCATATCTTGCCTTTAAATCGGCATATTACCTGGCAGTTTATCTGGAAGGTGCCGGGCTGTACATATTATTCATGACCGCTCTGGCAGTGCATAACATCGGCCTGCTGCCGCTGCGTCTTGATGCCCTGTATTCCGATTTTCACTCCATAGGGACGATCTACTCCCAGTTCACCATATGTGCCGCAATGGTTTATATTGTGTGGGGCTTCTTTCAGATTGTCGTGCCACCCCAGTTCTCCTCCCTCCAGACGATAATCTGGTTTTCGGGCTTTGCCCTGGTTCTCTTCGCCTATTTTCTTCTGCCCCAGTACAGCATACACAAGATGATGATCTCCACCAAGAAAGAGAGGTTTGAGCTATTCTCATCTCAGCTAAAGGCAGCAATGGATGGCCCCTTTGAAGTTCCAACCGATGAGAATGTATCTTGCCTTAAAGATGTGCTCATGGTCCAGGATAAATTGAATAAGATGAGCGAATGGCCATTCGGCTGGCGGGAATTGCTCTATATAGCTGTGGTTATCCTCATACCTCTGATCCTCATTATGCTGGAGATCGCTCTCGGCATCGCAGGGATATAGCGCTGCAATTCCTGGAATGATTGAAATAGCTTAAGCTGCCTAGCACCTTTTTGTGTTGCTCCTAGGCGCAGATGAGGCGGGCAAGGGCCCGGTCGTAGGCTCCATGTTCGTGGCCGGCCTGGTCATAGAGGAGGATCGGCTCTTTGACCTGGCCGGATGGGGGGTCAGGGACTCCAAGATGCTCTCGCCAGCAAAGAGGGAGAGCCTGGCCAGAAAGATCAGAGCCATCGCCTCGGATCAGTATATCCTGGAGGTCAGGCCCCAGATGATAGATGAGCTTCGCGCCGTCATGACCATGAACGAGATCATGGTCCGGAGCTTCTCCCAGGTTCTTTCCAAGCTGCATGCCGATCTGGCCATACTAGATGCCGCCGATGTGGATGCCTTAAGATTTGCGGAGCGGGTCAAGGCCGCCAGCAATACAGGAATGGTGGTTCGGGCTGAGCACAAGGCAGACCAGCACCATACAGTGGTGTCAGCCGCCTCCATCCTGGCCAAAGTAAGCCGAGACGCCTCAATGAAGAAGCTTGAGGCCGCTCTGAACTGCAAGATCGGAAGCGGCTATCCTCACGATCAGATGACCCTGGACTTTTTGAGCCGATGGGTGAGAGAGAACCGGGACCTGCCGGGCTGCGCCAGGCATAGCTGGTCCACAGCGCAGCGTATAAAAGCTAGTTTTATATAGGCTGCCTGAAACCTAAGGCAGCAGAAAGAAGAAGGGATCTCATGGATATTGAGGATACACTGCTTATGATTCCGGGACCGGTCAAGGTCGCGCCTCGCGTCCTTCGGGCCATGTCTCGACCCATGATCAGCCACCGGAGTGGCGATTTCAGTGCCATTTACAGTGATTGCTGCGGCTTATTAAAGCCGTTTTTTGAGACGGAAAACGATGTGGTGGTAATGACCGGCAGCGGCACAGTGGGCATGGATGCGGCCGTGGCCGGCACCATAGGCAATGATGATAAGATTGTGGCCATATCCAATGGAAAGTTCGGTGAGAGGTTCGCCGAGATCGGGGAGCGATACGGCCAAGTTGTACCAGTGAAGTTCGAGTGGGGCACCCCCTTCGACCTGGATAAGGTGGAGGCGGCATTAGAAAATGGAGCCAAAGCTGTGGCCATGGTCCATAATGAAACATCGGTGGGCCTGATTAATCCTGCCAAAGAGGTGGGAGAGATCGCCAGGAAGCATGACGCCCTCTTCATAGTGGATGGAATATCCTCCATTGGCGGCAATGAGTTTCTCACCGATAAGTGGGGAATTGACATAGCCATAACCGGCTCTCAGAAAGCCCTGGCCGTTCCCCCTGGCCTCGCTGTGGTCGCAGTCTCAAAGAGAGCCGAGGAGAGATTCCTGCCCAAGAGCAGAAGCTACTATGCAGACCTGAAGGCTCATCTCAAGTCAGCCAGAAAGAGCCAGGCCCAGACTCCCTTCACCCCTGCCGTCTCTCTATTCTTTGCTTTGCAGGAGGCCTTGCATATGGCCGAGGAGGAGGGCTTTGCCGCCCGTCGGGCCAGAACCGCCCAGCAGGCAGAATCGGTTCGGTCTGCGGCCAGAGCCCTGGGAATAGAGCTCTTCCCCAAGGCAAACCAGCACTCTCACTACTCCAATACTGTGACCGCCATGAAGATGCCCGAGGGCGTCAGCGATGACAAACTTAGGGGCGGCATGAAGAAGCGCGGTGTGGTGGTATCGGGCGGCCAGGACCAGATCAAGGGCAAGATCTTCCGCATCGGCACCATGGGCATGTGCTCCTCCGGAGATATCCTGCGCACCATCCAGACCCTGGAACTGATCCTGGCCCAGGAGGGCAAGATCGCCTCCTGTGGAGCGGGAGTTGAGGCTGCGAGCCGGGTGCTGTATAAATAATTTTTTTAAGCCTGATCTCGAAACATCCCAAATGAAGAATGCTCTGAATTTGAGCTACTCTGCAAGGTGCCTCAAAATATTTATGCAGCAGATCGGAATACCCAGAGGAGAGGGCAAGGCTCTGATCGAAAATATTGGTTTTATCGTTTGCGACGAAGGCTGCAGGAAGCCGAGAAGGAAGAGAGATCGCGGAGTGATTGGATATGAAGATGCTCATAATCTTATTTCTTGCTTTAATTGACCTGACAGGCCTCTGTCATTCGCTTGAGCCCATTGTGATCAGCCAGGAGAGGGGATTGGATGTTCTTGCCAGCCTTTCCGATATTCCGGCCAATCAATCCAGTCAGAATGCAACAGTTGTAAATCTGAGCAATCAGAATCTGACCGATCAGAATCTTAGCAGTCAGGATAGGGGCCGGTTCAACCAGACCCCCTCCAGCCTCTGGAGCTGGGGAAAGATCCCTGTGGGCTATGAGCTAAGCGAGAATGGCACCCTGACCAGATTGACCAGCGACCAGTGGACGCCCTCCATTTAAAGGGGGCCCGATTCTGAAGTTCAGCCGAAATAGGGGCAAGGCATTGATGCTGGCGTTGGGCATAGTCCTCCTGCTCCTGGCATGGCATTTTATCTCGGCGGGAGGGTGGACTTCTGGTAGCAAGGACTATGCAGTATCAGAAGCGGGATTGCTGGAATATAAGGTGGCCCTTCCGCCTCACAATTTCAGCCAGTGGAAGAAGGATGGAAACAGCAGCATATCCGAGGTGAGGTTTAAAAGCCGGGGGGCAGAGATCGCAGCCATCCTCAGGATTCCTGTTACTGAAATCGATACAGAGCTGGCAGAAAATCGGAGCCTTCCCGGTATTGTGCTCCTCCCAGGGGCCACAGTGAGCAAGGAGGCGGAGCAGGGTCTGGCCAGGTGCCTGGCAGATCTGGGATACGCCAGCATAACCCTGGACCAGAGAAACCTGGGAGTGGTCGATCCCCAGGGCGATCTGCAGCTCTTCCTCCAGGGCCAGGAGCCGGAAGAGCACAAGATGGTCCATGATGCCCTGGCGGGGGCCATGATCCTCAGAGATCGGCCTGAGATTGACAGAGACAGGATCACTTATGCCGGAGAGAGCAATGGAGGGCGCTCTGCCATCATTGCCTGTGCTCTGGATAAGGAGGCCAGGGGCGTTCTGGCTATCAGCACCTGCGGCTACGGCACAGCCGCGGCTATCGCCTCAGCGGCAGGTGATATAGATTCAGATTCAGTCCGGTTTTACCTTTCCATCGACCCGGAGAGCTACCTTGGAGAGGTCTTCCCCCGGCCCCTGGCTATGATCCACTCCCGCAATGATACCATCATTCCATTCCGCCTGGCGGAAGAGACCTATGCCCTTGGCCCAGAGCCAAAGAGTCTGAACACGGTCGGATGTGCGACGCACGGATACTGCAGGGAGATGGACGATGCCCTCAAGGAGGAGCTGAAGAAGATGTCAGAAGCGGCGGAAAAAGATTAAATCAAGCCCTTGGTGCTGGGAACTGCCGTTCCCTCCACCATTGCCGCCTGGCGGCCGGCCAGGCCCAGGGCTTTGAAGATGCTCTCTGTCTTGTGATGATCATTCTCTCCATAAAAGCGGATATGAAGTGTCATCCTGGCGCTCGTAGCCATGGCCTCCAGGAAAGCCCGGAGAAGATCGGACTGGAAGTCGCCTATCATGGCGCTCTTGAGCTCTCCGGAGAAAACCAGATAGGCTCGGCCGCTATAGTCCAGGCTCACATCGGCCAGGGCCTCATCCATGGGAACCGAGGCCGAGCCATAGCGCCTGATCCCTCGCCTCTGTTCCAGGCTCCTGTCCAGAGCCTGGCCTATGGCTGCGCCCAGCGCCTCGATCTTATAGAAGCCCGGCTCGGTCCTGGCGGCGATATCCCATCCTGAGGTCCGGGCCAGGGCTGTGAGCATATGGTCCAGAAAAGCAGAGCCGGAGCTTACTGTAGCCCTGCCCTCCCCGTCCAGATTTAGATCGGCCTCAGCCCGGCAATCTCGATAGATGCATTCTGCATATCCTTTTCTCATTTTTTCACCTCAAGGCTTCCAGGGTCTCTCGCACGCTGAGCTTTCCGGTGTAGATCGCGGTTCCCGCCACGGCTCCAGCCGCTCCCGCCTCCCGTAGAGCCAGGACATCCTCGATCTCCGTCACCCCTCCGGCTGCAATCACCGGTATTCCTACAGCGGAGACCAGATCGCGGGTCGGTCCCAGATCGATCCCCTTCTGCTGCCCCTCCACATCGATATTGGTAAAAAGAATCGATCCGGCGCCCTTATCCTCAAAGAGCCGACCCAGCTCAACGGCCGTTCTTCCCACCTGCCTCTGCCAGCCCTCTGTGGTCACATCTCCCTTTTTCACATCCAGGGCCACCATGATCCTCTCACTTCCATGCCTGTCAGCCAGGCGGGAGATCATATCCGGCTCTTCAAGAGCTGCCGTTCCCAGAATGGCCCGGTCCACCCCCATATCCAGGATATGGGAGACATCCTCCTCGCTTCGAATGCCTCCGCCCACCTGGATGAAGAGGTCCAGCTTTTTAACCATCCGGCTCAAAATGGGAGCATTAACCCTTTTTCCCAAAATGGCACCATCCAGATCGATGATGTGCAGGTGGTCCGCTCCCTCCGCCACCCAGCGCTCAGCCTGAAATAGGGGATTGTCCAGAGCCACCACCTCGGTGCCCGGAACACCCCCCACCAGCTGTACGCATTTGCCGCCGCGCAGATCAACCGCAGGAAAGAAAGCAAAATCCATGCACTGGTTTATGCGGCAGATAGACCTTAATTGTTTCGATATCTCAGCAAGCGGGCCGCTCCCAGGCCGGCTGCCCCGAGTACGATCTCAAAGCCAGGTACGCTATTTTCTTCTTCTTCCTCGCCGGTCTCGTTCTCCTCGGTATCATTCTCCTCAGCCACCTCGGCTCCGTCCTCTTCCTCTTCTTCAGCATAGACAATAGTTGCGCCGGCTGTGATCATGAGCAGTCCAGCGAGCAGAATTGCCAGTATCTTGTTCATTACTTTCACCAACCGGTGGAAGATCTTCCTGGTATTTTAGCTTTTGTCCATGGACTTGGATTCATCCAAACCGTCGGGCTCCTGGCAGTAGGAGGGCAACATGTTTATGCCATAATGATTAATAAATAAGTTGAAACTGGATGGCAGAGTCTTACAGCCGATTAATAACGATGATTTTTACTCCAGACCAAAAAAAGTGAGGATGATTCTCTTATGACCTTTATGGAAAAAGCCCTGAGCCGAGATCGTCCGGAGAGCATCGACGAGGATGTTATCCTTCCACGTCGCCAGGAGTACCATTCCTCTCCGGTGGACTGGAGGGATGAGGTTTTATATTTCCTTCTGGTGGACCGCTTCTCCGATGGCCAGGAAAGGGATCGCAAGCTCTTGGATCGCTCAACCCTTGCCGCAGCCAGGCCGGATATAAATGGAGAGCCCTGGAGCTGGGAGCTCTGGTCGGAGTCGGGATCCTCCCGCTGGCAGGGAGGAAGCCTCAAGGGGGTTTTATCTAAGCTGGGATACCTGAAGGACCTGGGAGTGACGACGCTTTGGCTCAGCCCCGTCTTCCGCCAGCGATCCCATGAGGACAGCTATCACGGCTATGCAGTTCAGGACTTCCTGGATGTCGATCCCCGATTTGGAAGCAGGAGAGACTTGACCGATCTGGTGGCTGCGGCTCATAATGCCGGCATGCGCATTATCCTGGACATAATCTTCAACCACTCCGGATGCAACTGGCTCTATCCCCAGGAAACTCCAGGCGGCATCCATGAGGCCGCTTACACCAAGGAGAGATATCAATTCGGATCCTGGAGAGACGAATTGGGAGAAGCGGCAGAGGCTATCTCCGGCCATGATGACGGGGTCTGGCCGCTGGAGCTTCAAAATAAGGAGCGCTATACCCGAGCAGGCAGCGGTGATTTGGGAGCGGGAAGCATAGAGGACGCCTGGGCAGAGCACAAGAGGTCTGATTTCAAGAGTCTGAGGGATTTCAACCTCGATTCTCCCGGGCTCTTGAGCGACCTGGCCAGATGCTATAAGTACTGGATAGCTCTCACTGACTGCGACGGCTTCAGAATCGATACCCTAAAGCATGTATCCTTCGAGCAGGGCAGGAGCTTTTGCGGCAGCATCAAGGAGTTTGCCGCCAATCTGGGAAAAGAGAACTTCTTTTTGGTGGGGGAGATCGCCGGGGGCGATTGGGCTGCGAACAGATATCTGGATGCCTTGGACCGGAACCTAAATGCTGCTCTGGACATCGGTGAGATGCGGCAAGCTCTGAGCGGCGTGGCCAAAGGGCTGGTTCATCCGGGGGCCTACTTCCGGGGATTCCGCTCCGATGTGGCCCTGGGATCGCATCGAAACCTGGGAAACCAGCATGTTTCGGTCCTGGATGATCACGATCACGTCTTCGGGGAGAAGGTGCGCTTCTCAGCCTATGCCGCTTCGCAGGCCCAGGTAGTGGCTGGAGTGGCTCTGCAGCTCTTCAGCCTGGGCATACCCTGCATCTACTACGGCACGGAGCAGGCCCTGGCCGGGCCGGAGGACAGGGAGCGGATGTGGCTCCCACAGTGGAGGAGATCAGACCGCTATCTTCGAGAGGCCATGTTCGGACCGGAGCATCCCCGTCCGGGGGGGATCAATAGCCTGGACTCTGGAAAGGATGAGAGCCTGCCCGGCTTCGGACCCTTCGGCTCATCCGGGCATCACTGTTTTGATCCCAAGTTCCCGGTCTACCGGAGCATTGCCGCTATGGCTGCCGTCCGCCGGGCCTTTCCGGCGCTCCGCCACGGCCGGCAGTATCTGCGCCAGATGGCTCTGCCGGATGAGGAACTGAAAGAATTCGATTTCTATGGGGCGGGCTATGAGACGATGGGAGGAGCCCGCCTTGATGGACAGATCGTGGCCTGGTCTCGAATACTGGACGACGAGGAGATGCTCTGCCTCTTCAACTCCCACGGCTGCAGATCTCGTAGCGCTGATGTGCTGGTGGACGGCATCCTTAACCGGACCGATGGCAGGGGAAGGATGACTGTTGTCTTCAACTCGGCAAGGGAGGCAAGGAGCTCCAAGAGCGGCTCTGGCTCCTATCGCAAGGGCTCAAAGCTTGTAGTTCAGAAAAGGGATGGTATAGCTCATGTAGAGATCAGGAATCTGGCTGCCTCCCAGGTGCTGGTGCTGGCCTCGCATCCGGAGAAGGAGGAGGGAGAGGTGGTACTATAGTTGGATACGGATCTGAAAAGGACTTAATTCAAAGGAACGATGGCCAATCCCCAAAGTTTATCTTCTTCCATCACCTTAATTTAGCTCATGAGGCTGATCTATTCTGCTTTAATCCTTCTGCTGATTTTATCGATTTCCGGACAGAGCGAACCAGATGCAAATCTTAGCGCTGAGCGCTCGACGGTATTGCTTTTTGATGCATCTGAAAGCATGAAGGACAATGATAAGATCGATAGTGCCAAGATTGCAGTCAAAGAATTCATATCCGCGCTTGATCCGGCCACCGATGAGCTGGCTCTGATAGTCTTTTACGACTGCGATAATATTGTGGTAGAGCAGCCATTTACCGCCGATCAATCTGCATTGTCATCCAAGGTTGATGCCATCCGGCCAACCGGCAAAACGCCTCTCACTGCCGCAATGGCCTTTGCCAAGAGCTACATTGAAGATAACGCCAATGGGACGGACAAAAAGATCATTCAACTGACGGACGGCACAGAGACCTGTTCCCGCAGGACGGTAAGCAATAAAACGGAAGACCTGGATATCAGCATCATAGGATTCGATATTCTTAATGGCTCGGAACAGGAGACCGAGCTGATGAACTATGCCCAAAGCATCGGCGCAGACTACATAAATGCCGGCAATGCCTCCAATTCATCTGACCTTATCAATATCCTTCAAAGGGAATATGAAAAGCCCACCAGGGCGCAGAATTTAGCGCCGGTCCCATCTTATGATGAAGCTGCTGGGCAGAATCTGTCTCTAGCTTCATCCGCGGCCAGCAGTGGCAATACATCCGATGAGTTGATTGAGCCCGATGAAGTCTTAGAAGCTGAGGATGGGCCGGAAGATCTGAATTTGTCATCAGCTTCATCCGCAGCCAGCATCGACAATGCATCTGATGATCTGGGCGGGCCTGATGAGGTCATAGG
>ENA-UOWE01002641-UOWE01002641.1-activated-sludge-metagenome-genome-assembly--contig:-NODE-2641-length-19498-cov-4.307103_pt1 | contig 19498 bp, 14 predicted proteins | sample MGYA00249841_ERZ761562 | MGnify/ENA primary metagenome ERZ761562 (study PRJEB28883, sample SAMN05720200) | activated sludge metagenome | isolation source: Anaerobic digester | place: Japan... | reverse complement strand
CACTTCGGCAATGCCGACGCGATGCTCGAGATCCTGCATCAGATTGCCGCCAACGAGGGTTTCGGCCCGACAGTGGGCCTCGGCGTTCGCCAGATGAAGGGCATCTTTGCCGAGATGTACGGGGCAGACCCACAGTTCCTGCAGGACATTGGCATGGAGTGCAAAGGGCTGGAGTATTCCGAGTACGTCTCCAAAGAGTCCATTGCCCAGCAGGGTGGCTACGGGATGGCCAACAAGGGCCCCCAGCACGACGAGGCCTGGCTCATCTTTATGGACGCCATCAACAAACAGATACCAACCTTTGAGGACAAGGCCGAGGCGCTGCACTACTTTCCAATGTTCCGCACCTGGTTCGGGCTGAACGGCCTCTGCAAACTGCCGTGGAACGATGTTGAGCCAGCCGACAACAAGAAGAAGCACCCGCCGCGTGTCGCTGCGCGAGTTCCAGAGCACGTCGACAACTACATCCGGCTATTTCGAGCGGTGACCGGACGGACGGATGTCAACGAGCCAGAGGACCTGATCAGAATGTCCGAACCGGCTTACAACTTGCAGCGGCTGTTCAACTTGAGAATGGGCTTTGGCACGCGCGAGCACGATGCCATTCCCTACCGCTCGATGGGCCCGGTGACCAGCGAAGAATACGAGTCGCGCGCCGAGCGTTACGACGCACAGCTCAAAGAGGCAGGCATCGACGCAACAGGCCAGACCACCGCTCAGAAGGTGCAGCTCCTGCGTCAGCACAGAGAACAGCGCTACCAGCAGTTGGTGGACGCAGTGTACAAGAGAAGGGGCTGGACTCCGGAAGGCATCCCCACCGTCGAGACCGTCCGCCGGCTTGGCATTGACTTTCCCGACGTGCTGGACCTGCTGCGCCGGCACGGCGTCCGCTAGGCGCTGACAGCCAGATGACCCATCACGCCCTGTGTTCGCTGCTGCTTGTGGCCATGCTGTGTTCGGGCTGCACGCCATCCTCCCCGGCCCTCACGCCTGCTCCCACGGCGACCCGAGGACCTGCCCCGACCCCCACACCGGTGCCACCTACGCCAACTCCTGCTCCGCTGCGCGTGTGGCTGGACTCATCCGTGCCGCTGGCAGTTCGCGATCCGGTGAGCAAGGCCCTTCAGGACCAGGCCACGGCTCCAGCAGCGTCGGCCAATGCGGCCGACCTGATCATCTCGCTCGACGGCCCCGTGAGCATCGCGTCCTGGGTCTATGCCGTCGTGGTGCCCTTCCCCACCCTGGCTGACGAGGTCGCCTGGGATGACGTCCTTCGCTTCTGGTCCGGTGAATCAGGGGCCCTTTCCAACCTCTCCTCCGATGGGCGGACGCCGACCCTCTACGTGACACCGGAGACACTCGGCACACTGTTCGGCCTGCTCGGCCCCTGCGCCGCCAGCAGCCCGTTGACAGTCGTCAGTCCTGAGGAACAGGTGGACCGGCTATGGAAAGCCCGTCCTCGTTCCTGGGCCATCGTGCCCTTTGACGAACTCGAGCCGCGGCTGAAGGTGCTGAGCGTCGAGGGGGTGGATGTCCTCGACAAGAAAGCCGACCTGGCGCAGTACCCGCTCGCGCTGCGCTTTGGTGCTGCCGGCAAAGGGGCCGAAGAGCTGGCGTCGGCGGTGCTCGGATCCAGCCAAGTCCTCACCAACCGCGACACCAGCCGCATGACCGAATTGCTGATGACCGGCGTAACGGCCCTCACGCGCAATACCGCCATCAAGATGGAGCAAAACGGCATGCTCTACCCCGGGGAAAAGATACGTGATATTCTCCGCCGGGCCGACATCACTCACGTCAGCAACGAAACGTCCTTCATGCCCGAGTGCCCGCCGCCCCGGAAAGGCACGATGACCTTCTGCAGCTCTCCGGCCTACCTGGACTTGTTCAAGGATGTCGGGGTGGACGTCGTTGAGCTAACCGGTAACCACCTCAACGACTATGTTGCTTCTTACGGCTGGGCACCGCTGCGCAACACCCTAGCACTGCTGCGCGAGGAGGGTTGGCCGTACTTTGGTGGGGGCGAGAACCTAGAGGATGCGCGCCGGCCACTGCTGCTGACCAGCAATCAAAACCGCCTCGGTTTCGCTGGCTGCAACTGGTGGGGACCGGACTATGCGTGGGCCGGAACAGAGTCACCCGGAGCGGCGCCCTGCGCCACCGCCGCTGATATGGAGCTGATGCGCCAGGTAGTCTCGGATACGGCCCAGAGCGTGGATGTGTCGGTGTTCACTTTCCAGTACCTGGAGATTGACGAGTACCAGCCGACGGCTCAGCAGCGGGTGGATTTCAGGGCCATGATCGACGCCGGCGCCGATATTGTCAGTGGCAGCCAGGCCCATCAACCCCAGGCCTACGAGTTCTACCATGGCGGTATGATTCACTATGGACTGGGCAACCTGTTCTTTGACCAGATGCAGGCCCTGGGGTACAGGCAGGAGCTGGCCGACCGCCACATCATCTACGCCGGCCGACACATCTCCACCGAGGTGCTCACCTTTATGCTCGAGGACTACTGCCAGCCCCGTCCCATGACCCGTGAAGAGCGCAGCGTCCTGCTCAAGACCATCTTCCAGGCCAGCGGCTGGTAAGCCGTCTCCAGGCTATGTGAGCGGATACCCCTCGCGTTCGTAGGCCAGCCTGGACACCTTGACCCAGGCCGGGTCATCGTTGTGCCTGAGCCCGCGGCGATTCGACTCGAAGCGTGCCTTTGCCTGGCCAAAGTACGGCTCGGCGATTAGCTTGGCGGCCTCCAGCGACGCCGCATCGCCGGCCAGGCTCTGCAGCCTGCTCAGCACCGCGGCCATGCCGTAGGCGTCCATGGCCATATCTGCCAGGCGCGCCACTTGCACCTGACGCTGTGCCAGCTTCTTGCCCTCTCTCCGCAGCGTGTCCGCCGTGGCCCGATGCAGACTCCCCGCCGTCTCAGCGAAAACCCTGCCCAACTCGGACAGGCCGCTCTGCCCCAGGCTCACCAGACTGGCCGCACCCAGATGCGAAAGCCGACTGAGGCTCCATTCCAGCATCCCTTGAGGCGTCTTGCTCACATCGCGCAGATAGCGGGCCAGGGGTTTCACACCCTGCTCGACAATGAACAACCGCAGGATTTCATTGGTTCCCTCAAAGATGCGTTCGACGCGCGCGTCGCGCAGTATGCGCTCGTAGGGGAAGGGGCCCACATAGCCACGCCCACCCGCCATCTGCACCAGCTCATCGGCCGTTTTCCACATCGCTTCGCTGGCATAGACCTTGGCTATCGCTGCCTCAACCTCATAGTCCAGTCCCTTCTCCGCCAGCCCGGTCGCCACCTGGGCCATGCTTTCCGTGACCAGAATGTCCACCGCCATCTGCGCTACTTTGCGCTGCATCAGCTCGTACTCGGCGATGCTCGAGCCAAAGGCCTTGCGTTCTTTGGCCCACTTGACCGCCAGTTCCAGGCAGTGCTTCATCGTTCCGGCGCACGATGCGGCCAGCCCCAGCCGCCCGCTGTTCAGTACGTGCACGGCGACGCGAAAGCCCTGACCAGGCTCTCCGAGCACGTTCTCCGCCGGGAGGTGAACGTCGTTGAAACGCAGCACAGTGGCATTGTTCCCTCGCAAGCCCATTTTCTGGGCGTGCGGTCCCACAGAATACCCCGCGAAAGATGGCTCCACCAGGAATGCGGTCAGCGGATCCTTGCTGTCGACCCCCGGCGTCCGCGCAAACACGGTGACCATACTGGCGATGTCACCGTTGCTGATCCAGATCTTGCTGCCGTTGAGTCTCCACCCTGTGCCATCGCGCATCGCTACGCTCTGGATGGACTGGGCATCGCTGCCCGCCTGCGGCTCGGTGAGGGCAAATGCGGCAATGGCCTCACCTGTGGCGAGGCGCGGCAGATAGCGCGCTTTCTGCTCGTCACTGCCGTACAGCAGGAGACCTTTCAGGCCGATAGACAGGTGCGCCCCGAGCAAGAGCATGAGCGCGGGGCACACATGGGTGATGGCCTCGATCACTCGAGCATAGGCGCCGATGCCCAGTCCCAGGCCACCGTACTGCTCGGGGATGGTCAGACCAAAGAGGCCCATCTCGGCCATCGCCTGCCGTACGGCATCGGGAATTGCTTCCGTCCGATCAATGGCGCGGGGGTCGACCAATCGGCTGGCCATCTCGTTGAACGATGCCACGAGGCTGTCCACTTTGGCCGCCTGGCGCGGGTCAAGAGTGGGATAGGGCAAGAGGAGATCCTCACGAACCTGGCCAGCGAAGAGGGCTTTGACGATGCCGTCAGGACGCGGGTAGGGGCACATTTTCTCCTCCTTGGTTCAGTCCAGGCTAGAGTCCTGGCAAGTAGATGCGGTAAAAGACCTGGTAGACGAGGTTGGCGCTCAAGTGACGATCGCTCCAGCCGCCGATGGTGTGCACCACCGTACCATCCTTTGACTCTACAGCCGCAGCGCCAAAGGTTCTCCACTGTCCCAGCAGAGGCGAATCGAAGGTAGTCCACAGGTCCTTCGCAATGTCATAGCGCTCACTGCCCGTGAGGTAGGTTGTCCACCCACCGCCCATCACATAGAGGTACCCTTCGGCCGGTACCGCTACGAGGCCCCCGCGCGGAGAAGACATGGACCGTCTTGCCGTCCATGGTGACTCGCCGGTACCCTCAGCGGCCGGGCGGTACTCCTCGCACAGGGGCAGTTCCACCTGCCCGTCGTACCCCCCGACGAGATAGATCCTCTCGCCCACGGCTGCGGCGGCCGCAAAGCCCCGTGGCTGACTGAGGGCCGTGCCAGCGCCCCAGGTGTCCGTGTCCGGATCGTAGATCCATGCGTGATCCAGGTAGCGAATGCCGTCGGACCCGCCAAAGAGGTAGAGCTTGCCCTGCCAGGCCGTCATCGCATAGGCGCAGAGGGGTTCGGGCAGTGGGTGCACCTCGTTCCAGGTGTCACTGGAGGGATCATAGACCTCGACAGCGCTGATGGCCTGATCTGTGGCATCGTAGCCGCCCGGCACGTAGATCCGGCCCTCCAGTACCGCCGCAGAGATGTTGCGCGTTGGCCTGGGCTTGCTGGCTCGACGCGCCCAGGTATCGTCGGCCGGGTTGTACACCTCGACGATACCCGTGACGCCGTCGGCCGTATCGCCACCGATGGCGTAGACGAGTCCGCCACTGGCGGCAACGGCCAACCGCGACCGCGCAGTCGGCATCTGGGCCTTGTTGAGCCAGCGCGAAGAGGCAGCGCCAGGAGAGCCGCTCGTCCCAGCACTTGACTGGTCAGTGAGCTGGCCGCCATTGCCTGCCGTCTGTCGTGAGGGCGGGGACAGTACCAGCGCGGCAGTCACCGCGGCGGCGACGAGGAAGACAACGCGCTGCCAGAGGGCAATGCGGGGTTTGGCGGGAGCCGGGGTGTTCGTGTCCTCGGCCAACGTCGGGGGAACCGGCATGGCGACCCAGCCAGCGCGGATGGCGTAGGTGGTCGCCTCGGTCCGCGATTCGACTCCCAGCTTGGCAAAGATGTTCCGGAGGTGAACCTTGACCGTGTTCACGCTAATGAACAGGTCATGGGCGATTTGCTGGTTGGTCGCCCCGGTGGCAACCAGCCGGAGGATCTCCAGCTCGCGGTCGCTCAGGACCGTTGGTGCAGCGGCGAGAGTCTCCTCAACCTTGCCTGTATCGCTGGGGGCCATAGGCAGCAGCTACTTTAGGCCGATCCAGATGTTGCGCCGCGGCAGGCTCTTGCCCTCTCGCAGGTCGACGGGCAGCTTGCCCCCTTCCAACGCGGCGAGATCCTCACTGTGGCACAGGACCACCTCGGCCGCACGATCAAACCGCTGTTGATATCGTGTCAGGCCCGCCCGCGCAATCGCCAGCAGGTCGTCCGATTGTCCCGCGACCATCCACAGATAGAGAGGGCTGCCCGATTCGGGTGCCGCCCCCGCTTTCGGCTTTCTGCGAGACGGCGAGGCTGATTCGGTCTTGGGCTGCAGCCTTGCCTTGCTCTGCTTCCCAGGCGGCGCTGGCTTGGGCGTCGGACGCGCCGCCGCACCCGCCCCTGACGTATTGAGACCACCAGCGGGCTTGACCTTGGGTGCTGCCGGGGCAGGCTTCTTCTCCGTGGCAGGGGGCCTAGCCTTGGGCCTGGCCTTGGCTGGCTTCTCGCTTTTTGCTGGAGCGGAGGCAGCGGTTGGTTTTGACGCCGCCCTGGGCGCGGCTGGCTGCTCCGGTCCCTTCACCTTAGTCAGAGCCGCTCTATCTGGTTCTGCGACCGTGGCCGGTGCCGGTTTTTCCGCTTCCTTTGCCTTTGCTGGAGGTGCAGTGACGGGCGGGGGAGTCGGCGGCGTCCTCTTCTTGGACTGATTCAGCACATCTCGCCAGATGCTGGCCTGTTCGGCAACGTCAATGTCCTCTTTACCGCGCGGTCGGAGGCCGCGCAGGCGATCTTCGGCTGGAGCCACGCGGGGCTGCGCACGCGGCCTGGTCTTGGTTGGTTTCACGATGTCTTTCCAGAACGAGTCTTGTTGGGATTCCTGGGCAGTGCTGTCTGCCCGTTGCTCCGCCCGCCGCGGTGTCGGCCGAGCGGTCTTGAGCACGTCCTGCCAGATGTTGGCGGGGGCAGCGTTCTCTCGCCTCCAGGCGGCCACCTCCGCCGGGGTAGCTGCAGCTACGACCTGGCCATCCACCAGTTTGAACCACTTGCCGGGCCTGATTTCCTGATAGGTGATCTTGGGCATTTGCAGCATTCCCGAGGCGCAACCATCCAGGTCAGCCAGCCCGGGTGCCTGTTGACCCGGGTTCAGGAGGATCCCGCAGGGGATCGTGGCAGGCGCGCCCGGAGGGATTCGAACCCACGGCCTTTGGTTTCGAAGACCACTGCTCTGTCCGCTGAGCTACGGGCGCGGTCATTGCGCAGTGATTATAGCCGCAGCCACAGCGGGGTCAAGTTATCTCCGGCCATAACCCCATTATGCTAGCGTGGCTGGGCCAAGTAGGCTTCAATGACCTGGCGGAACAGCGGTGCGGCGTTCTTGCCGCCCTCACCACCGTGCTCGAGCACCACTGCTACTGCAATCTGCGGGTTATCGGCCGGGGCAAAGCCAACGAACCAGCCGTGAGGTTCACCAGGCGGTGCCTCGGCTGTACCTGACTTGCCCGCCATACGCACGGGCGAACCGATGAACGCCCGTTGTGCTGACCCCTGAGTGACCACCGCCTCCATCGCGCGCTGAATGATCCGCAGGTTTGCCGCAGAAACCGGGAGCCGCCCCGCTACCTGAGGACCAAAGCTGCCCACAACGCCATCCATCGCCGACCTGATCTCACGGATGAGACGCGGCCGGTAGAGAGTGCCTCCGTTGGCCACAGCAGCGACCAGGTTGGCCATCTGCAAGGGCGTTGCCAGCACGTCACCCTGGCCAATGGCCATATTGACCGCATCGCGCGGCAGCCAATTCTGCTCAGCACCCGAGTAGGCCTTGGCCTTCCAGTCCGGGTCAGGGATCAGTCCCTGAGCTTCGTCCAGGGCATTCAGCCCACTCACCTGACCCAGCCCAAAGGCCCGGGCGTACTGTGGCAGAACATAGGGGCTGCGTTCGTTGAGCGCCTTGCCCACTTCCCAGAACACGGTATCGCACGACTGAGCCAACCCCTGAAACAGAGTCAGCGAGCCGTGGCCAGTCGGCACCCAGCAGGTCCGTATGGCGCCGTCGTTGAGGCCGTTCCAGCGACCGGCGCAGTAGTAGGTGGTGTTCTCCGACAACCGCAGCTCCTGCAGACCTGCGGCCAGAGTGATGATCTTGAACGTCGACCCCGGCGGGTACACGCCAGCGATGGCGCGGTCCAGGAAGGGATGGTGGGGATCATTGAGCAGGGCCTCCCATCCGCCAGTGGGGGTCCCGGCCGTGAGTTCCCCCGGGTCATAACCCGGGTAGCTGACCAGGGCCAGCACCTCGCCGTTGCGTACGTCGACGGCAGCGATGGCCCCCACTCTCGTGCCAAGGATTGTCTCCGCCGTGCGCTGCAGTTCTGAATCCAACGTCGTGTAAAGACTGGCGCTGCTCCTTGCCGCTTTCTCAGCCAGGGTCCAGACGATGCGGCCATCCTGGCTGATGATGGCCAACGTGCCGCCCCGCGTGCCCCCCAGGTACTTTTCGCCCCACGCCTCTAGCCCGGCCACGCCCAGCATGTCGGTCTCGTTGTAACCCTGACCGCTCAGACGCTCCAGTGTCTTGGCGTCAATGCGCGCCATATAGCCCACTACCTGTGCCGCCAGACTGGCCTGCGGATAGGACCGTTTGTCCTTCTCGCGCCAGGTGATACCGGCGATGGACGAAAGCAAATCCTCGTTCTTGTCGGCGGCTGCGGCACTGATCACGCCCACCGGCATGAACCAATCAGGGCGAGCAGCCGCTGCGTACCGCGCCTTGATCTTGTCTTCTGGCTCGCCCAGCAGGCCGCTGAGGGTGCGCAATAGCAGAGCTTCATCCGTTACCTTGCCGGGAACAACGCCAAGCTCCACCAGGTTCTCGTTGACGGCCAGGGCCAGACCGCGCCGGTCATAGATCCCCGCTCGCGAAGGCACCTGGACGAACATGTGCACGAGCTTTTCGGGACCTAGCAGCGGAAAGATGCTCTCGGTCGTCCAATCGATGCCCCATTGTGTGCCCTGGTAGCTCAGCCTCAACTGGTTGTCCAGCCGAAACGGCCCGGCCAGACTGGTCTCGGCAGCAATGCTGAAGGCAGCGACCGCCGCAGTAGCCGACGTCCGCTGTGCGGGGGACTCTGTGGCGACGAGGCTTTGCAAGGTCGCTTCGTCGGCGATTGCCTTGTAGCGGGAGGTGAACTTGTCGGCGGAAATTCCGGCCTGTGCCGATGGCGACAGGTAGGTGTACATGCGCGCATAATCGGATTCCTGCCAGGCTTGAAGGTATGCCCTGACGACCTCATCGGCGCCCTGGAGAGAAGGTGTCGGGGTCGGCACCGGCGTCAGCGTGGGAACAGGGGTCGGCGTTGCGCTCGCCGTGCAGGCCGCTAGCAGGGTCGCAGCGAGGATCGCTGCCAGCGCAGTCCGCTGCAGCCATTTGCCCACAGGAAGCAAGTTGGTTGAACTGCTGTTGCTCGACATCTCTCGCGTGTCCTTCGATGCGCCAATTCGCTGCTTCATTATACGCCACCAGCGCTGGTTCGTTGGCATGTCGGCAGGAGATGCATTGGTCAACAGACGAGGAGGTGCTACCATCAGTTCCAGGAGCCGCGAGAGAGCCAGCCTGTCCGAGTGTCGCCAGAATACGATAAGTCGAGGTCCGCTTCAGAAGCCGCACGCCGGACAAAGCGAAGAGCTCGGGGGAACGGTCAACGTCGTGGTTTAGCTGTCGTACAGAGGCATGAGGGGTTTCGTGACAATGTGCCAGTCAAAATGCGCGGCCACGAACTCGCGCGCCGCGAGTCCGAGCCTGCCTGCCAGAGCGTGGTCTGTCAGAAGCAACAGTACCTGCTCGGCGAAAGCGGCCGGGCTGTCGGCAACCAGCCAGTCTCTGCCTGACTGAGCATCGATTCCCTCGCCCCCCAGCGTTGTCGTCACCAGAGCCTGGCCCATAGCCATGGCCTCGAGCACTTTTAGCCTGGTTCCGCCTCCTGACTGCAGGGGCACGACATAGGCCGACGCACCGGCGATGTAGGGGCGCACGTCCTCCACGTAGCCAGTCAGGGTCACTCCTTCGACCCCGCGCAGCGAATCCAGCCGCGGGTGTGGGTTCTTGCCCACCACGTACAGCTTCGTTTCAGGGGCTCGAGCGCGTACCAGTGGCAGCACCGCGTTGGCAAACCACAGCACAGCGTCGACATTGGGGCGAAAATCCATCTTGCCGGTAAAGACCAGCGACTGTCCACCCAGCTCCAGAGGCGGCACAACACCTGGCCGGTACTGCTCACAATCGACACCGTTGGGCACCACCAGCGGCTCGAGCCCGGGAGAGATCTCGCGCAACGCCGCCGCATCCAGTGACGAACAGGCTAACACGTGATGTGCTCGTTGACAGACCCTGGCCTCATAGGCCCTGAGCTTGCGCCACTGCAGGAACGAATAGAGCGCCCCGGGCCACCGCCGTAAGTGGGCGGCATCAGCCACAGACATCCGCTTCTGCAGCAGGTACTCGGCGTTGTGGGCATCGTACAGCAGCCTGGCCGGGGCGGTTTCGGCGACCTCCGTGGCCATCTCGAGTCCCTCAACCTGCAGCAGGTCAGGCTTGACCGCGGCGAGCGCCTGCTCCAACTCTTGCTTGAGAGCTGACGACCGCAGCCGGAGGGCCAGGTCCGGCAGCGGCGAGAACAGCGTCGTGCTCAGACGCTGCATATGGGTACGGCTCGGAGTCGGAACGATACGCACGCTCGCACAAATGCTGTTCACGGCTGCCAGCTGCTCCGGGGAAGGCTCACCATCGCTGAATGACAGCAGGTGCACCTCATTGCGCGCGGCCGCCTGCACCATCAGGTTCCAGTTGCGAATGGCGGTGCCCTGCTGCGGGGGAAAGGGGAGCTGCGGTGTAAGGAACAGAATCCGCTTGGTCATAGGCTCCAACTAGGTGCGCACGGTGCCAGAATCTGGCGTTGGTGTTGACGGTCCCCGCTGTTGGTGCGTTGGCCTCTCGCCGGCCAGGCGTCGGTAGACCTCCAACGTTTCTTCCGCCGCCTTCCTCCACGAGAACTGGCGGGCCCGCTTCAGTCCTTTGTCGATCATCTTTTTGCGCAGAGTCGCATCGCTCAACACTCGCCACATCGCCACAGTCAGGCCTTCCACGTCGCTCGGATCCACGAGCAGAGCGGCATCGCCCACCACCTCCGGAAGAGAGGAGGTGTTGGACACAACCACCGGCGTGCCGCAGGCCATCGCCTCCAACGGCGGGAGGCCAAAGCCTTCGTAGAAAGCGGGATGAACCAGGATCTTGGCGGCGTTGTAAAGGCCGAGCAAGTCCTCCGGAGTTACTTTGCCGACAAAGCGCACCCTGTCTTTTAGCTGCAGTTTGTCTACCAGGGCAAAGACCTCTTCGAACAGCCAGCCCTTCTCGCCGCCCAGCACCAGGTCTACCTCCGGGCGATAGTCGTCCAGCAGTTGCCGGAATGCCATCAGCAACGTCGGAACATTCTTGCGCGGCTCGATGGTGCTCACAAACAGAACAAAGTCGCGTTCCAGTCCGTTGCGGCGCTTGACCTCGGCCGAAAAGGCCGGGTCATTGAGCGGCCGGTACAGAGGATGAGCCGCCTCGTAGACCACGGTGATCTTGTTTTCCTGCGCACCCGTCAGGCGGATCACGTCCCTCTTGGTGCACTCTGACACGGCGATGATGTGGTCACAGCTCCGCACTGCCTGGTCGATCTGCCCATAGTAACGAGCGCTCTCCGGGGTGAGAAAGTGCGGGTACATCAAAAAGTTCAGGTCGTGGATGGTGATTACGGACTTGCAGTTGCGACGGAACGGAGGGATAAAGTCCGGGCTATGGAGCACGTCCAGGTCAAGCGTGGCGAGCTCGAGCGGCAACAACAACTGCTCGGCGCGATGATGGGGCGGAGTCCAGAGGCTGCGCCTCAACAGGTTCGGCCGATCCGCCAGCCTGGTTTGGTCCTTGCGACTCTGCAGCACCACATACTGCACCGCAGGATCAACCTGCGCCAGCTCCTCCAGCAACCGCACTGTGTACTGGCTAATTCCCGCTTGCCTGTAGAAAACGAGCCGAGCGTCAATGCCGATGCGCATCAACTACGCCCTTGTCTCCTGTCCAACAAAAACAACCCCCACTCCTCAGCTTCCGAGCATGTGTTGTCCGCTTCAGCGAGGAATGAGGGGCGGCTGTGTCCCTATCAATTACCATTCTATAGGGCAACGCGCGAATCGTCAAACCGCCAGCCTTTTCCTGGCGCGCACCGCCGGCGGTTGATCTGGCTGCGTTTCTGCGGCCCCGGGCGCGAGGCTATAATCAGGTTAACGAACGTCCGGAACCGGAATCATATGTCCTTCGAGGAAAGACAGGATGGTCAGGCAGACAGTCGATAGCGAGCTCGAACTGCAGGTGGGTGCCGCCAAAGTCAGCAAGTATGCGGTCAGCGAGAGCGGCGACACACTCGAGGTGACGGAGAGGCCGCATGGCGGCCTGTCTCTTGTGCTGGCCGATGGACAACAGAGCGGTCGGGCCGCCAAGGTCATCAGCAGCCTGGTGGCACGCAAGGCCACCACGCTGCTGGCGGAAGGAGTCCGCGACGGGGCGGCTGCCCGTGCGACGCACGACTATCTGCGCACTCACCGTCAGGGACAGGTCTCCTGCGAGCTGGCCATCGCCTCCCTGGACCTCGAGACCAGGACACTGGTTCTGTCGCGCAACACCCACTGCCCGGCACTCATCGTTGACGGCACCAAGTTGCGTGTGTGGGATGAGCCCAGCGAGGCGATCGGCATCCATGCGCGCACCAAGCCCGTCATTCTCGAGCTGCCCCTGCTCGCGCCGACCTGGCTGATACTGTTCACCGACGGCATCCTGGAGGCAGGCCAACACAACGGTGCCGGGTTCGCGCTGGCTGACTGGGTATCGACCAGGCTCGAGCAGGGCTTCGCTTCGCCGGCGGCGCTCGCCGATGCGCTTCTCGCCGAGGCCATGGCGCGCGATCAGGGCCGGCCCCACGATGACATGAGCGTGCTGGTCCTCGGGCTGCTATCCCGAACCTCCGTCGACCCGGCGCGTCGCCTGGCCGTGCGCTTTCCCTTGCCCCCATTCTGAGGCAGAGTGTGATGAGAGTGGTCCTGGTAGGTGTCTGCGGCAGCGGTAAGAGCACCCTGGCCAAGGGTCTGCGGCTCTTGGGCTATGAGGTGCACGAGTGCGTACAGGAACACTCTGACGTGCCCTATATGTGGCAGGCCATTTCCAGGCCCGACGTGTTGATTTTCCTGGACGCCTCAGATGAAGTGACAACGCGGCGGGGAGAACACCACTATGTACCTCACTACAACGACATCGAGCGCCAGCGCCTCGCCCATGCCAGGGCCCACTGCGACCTGTACGTTCTCACCGATGATCTAACCCCCGAGCAGGTCCTGGACGGGGTAGTAGCCTACCTGTCCACCCTCGAGTCAATTTGACAGCACTCTGAGCGCGGATTAGAATAGCCGAATGTGCGCGCGGCGCGCCGGCCACACCCGGCCCGGGTGTGGCATTTATGTGCCTTGTGAAGGCTGTGGAGGAAGTAGATGCAGCAACGCGACCTGACACTGTTGATGCTTATCATTATCCTGGCTGGCCTGGCCATCTGGGTTGTCTGGCCCGGCAATCCGGGCCTGAGCATTCACTTTGGCCCGATCAATATCGACCGCGCTATCAAGATACATAGTGGCCTCGACCTCCAGGGCGGCATGCAGGTAGTCCTGGCCGCCGACCCCGCTCCTGGCCAGACTATTGACTCGGACGCGCTGGCGGCAGCCAAAGCCATCGTTGAGAGCCGCGTGAACGGCCTTGGCGTAACCGAGCCTCTGGTTCAATTGGCGCCGCCGGATCGCATCGTGGTCGAGCTGCCCGGTATTCAGGATCCGGACCTGGCCATTTCGACTCTGCGGCAAACCGGTCTGCTCGAGTTCATCGACGCCGGCACTACGTTCCTGACGCCAGGCACCGTTGTGCGCAGCAGTTACCGCGAGACAGGCGAGTTTGGCATTCCGACTCCTGCGCCTGTGATCACTGCGACGCCGACTATCGCTGCCACAGCCACGCCCGTTCCCTCTGCTACGCCTGCGGTCGGCGCCACCGAAGGTGTGACCCCAACTGTCACCGCAGAGCCTACGCCGAGCCCAACTCCAAGCATCCGCATCTTCCGCACGGTCATCACCGGCCAGCACCTGAAGACTGCCCAGGTCGGCCAGGACGAGTACGGCCGACCGGAGATCCAATTCCAGTTGACTGACGATGGCGGCAAGATCTTTGCCGCGCATACCGGCTCGCACATTGGCAGCTACCTGGCCATTGTGATGGACGGCGTGGTCATTTCCTGCCCCAAGATCGAGACCGCGATTACCGAAGCCTCGGGGCGAATCACCGGTGACTTTGAGCTGGCGGCAGCCCGCAGTATCGTCGTCCAGTTGCGTTATGGTGCGCTGCCCGTCCCGCTCAAGGTGATTCAGAACCGCAGCGTCGGCCCTACCCTGGGTCAGGATTCGGTGTCCAAGAGCACTCGTGCCGGTTCCATCGGCGTGATCATTGTGCTTTTGTTCATGCTAGTGTACTACCGACTGCACGGGCTGGTGGCCGACATCGCGCTGATCATCTATGCGCTAATCACCTTTGCCCTGTTCAAGCTAATCCCGGTGACACTGACTCTGCCTGGTATCGCTGGCTTCCTCTTTTCCATTGGCACAGCAGTGGACGCCAACATCCTCATCTTTGAGCGTATGAAGGAAGAGCTGCGTCAGGGCAAGCGATTCAGCTCGGCAATCCAGGCAGGATTCGATCGAGCCTGGACCTCCATCCGCGACTCGAACATGTCGACCTTTATTACCTGCGGTATCCTCTACTGGTTTGGCAGCAACTATGGTGCTAGTATGGTCAAAGGCTTTGCCGTGACCCTGTTCCTCGGCGTGCTCGTCAGTATGTTCACCGCCATCACGGTCACCCGCACCATCATCCGCGCCCTCTATGCCCTCGGCGGCGAGAAGCTGCGCGAGAGCAAATGGCTGATCGGCCTTTAGGAATCGGGAGGCTACATGACTGACATCGTCGGCAAGCGCAAGTGGTACTTCCTCATCTCCGCTCTGGTCATTATCCCGGGCCTGATTGCCATGGGCATCTCCTGGGTGCGGTTTGGCAGCCCGCTTCTCCTTAGCATCGATTTCAAAGGCGGCTCGCTGTGGGAGCTGAGGTTCGAACAGCCAGTGGCACCAGCGGCTGTACGCCAGGTGTTTGTCAACCGGGGGTACGGCGACACGGTGGTGCAGACGACTACCGACGAGCTCACGGTGCTCATCCGCGCGAAAGAACTGGCTGAGGGTGAAAAGGCGGCCATCAAGGACGAGCTCACGACCCAGTTCGGCCCGTCCACCGAGCTGCGCTTTGACCAGGTCGGGCCCACGGTGGGCCGCGAGACAACGCGCAGCGCTGCCATTGCCATCGCTGCCGCAGCCATCGCCATCATGGGTTTCATCATCGTTGCCTGGCGCAAGGTGCCGCACGCGCTGCGTTACGGCCTGTGTGCCACCATCGCGACCTTTCACGATGTCCTCGTGACGCTGGGCGCCTTCTCCATTCTGGGACTGCTGCTGGGTTGGGAGGCCGACGCTCTGTTCCTCACCGCCATGCTGACGGTCACGGGTTTTTCGGTGCAGGATACCATCGTCGTGTTCGACCGCATTCGCGAGAACATTCCGAAGCGGCGCGGCGAGCCGTACGAGCTCATCGTCAACCGCAGCCTTCTGGAGACCCTGCATCGCTCTCTGGCCACCCAGTTGAACGCCTTCTTCATTCTGTTTGCCATCCTGTTCTTTGGGGGTGTCACCATTCGCCACTTTGTCGCCACTCTCTTGATCGGCATGATCAGCGGCACCTACTCCTCGCTGTTTATCGCCGTGCCATTGCTGGTGGTCTGGGAAAAGGGCGATCTGGGCAAGCTGTTCCGCCGCACTTCTACCGCTTCCTGAGCAGAGCACAAAGAGAACGGCTCAGCCCGACGCTGAGCCGTTCTTTTCTTTCTATGGTTAGGCGCGCTGGGGTAACAGCGGTCCGGATCCGCTCCTAACAGATACGCGGCAACAGTGCCCCCGACAGCATATCCAGGACACGGCGGGCGCCCAGCGTGGTCGCGAGCACGACGCGTCCGGCATGGTCGGGGACAACCCGTCCGATGGACGTTGCCTGCTGTCCGAGGGGGTGCCCGCGCATCGCCTCAAGAACGCGCTCTTCGTCGGCTGCCGGAACAATGGCGACCAACTTGCCCTCGTTGGCCACATAGAGCGCATCGAGACCGAGAAGCTCGCAGGCAGCGCGGACTGCCTCCGGTACGGGAATACTCCCTTCGTCTACTTCGATACCTACTCTGCTTTGCCCGGCGATTTCATTGAGCGTGGTAGCCAGTCCCCCACGGGTGGGGTCTCTCAGGCAGCGGATGCTCGGGCCGGCCTCGAGCATAGTCTCTACGAGCCCGTTTAGCGGGGCGCAGTCGCTTTCCAGGGGCAGCGAGAAACGCAGGCCTTCACGAAGGGTCATGATAGCCATCCCGTGCATTCCGATGGGACCGCTCAGAATCACCCGGTCGCCCACCCTGGCATTGGCCCCCGACAGGCTGACCCCCGGCGGAACGATCCCTACGCCAGCCGTGTTGATGAACAGCCCATCGCCACCCGCCCTGCCGCGATCCACTACCTTCGTGTCGCCCGTGACGATCTCCACACCCGAGTCCGTTGCGGAGCGTGCCATCGACTGCACGACCCGCTCCAGGTCGGCAAAGGACAGGCCCTCCTCCAGAATGAACCCCGCGCTCAGGTACAGCGGTCGCGCCCCGACCATCGCCAGGTCATTCACCGTGCCACAGACGGCCAGCTGGCCAATGTCACCACCGGGAAAGAACAGAGGTTGAACAACATAGCTGTCCGTAGTCATGGCCAGCCGTGCCCCTTTTGGCACCACAGGCGACCACACGGCAGAGTCGTCCTGTGTGGCCAGCAGCGGGCTGCGGAAATGCCGGGCAAAGACCTCGCGGATGAGGTCGTGTGTTAGCCGGCCGCCGCTGCCATGCGCCAGCACAACAAAGGAATCGCTCATCCGTCACACTCCGTACTGGAGGAATGCCGCGCAGGCGCCCTCGCCAGAGACCATGCAGGGCCCCACTGGATTATCAGGGGTGCACACCCGCCCAAAGAGAGGACACTCGGGAGGCGCAATCACCCCGCGCAGCACATCGCCACAGCGGCAGCCCACAGGTTCCTGACTGGCCTCCACGGGCAGAGGGAAACGGCCCAGGGCGTCGAAGGAGCGGTATTCGTCTCGCAGGGCCAGGCCGCTGTCAGCAACGACGCCCAGCCCGCGCCATTCGGCTGGCACGATGTGAAACACCCGCTTCAACAGCTCTTGCGCGACGACGTTGCCCTCTGGTTTGACCCCACGGCCGTATTGGTTGCTGACGGCCGGTTTGCCCGCCATAGCCATCTCCACCAGCGCGGCCACAGCCTGCAGAATGTCCAGCGGTTCAAAACCGGAGACGGCGCAGGGCATGCCATACTCCTCAGGCAAGAACTGCCACGCCCTGGCGCCGATGATCGACGTGACATGGCCCGGGCCGATGATGCCCGATAGTTGGACCTCACCCGCATCCAGAATGGCCCTGGTCGCCGGGGGCGTGAGCTTGTGCAGTGACAAGACCGAAAAGTTGGGCAGTCGTTCGGACTCGGCCTGAACAACAGCGGCGGCGATTGTTGGCGCGGTGGTCTCAAACCCCACGCCCAGGAAGATCACCTCGCGGGCAGAGTTCGACCGGGCGATGTCGAGCGCATCGAGAGTCGAGTACACGATGCGCACATCCGCTCCGACAGCTCTGGCCTCTTGAAGGCTGTTGATCTGACCGCGTGGCCTTCCTCCCGGCACTCGAATCATATCGCCAAACGTGGCCAGGATCACACCGGGTTGTCTGGCCAACGTGATGGCCCGGTCAATGCCCGAGCTGGCCGTGACGCACACCGGGCACCCTGGCCCTGACGACAGCCGAATGTTGGCTGGCAGCAACTGCCTCAGGCCCGAGCGGAGAATGGCGTGAGTGTGCCCCCCGCAGAACTCCATGAAGCGAACCGGCCTCGTGGCGCGGCACTCCAGGCCAGCCAGCAGCTTGCGCGCCAGGGCTGGATCGCGGAACTCGTCGAGGAACTTCACCGCTGACCCGCCGTGGAGCAACCTGGCGCCTGCTGCGCCGAGTCCTGCATCTCTTTCAGCATCTGCAGGGTCTCCAGCGCCTCGGCCTCGTCAAGGACTTCTATGGCAAAGCCGGTGTGAACAAGCACATAGTCACCAGCCTTGGCTGCTGGCGTCAGCGCGATGCTGATCCTCGCCCCCACGCCGCCTATGTCAACCTCTGCCATCTGACCGTCAATGCTGATTATCCTGGTTGGTACAGCCAGACACATCATAGAGGCTCCTTAGAGGACCCGCTTCTGCCGGGATGCCCCGGCCATCCGCAGGCCAGCGACAATTGCCTGGCCGAGTGAGATTCCGCCGTCATTGCTGGGCACCTGATGCTGCACGAGCACATCGAAGCGTTCTGCCCGCAGGCTTTCGACGCACAGGCGCAACAGCAGCCGGTTCTGGAAACAGCCGCCCGACAATGCGACGGTGTCTACCTGGTGCTGTTCGCGAATCAGACTGGCCATTGCCGTCACCATCGCTGACACCGTGCGATGGAATCGTGCTGACATCGTAGGTACGCCGACACCAGCCAGCAGGTCAGCGATCAGCCCCTGGAAGAGCGGCTGGAGGCGCAGCATGCCGCCCTCTGGGGTCGTGTCCAGGCCAAACGCGTACGGGGCAACCTGCGCCGCGTCAATGTCCCCGACAGCCATTTCCAACTCGATGGCGGCCTGTGCATCGTAGCTCGTTGCCGAGCAAACGCCAAGCAGTGCGCTCACGGCGTCAAAGAGGCGCCCGCAGGAAGAGGTCAACGGCGTATTCACACTGCCCGCCACCATGCGTTGTATGTTCTCCAGCTCCTCCCGCGGCACGGCCTCGAGGGCAGGCACATGAGGCACCTCTCCCAGCAGTGCCTGCAAGTAGGCCAGAGCAATGCGATAGGGTTTGCGCGTGGCCGAGTCGCCTCCCGGCAGGGGCAGATACTCCAGGTGTCCAAAGCGTCTCGCCGAATGGCAATCGGCAATCAGGAACTCGCCGCCCCAAATCCGACCATCGCCGCCCAGTCCGGTGCCGTCCAGGGCCACGCCGATGACGGGGGGGCCGTCCGCAGGCCAGTTGTTGTCGGCCAGACAACTGGCAATGTGAGCCAGATGATGCTGCACCGGAATGAGCGGCAGACCCTGCTCCCTGGCACGCTCCTGCGCGTACTGCGTTGCCAGATAGTCCGGATGCAGGTCACAGGCGACGACCTCGGGGGTGAAACGAAACAGTCGTTCATAGAGCTCGATGGTGGCCGTCAGGTGCATCAGGGTCTCCAGGTTCTCCAGGTCCCCGATGTGCTGACTGACAAAGGCGTAGTGGTCGCGAGTCAGACAGAAGGTGTTCTTCAGTTCAGCGCCGAGGGCCAGAACCCGGGGCATAGGACCGTTGAGCCGCACTGGATTGGGAGCGTAGCCACGGGCGCGACGGATGGGCTGAGGCCCCACGGAAGCCGGAACCATCCACACGCTGTCATCATAGCGTGAGTGTATGCCGCGGTTATGCACGAGAAAGGCGTCGGCCAGGTGGCCCAGCCGCTGCAGAGCCTCATCGTTCTGGCTGCAGATGGGCTCCTCCGAGAGATTGCCGCTGGTCATCACCAGGGGACGGTCTGCCTCGCGCATCA
>ENA-UOWE01002626-UOWE01002626.1-activated-sludge-metagenome-genome-assembly--contig:-NODE-2626-length-19564-cov-90.991850_pt1 | contig 19564 bp, 18 predicted proteins | sample MGYA00249841_ERZ761562 | MGnify/ENA primary metagenome ERZ761562 (study PRJEB28883, sample SAMN05720200) | activated sludge metagenome | isolation source: Anaerobic digester | place: Japan... | reverse complement strand
AGCGGGGAACTGGCGTTCCCCTCGAAGCAAGAATGGGGCAAGCATGATAAAGCCCTGGCGGGTGCATTTCAACTTAAAATTCATTAAAAGCGGGGAACTGGCGTTCCCCTCGAAGCAAGAATGGGGCAAGCATGATAAAGCCCCGACCTGCTCTGTTGACGGAGTTGCCAAATCGTAGTATGCTTGTAGCGATAAGGGCTTTTTTGAGATGAAACCGACGTTCAAACGTTCTAACGTTTCAACGTTCATAAGGAGTAACTATGTCAAGACTAGGGCGTCTTTTGATGTGGATCGGTTTGCTTGCCGTATGTGTTGCGGGGGTATGGCTGTACGTTGAGTCACGCAAAGAATCCCAGAAACCCGTTGTAGACCCGCAAAAACTCTTTCCGCAACCGACTCCGACCATTTATCCAAGTGCCGCCACCGTGATCGAAGGTGTGCAAGCCTTGAGCCGTCTGGAAACGGCTTCCTATCAGATTGAAAAGGTCATCACGGCGGAATCGGGACAGGGAGCATTGGGCTTTCTGTTCGGCGATAAGCTACTCCTCATCGCGCACGGTGAGGTCATCGCGGGTGTGGATTTGTCGTACATCGGCCCCGCCGATTTGATGACTACCGACGATGGTACGGTGTATGTGCGCCTGCCGTCCGCCGAAGTCTTCGTCGCCACGCTAGATAACAGCCGGACGTATGTGTACGACCGGCGTACCGGCGTAGCGGGGTTGAATCCGCAACTGGAAACTGCCGCACGCCAGGAGGCCGAGCGGATGATCTTGCAGGCCGCAATCGAGGATGGTTTGCTGGAAATGGCGGAGGACAACGCCCGCACGGTGCTGCGTTCACTCATCCTGAGCCTGGGCTTTGAGCACGTCATCTTTGTCAAAGAGATGCCTACGCCCACGCCGCTTCCTCCGTCACCCACAGCGACCGTCACCATCCCTTAATGTACCAGGACATTGCCGATGCGTATCAAGCATATCCCCGAAGACTTTCAGGTTGAGGAACTCATCCATTTACCCGGAGAGCGTGGTGCGTATGCTTATTATCGCGTCGAGAAGCGCGATATTTCGACGTTGGAAGTACGCGACATTCTCGCCGCACGGTTGAAGCTCACCCCCAGTATGGTGACGTTTCCGGCGCTCAAAGATGCCGGCGCCATTGCCGTCCAGTATGCCAGCGTTCGCAAGCGTGGGGCAGAGCAGATCAGGGATAAGGGCTTCATCGCTCAACGTGTGGGGTGGGGGCCGCGCGCGTTGCAGCCTAAAGATGTGCTTGGCAACCGCTTCACTATCGTTGTGCGCGATCTGTCGGAACAAGATGCCCTGACGTTAACCGATACGCTGCGTCGCCTGGAAACCGAGGGCCTGCCCAACTATTTCGATGAACAGCGTTTTGGGTCGCTGACTGCGAAGGGGTTTATCGGCAAGGCGATTTTGATGCGCGACGCCGAGCAGGTGGTGCATTTTTATCTGGAAGAACCCATGCTTGGCGATCCTGCCGATGTGCGTGAGTTCAAGGCCCTGGTGAAAAGCCACTGGGGACAATGGGGTTTTTTGCTGCATCAGGCGCCACGTCCCTCGAATTTGCGCAGCGTGATCACCTACCTCAAGGATCATCCGCACGATTACGGCAAAGCGGTGAATCTGATCCAGGATCGTCTGTTGTCCATCTACCTTGCGGCTTATCAGTCGTGGGTGTGGAATCATATTGCAGCACGGTGCTTTGAGCGCGCTGTGCCTGTTACGCTGACCCTGGATATTGTCGGGACGGCTTTCCCCTTGCCGACCGCCGGTGTCGTGCCGGACGACGTGAAGAAGCTGGAAATTGATCTGCCACGCTTGACGGCATGCTATACAGGTATAGCCGGCGAAGCCGCGGAGGCCGTCTTTGCGGCGGAAGGCCTGACGTTGCACGACTTCAAAGCGCGTATTTTACAGCGTGTCTATCTTGCCAAAGGTGAACGCGGCGTCTGGTTTGCGCCCACCGACGTGGTGGTCAGGCCGCCATCCGCCGATGAATACTTCCCCGGTCGGCAGGCCATCACGGTCAACTTCACATTGCCGTCGGGGTGTTACGCGACGCTGGTAGTGAAAGCGGCAGCGGCGTACAGTGGGATATTGGTAGAAGGTAAACAGTAGACGGGAGAGGAATTCACCGGGCATCTGTGGTTTATTTTGGGGTTCTGGTATGGAAAATACTCAACGTCGTGTTGCACGAGCCGCCGTCCTGGTGATGGCGGCATTTGCTGTAAGCCGCCTGTTGGGTGTGGTGCGGCAGATGGTCTTCGGGCACTACTTTGGCACAGGGCCGGCAATGGATGCCTATGTTGCCGCGCAGCGCGTCCCCGAAGCGATTTTCTTCGTCGTGGCGGGCGGTGCGCTCGGCTCGGCCTTCATTCCGTTGTTCACCGGGCGACTGGCGCGCGGTGAGACCGAATCCGCGTGGAAGCTGGCCTCTGCTATCATCAATATCCTCCTGATCGTTCTCGTCCCATTGAGCCTGCTATGCATTGTGTTCGCGCCCTGGCTGGTGCGCGTGTTGATCGCGCCCGCGCTTCCCCCGGACGTGCAGGCGCAAATTGTCGCCTTGATGCGGGTAATGCTGCTTTCGACGGCGATCTTCGGTGTTAGCGGCGTGGTGATGGGGATTCTCAATGCCCATCAACATTTTCTCTTGCCGGCGCTGGCGCCGATCCTCTACAACCTGGCGCTCATCGGTGGGGGCATTTGGGGCGGCGAGACCGGTCTGGGACCGATGGGGCCGGCGATTGGGACGGTGCTCGGCGCGGTGGCGCATCTCTTGATCCAGGTGCCCGGCCTGATCCGTTACGGCGCGCGTTATTGGCCGATCGTGGGGCGTGGCGATCCCGGCGTGCTTCAGGTAGGCAAGCTGATGGCTCCGCGGGTGTTGGGTGTGGCGGCGGTGCAGGTGAACATGCTCGTCACCAACAACCTGGCCTCACGGTTGGGCAGCGGCGCGATTGCGGCGTTGGAGTATGCGTGGCTGATTATGTTGCTGCCGCAAGGCGTGTTTGCACAGGCGGTGGGGACGGCGGTGTTCCCGACTTTTGCCGAACAGGCGGCGCGTGAAGAGACCGACGCGCTGCGCCAGACGCTCTCGCTGATGTTGCGTGTCATCGTCGCGGTGACGCTGCCGGCGGCAGTAGGTCTGATGACTCTGGGGCGGCCCATCATCGCGCTCGTGTTCCAACGCGGCGAATTCGATGCGGCTTCCACACAGGCGGTGGCGTGGGGACTCCTCTTTTTTGCCGTGGGACTGGTGGGCATGTCGGCGATCGAGGTGCTGGCGCGGGCGTTTTATGCGCTGCACGATACCTGGACGCCGGCGCTGGCGGCGTTGCTCTCGGTGGCGCTGAATGTCCTGTTGGGGCGGTTGTTGCCGCTGCTGTTTACCGCGCTGGGATGGATGCCGCACGGTGGGCTGGCGCTGGCGAGCGCATTGGCAATGACGACGCAGATGGCCGTGTTGCTGGTGTTGATCTACCGGCGTATCGGCGGATTCGACGTGCGCGGCCTGGCCTGGCAGGCATTGCGCGTTCTGCTTGCCGCTGTGGGGATGGGCGCGGCGTTGATCGGCTGGATGCACGTCGCGCCGGAAAGTATCCTGGTGCAGGGCGTCGGCGGGGTGATGGTGGGCGTGGTCGTCTACGTTGTGCTGGCGCTGCTGTTGCGGATTGAGGAGTTGAAGCAGGCGGCGGGGATGGTGCTGCGTCGGAGATAAGGACGGGCACGATTACAGTTATGACGCCTTCGCTTTTGCCGGTGCGTGCAATAATTTAAGGCGGCTCCTGGCCCGTTGTAGCCAGATTTCAAATGGTTGTTCGGTCATAGGATACCTTTTGTCCCAGGTCGCTGACCGCCCGGCTTAGCGCGGTTTCAACAAGCGACGGTTGCGAAAGGTGACCAAACGCGCTGAAGTAGGCGTGCACGGCGTTGTCCCGCTCAGGCCGGCGGTTGCCAGAGAATAGATGTCTGTATTATCTTCCACATGCACTGCCAACTCTGCATTGATCCCCCAGGCGTAAACCGGGACATTGGCGGCGGTGTGGCCGGTGCTTGCCCAGGTGACGGTGGGGAAGTTTCCTGCGCCATTATTGGCGATGATACTCAGCCCGCCGGTTTCGTGATCCGCCGTGACGATGATGAGCGTGTCGGTGTGGGAAAGTGCCCAGGTGTAGGCTATCGTGACGGCGCGGTCAAATTCCAGCACCTCGAAAACGGTGCGTGCGATGTCGTTGGCATGGGCGGCATGGTCAATCCGTCCCCCTTCGACCATCAGGAAAAAACCGTTGGGCGCGTTTTCCAGCAGTGTCAGCGCCGTTGTGACCATTTCCGACAGATGGGGCAGGGTGGTATAGCCGGGGTCGCTGCCGATGAAATAATCGTATTCGTAGGGCAAGTTGGTGACTCCGAACTGCCCGGAAACCCGCCCGATCGGCGGCGTGAGCGCCTGTAGACCTGCGCGGTCGAGCACGACTGTGTAACCGGCCGCCGCGGCATTGGTTGGATTCAGGCCGTAGCCTCCACCGCCGAACAGAATATCGGGGCGGGTCTGCATGAGATAATCATTGGCGATGTTGTTGTAGTTGCTGCGCGAGAACTCGTGAGCACCGAAGGCCGCGGGAGTGGCGTTGGTCGCAGGCGTCGTCGTGACCAGCCCTGCGCGCTTGCAGTAGGTGTGGAAGCGCTCCAACAGCGTTTCGAGTTCACGCTCGTCGCCGGGCCAGGCAATGGAAAGCACCCCGTTGGCAACTTTGTGGCCGGTTGCCATTGCCGTAGCAGCCGCTGCCGAGTCGGTGATGAAGTTATCGGACGAGTAGGTGCTCATCGTGCTGGTGTAGGGAAGAGATTCCAGCATCAGCGTCCCCGCGCTGCCATACCGATACATCCCGGCAGCGCGGATGTGTTCTGCCCCCATTCCGTCGCCGATGAGGAGGATGATGTTGCGCGGCGCAACCGTGGAGGTGATGACGGTGTGGGGCGCCGGGGTAACCATGGATGCATCAAGGACTCGCGACGGTACCGCGTTCAGCATCAGGCCGACCAGGGCGAGTGCGATGATGACAATGCCGGATAGCTTACTTTTCATAGGGGACTCAATCTTCCGTATACCCGCACAGGGCGATGGCGCGCGGCCCTGTATGGACGCCAAGCACGGGTGAGACGATGCTGATGATCAGTTCCGCCGGTGCAAACTCGGCTTGTACGCGGGCTGCCAGAGCCTCGGCATCGGGCAGCACGGCATTGTGCAGCACGGCGATCCGCATCTTCTTGCGAGTGTCGAGTCGGGCGAAGAAATCGTTGTACAGGGCTTGTAGGGCCTTTTGGCGCGTGCGTGAACGGTGTCCGGCTTCGACCATGCCCGTCTCGTGGTTCACCCAAATCTGCGGCTTGAAGTTCAACAATGTGCCGATGAAGGCAGTCGCGCCGCCGATGCGTCCTCCTTTGCGAAGGTATTCCAGTGTGTCGAGCGTGATGACGTAGACCATGGTCTTGCGGGCGGAGTCGGCGGCTGCGATCATCGCTGCTGCGTCCCCACCGGCCTCCCGCGCACGCGCGGCTGCCAACACTTGCCAGCCCAGGCTCATCGAGTTAGCCCTGGAATCCGCAAGATGAACGGGGATGCCGATGATCGGCGCGGCTAACTGTGCCGATTCATACGTACCGCTCATGGCACGGCTGATGGTGATGACGACGATTTCTTTCGCGCCTTGTCGAGCCGCGTTCTCATAGGCGTTCAAGAAATCCTGCGGCGTGGGCTGCGATGTGGTGGGGTAGGTCGGATCGGCGACCAGCCGCTCGTAAAATGCCTCCGGTTGGATGTCAACCCCGTCGCGCAGTTGTTCGCTTCCCCAGATGATGGACAACGGCACGACGTGGATAGCGTATTGTTCACGCAGTTCCGCCGGCAAATCGCACGTACTGTCCGTAATCAGGGCGATTTTATGGTTGGACATTGTTTTCTCCTGAAAAGTGATTGAGGTTGTTGACAGATTATCATTCACCGCTATTGAGCGTTTACCTGCTGTGGACGGGGATACCCTGTGCCTCCGCAGCGGCGGTGAGCGTTGCCATAAATTCTTTAGTCGGCGGGGTCAGGTCAGCGGCGCGGTAAATCCATCCCAGACTGGCGTATTTATCTGCGGCCATGCGATGGAAAGGCAATAGCTCCAGGGTGATGGGCGCGGGATGCTCCGACACGCCGTTGTGGCGTGCAGCACGCAGATCGTGCAGCTCACGCACGAAGGCAGCGATTGCGGCGACCTCTTCCGGTGTGTCGTTGACCGTGGGGATGACGGGGATGCGGAAGAGGAGCGGCTTGTCGCTTACGGCGAGGCGGCGGGCGTTCTCCAAAAGCAGCGCGTTGGGCGCGCCGACGGCCTCGCGGTGTTTGGCGGAATCCATGTGTTTGATGTCCATCATCACCAGGTCGGTGAGCGGCAGGAGCATCGCCAGACTTTCCCAGGGCACGTTGGCGGCGGTCTCGATGGCGGTGTGCAGCCCGGCTGCCTTGCAGCGTGCGAGGATCTCCTGTGAGAATTCGACTTGCAGCGCCGGTTCGCCACCAGAAAGCGTCACGCCGCCGCCGGAGCTTTCGTAGAACGCGCGGTCGAGCAGGATTTCATCCACGACGGCCTCGGCGGTCATCCCTTTGGCGCTGAAGACGAGTGCTTCGGCGTAACAGACAGCCACACACTTGCCACACGCTATGCATTTTTCGTGGTCGAAGGTGCGGAGGCCGTTCCCGTCGAAGCCTTGCGCGCCTTCCGGGCATGCTTCCACGCACGCCCCGCACCCAATGCAGCGGTTGGCGAAGAACTGCACTTCGGGTTTGGGGCGGATGCTTTCCGGGTTGTGACACCAGAAACAACGCAGCGTGCAGCCTTTAAGGAAGACGGTCGTGCGGATTCCCGGTCCATCGTGGACGGAGAAGCGTTGGATGTTGCAGATGTAGCCTGTGGTCATAGTTTAAAATCCTCATCCCCAAACTACCCAAAGAGGTTGCCGAAAAACTTCTTGAGCAAGCCGGGCGGTTTTTGACCGCAGATGTGATTGGTCTGCCCATTGATGGCGACGGTGTAGATGTCCCCTTCGTAGCGGTAGTTGGCGATCCAGAACGGGAGCAGCAACAGTTTGTAGGCGAGCACCGCGATGTTGGGTGAAGATACTTGCAGGTTTTCGATGTCGGGCACGTTCGTCAAAGCCTGCAAACGCGCGGCTTTTTTTCCTTTCTCAAGCGCTATGCGGCGGGCGACGAGCGAGGCGTCCGCCGCGGAGATGCTGTAGATTTCGGCAGGCCAGTCGGCCAGGTAGGCGCTATCGTAAGGGACGGCTTCTTCCAGCAAGAACTTCTGGGAGACGCTGAGCAGGTCGCTGGGCAAGGTATGTGTTGCCATAACAAGGACATCATCCTCGTAGGCGTAGTAGTTGCCTTCGTGAACGCGCAGCCGTGATGTGCCGGACACGGTACTGATTCCCATACCCCTCCCTACGCCTGGAATGGGGGACCCCTCCGGCTCAATGCCGCGCCAGCGTATCTCGCGGCTGATGTCAAAGGTCCACGCGGGCAGGTATAGCCCACGCACGCGGGTGGTACGAATCTGGTCGCTGTGGATGTGTTTGTTCAGCCAGAGGCGGAAGGTTTTCTGCGCCTTCTCTGCGGTGACGGCAAAAGGGATGATGCCTTCCGGCTGCACCAACGCCAGCGTTTCGACCTCGACGACGTGCGGCGAACCGCAGTAAGGGCACTTCGCCGAGATTTTGCCGGAAGTGATGAGCTGAGCCTGACAACCCTGACAGCGGAGTGTATGGACCCCGGCCGGCACCGCGTGCCCTTTAGCCGTCGCCATCGCCAGGATAAAATCGTGTTCTTCGATCGCCAGCCCCTCCGTGAGTGCAGAGAACACCGTTTGGCGATGGTTGCAGTACGCACAATAAAGCATGGTCCCGTCGGGTTCAAATTGCATGGCGCCGCCGCACTGCGGGCAGGTAAAACGCTTTGCCTTAATTGTCTCAGGGGCAGCATCTGGGGCTTGTGCCGGCGGTCGGTCGGGGTCAATGATGTCCTCTTCCTTGAGTTGCCCATTGAGGATCGCCAGCTCTCGCCGCGCCAGAGTGTTGAGTGGATCGAGGGCCAGGGCCTGTTCCAGGTGCTCGTGTTGTTCTGTTGGCGTATCGCTGATTCTGGATAGCCAGAGATGCGCCTGGACCTTCTCGTCGCGTGTGGCGTCACTGTCCAGCAAGACGCGCTCCAGGTAGCGCCGTGCACTGGACTTTTCCCCGGCCTTGGCGGCCGCGATCCCATGAACCAGCAGGCTATGAATATCGGCAAGCATAATCGAATCGGCAGATCGGTACAGTATTGAGCTTATTATAGCATAACTTGGGCAAAGATTGCCGTCCGAATCTGCTTTGAATATTTTGAATATCATGCGAAATCGTGATATGATAACGTTCGACTATCCGACTAACGACTACCCGACTAACGGCTATCAAACTATTTTCAAAGGAGGTTCTTATGCGCTTCGGCATCATGACCATGCAAATGAAAGAATTGATCCCTGCCGGCTTGAGTCCCCAGGAGATGATGGGCTACGTCACCACATTCGAGAACGTCACGCTGGTGTGCAAGCTGCACGCTCACGGTTTCCGGCTGATGGAGTTGGGCGGCGATCTGGTGATGTTTATGCCGCAGACGTTCGCCCCACCGGCCATCGAGCGGTTGGCGGCGCTGAAGGCCGAGTTGGGCCTGGCATATACCGTTCACCTGCCGTTGTGGTCGGTAGAGCCTTCGACACCGCTGACCCCCGTGCGTCACGGTTCGACCCGCGCACTCATTGACGTTGTTCGCGCGACATTGCCGCTGCAACCGGAAGTCTACGTCCTCCATGCCACGGGCGCGCTCGCGGCGGAGTTTTACCGCATGAAGCTGCCGGAATTGGGCCGGGCGATGTTGATGCGGCAATTTCAGGCCGGTGCTATGGAAAGTATCCACGTACTTTTGAGCGAGACCGGCATCCCCGGTCGCCAATTGGCGATCGAGACGATCGAATTTCCACTCGATCTCACGCTGGAGATAGCGGAGAAATTCGATCTGTCGCTGTGCTTTGATGTGGGGCACGTGCTGTCGGGGTTCTCCGGGGACGTAGAATTCTTCCACGCCCTGGAGCTGTGTCTGCCGCGCATGGCCGAAATCCATCTGCACGACGCTCCCATCCCGGCGTCACAACAGGCGATTGTCTACGGCAAGGATCACAGCGTCCTGGGCACCGGCGACCTGGATTTGCCGCGCTTCCTCGACCGGCTGACCGAAGTCCAGTTCAACGGCCCGATCATCTTTGAGCTGGAGATCGAAGAGGCGTTGACCTCGCTTGATGTGATCCGTGCCGTTCGCCCGAATGTCTTGTAAGTTTTCATTCCCTCAATGTTGGGTAGAATAACGGTTTTGTCAGCAGATGGAGCAAAAATGGATTACACACAACCCTGGTATCATGGCTCACCTTTCGTGTTGACGACGCTACGTGTGGGAAGCACGATCACACAGCGGCGCGACCTGGCGCGGATCTTCGCGCACAAGCCGATGATTGTCTGCATTGACGACGACGGACACATTAAGCATAACGGCACACAGCCCGGCTACCTCTACATTATTGACGAAGCCGTCGCGCCAGAGGATGTCGAAGCGCACCCGCGCACGACGATGGGGCCGGGCGACGAGTGGTTGACCCACCGTGAGCTGCGCGTGCGGCTCTTGGGTGTGGTCGAGCCGCGACCCGAAGAGCTACTCACGGATTCCGAGTTAGAAGACCTGCGTCATCGTATTGCGGCAAGGAGGTCAGATGCTGACTGATCAAGATTTCGGTATATTTCTGCGCGCGCTTAGTTTTGCTGCGGACAAGCATCAACATCAACGGCGTAAAGGGATCGCTCAACTGCCGTATATCAACCATCCCATTCGCGTGGTTGAAATTCTGTGGGACGTGGGTGGGGTGCGGGATATGCCCACTCTGATCGCCGCCCTGCTCCACGATACCCTTGAAGATACCGCAACCACGGCGGATGAGCTGGAGACCTTGTTTGGCGCGGAGGTCCTGGCGCTTGTTCAGGAAGTCACCGATGACAAATCCTTGCCCAAAGAGCGGCGTAAACAATTGCAGATCGAGCATGCGCCACATCTGCCCCATAAGGCACAGCTCATCAAGTTGGCCGACAAAATCGCCAACGTCTATGATATTAGTCACGACTCGCCGGAGGGCTGGACTCATGAACGCCTGCTTGACTACCTGGATTGGGCAGAGGCGGTGGTGGCCGGGTTGCGCGGCGTCAATGCGGCGCTGGAAGCCCATTTCGACGCTGTCTTGTGCGAAGCACGCAGCATGCTTATGCAAAAGCGAAGTCTATGAAGGACTTTGCCCTGCTTCTTACAGTTGCCCTAATCAAAGGGCAGGATAGCGCGTTTCATGCTGGCTTTTGATCTTCAGACACTGCTTTTTATCCTCATCCTGTTTGTCATCGCTGCTGTTGAGATTGGGTTCTACCTGGCGCAGCGCCGACAGCGGGGGAGGATGCGCCTGTCTGATGGCGCATCGCTGCTGGATGCGTTGAACGATGCCCCGTTTGGCGTGGCGGCGTTGGAAGGAGAGACGGTGGGCTATGTAAACGCTTACGCGCGCCGTTTGTTGCATCTGCCCGGCGATGTGGGCACGCTACCCGATGCAGACTGGCTTCCACTGCTGGAGACCGACCGGGACGCTGCGCGTCAGGAGATCGCGACCGGGGCGGGACGCTATCGCACCATCACGTTTGCTTCTGGGCAGACGGTGCGCTGGTGGGTGATTCCCTGGAATGGGCGTGATTTCGTCTTTCTGCTCGATATTACCGCGCAGCAACGTACCGAACAGGCCGGGCGCGCCCTCATCAACGACCTGGGTCATGAATTGCGCACGCCCATCGCCACCCTTCTGACGCACCTGGAGATCCTGGGCTTGGGCGACGTGGGCAAAGAGGTGCAACAACAATCACTTGCGTTGGCCAAAGACGAGGCGCAGCGGATGGCGCGCCTGCTCAACGATATGCTGGAACTGGGACGCCTGGAGACATCCCAGGAACTTCCGCGCCGCCCTGTGGATCTGGTGGCATTGGTGGAAGATGTGGTGTTGCAATCCACGCCCCGCGCGGTGGAGCGGCAGATGGCGCTCTCGTTGGAAGCCGAATCTCCATTGCCGTTTGTCTCCGCCAACGCCGACCGCCTGCGGCAAGTCTTTCTTAATTTGTTGGACAATGCTTTCAAATATGCGCGGCCCGGTGACCGCATCACCATATCGTTGCGCCGCGCACCCAACGGCATTGCCTGCGCCGTTTGTGATACCGGCCCCGGCATCCCACCGGAGCACCTCCCCTATGTCACGCGCCGCTTCTACCGTGCTGCACCTAAGGGTATCGAGGGTAGCGGATTGGGCCTGTCCATCGTTGCCGAAATCCTGCGGCGGCATGATAGCGAGTTGATCATTGAAAGTCCGGGAGTGGATGATGTGGGAACTTGTGCAAGATTCGTGATGTTGACAATTGAAGGCGTGGCGAAAACCGGCTAAAGCCTGGGTGTACACGTATACATCGGGCTTCAGCCGATGAAATGCGGAGTGCTTATGACCGGGAACATCGGCGGATTATGATCCGCCGGAAGTGTGTAAGAAACAAGCGAGCTTGCGCGGGATCACAATCTCGCGCTGTCGCAACAGTGGATTGTGATCCGCCGGAAACGTGCAAAAGATGCGTAGTTCATCAATCGTAATTCGTAAGCTGTGGTGGCTGGTGCTGGCGATCGTGCTTGTCGCCGGATATTGGTTGCTGCCGATCCGCGGGAAGGTGTATGTCGTGCCGGGGGATGAAAGCGGCTTGTCGTGGCCGCGTCTGGCATTAGAACCGGCAGGCGTACCATCCGGCGAGAAGGTGACGGCGCTGGTGACGGACGTGGAGCCGTGGACATTTGTGACACTCACTGTGGACGGCGCCCCGGCAACTCCCCAGGGGCAGGCAAGACGCATCGGTGAAATGTGGATGTGGCGTTGGACGTTCACCGTTCCCGACAAAACCGGGTACGAACTGCGTTTTTACCATGATTGTCATACCGGTTGTGTGGAACGGGCACGGTTTGTCTTGGGAGAGGTTCGCTCGCCTCGTGTCGTCACGACGCCGACGAAGTTGGGAGTGGTGCTGCCCAGTGTGACGCGGGACTGGTATGGACGCAGCGGCTGGGCTGTGGAGATCACTTATGCACGGCATGCCGAGGAGCCGTTCTGGGGAGTGGATGATCTGGCGGCGCGGATTGCCGCCCACCATGCCAGGGGGTTGCGGGTCCTCGTGCGGGTGGATTACGATCAAATGCAAAGTCTGCCGGCCGAGGGAGATTATCTAATGCTCACGGAGTACCTGGAATACTTCCGCCGTTTGGCCCGTGATGCGCGGATGCGGGATGTGTACGGCTTCATCGTCGGCGCGGATTACAACACGGCGGAGGTCAACGCGCTGACGCAGGGGCGACCGATCCCACCGGCATGGTATGCTCGCGTCTTCAACGGTTATGGCGAGGATGTGAGCCACACCGATAACGTCGTGCAAACGATCCGCATCGAAAATCCCAACACGCGGGTGCTTGTCGGCCCGCTGCGCCCCTGGACAACAGAGCAGGATGGCGAGCGCACGTACACGATTGACGTGCCCTGGCTCAATATGATGAATACCCTCGTTGCTTTGCTCAATGAGGCTGCGCGGGCGAAAGCGGCGGCGGGAATTCCACTTGCTGCGCCGGACGGTTTCGATGTGCAGGCCCCGGGACTCCCGGATGCGCCGGAGATGGCAGGTACGTTTCGCGCCGATGAGCCACGTGTGGACCTGCACCGCGAAGCATGGGACGGGGCGCGTGTGGGCTTCGGTGTCTACCGCGATTGGCTGGACATCATCAACGCTTATCCCACCACACGCGGATTGCCCGTGTACATCATCTCCACCAACACCTACGACCGCGAAGCCGGGATCCCGCCGGCACAGAACTATCCACGCGGCTGGCTAACCGCAGCGTTGGATGTGATCAACGCCGAACCACAGATTGTGGCACTGGTCTGGTTCCTTGACGACTTCCCGCATGGTGACCAATGGGACTGGTTCAGCCTCACCCGCAAACCGGGCCGTCTGGTGGATGCCGCTGAAGAATTCGATGCTTTGTTGCGGCGCGAGTAGTTCTTATCAGCAGATTTAGCAGATTAAGCAGATTTGTAAGATTTCATCTGCTAAATCTGCTTAATCTGCTGATAGAAAGAAGATGTAACCGTGGCTATCATTCGCGTTTTGCTTGCCGATGACCACCCCGCCCTGCGGATGGGGCTGCGCGTGCTGCTGGATCGCGCCCCCGATATCGAAGTCGTGGGCGAGGCAGATGATGGTGATGCGGCGTTGGCATTGATCGAGATGCTGCGCCCGGATGTCGTGGTACTGGATTGCCAGCTTCCGGACCGTGACGGCGCCAGCGTAGCGTCAGAAATCCGCCGGTGCGGATGGCCGGTGCGGGTACTGGCGCTTTCTGCCTACGATGATGACCGCTATCTCGCCGGAATGTGGACCGCCGGCGCCGTGGGCTACCTGCTCAAAAACGAAGCGCCGGGGCAAATCGTTGCCGCCGTGCGCGCCACGATGGAAGGACAGGGATTATGGTCGGCGGCGCAGATGGCGCGCGTGATGCGCTGGCAGGCAGAAGTGGCGCAGGTCCGTGATAGCCTTACCGAGCGTGAATGTGAAGTCCTGCGGTTGGTTGCCGATGGCTTGAGCAACAAGGAGATCGCGCAGACACTCAACATCACCGTGCGCACAACGGATTTCCACGTGAGCAATATCTTGCGCAAACTCGGCGTTGTCTCGCGCGTCGAGGCAGCCGTGTGGGCACAGGCGCATCTGGAATACTGTAGATTTTCACAGTAGACACCACCCTCCACTGGATTTACACTGAGGACGTAACCTATATCTCAATGTGGAGGTGTGCAATGACACAAACAACTATTGCGCCGGATATGCATCAGCCGGCGCGCAAGTCTACGGATAGTTTGCTGGAACGGCTCTTTAAGCTGGCGATGGTTGTGTTGGCCGCAATGATTGTGCTGGTGTTTCTCGTGTTGGTCGGGCGTTCTGCCATCTACAAAATCCATGCCTACGAACGCGGATTACACCTGCGCGGTGGACGCTTCATCGCCGTTGACGAACCCGGCTGGCACGTGCAGATTCCGCTGGTAGACACAGTCATCATCGTCAAGGTGAACGAGCGTTTGGGCTATGTGGAGCGCGTCTCGGCCATGACCTCCGACGACGTGACGATGGATGTCTCGTTGCAGTACACCTATCGGGTGAGCGACCCCCAGCGTTTTGCTCTGGAAGTGGATGACCCGGAACGCATCATCTTCGAGTTCGTCCAGGGCAAACTGCGGGACGTCGTCAACACAAAAGAAATGACCGAGGTTATGCATAGCCGTGCAGAAATGAACAACGAAGTGATGGCGGCGCTGCGTGAGAAGGAACAGCAGTACGGTGTTCAGTTCGTCACGGTGCAGATCCAATCCGCATCACCGCCGGAAGAGGTTGTGACGGCGATCAAGGATCGCATGGTTGCCGTCCAGCGGCAGGAACAGGCGCAGGCCGAAGCCGCGCAACGTCGCACCCTGGCGGATGCCGAGTTCTACGCCGCGCAGAAGAAGGCCGAGGGTAGCGCCTATGAAATCACCGCCCTGGCCGAAGCCGATGCGCAGCGCATCGCCCTTACCTCTGCTGCCGAGCGCGAAGCCATGCAGGCACTCCTCACGGCACTTCAGGGGAAGGGGGAACTGGGCGAGAAATACCTGCAGTTTTTGATTGCCCAACAGTTGAAAGACAACAGCAAATGGATCATTACCGGTGGAACAGGTGAAACCGTTCCCGTTGTCGAACTGCGGACGACGCCGTAGGTAAGTAGACGGCAGATGACAGACAGTAGACGGGGTTCCTTCCCCTGTCTACCGTCTACGGTCTACTGGCTACCCTCTCCAAAGGAGCTGGCTATGAAACGTGCATGGATCATTGTAAGTGTGGCGGTGATCGTGCTGGGCGTCGCCGGTATCGCGCTGGTTCGGCGTGGCCTCGGCCCTACGCAGCAAAGCGATCTGTCGCAGCCGCGCATCTATGCTTATCGCGATTGGCAAAGCGTGGGCATCTATGTCAAGCAGGGCGACCTCATCCGTATACGTGCGCAGGGAACGTGGTTGTATACGCCGGGCGAGTATCACGGCCCGGAAGGTCATCATAAATATCGCGCTCCAGACACCTATCCCATCAACGGGATTGCCGGAGGGGTGCTTTTGGGACGGATTGGCGAGGATGGGCCACTTCTTATCGTGGGCCGTGGCGGGACATTTTACGCCGACCGGTCCGGTCTGTTTTACTTGCGCATCAACGACGACATCCTCTCCGATAACGAGGGCTATGTGACGGTTGAGATATCGGTAACATCACCTGATGTTGAAAATGATTGACAGGGCCTGCATTGCAAAAGGGCCGTATAGCGACGGCCCTTTTGCGTTGTTTGTGGAACTCTTCGGCACCATAAACCGTATAGCTATTGTGAGACGCAAAGGCGTCGGTTTTACAACTTTTGTGGTCACCTGGCAGCGTCTACGCAGACTTCGGTATGAGCTTAGCCGAACGGTGGATGGCCGGCTGAAAGCGACTTCAATCGCTGAAGTTTGAGTTTTCTGGGTGGAGTATAACTATGGCCGATTGTGTTGTCCGCTGTGAAAACATCCATAAGTCCTTCCTGATGGGAAAAGAGGCGGTCCAGGCATTGCGCGGGGTCTCCCTGGACGTTGAGCGTGGCGAAGTCGTCTGCCTGATGGGGCCGAGCGGCTCCGGCAAGACGACGCTGCTCAACATCCTGGGCGGCCTCGAAGAGCCGAGTCGCGGTCACGTGATTGTGGACGGCGAGAATATCGTCTCGCTGTCGGAGGATCGCCTGTCGGAGCTGCGGCTCGTCAAGATGGGCTTCATCTTCCAGAACTACAACCTGCTGGCGAATTTCACGGCGTTGGAAAATGTCGAGGTGCCGATGGCACTGGCCGGCCTCCCCAGGCGTGCACGCCGCCGTAAGGCCGAAACTTTGCTGGAGAGTGTGGGGCTTTCCGACCGCGCGCAACATTATCCGAGCGAGCTTTCGGGTGGACAACAACAGCGGGTCGCCATTGCCCGCGCTCTGGCGAACGATCCCCCCATCCTCATCGGCGACGAAATCACCGGCGACCTGGACTCCGCGACAGGCTTTGAGGTGATGGAAATCGTCGCCCGACTCAACCGCGAGAAGGGCACCACCGTCATCTACGTGACGCACGATCCGCGTATGGCGAAGTTCGCCACGCGGTTGATTCAGTTGCGGGACGGGGTCATCGTCGAAGAATGATATCGCGTTACGTCCTCAAAAGTTTTTCCCGCCACAAAGCGCGCACCGTTATCATGGTGCTGGCGCTCCTGGTTGTTACGGCGATGCTGGTGACGCTCAACAACGGCGTGGATTCGTTACAGCGTCAGGTGGTTGAAATCGTCGAGCGCGAGGCCGGTGAACACGACATTACCATCACCCGCGCCGAAACCAGCCCGAACCAGTATATTGATATTGCGGAAACAACTGCCGTCCTGCACGCGGCGCATCCCCTGGTGAGTGCCGTATACCCGCGTTTCCAATCTGTGGTTGAAGTGCGTGTTGGGGGACAGGTGGGCAATGCCTCGCTGGTGGCGCGTGCTCCTGAAGATGATCTGGGCCAGGTGACGGTGCAGGATGGCGTCTACGATCTGGAAGGCGACAAAATCGTGCTCCTGCGCGTCACGGCGGACACTTACGGCCTCAAGGTCGGCGACAGCGTGGACGTGAGCTACATCCTGCCGGTGTCGCGCGTCGCAGGGTACGAACGCCCCGCCGACAGTAGCATGACCCGTGTGACGCGCCGCTTCACCGTCAGTGGCATTGCCCTGGCGACCGGTCTGGGCGGCGGCGGGCAAAACGGCATCCTGGCGAGTGTGGCAACCGTCCAGGATTGGCTCGACGTGCCGGGACGGGCCGAACGGCTGGTCGTGGTGCTGGATGACGCCGTCTACAGCTCCGTCAACACGCAGACGGCGATCTTCCGCGTGCGGCGCATCGCCGAACGGCTCTACGACGCGCTCGGCGACGACGCGGACACCTACGCCTTCTCCATCGCTAAGGGCGAGGCGCTCGATATGAGCGACGTCGCTTTCGCGGTGATGCGCTCGGTCAGCACGGTCTACGGCTTCCTGGTGATGGGCGTCGTGGGGCTGCTGTTGTACTCGATCATCAACACCAATGTCGAAGAACGGCGGCGCGACCTGGCCTTCCTGCGCATCCTCGGCGCGAAACGCCGCCACCTCTTCGGCCTGGTTTTTATCGAAGTCGCCTTCATCGGCCTGTTTGGGGTGGGGTTGGGCATCATCGCCGGGCAGATTTTCAGCATCACCGTCGTCGCGCCGGTGGCGAATTACCTCATCACCAGCAGCGGCGTGATGGGCAACGAGATGGGCATTGATTTCCGCATGACAATCACCGTCGCGGCGATGCTGCGCGCCGGGATCACCGCCGCCATCGTGCTGGCGCTGTCGGCGATTGCGCCGGCCCGCAAGGCGGCGAACACCAAGATCCGCTACGCCATCAACCCCGGTTCCGCCGACAACATCCAGATCGAAGACCTGGCGAAGCTGCGCTCGCGCAAATTTGACGGGCGCATCGTCATCGCCGGCGTCGTCCTGACGATCATGTGGGGCCTGATTTTCATCGGCACGAACTACCTGTTTGTGCAAGGCAACGAATCCGTCATCAGCGTCTTCATGTTCAGCGGGCTGGCGCTGCTCGTCATCGGCGTCAGCCTGCTCTTCTACGCGCTCACCATCCCCTTCGAGCGTCTGCTGCTCCTTGTGAGCGACGTAATCGCGCCGCGTCTGACCTTCTTCGCCGGACCGAACCTGCTCCGGGCGAAGCAGCGCAACACCATCATCTCGCTGATGGTCGTCTTCAGCGCCACGCTGCCCACCTTTTTGGGGACGATGACCGCGCTCGAACAGAAAAACTTCGACATCCAGGCGCGTTCCAACGCCGGCGCGCCGATTGCGGTCAATGTCTCGCGCTGGTCGTGGTCGTTTTTCGCTGCCGAACAGGAGAACCTGCTGCCGAGCGTCCTGGACGATTTTCGCGACATCCCCGGCATCGCCGAAGCGGTGGGCATCACGGCCGGCTATAACGCTGACGTGACCAACAAAGTCAAGCTGCGTTCGACGGCGCTACAGGTGCTGGGCTTGACCGGCACGTTGGACGGTATCGTGTACGGCGATCTCACGGAATACGCTGTGGGCGGGCCGGAAATGTTCGAGACGATTTTCCGCGAGCCGGACACGATCATTCTGGGCGCGGGGTACGCGGAATACATGGATGTGCGCGTGGGCGATGTGATCAAAGTGCAGGGGAAGGGCAAAGATCATAGCGTGCCGATGCGCGTCGTCGGTTTGATCGAGCGGATGCCGGGCTTCAGCGCCTTTTCGCGTAATGAGAACGACATCCGTTGGGGACAGTCTCCGGCGTTCGTTTCGTTGGACACCTATCTGCGGCTGACCAACGACCCGACGGCGCAAAGCATCTGTGTGACCGGCGTATGCGTCGTGGATGAACGTGAACAGCCGGTCATCGCGCGCATCCTTTCTACCACCGAGCCGGGGGCGGTCGAAACCGAAGTTGTCGCCGCCCTGCGCGAGTTCTTCGCCGCCCGCCCCTCGATCTGGGTCCAATCCACCGCCGAGACGATTCGCATGACCGAGCAATCCATGCGCACCACGCGCGTCCTGATGCTGATCATGACCGTGCTCTCGTTCATCACCAGCATCTTCGGGGTTTTCGCGGTGGTCTACGTGGCGGTGTACGTGCGGCGGTTGGAGATCGGGATGCTCAAGGCCATCGGGATGCCCAAGCGGAAGCTGGTCGGCGCGTTCGCGTTGGAGGCGGTGGTCATGACGGTCAGCGCATCGCTGGCGGGCGTGGTCGCCGGGACGCTGTTGGGCTACGTCTTCTACGTTACGAACAACACGATGCGCAACGCGCCCACGCAACCCACCTTCGACTGGCTGACGACGAGCGCGATCCTCGTCATGGTCATCCTGGCGAGCGTCATCAGCGCGATGTTGGCCGCGCGCAACACCGTGGGCCGGAAGGTAACACAAATCTTACGAGAGGCGTGGTAATGATTTGTAGGGCAAACTGTTAGTTTGCCTCTGTCACAAGCTGACAGCTTGTGCTACATTGAAAACATCGTGGGATGAATGTAGGGCAAACTGTTAGTTTGCCTCTGTCACAAGCTGACAGCTTGTGCTACATTGAAAACATCGCGGGATGAATGTAGGGCAAACTGTTAGTTTGCTTCTGTCACAGGCTGACAGCTTGTGCTACATTGAAAACATCGTGGGATGAATGTAGGCAAACTGTT
>ENA-UOWE01002624-UOWE01002624.1-activated-sludge-metagenome-genome-assembly--contig:-NODE-2624-length-19588-cov-4.956382_pt1 | contig 19588 bp, 16 predicted proteins | sample MGYA00249841_ERZ761562 | MGnify/ENA primary metagenome ERZ761562 (study PRJEB28883, sample SAMN05720200) | activated sludge metagenome | isolation source: Anaerobic digester | place: Japan... | reverse complement strand
ACATCAGGATTTTGGTTAGGCACTTCAATACCGATAGTTCCTTTTCCCGGAATAGGAGCAATGATACGAATACCGAGAGCTGCTAAACTTAAAGCGATATCATCTTCTAAGTTTTTGATTTTAGAAATACGAATTCCGGCCTTTGGAACAATCTCGAACAATGTTACTGTAGGTCCTACAGTAGCTTTGATTTTTTCGATTTCAATATCGTAATGACCTAATGTTTCAATAATTCTTTTCTTATTCGCTTCAAGCTCAGCCATCAACTCATCGCGACTCATTTGAGAACGATTTGAAGTATAATTCTCGAGTAAATCAAGAGTAGGATATTGATAACTACTTAAGTCGAGTGTAGGATCGTATTCACCTAATTGCTCTACTAAACTTGCTTCTTCATCTGACACAACTTCACCGGTCATTACAGGTTGTTCAGTCACTTGAGGAGCAACCTCTAGCGCTAATGGAGTATCATCAGATTTGACATCGAGTTCAAGTTCGTTAGTAGGTAATTCAATTGGAGCAGGAGGGATCACAACTTCAGGCTTGGTGATTATTTCAGGTTCAGGGAATAAACCTTGAATGTCATCATCTTCCATTATTGCTGTTGCGGGAATTACTGCGGGAATAATTTCATCTTCTGTTTCTTCTTCCTCTTCCTCATCATCTTTCCAACGATTGCCGATTGGTTCAGGGACGATGAGAGGTGCAGCGCTCTCTTCAACAACAGGTTTAGGAGAACGTTGTGGTAAACGGAAAGCGAAATTGAATACAGCCACAGCAAAAGCTAATCCGACAAAAGCAATTAAGAATCCTGTGCCTGCAACTCCAAGTGATAAACTCAACCAAGAATTTATTTGATAACCTAATCCGCCGCCCATGTACAATAAATCCTCATGGTTACTGAAGATAAATGACATTGCCGGAGGAATATACAACAAAGTAAACAAGCAATAACGAATCGTTTTTTTGTAAGGAAGAACATCTTCGTTAAATAGAATTCTAAATCCCGGAAGGAACAATAATAACACAAAGCAATAAGATGCAATACCAAACCATGTATGCATAAATTGATGCGAAGCAATTGCACCGAATTTACCAAGCCAATTCTCAACATGTTTATCGGAGAATCTCAATAAATCGAACCATGATCCCGTCACTTCGTTCTGATCGTTTTTCCACGTGAAGAAATACGAAGTGAATGCTATTAAAAGAAATACCGATAACAAGATGAAAAACAATCCTGTGATTTTATGAGTACGTTCATCTTTCAATAGGTGAACTAATCCTTTAGAATTATCGGTTGATTTCGAAGGTTTCTCGGATTTTTCTGATTTCTCTTTTCGCTGGCGAATCTTCTTTTCCGGCTTTGGTTCATCAACAGCAATCTCTTCTGCTTCTGCCTCAATCGGTTTCGCTTTTAATACATTTCCTTTCCCTGCCATTTTTCAAATAAGCTTTAAGAGGTAAAAGTACCAAGACAGCACTTGTGTAATTCGGCAGGTATCAGAGTATAATCAACAATTTTGTGTGTAAAACTAAATGCCTTTTTTGCCCTTATTTAGCCTCGATTTAGGTCGGTTTCTTGTAATTCATTCACAAATTGCCGTATTTTTACCTCAATATGATTCCATAACGTCGATTTTGGCGGTTTATGGTCTACATTCCTTATTTTTGTAGTCTGCAAATTATGATTCAATCCTTAACCGAAGATAAACTACTGGCTTCGTTTCCTACTTTTGATAAGGAACTGGCCGATTTGATCATGGAGCACGGTTCCATTAAAACCTTTGCCGCCGATGATTTAATCATGCGTCCCGGACAATTTATTCGCTCTACTATTCTCGTTTTGAAAGGCCGAATTAAAGTAAGTAAACAAGGCGAAGAGGGAGATGAATTGTTTATGTATTACCTTGAACCGGGAAATGCTTGTGCCTTATCGATGATATGTGCTTCAAAACAAGAAAAGAGTGAACTCTTAGCTAAAGTCATTGAAGATACTGAAGTTATTATGATTCCGGTAGCGTTAATGGATGAGTTGATGGGTAATTATAAGTCGTGGTATTATTTTGTATTAGAGACATATCGTCAACGTTTTGAGGAGTTACTTACACTTATTGATCATACTGTTTTTAGAAGCATGGATGAGCGATTATTGTTTTATTTGAAGAAGCAGCAAGAGGCAATGAAATCAAATGAGTTAAAGCTTACACATGAACAAATTGCAGAAGATTTAGGTTCATCCCGTGTGGTCATTTCGCGTTTGTTAAAGCAGATGGAGAAAGACGGTAAAGTGAAATTATTTAGAAGCCATCTTGAGTTGGTTAATATTTAATATATAGTTTATATAAAATAAAAGATCGTAAATACGACTATGAAGTTAGAACAGATATATACTGGTTGTTTAGCTCAAGGAGCTTATTATATTGAATCGGATGGTGAAGCAGCAGTGATTGATCCCCTGCGTGAAACCCAGCCTTATTTAGATCGTGCCGCAAAAGGAAATGCTAAAATCAAATATGTATTTGAAACACATTTTCATGCTGATTTTGTTTCGGGACATGTGGATCTTGCAAAAGAGTCGGGCGCCGATATTGTTTTTGGTCCGAATGCTTCGCCTGATTTTAATGCTGTTATTGCGAAAGATGAACAAGAATTTAAAGTTGGTAAGTTAACAATAAGAGTACTGCATACTCCCGGTCATACCATGGAGTCGTCTTGCTTTTTATTGATGGATGAATCAGGTAATAAAAAAGCAATTTTTACCGGCGATACATTATTTATCGGTGATGTTGGTCGTCCTGATTTAGCTCAAAAGAGCGATATTACAATGGAAGATCTTGCAGGATTTTTATACAATTCTCTTCGTACAAAAATCATGACATTACCTGATGATTTGACAGTTTATCCTGCGCATGGTGCCGGTTCTGCTTGCGGAAAGAATATGAGTAAAGAAACCTATGATACATTAGGTCATCAGAAAGAGGTGAATTATGCTTTGAGAGCAAATATGTCGAAAGAGGAATTTGTGAAAGAAGTTACTGACGGATTACTTCCTCCTCCTGCATATTTTCCACTTAACGTAATGATGAACAAAAAAGGTTATGATAGCATAACCGAAGTAATTAAACGCGGAACTCAATCATTAAGTCCTGAGGCCTTCGAAGCAGCAGCTAATGAAACAGGAGCATTGATATTAGATACTCGTGCACCGCAAACGTTTGCTGAAGGATTTGTTCCTAATTCAATTAACATCGGTATCGATGGAGGATTCGCTCCTTGGGTTGGCGCTTTAATTCCTGATATAAAACAACAGTTACTAATTGTTGCCGAAGAAGGTCGCGAAGAAGAAGTTGTTACTCGTTTAGCTCGTGTAGGGTATGATCACGCTATCGGATTTTTAGCCGGTGGATATAAAGCATGGCAATCATCCGGTAAAGAAACTGATTCTATTAAATCTATTTCTGCCGATGAATTAGCTGCTGCTATGAAAAATGATAGCTCTGCATTAGTTATCGATGTTAGAAAGCCGGGTGAGTATAGTGCTGAGCATATTGCTGATGTCGATAATTTACCTCTCGATTTTATTAATGATAACATGGCTTCGGTTCCTAAAGATCGTCCCGTTTATGTTCATTGCGCAGGTGGCTATCGTTCGATGATTTATTCTTCAATCCTGAAAGCTCGAGGATACGATAATTTGATTGACGTTAAAGGCGGTTATAAAACAATTAAAGATTCAGGTAAGTTTGAATTAACTGATTTCGTTTGTAGCAGTAAAAAATAAATTTATGGATTTTATTCTTCAGCCTTGGTCATGGTATATGTCCGGGATAGTAATTGCTTTGGTGATGTTTTTGATGCTTTACTTTGGTAAAGTTTTCGGAGTATCATCATGCTTCAGGACAATTTGTGCTGCTTGCGGAGCTGGTAAGAGCATTAAGTATTTTGATTTTGATTGGAAGTCGCAGTTGTGGAACGCATGGTTTTTAGTTGGAGCAATTATCGGTGGATTTATTTCAGCTCATTTTCTGTCAAACGGGAATCCTGTTTTAATCAGTGAAGCAACTATTGCTGACTTAAAGAATTTAGGCATTGCAGCTCCTACAGGAATGCAACCTGATGAGTTGTTTGGTTTTCATGTATTGGCAACTGTAAAAGGTTGGATAATCTTGTTGGGAGGCGGACTCTTAATAGGTTTTGGAACTAGATATGCCAATGGATGTACATCAGGACATGCCATCAGCGGCTTGTCTAATCTTCAATTACCTTCATTAATCGCTGTTATCGGATTTTTTATCGGCGGATTAATCATGACTCATTTATTACTTCCTTATTTATTACCATAACATGAAAGCGCTAAAATTTATATTCGTTGGAATTATTTTCGGCATTGTGATGTCGAAGTCGGAAGCAATTTCTTGGTATCGAATTCAGGAGATGTTCAGATTTCAATCGTTTCATATGTACGGAATTATCGGTACTGCGGTAACGTTAGGAATTATAATTGTTCAATTAATTAAAAGGTTTAACATAAAAGACTACGCCGGTAATCCAATCGTTATCGCTCCGAAGGAAAAAGGTTTTGTTAGAGCAATCGCAGGTGGGACAATCTTTGGATTAGGATGGGCACTTACAGGAGCTTGTCCCGGACCATTATTCGTGAATTTAGGTTACGGATTCCTAACAGTTTCTATTGTTATCATTGGTGCAGTAGCAGGAGCTTGGTTGTACGGATATTTTCAAGACAAACTTCCTCACTAAAAAATACATGACTTAAATAAAAAGCCGCATTCTTATGAGTGCGGCTTTTTAATTTTAATAATTTGGTTGAGGCGTAATTCTCAAATATGGTTTGACGACTTCAAACCCTTTCGGGAATTTTTCCTTCGCTTCCTCATTGCTTACAGATAATGCAATGATGCAATCATCGCCATACTCCCAATCAGCAGGTGTTGCCAAACTGTATTCGGCAGTCAATTGAAGAGAATCAATAACACGTAACAGTTCATTAAAATTCCTTCCTGTAGAAGCAGGGTAGGTGAGGGTAAGTTTTATCTTCTTATCGGGGCCAATAATGAATACTGATCTAACTGTATGCGTCATACTCGCATTCGGATGTATCATATCATAAAGCAAACTCACTTTCTTCTCCGGATCAGCGATGATGGGGAAGTTCATTTTTGTGTTTTGCGTTTCGTTGATATCCGGGATCCATTTATTATGTGATTCTAATGAATCAACACTGACAGCGATTGTTTTTACATTTCGCTTGATGAACTCAGGCTGCAGTCGAGATGTAGCTCCAAGTTCAGTAGTACATACCGGTGTAAAATCTGCGGGATGTGAAAACAGGATGGCCCAGCTGTCGCCAATCCACTCATGAAAATCAATTTTTCCTTCAGTCGTATCTGCCTGAAAGTTTGGGGCGATATCGCCAAGATGTAATCCCATAAAGAAATATTTATTGCGTAAGTACTGTTGTTAATGCATTATGTCGTGCCCTTACGGAATCCCCGATAGGAGTTGGTGAACCATCATCATCGATCCTCACGAATACCATGTTGGTAGTACAAACCGTAGTTTCTTCACCACTGTATAAATTATATTTGGTGGCTTCGATAGCTAAAGTTAGTGATGTTTTTCCTAAGTGAGTTACTTCGCAATATATCCGAACGTGATTTCCTGCTTTTAATGGCTTTTTAAAGTAAAGTTCACCCACTTTTAGTGTTACCATATTAGGTGTGTTGCAATATTCGGTTGCAAATGCAGCTCCCGCTTCGTCGAGCCACGACATTAATATTCCTCCGAAAACATTTCCGTGTATGCCAATGTCTTTGGTCATACAAATTTTCTTGTTCACTAAATTTCTATTCATTGTTTATAGGTATAAAAAAAGCCCTTCAAATAAATTGAAGGGCTTTTATATGGTTAAATAATTTCATATAGCATAGCTATTCCCTTCCTCTATGGAGGTGACAACACATGTGCATTGGGAATAGGTTTTTCATTTCGATGGCAAAATTAAGGTGCAAACGTTAAATGATGCAAATTATTTTATGAATTTATTTTTATCAAATGATTAATGATCGTGCATTCCGTCATGATGAGCATGACCATGATCTAATTCTTCTGATGTAGCATCACGAACTTCAACTACTTCACCAACGAAGTGAAGGTTATGTCCGGCTAAAGGATGATTGAAGTCTAATAAAACTGTTTCTTCTTCTATCGATACGATTTTAGCAGCTAACTGATTTCCGTCGCGATCTAATAAAGGGATAACATTTCCAACGCGAAGGATTTCCATATCCATTACTCCGTCAACTTTGAACATATCCATTCCTACTCTTACGAAAGCTTCATCGTCAATCATTCCGTATGCATTTTCTGCATCGATGCTGAATTCGAATTTGTTTCCTACAACCATTCCGCTAAGATTTTTTTCAAATTCAGGGATTAATTGTCCTGATCCGAATAAGAATGTTAATGGATTGTCTGTTCCGGTTTCTTCAACTATTTCCGGTGCTCCGCCGTTTTGGCTGCTTTTTAAACTGTAGGTAACTGCAACTACCTTGTTCTGTCCGATTTGCATGGGATTATTTAATTTTTCAAAGGACAGAAGTTAGGATGTAATCGTAAAATACTATCGCTTTGGTGTAAGCTGCAAAATTACACCAAATAAGCGATTTTTAGGTGAAAATGGTCTGTATTTATCGTAAAACGCTCAAATTGCCTAAAAATGGGTCTAAAACAGCCCATTCTGTCGATGAATTGAGGCAATCGGTTAAAATTACTTCGTTACCATCAATTTCTGACTTTTCAATGCTTTTTACACGAAAATGTCCGATTATTTGGTTGATATTTAAAGGGATACCGGTTTTTAGTTCGCTAATATCCGCTCGGAAAGGTCCGCCGGTTTCTGTTCCGCCTTTCGCCTTACCGATACTATATAGAACATCGCGTTTATCCGATTTATGCCAATTGTTTAATGTGTTGGCCGCGGAATTCTCGAAGTCTGATTTGAATCCCGGATACTTACTTTCTGCGAAATCAATCCAACGATTACATATTCCGGCATGCGTCCATAGATAATTGTTTACCTGAAATGCAACGTCAAATAAGTCTTCATTTTCTTTAAGGATTTTCGAAAAGGAATCACTTAAACGAAGATTGAATTTTTTGAGTGTACTTTCTTGATGCCAATAATATTGTATTTCGTGATTCCCAATAAGTAATTTGAATTTATGGGGATTCGAAATTTTTAATCGAATGAGCTGTAGTAAATTTTCCACTTCATCGGTAGTGCCGTCTCCATCTAAATAATCGCCAATAAAAACTACATGGTCATATTCATCAAATGATAAATCAGACCAACATGTTTTTCCGTGAAGATCGCCGATGGTGATTACTTTCATTTTTTTGGACGAACCACTAACTCATTATAACCATAAGTATCGTCTTTCTCTCTGGTAAAATTTACATCAGCAAGTACACCGATAACAATTTCAGCTGTAGTGTAGATTTCGTTTCCTTCTTTAAGATGTCCGCCAATTGTATTTCCTGCTTTGTCGGAACAACTAATATGGATGTGTGATCCTGTTTCGGATAGGGTACCCGTTAGTGAAACGATTTCTAAAGGACCTTGAACAAAACTCACTTCAGATTGATTTGCATATCGAACTGCTAATTTATTTAAGCTTCCGACGCATGATAAAATACAGCCTGCAGAGATGTGATAATCTTTGCACATTGTATCGAGTGCAGATTTGATATCATCACCCGGGCGCAACCTCACAGTATAGGTGAAGATTGTAGAAGGAACGAGATTGTGCATAGTTTAATTTTTATTGATCTTTCCACATCCAAAGATGGCGACAAGCGATACTTCTGTAGGGTTTCCATGCCTCAGAAACTTCTAACATTTGCGAATGGAGTTGTTTTCCTTTTCCTTCGAGTTTGTAAAGATGTTTCATCGCATTTTGAATTCCGCCGTCATCTAATGGCATTACATCAGCACGATTTAATGAAAACATTAAAATCATTTCGGCTGTCCAGCGACCTACACCTTTGATTTGAGTTAAATAGGTAAGTAGCTCGTCGTCGCTTTTTCGATATAGTTTTTTGTACTCAAGAGTATTTTCTAGAGAGAAACGAGCAATATTTTTCAGATAGCCAGCCTTTTGGTATGATAATCCGCAAGCTCTCAAACGATCATCTTCTATTCGGAGAAGAATATTAGCATCGGGATAATTATCCGGGAAAAGTTTTTCAAAGCGGCCGTAAATTGTATCTGCAGCTTTTACTGATAACTGCTGACTCACAATAGAAACCATTAGTGAAACATAAAGATTTTTTCCAGGTGAAGGATCAATTTTCCCTGTCGTTTTAATTACCTCCTTCATGATCGGATCTTTTCTTAAAATCCGATAAGCTTTATCGATATCTTGTTTCATCAGCGATCAGTTATTTAATTTCCATTTTAATTCTAAGCTCCTTAGGAAAGTAATTATTTACTCTGCCGGGTACTAATTTTATCCATCCTAATCCGTGATTTTGATAGGTTACAACTGCCCATCCCTTATAATCTCTATCGATTTTAATAGCGTCACATTTCATATAAACCAAAGCGTCTTCTTTTGATAATTCAATGCGTTTGATTTCAGGGTTTATGTCGATCGATAGCGCTAGTTCATGAGCGGGAATAAAATCTTTTCCCTTAGGAGTTCCTAGAGTAAGACCAACTGACTTAATATGCAATTTCGAATTGATTTTTTGGAAAACCATATTCGTATGATGAGGAATTGCAAGTATGAATTCCTTAAATTGCATAGACGTAAATTCTTCCGGATTTTTTAGATAATTTCCTAAATATTGATCGGTAGAAGACATACTTGATTTTGATTTGCCTTTATCCTTAGTTGTAGGCGTTTCTGTTATTTTTTTTAAAACGGCTAAGTAAAATCCTTCACCTTTTGTTTTATGAGGATAAAATTGATATCCGTATTTTGTTAAGGTTATACCATCAGGAACGTCTTTCAATTTTACGATTTCGAATTCTTTCGTTGCTTGCAATCGTTCAATCTGATCGTCATTTTCAGAAGGTTCATAAGTGCAAGTAGAGTAGAAGAGTAGTCCGTTTTCTTTTAAGCATTCTTTTATTTCTTCTAAGATGTTAATTTGTCGTGAACAGCATAGATCAACATTCTCTACACTCCATTCTTCAATGGAAGCAGGATCTTTTCTGAATAATCCTTCTCCACTACAAGGAGCATCTACTACAATTACGTCGAACTGCATTTCGCTAGTCGCAAATTGCGAAGCATCATTTTGAGTTACTATTGAATTAGCGAATCCCCATTTAGTTAAATTCTCTCGTAATATTTTATTACGGTTTGGAATAATTTCATTGCTTATTAATGTGCTATTCGCGGAAATACTTGAAAGGATATGAGTTGATTTTCCTCCCGGCGCAGCACATAAGTCCAATGCAACTATAGACTCTTCCGGATCGATAGTTTGTTTAAGTGCAAAGCCCAAAAACATTGAAGCAGCTTCCTGAACATAATAACATCCTGCTTGAAATAAAGGATCCAGCGTAAATACGGGACGCTCATTAAGGTAGAATCCCGATTTACACCAATTTACTTTTTCATTCGAATCAATTTCGATAATCTTCTTTGGATTTATTCGAATTGATGTCGGTGCAGATGTTTGTAATGATTGCAATAATGATTGAGCATCATCACCCAAATAATTATTGACTCTTGCAATAAATGCCTCAGGAACCGCGTGACTCATTAGTGTGAGCTTAATTTAACTGCCGCTTCCATCGCTTTTTCAGCATTTATTATTCCTCCTGTAATACTAAGAGAATTAAAAGGTACAGTTTTCTTTCTTGATCCCGGTTTTATAGTTGTTGTTGTTTCCGGAGTAGCCGATGAAAGTAAAACTGATTTTAATTGCGCCATTGAGAGTTGTGGGTAATGTGACCAAACCAATGCTGCTACACCTGCTACTACCGGAGATGCCATACTCGTTCCGCTTTCAGCGCCATATTTGTTAAACGGCAATGTAGAGTAAATTTGAAGTCCAGGTGCGAATAAATCAACTGAGTTCTTTCCGTAATTTGAAAATGAAGCTGCATTTCCTCTAGGGTCACTAGCTCCAACTTCAATCCAATTGTTTACACGCTTTCCATTTACTAAGGCTGATGGGAAGTTCGGTTCTTTATCATTATCGGCTGCTTCATTACCTGCTGCATGTACAATTAAAACGTTTTTCGATTCAGCATATAACACAGCATCATCAACAACTTTCTTAAATGGTGAATATGATTTCCCAAAACTCATGTTTATTATTTGCGCTCCATTATCAACCGCATAGCGAATCGAATTGGCAACATCTTTATCTCTTTCATCACCGTCGGGAACAGCTCTTACTATCATTATTTTAACATGATCAGCAACTCCGTCCATACCTGTTGCATTGTTTCTGATTGCTCCAATAATTCCTGCTACGTGAGTGCCGTGTAAGGCATCGGGACCGGCGTAATGGTTGTTCCCGTATAAATGCTCATTTGGATCAGCATAATTATCGCCTACAACTTTTCTTGCTTCAAAATCAGTGTTGGTATGATAGTCAACTGCATTTTTTACTTGAGGAAGTCCTTCCAGAATTGAACTTTTTAGAACAGAATATTCAACACCTTGAGTTAAGGCTTTGGATATTGCATTTCTCATAATTTTCATCATTCCGCCTGAAACAGGATATGCCTTTAATTCCGGTCCTGTAAGTTCCGTTTTACCGTACTTTTTTTCAGCTCCGTTCAACATATCATTCAAATTCATAACGAGTTCGTAATTCTTTTTGTTGGACTTAAGCTCTTTTTTATATTTCTTTTTTATCGATCTCCATTTATAATCCTTTGGAAGGTTTTCTTTTCCTCCCTTGTAAAGTCTGGTAAGTTCAATGTTATCTCCACCTACGTCACCATTTTTTCCTCCAATAAAATTCCATCCATGGATATCATCAATATATCCATTGTTATCATCATCAATTCCGTTACCGTCAATTTCTTTTGTATTAGTCCAAAGATTTGATTTCAAATCTTCATGTTCAGCATCGGTGCCTCCATCAATTACTGCTACAACAATATCTTTAACAGGTTTCGTGGAATCGATTTTTGCATAAAAAGAATTAGATGCAACGCCATGAAATTTTTCTGTATAAGGATCTTCATGTTGCCAGTTTTTTAATTTCTCATTAACTGATTGAGAAAATACTGATTGCGTAATAAATAATAATGGTAATAAGAAACGATTGATTGATTTCATGTTTATTTAATTGAGGATGTAAAGATAATGCGGGAAGATGAATTATAGCTATTCTTCAATAAACTCAAGGTTTTTGCCATAGGTTTCCGGGAGAAGCAGGGTAGGTATTAACGCTAAAATCCAGACAATTATTCCGGTTGTAGCCAATCCTTGAGTTAAGGAGTAGTTAAATTTATTCTCTATCCATTGGTGCAATGGTATTAACAGTGTTACAGCGCCACGCATGAAGTTCGTAACAGTTGCGGTTACTGTAACTCGTAAATTTGTTCCGAAATGCTCTGCTGTTGAAGTAACAAATACGGAGAGGTATCCGCAGCCTAAACCCATTAAAAAGGAGGTGAGGGATAAATTTTCTGAATTGTATATCTTGTTAAAGTGGAGTATGGTAGCCGCAATTGCGAATAACATATAAGCTATTAAAATTCTCTTTCGGCTTTTGAAATATTGACTGAATATTCCGCTGGAAAGGTCTCCGGATGCTATACCTATTTGAAATAAAATGAAACAGGTAGAAAGTTTCAATCCGTCAATATGGTGTAATGTTGCTATCTCCGGAGAAAGGGTAATTAAAATTCCTACACTATACCAAATAGGTACACCCATTAATATACATCCGAAATATTTAGCGATTCTAGTGGGCGATGAAAATAGAAGTTTGAAAGATCCTTTTTCGGCATTACTTTTTTTAGCATGTTCAAACATCGTAGTCTCCATCGACTTTACTCTCATAAGTAACAGGAGAAATCCCGCAATCCCAGCTGTGATGAATGCCGAACGCCATGGGAGAAAATCGCCTGCTAGCCCTGCGGCCACGGCTCCTAATGCTCCTAATGTAGCTACCAAAATCGTTCCGTATCCTCGTTTCTCCAGCGACATACTTTCTCCGACTAAGGTAATTCCTGCTCCTAATTCTCCTGCTAATCCTACTCCTGCTAAAAAGCGAATGATGGCATAAGTATTTACATCATGAACAAAACCGTTAGCGATGTTACATAACGAGTAGAGTATAATTGATCCAAATAGTGCAGTTACTCTACCTTTTTTATCGGCTATTATGCCCGATAAAATCCCTCCGATCATCATTCCTGCCATTTGAATGGCCAGCAATTTCTCACCTGCGATGCGTAAATCATCACCGCTTAATCCTAAATCTTTTAAAGATGGGATTCGATATACATTAAACAAAAACAAATCAAAGGCATCGATGAAAAATCCAAGACCTGCAGCTAAAACAGCGATGTTAAATGGCGAGTGATATGTTTTAGACATACAATATTTCTATTCGGAAATTAAATTTACAAATAATCTTGTAGCTCCATCTACACCTGCAGGGATTTCTCTGAAGAAGGAAAGTCCGGTATAGATATAAGTCCCTTTTCCATATTTACAATACAACAAACTTCCCGACAAACTATTTTCACCTTTGTCGTTCATTCGAAGTGGCTGGACATAGTTTTTGTCGTTGGTTTCAGCAAAATAAATTCCTCTTTCTTGAATCCAATTGTTGAAATCTGTGCGAGTAATTTTGTTAGGTGTATTTAAAATTGAAAGAGTAGAGTCGCTTATTGTAACTATTGCATCCTCTTCTGTTACTCTGTTTTTACCTACTGTTAACGGATAAGGACCTAAATTTTCAGGAAGAGAATTAGAAGGAGTGTTATATTGAATTACTAATCTTCCTCCGTTTTTAACATAGTTAAGTAACTGCGGCTGAAGAATTGATAATCGGTTGTCGACATTATAAGCTCTAATACCTGTTATGATGGCAGTGTACTGCGATAAATCTTTTCCCTCTAATTGCGAAGCAGAAAATTCTTCAATGTTAAATCCTATTGCTTTTAGAGAAGCAGGTATAACATCTCCTGCACCTTTTATGTATGCTATTTTGTTTTGAGGGATTTTTAAGTCTATTGCTTTAAGGCTAATTGTTGCTTCAGGATACCATATCAAGGAAGGTATATGGTCGTAGTGAATTTCTTTGATGCTTCTGATTTCTTCTTTTTTTCCTTGTTCGTTTGTAAGGAAGAATTTAAGCGATTCTGATTTAGCCAGCGTAGATTTTTCAATTGTATATTCGATTGTTTTTTCATCTCCATTTTTTGAAAAGAGCAATGAAGTTTCATTAGAAATAATATTCCATCCATTACCTGAGACTTCATTCGAAAGCTCGAATTTGGCTTTAGTGTTACCGTGGTATTGATACGATACACTTATTGTTTTTTTATTTGATGAATTAAAATACAATAACGGATCATTAATTTTTGCTGTTACTTTAGGAGCAATAGCTAATGGGTCAGTTAATTCGCCTTTTGCAGGATCTGTATGATTATATTCAAGAGGTAAGGTAACTGAAATAGGAGGGGTGTCCACATTGAAACTTAAACTAAATGATATAGTATTTGGTGCATCCTTTCTTGGTTTGCCGATTTGACCCAGGTCATCAATCGTAAACATTCCTTTGCTTTGTTCTTTTCCTAGCCAATAAGGTTGTGTTATGGAGTTTGCTGCTAGACTCTTTAGCGAAATTGTTTTTAAATTGTTGTATGAAGGGCATGACTTATTCAAGCTGTCACCTGCAATACCTTTTAATCCCCCTATGAATACTTCAATATTACTTCTGACTAATATTTGCAATTTCGTTTCAATAGAATCACCGGCGGAAACTATTGGAACTGCTGTTGTGTAGGAGGCATAAAATCCGATAGTAGAGAGAATGATTTTATCTAGTTCTTTTAGTTTTCTTGATTTAAAACTACTTTCAGGAATAGAAGTTATTTCTTTTCTTAGTAATAATAAATCGCTGACAGATTTGGATGGATTATCAGATTTGAATTGACTAATAATATTCTTGAATAATTTTTCAATTTCTTTGGCATTCTTGTATTTCTGCCAAGCAGATTGTACTCCATCCATGATGTCAATTGTGGTGGAGTCTCCTTTAAGTAGTTTGAAATATTCTTTTCGTTTCCCTCTTTCAGCCGCAGAACCAAATCCTTGACATTTATGTTGTGATCTGCTTTGAGCTGCAATTTCTCCGTATGATTTTCCTAGCAGTGCATTATAGCCGCCAACTTCTAATTGCAATTGATCAGCTGAGGTAGTATTGTTTTCTCCAAAGTTGAAGGTGTTCCAGAATAAACGCTTTGGTTGCCAAATGCCGAATTCTTTTACTTGATCGGGATAAATATTCGGATTTCCAGCTATATCGAAAGCTTCAGAAGCTAGAATGGCACTTGCTGAATGATGTCCATGTCCGGCTCGACTGTCCTCAGGAAAACGACAAACTATCACATCGGGCTTATACTGACGAATACACTTCACTACATCCTTAAGTAAAGAATCTTTGTTCCAAATTGTAAACGTTTCTTTCGGATTTTTTGAAAAACCGAAGTCGAATGCTCGAGTAAAAAATTGTTCCCCTCCATCAATCCTTCGTGCAGCCATCAATTCTTCTGTACGAATTAGTCCGAGGTTAACTCCTAATTCGCTTCCAATGAGATTTTGTCCTCCATCGCCTCTTGTTAGCGCTAAATATCCTGTACGGTAGTGACGTTCATTTGATAAATAGGCTATTAGGTTCGTGTTTTCATCGTCGGGATGAGCTGCTAAATATAATACTGACCCCGTTTCCTGAAGTTTTAGAATTTGATGTAAAATATCCGAACTGTTTTGCGACCACGCCTTAAATGAGAATAAGAGGAGAGAAGAAACGACTATTGTCTTGAATTTGCGAAAGTTCATATTGTCAAATTATCCCTCAAAAATAGTCGATTCATCGAATTAAAGTACTTAAATTTGAAAATCCTGTACTTGCATTTATGTTGAATATTTTGGTATTTTGGATAGATGTCGTTGAATATGGGGCATATATCAAATTTATTTGTCAACTTTGCAAACAGTTGTATTTGTAAACTGTTTATAATTTATGAGTTCAATTTGCATAAATAAGTTTCCTTTAGGCACCATTTTTACCCTAATTACTAAAAAGTATGTTTCATCACTTTATAGTGAATTGGAGGGAATGCCTATTGATCGCTATTTTTCGGTATTGATGCTTTTGGATAAAGAACAACGATCTTTAAACCAACAATACATATCAGATGAACTTGGTTTCGATAAAACAGCCATGGTTCGTATGATGGATTATTTGATGGAAGAGGGAATGGTTGAGAAAGAATTAAATCCTGAGAATAGACGTGAATATTTAGTTTCTCTTACTGCAAAATCCAGAAAAGTTTTACCTGAAATCAAACAAGTTGTTTGTGATTTGAATAAAAAAGCATTTACAGGTGTAAGTGCTGCTGATACGAAGATGTTTTTTGATGTCCTCGAAAAGTTAAATGAGAATTTAAGTCATCATCAAGGTGATGAAGTTATAATTGAAGTTAAATCCCTTCGAAAAAAGAAAAAGAAATGAAGAATTACAAACCGGTTATTATAGTCGTTATTCTTGCTGTGGCCTTGTTTGCACTTAAAGCTATGTTTTTCCCGGCATTAAAGGAGGAAGCACCCGGCGGCCCCGGAAAACCCGGAGCAAGTGGAAAGCCATCAGCAAATGTTGAAGGGTATATTGCTAAAAAGTCTGTAGTCGATAATGATTTATATGTTACCGGTACAGTTGTGGCTAATGAAGCTGTTGAAGTGCGTTCAGAAATTTCAGGAAAAGTTATTGCTGTTTATTTTAAAGATGGACAACAAGTTAAAGAGGGAGAACTCTTACTTAAAATGGAGGATGCTGATTTAAAAGCTCAACTTCGAAAAGTTCAAGCTCAAATCGTTCTTGTAAAGGATAAGAAAGATCGTTACGAGAAATTATTTAAAATTCAAGGTGTGAGTAAAGAGGAGTTGGATGCTTCGCTTAATGAATTGGAGTCTCTTCAGGCTGATGCCGATGTTTTGAATGTTCAGTTAAAACGAACATCTCTTTATGCTCCTTTTAATGGTGTAATCGGATTAAAGAATATTAGTGTGGGTACTTATATTTCTCCTCAGCAAATTGTAGCATCTATACAGCAAATTAACAAGGTTAAGATTGATTTTGCTGTTCCTGAAAAATATTCGACACAGGTTGTTAAAGGTTCTAAGATTAATTTCTTTATAGACGGTAATGATAAGGTTTTTGCTGCAGATGTATTAGCCGCTGAGTCTTCTGTTGATGTTAATACTCGTACGCTTATGATTAGGGCTTTGGCAGATAATTCGAATGGATTATTAAAGCCCGGTGTATTTGTTAAGGTTACTATCAAGTTAGCTACAACAAAGGATGCTTTGATGGTTCCTAGTATTGCTATTGTTCCGATTTTAAAAGGACACCAAGTTTTTGTTGCTCACGACGGGGTAGCTACAGCAACAAAAGTAAAATTAGGTGTTCGTAACGATACCACGATTCAAGTAATTGAAGGTGTTAATCCCGATGATACAATTGTCACAGTAGGAGTAATGGGTGTTCGCGATGGTACTCCTTTGAAATTTACATCTGTCCAATAATTTTTCTATATGAGTTTATCAAGTATAAGTATCAAACGTCCGGTTCTCACTATTGTGATGAACTTGCTGATTATCTTATTCGGACTAATCGGCTATAAATATCTCGGGGTTAGGGAGTATCCTTCTATTGACCCTCCCGTAATTACTGTTCGTACAAACTACAGCGGAGCTAATGCTGATGTAATCGAGTCGCAAATTTCTGAACCACTTGAAAAAGCTATCAATGGAATTGCAGGTATTCGTTCAATTTCTTCCAGTAGTAACCAAGGATCAAGCGTTATTACTGTTGAGTTTGAATTGGGAGTTGATATGGAGGCTGCCGCCAACGATGTGAGGGATAAGGTTTCTCAAGCTGCAAAAATATTGCCTCAAGATATAGAAGGCTTACCCGTTGTGACGAAATCGGATGCAAATTCGGATGCAATCATATCAATGACTTTGCAGAGTAATACTCGTAGTCACTTAGATGTGAGTGATTATGCTGAAAATGTAATCGCAGAACGTTTACAAACAATTCCCGGAGTTAGTACTATTCAAATTTGGGGACAAAAGAAATATGCTATGCGCATATGGATGGATCCTGCAAAAATGGCGGCTTACCACGTAACTCCCATAGATATTAAGAATGCTTTAGATCGTGAGAATATTGAATTGCCTTCCGGGAAAATTGCAGGAAATGAAACTGAGCTAACTGTTAAGACTGTTGGAAGATTAAAGACTCCTGAGGAATTCAATAACCTTATTATTTCGGAGACCAACGGTACTGTTGTAAAGTTGAAAGATGTTGGCGATGCTCAGATTGGGGCAGAGAATGAAGAGACAATCTTGAAAGAAAGTGGAGTGCCTATGATTGGATTAGCATTAGTTCCTCAACCCGGTGCAAATTATATTGATATTGCTAATGAATTTTATCGTCGTTATGAAGAATTAAAGAAAGTACTACCTAAGGATTATAAGGTTGATATCGCTCTCGATAATACTAAATTTATTAAGCGTTCGATTTTTGAAGTTCAAGAGACATTGCTCATAGCAATTATATTGGTGGTTATAATTATTTACCTGTTTTTCCGTGATTGGGTAATTGCCTTCCGTCCTTTGATTGATATTCCCGTTTCTTTGATTGGTGCATTCTTTGTTATGTACATCATGGGTTACTCTATCAATGTACTTACACTACTTGCTATTGTATTGGCTACAGGTTTGGTGGTCGATGATGGGATTGTTGTTACTGAGAATATCTTCAAGAAAATTGAAACCGGAATGAAACCAATCGAGGCAGCTCGTAAAGGTTCTGAAGAGATTTTCTTTGCTGTAATATCTACCTCTATCACGTTAGCTGTTGTGTTCTTGCCTGTAATATTTATGCAGGGATTTGTCGGTAAGTTGTTTCAAGAGTTTGGTGTGGTCTTAGCCGGAGCAGTTTTGATATCGGCATTTGTGTCGCTAACGTTGACGCCAATGCTAAATGCATATTTAGTTAGAAAGAATGATCGCAAAAGCCGATTCTATACTGCAACAGAACCCTTCTTTGAATCGCTAAATTCAGGATACAGAAATATGCTTTCGTCATTTATGGAAAGCAAAAGATGGTCGTTGGTAATGATTGGCTTATGTTTAGGAATGATCTGGTATTATGGTGGTAGTCTTAAGTCTGAATTGGCACCGCTCGAAGATCGTAGTTGGATGAGGATGGTGGTAACAGCTCCTGAGGGATCAACTTATGAATATACCGATGCATACATCGATAAGATGACCAAATTTGTAGCAGATTCTATTCCTGAAAAGCGCGTATGTCTTACTGTAACGTCTCCTTCGTTTGCCGGTACCGGTTCTGCGAATTCCGGATTTATTCGATTGGTATTAAATGATCCTTCAGAGAGAAAACGATCTCAGTCGGATATTGCTCAATATGTCACAAAACAAGCGAAGTCATATCCTGATGCAAAGGTTTTCGTTATTGAACAGCAAACCATTTCTACAGGTGGTTTCGGTGGATTACCGGTTCAGTTTGTTATTCAAGCTCCCGATTTTGAAAGTTTGAAAGCTAAGTTGCCTAAGTTTATTGAGGCTGCAAATAAGGATAAAACATTTCAAGTTGTTGATGTGAATTTGAAGTTCAATAAGCCCGAGATTAACCTTACTGTAAATCGCGAAAAAGCGCAGGAGTTAGGAGTGTCTGTTGCTGCAGTAGCTCAAACTCTTCAATTGGCGTTCAGTGCTCAGCGAATGGCTTATTTTACTCGAGCAGGAAAGCAATATCAGGTTATCGGTCAGTTTAACCGCGAATCAAGAGATGAACCTGTTGACTTAAAATCACTATATGTTAAAAGTAATACCGGTGCTTTAGTTCAACTTGACAATATCGTTTCAATGGAAGAGGAGAGCAGTCCGCCTCAGCTTTATCATTATAATAGATATATGTCGGCTACTGTTTCAGCAGGATTGGCTCCCGGTAAAACGATCGGTGATGGCATCGCTGCAATGGATAAAATCAGCAAGGAGACTTTGAACGATACTTTCTCTACTGCATTAACAGGTGCATCCCGCGACTTTGCGGATAGCAGCTCTAGTTTGAGTTTTGCATTTTTATTGGCATTGCTCTTAGTTTACTTGGTATTGGCTGCTCAGTTTGAGAGTTTCCGCGATCCTTTAATTATTATGATTACTGTGCCAATGGCATTGGCAGGTGCATTATTCTTCTTGTGGTATTTTAACCAGACATTAAATATTTTTAGTCAGATCGGAATTATTATGTTGATTGGATTGGT
>ENA-UOWE01002622-UOWE01002622.1-activated-sludge-metagenome-genome-assembly--contig:-NODE-2622-length-19606-cov-5.197842_pt1 | contig 19606 bp, 14 predicted proteins | sample MGYA00249841_ERZ761562 | MGnify/ENA primary metagenome ERZ761562 (study PRJEB28883, sample SAMN05720200) | activated sludge metagenome | isolation source: Anaerobic digester | place: Japan... | reverse complement strand
GGGTACTTTGACCCCTGTTTTGTTTTAGATTGTTATTTTATTGGGAATGTTAATATGTACTTATCAAGTGTCTCGCGAATTGGGTATTCACCGGCTTTTATTGTAATTGGACCAAATGAACCAAGTTCTCTCGAGGCTTCGTCCGTGAATGATACATCTTCGTCAATCGGTAATGTACTGTATCCAATTAGTGATTTTCTAGCAGCATCATTCATCGTTGATTTTGATATTTCAAGAGTCAAAGTATTGAACTCAAAAGTCGCATTACAATGTGTTAACGAAGGGTCTGAAAATTTTGCAGCAACGATTTCCATTCCTCCAAAACACATCCCTCTTGGCTCACTGCATCCAGTTCGCTTTTTATATAATTTGACAATTACCTTAATTGGAGGCTTTGCATTTTCGGCATTAATAACACCAATGCAGCCTACCAATAATATGAGAAGTAATAATAATTTCGTCTTCATAGGATAGATTATCTACAGTTAAGTACAATTGTATATGTTGTAGATGTTTCTCTGATGGAATACTTGCCCATCAATACTGTTACATCTGAAGTAGCACCAAAGGACTTGGCTATTTCATAAGGAATTACAAAGTTTTCTTCGATAGGGAATGATGTTATTCCTTTCATTGCTGATAATGCACCTGCACCCATTTCTCCTTTTTGTATTTCTAGAGCTAATTGTGTTTTAGCATATGCAGGTGTTGCGCTTACCGTTAGGCCGGAAGTACGTACTCCGATATCTGATTCTAAAGTGAATTTGCAAATTCCAATCCCTGCTTCGCAGTTCTGTTTTCGAGAAGCAATTAGGAAGGATACTTTAATTGGACGGAAATGTGCTTCTTTTGTGTTGATTGGGCTTTCCGCTTTTGTGAAACTTGTTAATGCACAAGCAATTAATAGGGTTAATGCGATGATTTTTTTCATTTTAAATTAAGTTTTAGAAAAGGGGTTTTATGAAGTATGAGTTTTTTCGCTGTTGAGCCGCGACTGCTTTCCTTTATTAACCTCCCGGTTAATAAAGTTGAGTTTTTTTAGTCTTAAGGCGCTTGGCCTATTTGTTGTCTTTGAAGCATAGTGTTTATGTATAAAATTAGAAATGAAAAGCGTATTTGAACAGGACAAATATATAACCCTAATTAATATTTTATCCGTTTGCAAACGGTTAGCTATTAACAGCTTTTTGTTAATATATAGAAATAAAAAGCCCCGCTCATAGTATGAACGGGGCTTCCTGAAATTGTGAATTATTTTACGGTATCAGCTTCTTTTCTTCTACTTGTACTATTTGTTTAGTTACATTGTCGAATAAAAGTGCATATACATATACTTGGTTAACTACAGCATCTGTTGGTGTTAATTTAGTAGAATATGTTTTTGTTACTTCTTGTCCTGATGTCAATCCCGTTCCTACACTTTCTCCGTATGTTCCGTTAAAGGTTCCGCGTAACATGTGGCGGTGTACGTAGTTCATTATATTATTTGTTCCATCTTTCTGTGGACTAACAATACTATCTTCTACAAAATATACTGCTAAGTTTAATTGGTTGCTATAATTGTTTACCATGGTAACACTTATCGTAGCCGTCATCATACTATCGCCGGACGAAAAGCTATTTGTGATATCTAAACCTGCATCAGCTGCCCGTTGTAGCATTGTGTCTACGTTAACTTCCCAGTCAGCGTATTCGAGTATTTTCTGAACTCCTGTTCCTGAATCGTATAATCTGTTTACCATGCCTTTAGGGAAAGGTAAATTGATTACGTTGAAATCGGTTGCAATATCAGTAGCTACTTGAGTTCTGAAATCAGCAGGGAATGGAGGATTATAAGATGGTTGTGGTTTTGCAAAGAATCCTGCATGAACGCCCATAATGATAAGTCGGTCACCATAAATAGCTTTAAGACGTTGTGCTTCTGCATGTGAAGCAGGACAAGCTTGGCAGGTATGTCCCGTGAAATCTTCAAGCAATACTTTTCTGACAATTGTATCGGTAGTGTCTGTTCCGCCCGTTGAGCTTTTTACTCCGTAAGGTCCTTCAACTTTATCGCAACCAATACTTCCAAGCATTAAAGCAATGCCTGTTGCCAACACTAATTTTGATAGTATATTTTTCATTTTCGCTTTTTGATCTTTTAAAATCTGCTTGTAATTGTTACGTTAAATCCGTTGCTCGCAGGAACAAATCGGCATACTCCGCCAACGCATAATAATCCTGCTCTCTGACGTGCATAAGCTAAACTGATTCTTGTTGCTCCTTTGTTATATGCTAAGCTGGCATTGTAATAATGGAAACGGTGATGTTCATCTTTGTTGCCATAATTCCATTCGTCGAATACTGCTATTGTCCAGTGTGGTGCGTAGCTGTATTCTACTAACGCCATAGCCCAGTTTTTCTTGTCTTCATCTGTCATCAAATGTTGAAGTTCGGTGCGCACACTATGCTTGCTATTGAATTTATGCGTGTAATCAATTACTCCGATATGTGCAGTTACTTGGGGCTCACCAATCTTCCCTTCAATTACATCTTTGTCGTATACTTGATAGATGTACGTTAAAATTAATTTATCTTTCTTGCTTAGCTTTTTATTGATCTCAACAGTAGCGTCTTGGTAATATCTGTTTTCTCCGATTGAAAAGAAATCCGAAGTATATCCTAACGTATCATTAGAAACCGGTCCGCGTTGAATATCGCTGATTGCTGATCCGCTTAAGCTGATCATAGTTCCGTATTTTCCGCCTAGAGGTGTTCCCGACTTAAAGTTATAATAGAATTCTCCCGAAATTCCCATTTCTCCGTTTGGTTGAGTGGCGAATGGATAGAGGGTGCTAAGTCTATAGGTAAGTTGTTTGTTGATTGCAGGAAGATAATTAATCGATAAGCTGTTTCCTGTTGCTCCACGATCTGAACGATAGTTCATGTTATCAATTCGTTTTGCAGAAACTTTAGCGCCCATTCCTTTTTTAGCGTATGATAAATTCATCAATAACGCTTCACCATTTTTGTAAATGAACTTATTTACAATTGAGGGGTCGTTGATTTTGTAAGCATATTCTGCATCAAATGAAACGCTGCCGTAAGCAATAGTTGTTCTTCCGGCATATGCACCTACGTTTTCAGGTAATATACGTGAAGGACTATCATCTTTCTGGTACTTGCTTACAAAACTACCGCCTAGGCCTATACGAAGTTTTTTAGCTTCCCATCCCGGAAGCAAATCGTTAAGTTGTAAATCACCATCAAAGCCTCTTACAATACCCGGGCCTTTTGAAAAATAATTTCTTTGCTCAGCAATAAATCCTTTCAATGTCATTCCTTTAATAGGAGTATATCTAACATGAAGTCCGTCCATTGCATTGTCAACTCCTAACGCACGTTCTTCATAACTTCTGAAGATTAGTCCGCTACCAAATTGATCGTAGAAATTTCCTGCAGTTATTGTTATACCATCATTCGTAAAGCTTGCATAACGATAAGTGATTCCGCTTCCTTTGTAATTCGGATCAAATCCTTGAAGAACGTTTAAGTAACTTTCATAACGAATTCCTGCTTTGAAGTTGCCGTAATCAAAATTCAAATTCATGAATCCGTTGCTTAAAACTTTCTCGGGAACTTCAGGAGCATCAATCAAACTGTCTTTAATATAATACTGAGAGTTGATTTCGAAGTTGCCGGAAATATTCGACATGTTTGGTGCTTGCTGACCTTTTGCTGTATTCGCAAAGCAAGTAATAACGGCACTAAATAGTAAGTATTTTAGAGTAGATTTATTCATAAAGGTTAGTAGGTCTTTTTTGTTAAAATAAATCAGGGAACTAAATAAGCTGAGTTCCCTGATTGTATTTGATTGCAAAACGGGAAATTATTTTCCTGTTAGCTTTTTGATTTCTTCGTAAAGACGGTCTTCGTCGCCGGGCGAATAATTGTTGTGTTGGCTTACTAATTTTCCTTTTCCGTCGAATAAGAATGTATGCGGAATTACATTAACTCCCATTGCGCGTTTAAAATCGCCGTTAGGGTCAAGTAAAATAGTATAATCCCATCCTTTTCCTGCCACAAATGGAGCAACTGAATTCATCGTTCTGCTATCGTCAATCGAAACCGCATAAACTTTTACTCCTGTCTCTTCTGCCCAGTCTGAATAATCATCGTTGATAGCATTTAATTCTGAAACGCAAGGCTTGCACCATGTAGCCCAAAAATCAATGATGAATGGCTTTCCGTCATTATTTATTGTAGCCGTGTTAAACGCTTTTCCGTCTAGTGATTTGATGTTTGCTGCAGGTACATCCGATTTCGTTCCTGTTTGAGCAAACAAAGATGTGCTTCCGATTAATAATGCAACTGCTAACGCTAATTTTTTCATTGGTAATTGTTTGAGTTTTTTTGTGAAAGGGCTGAATAGTTTTAATGCAAATGCTTCACATTTGTCATACAGGCAAGTGCATATCAATAGTTATACCTTAATTTGTGACTAACCTGAATTTTTCATGATGAAACGGGTGGTTCCGTTTTCTAATGGTTGATTAATCAGTAAACTGAGAATGTTCGTTTGAGCGGGCAACCATTTTTCAGGAAATTAGGGTCGTTAAAAATACTTAAATTCCTTTATTCGGCAAGTATAATTTCCTGCGGAATGAAGGATGTCAAAAAAGCGGTTATTTTGGATGAAATGATGAAGAAATCTTCGAAAAGTCCAAAGGTGGATTTTTCGAAGTTCAGTCATTGTGTGATATTTGTAACGCATTCATATTCTGTGTATAAGGATTTAAAAGTTGATTTTGGAATTTGTATTTACAGATTTCCTTCGAATTTTTTGATTTTATGTTTGTGTTCGAACAAGTTTATTGCTATTTTTACTATTCCAAACAACTTTATATTGCCTAGATGAAAAAACAATTACTCTTAGTTTCTATGTTTCTTGCGTTTTTTGGTGCTGCTCAGGCTCAAAGTCTGTCGGCTTCAAACTATGTATTAACAGTGTCTGACCCGGGTAACCAAACTACTCTTGAGTCTTTCGCTAAAATTCAAAATAACAGCGTAAGTCCGATTAATGTTCAAGTTGAAAGAACAATCATCAACCTGCCTGCAGGAATGGATGAATTATTCTGTTTCGGTATTTATTGCAACCCTCCGGGAACTGCTGTAACTTCTTACAATACAGTAATAAATGCGGGAGCTCAAAACACTTCATTCAAGGCTGATGTGCTTCCAAACGGTAACTGTGGAACTGCTTCAATAAAGTATAATTTTTATGATCTCGACAATCCTTCAGATAGCGTTGCATTAACTTTGAATTTCGCATTCTGCACTGTAGGATTAAATGAGAACGCTGAATCTTTCGGTATGTCTCGTCCTCTTCGTAACCCTGCAGATCAGTTCACTGTTTTTGCTTACAATTTACAAAACGACAATAGCGGCGATAAGCTTTTAGTTTATAACATGCTTGGTTCATTGGTAAAAACTATGGATGTAACAGGTAAAAATGGCAGCTTGGTTGTAAGTACTTCTGATCTTAAATCAGGTGTTTATTTCGCTTCTTATGTAAGTAACAATAAAGTGAAAAACAGCTACAAACTAGTTGTTGCTCATAGATAATACATCAAATTATTTGTTGAAAGGCCGACCTTACCGTCGGCCTTTTTTATTTAGATTTCTAATTAAGATCATAGTTTGTTCTGAGTATTGCTAAATATTCTTCTTAGCGTTTTTGTATCTTCGTAATCCTTAATAGTAAATGTGAAGAAGTTATGCCAGATTTTAATCAAGAGGCCCTCGATTACCACGAAGCCGGCCGCCCGGGGAAAATAGAAGTTATCCCAAGTAAACCTTACAGCACTCAGCGCGACTTAGCATTAGCTTATTCTCCCGGTGTTGCTGCTCCTTGCCTTGAAATTGAAAAGAACCCTGATGACATTTATAAGTATACCGCAAAAGGTAATCTTGTAGCTGTAATTTCTAACGGTACTGCCGTATTGGGTCTCGGTAATATTGGTCCTATGGCTTCAAAGCCTGTTATGGAAGGTAAAGGATTGTTATTTAAAATCTTTGCTGATATCGACGTATTTGATATCGAAATCGATCAAACTAATGTCGACGATTTCGTGAAAACCGTGAAAGCTATTTCTCCAACGTTCGGGGGAATTAACCTCGAGGATATTAAAGCTCCTGAATGCTTCGAGATCGAAAAACGTTTGAAGGCTGAGTTGAAAATTCCTATCATGCACGATGATCAACATGGTACCGCCATTATTTCGGGAGCTGCACTTATCAATGCATTGGAAATTGCCGGAAAGAAAATAGAAGATGTTAAAATAGTAGTGAATGGTGCCGGTGCATCTGCAATTTCTTGTACTACGTTGTTTGTTTCTTTAGGTGCAAAACTCGAGAATATCGTAATGCTTGATAGTCATGGGGTGATTCGAACCGACCGTGACAATCTCGATATCCACAAGATTCGTTTCGCGACGAAGCGCAATATCAATACTCTCGAAGAGGCAATGGTTGGTGCTGATGTCTTTGTAGGTCTTTCAAAAGGAAATATCCTGAAGGGTGAAGATCTTAAAACGATGGCGGCAGATCCTATCGTTTTTGCCATGGCCAACCCCGATCCTGAAATTAAGTATGAAGATGCTCTTGCCGCTCGCGCAGACGTAATTATGGCTACTGGTCGCTCCGATTATCCTAATCAGGTGAATAATGTAATCGGTTTCCCTTTTATTTTCAGAGGAGCACTCGATGTTAGAGCTACACAGATTAATGAGGCCATGAAGTTAGCAGCCGTTTATGCAATCGCTCAACTGGCTAAAGAACCCGTTCCTGAGATCGTAAATTTGGCTTATAACAAGAGAAATATTTCGTTTGGTAAAGAATATATTATTCCGAAACCACTCGATCCACGTTTAATTCATACAATTTCTCCTGCCGTTGCGAAAGCCGCAATCGATTCGGGTGTTGCGTTGAAGCCAATTACTAACTGGACAGCCTACGAAAGTGAGTTGAAAAAACGTCTGGGCCTCGATAATAAACTTATTCGTGTTATCACGAGCAAGGCTAAACAAAATCCTAAGCGTATCGTTTTTGCTGAAGCAGATACATATAAGATTTTAAAAGCTGCTCAGATTGTAAGTGAAGAAGGAATTGCTAAGCCAATCCTACTCGGAAATAAGACGAAAATTGAAGCACTCATTAAAGAACATAATCTTCGCCTAAACGACATTGCAATTATCGATCCTCGTGAAGAGGCCGATATGTTACACGATTTCGCTGAGAAATTCTTTGAAAAGCGTAAGCGTAGAGGATTTACTTTATATGAGTCGCGCAAGATTATGCAAGAGCGTAATTACTATGGCGCAATGATGGTTGAAACGGGACAAGCTGACGCGATGATTAGCGGACTTACACGTAACTATACTGAGACTATCAAGCCTGCATTACGCGTGATCGGCACGAAAAGCGCAACTTCGAAAGTAGCAGGTATGTACATCATGATTACAAAAGATGGACCTGTTTTCTTTGCCGACACTACTATTAATATTAATCCTACAGTTGAAGAATTAGTAGAAATTACTTTACTTACTGCCGATGCTGTTCGTCAGTTCAATATTGTGCCTCGCATCGGATTGCTTTCTTATTCGAATTTCGGATCATCAAATACCGAAAGTGCAATAAAAATGAGAAAGGCAGTTGAGATTCTTCATGCTAAGTACCCTGATCTAATTGTTGATGGTGAGATTCAAGCGAACTTCGCATTTAATCAACATCTACTTAAAGATAATTTCCCGTTCAGTGATTTAGCTGAAGGTGGAGTGAATACATTAATATTCCCTAACCTTGATTCTGGAAATATTGCTTATAAATTATTGCAAACAGTGGGTGCTGCGGAAGCTATCGGACCGGTACTTTTAGGAATGAAAAAGCCTGTGCATATCCTACAGCTGGGCTCTTCCGTTCGTGAAATTGTAAACATGGTTACTATTGCCGTCGTTGATGCTCAATCTCGTGTTCCAAATAATGATGTAAAGCCGGAATCGGTAAACGCATAATTTAATTTTATCTTACAAGGGTTATAGCTTGTTTTATTGAATGTTGTTTCAATAATCCGTTGCTGTAACCCTTGTATTTTAGTAGTGCAGCATAGATCCCTTCTTCGCAATCACTGCCATTAAATTTTCCATCCCATTTTTGATTGGGTTCATCTCCTTTGAAAATAATTTCGCCCCAACGATTGACAATAATTAGTGATGAATTTTCAATAACACAGTTATAATATATAGAATAAAAATCGTTGGTTTGGTCGTCGTTCGGACTAAAGCTGTTCGGTAAATAAACATTGCAATCACATTTCTCATAAATGACATTAATGCTATCAATAGAGGTTCCGCATTGGTTAGTTGATTGAGCAATATACAGCCCCTCGCTTTTTATGATTCTGAAATTACCTGTCCCACCGTTTTCCCAAAAAATATCATCGTTGCTTTGGGCAAAAAGAGTCTTAGGTTCTCCTGTGCATTGAATTGTTGAATCTGATAAAATGGTAACCAAGGGCAGTTCGGAAACTTCGATATAGTCCTTCTTTAATATCGTATCGATGCTACATTCGCGTGTTGTAATAAGCTCAACGTCAAATGCTCCGGGGTTAGGGTAGATGATTTCGTTCTCTGTTTTTTGATTTCCTGAAGAATTCAAAGCTCCATCGAATCTCCATTTCCAACTGTAATTAGAGGCACTCGAAGTATCACTTATTGAGATAGAATCACCGGCACAAATTCTTAACTCCGAAGCTTCAAAGCCCTGAAATATTGGGGGAGCGTTTTGGGTTTTGACCATCGAAACATTATCGATATCGACATATTCCATATCGCCGGATTGGATGCAAGGTGCTGATGTTGTATTTGCATTGCAAAACATTCCGATATACATTTGGTCATAGCAGCTATCGACAGTAAAAGATCGAATAAATGTTTGATAATTACCTGATTGCAGCTCGTTGATTGCTATTGTAATCTGAGGGTATATGTTTACTAAGCCATGAATAGGGAAAGTGATTTGATTGCTTTTTTTCATGAAGAAAAATCCGAGGCTAAAGCAATCAAGAGTCGGTCCGGGTCCCCCCATTGGATTAATCATAGCATCAATTTTTAACTCGTATTTCTCTCCGGGAATTAAAGTATTTGGCAAGTCGGTCTTTATGGCTTCACCATACCAGTTTGTTGGATCGAAGCTGTATGGCGGAGAAGCTACCAATCCGATGCACCCGTTGCCGGTTGCAGGAATCCCGTATGGGCCGATAGTGCTGGGGGCATAATATCCGCAAGTATAAAAATCAGCCGTGCCTACTGCCGAATCCCACTTCTGGCAATACATTATTTGGCTCTGATTTACAGGGCATTGGCTATATAATTCAAACCCCGGATTACTCAAAATATTTTGAGCCTGGACTGAAATACTTAATAATAAAAAAGCTAAAACCCTTATGAAATTCATGAAGGCAAATAAAGCAAATGAAACAATATAATTACAGTTGATTTTTATCTGTTAATCATTTAATTGTCAAAAACATCGTCATTCGAGAAACATCTTTATTTTTGCAAATATGTACGATTATTTTAATGGCAAAATCGCCGCTCTGACACCTACCCATGTTACGGTTGATTGTGGAGGAGTGGGCTATCATTTACAAATCTCCCTATATACATTCTCGGCAATAAAAGAGGCCACAAATGTGAAGCTTTTTGCGCATCAAGTGGTGCGTGAAGATGCACATTTGCTGTTCGGGTTTTGTGATGAAGACGAGCGTTATATGTTTCGTGAATTATTGAATGTCAATGGAGTAGGAGCCACGACGGCGCGAATAATTCAGTCGTCATTAACGCCTGATCAGCTGCGTTCTGTTATCTCGAAAGGGGATGCAGTAACGTTGCAAAAAGTAAAAGGAATAGGAACTAAAACGGCACAAAGAATCGTGCTCGATTTACAAGATAAAATCAATAAAGGTCAAACTGCATCGGCAACTTCTATTCCGGGAATACACAATACAGCCCGCGAAGAAGCGTTAAGTGCTTTGTTAACATTGGGTTTTGCCCGCGTTAACGCTGAAAAAGCATTAATGCTGGCTCAGAAAAGTGCAGGAGCAGAAGCCAGAGTGGAAGATCTGATTAAAGTGGCTTTGAGCTACCTGTAAATCGATATTGAAAAAAAAGTGAAAAATAGAGGGATCGAAGGCCATTTCGATAGCTCTCTATTGACTCATTTGTGCTATTTTAGACCCCTTATTACCTGATTAACCGACCTTCTTAGAACAAGTTGAAAAATTTCCGCTCATATTCTCTCCTTACGCTAGGTGTATTATCGTTGTTTACGCTCGTATGGGCAAATAGTCCGGGGAAGCTGCATGCAGAATTCCCAACATTTGTTGCCCCTCTAGATACTCCGACTACCAACGCGCCCGGGAATGTAAATCTTCCCTATCCATTCAAAGATCGTTATGCTGATCCTTATAGCTCTCAAAATCCTGAGAGCCCTTTGTATTTGAATACCCCTTCGAACATTAAAACTACCATTGAATATGATCCTGATGAGCGTCAGTATGATATCAATGAAAAAATGGGAGACCAGTTTTTTAGAAGTCCCAGTTACATGACTTTTGAAGAGTTTAAAGAATCACAATTTAAAAATAGCACGAAAGATTACTGGAAGAAAAAAGCAAATGAAGAAAGTTTAACGCAACGTAAATCAGGATTCTCTCCTCGTCTTTATGTAGGTGGAGAAGCTTTCAACAGAATTTTTGGAGGAAACACAATCGATATTCGTCCTCAAGGATCTGCTTCATTGAGTTTCGGATTAAACGTCAGTAAATACGATAATCCTACTTTACCTGAACGTCAACGTAAGAATACCACATTCGATTTCAAAGAGAAAATTCAGATGAATGTGATTGGTAATATCGGAGAGAAATTAAAGATTACTACCAACTACAATACAGAAGCCAGTTTCGATTTCGAAAATCAAATCAAGTTAGAGTACACAGGATACGAAGATGAAATCATTCAGAAAATAGAAGCGGGTAACGTAGCATTACCTCTCAATAGTCAGTTGATTCAAGGTAGTCAAAGTTTATTCGGATTAAAAACGCAATTGAAATTTGGCCGACTAACGGTGACGTCTATCCTATCACAACAAAAAGGTAAAGCATCTAACATTGAAGTAAAAGGCGGAGCAACAACTACTCCTTTCGATATTTCTGCCGATCAGTATGAAGCTAATAAACACTACTTCATCGGAAATTATTTCAAAGATAATTACGATAAAGCTTTAAAGGATCTTCCCTTCATTAACTCTACAGTGAATATTACCCGTATTGAAGTTTGGGTAACTAACAAAAACAACTCTACCGATAATACAAGAACCATTTTAGGTTTGATGGATTTGGGAGAATCGAATTTTTATAATGTTTCGGACCCGGGCTTAATCAACAATGCAGCTCCTTTTAACGATCCATATCCTTCAGATTCAGCAAACAGTTTATACGCGAACTTATTGACGAACTATCCTTCATTACGTGATGTTGGATCTGTGCAAAATACAATGTCGTCGGTTCCAAGTTTAAGTTCATCACGCGATTATGAAGTTGTTCAGAATGCGCGTAAGTTGAATCCTAATGAATATACCTTCAATTCTCGACTAGGTTATATCTCCCTCAATCAATCATTGAACAGCAATGAAGTTTTAGGAGTAGCTTACGAATATACAGTTGGAAACAAAGTTTATCGTGTGGGAGAACTTACTACATCAGGAGTTGAACCTCCAAAGGTGTTAGTGATGAAATTGTTGAAAGCTCGTGTTACGAATACTAAACTTCCGACATGGGATTTGATGATGAAAAACATCTATGCTTTAGGTGGATTTCAAATCGATAAAAAGGATTTCAAATTAGATGTCCTTTACTACGTTGATACAATCGGAAATAGAATCAATTATCTTCCTGTAGGAACAAACGAACCTAATGTTTATGCTCGTCCTTTGAATCGTTTCTTCAGCCTCGATAAATTAAATAGCAATAATGATCCTCGTCCCGATGGTGAATACGATTTCATTGAAGGTGTAACCATCAACAGTAATAGCGGACGAATTATCTTCCCTGTACGTGAACCATTCAGTGGATATTTGAGAAGCCAATTTGCGAGTCAGACAAATGCCGATGTGTATGCATATGATGTTTTGTATGACTCTACAAAAACTGTGGCATTACAACAACCTGAGAAAAATAAATTCAGCCTAAAGGGAAGTTACTCGAGTAAATACGGATCAGATATTCCTTTGAATCAAATGAATATTCCGGAGGGATCGGTGAAAGTAACTGCCGGAGGAATTCCGTTAACTGAGAATGTCGATTACACCGTTGATTATAATTTAGGACGCGTTAAGATCATCAACCAGAGTATTTTGAACTCCGGAACGGCAATCAACATTTCTCTCGAGAGTAATTCACTTTTCAGTATCCAATCGAAAACACTATTCGGATCACGATTTGATTATGTGGTGAATAAAGATTTCGTATTAGGTGGTACTATCATGCGCCTCAACGAACGACCGATTACTCAGAAGGTAAACTTCGGTGATGAGCCTATCGCAAATACGATGTGGGGCGTTGACGGGACATGGAAGAAAGAATCTCGTTGGTTAACGAAAATGATTGATAAGCTTCCGGGAATCTCAACGAAAGCACCTTCTAACATCACTGTTAGTGGGGAGTTCGCGAATTTAATTCCGGGAAATAGTAAAGCAATCGGCAAAAACGGAACTGCGTACATCGACGATTTTGAAGGAAGTCAAACAACAATTGATTTAAAATCGAATGTAGGAGCTTGGACATTAGCATCTACACCTCAAAGCCGTTTTGCGGAAGCTAAGATAGATTCGGTCACACGTGCGTATGGGTTTAATCGTGCGAAGTTTTCGTGGTATATAATCGATCCATTGTTCTATCGTAATCAATCGGGAGTAACTCCTTCACATATCACATCGAATGATATTTCGAACAATTTAGTGCGTCAAATTCCTGAGAAGGAAATCTTCCCGAATAAAGAAGCGCCTCAAGGACAAACAGTAATTCTTCCTGTGATGAACATGTCGTTCTATCCTGAAGAAAGAGGTCCTTATAACTACGACGTATTACCAACGCCATTCTCGGCTGGGGTAGCCGCCGATGGTAAATTAAATAATCCTGCTTCACGCTGGGGAGGTGTAATGCGCCGAATAGAATCAACAGATTTTGATGCTGCGAATATTGAATTCATTCAGTTCTGGATGATGGATCCATTCAACAGTAACAGCCAAAATGTAAACGGTGGAGAACTTTATTTCGACTTAGGAAATATTAGTGAGGATATCTTGAAAGATGGTAAGCTGGAATATGAAAACGGATTACCTGCAACTGGAGATACCTCGCAAGCAAACAAAACTGTTTGGGGATTCACTCCGAAAACACAGCCACCGATTATCTACGCATTCGATAACAATCCTGATGCACGTCAATATCAAGACGTCGGATTAGACGGAGTTAGAAACGGATTAGAGCAAGCAGTATTCCAAGATTACCTATCACAGTTATCAAGTCAAGTATCACCGGTAGCGTACCAATCAGCACTAAGCGATCCATCATCCGATAACTATCATTACTATCGCGGTACAGATTTCGATAATTCGCAAAAGAGTATCCTCGATCGTTACAAAGAATACAGTAATCCTGATGGAAACTCTCCTACAGAAAATCAGAGTACAGAATCATATTCAACATCGGCAACAACAATTCCTGATGTAGAAGATGTAAATAAGGATTTCAACCAAGAAGCATCGGAGCAATTCTACGAATATCATGTTCCAATTCATCAAGGCGACTTAGATGTTGGTAGAAACTTTATCGTTGATAAAATCACGCGTAATGTTGCATTGCCTAACGGATCAACAACTACTGTAACATGGTATCAATTTAAAATTCCAATTCGCGATATTCAAACAAATCCGAATATTACGAAGTATGGAGATATTGAAGGCTTCAATACGATCAGCTTTATCAGAACGTATATGACCGGATTCAGTGAGCCGATGACTTTACGTTTTGCGAAATTGGAATTCTTACGTGGAGAGTGGAGGAAATATGCTTATGACTTACATACAGCAGGTGAAATTATTCCGGGTGATCCTAATTCAGGAACATTTGATATCGCTGCCGTGAGTATTGAAGAAAACGGAAATAGAACTCCTGTACCTTATGTTATCCCTCCGGGAATTGAGCAAGAAACAAATATCGGATCAACAACTTTACAAAGATTAAATGAGCAATCGTTGTCGCTGAAAGTATGTGATCTGGAAGATGGCGATGCACGAGCAGCATTCAAAAATCTTGAACTTGATCTTAGATCATACAAGAAAGTGAAAATGTTTATTCATGCAGAATCATCAGGCGTTGCTGACGATTTGAAGGATAACGATTTATCGGTATTCGTACGTGTTGGTAACGACTTCACAGAAAACTATTATGAATATGAAGTTCCATTGAAAATCACTAAGTGGGGATCAACAGATGCATATTCGATATGGCCTGAATCAAATAATCTAGAGTTAGATCTTGATAAATTCGTGAATTTGAAGTTAGCAAGAAATACAGCCATTGAAAATTCAGGAGGTTCGGTGAATATCACCAACCTTTATACAATCACTGATGAAGATGGCAAGAATCATATCGCAATTAAAGGTAATCCTTCGTTAAGTAGTGTTCGAACAATCATGATAGGTATTCGTAATCCTAAACGTGATCCGTTGAATCCTGGTAGCGATGATGGAGCAACGAAATGTGGTGAGATTTGGGTGAATGAGTTACGCTTAACCGACTTCGATAAGAAAGGAGGATGGGCAGCAACAGGTCGTGTTACAACCAAGTTAGCCGATGTAGGTAACGTAGCAGTTACAGGAACGCACAAATCGATTGGCTTCGGAAGTATTGAGCAGAAAGTTAGCGAGAGAAGAAGAAGTGATGAAACATCGTTCAACGTTACATCATCATTGTACCTTGGAAAATTCCTTCCTGAAAAAGCTGCACTAGATATTCCTATGTATGTGAACTATGGAACTGTTGTAAGCAATCCACAGTATGATCCATTAGATCAAGACGTGCCGTTTGACGATGCATTAGCCAATGCGCAAACAAAAGCAGATAAAAAAGAACTGAAAAAGAGATCACAAGATTATACACGAAATAAGAGTATCAACTTTACTAACGTGAAGAAAAATCGTGTAGGAAATGCGAAAGCACATATCTATGACATCGAGAACTTTAACTTCACTTATGGATATGATGAAGTATTCCATCGCGATATAAATATCGAATACGATGTAACTAAAACTCACAAAGGAGCACTTGGTTATAACTTCAATACAACTCCTAAATATTTCACTCCGCTTGCGAAATCATCAGGAATGAAATCGAAGTATTTGAAATTGATTAAAGATGTAAATATTAACCTTATTCCTACCAGCTTGAATTTCCGTATGGATGTTCAACGTATGTATGGAGAGAAATTATATCGTAATAATACAGGTTACTCAGATATTGTACGCGATACCTTCTTTAATAAGAACTTCGATATGCGTCGAGTGTATGATTTGAAATATGATCTTACTAAATCAATCAAAATTGATTTCAACGCTAATAACTACGGAATTATTGACGAGCCGGAAGGTAAAATTGATAACCAAGAAGAACGCGACTCTATCAAGAGTAATATTTTTGGTAAGAACTATTTCTTAGGAAGAAATAAGCAATACACGCATGCAGGTAATGTGAGTTATCAAGTGCCGTTGAATAAATTCCCTTTAACCGATTGGATTTCGGTGAATGTGAAATACGGATTTAATTATAACTGGCAAGCAGGGCAATTCTTACAGGATTCTGCAACAGGTGCATTTGGAATTGACCCGAGAACCGGAAATACAATTCAGAACTCGAACACAAAACAAGTGAATGGTAATTTCACTTTAACTACTTTGTATAATAAGATCCCATTCTTAAAACGTATTAACTCACCGAAACCGGCTCGTCAGCCAAGAGTGAAAAATGCTCCGAAGCCTGACCCTTCAAAAACACCTAGCGATACAACAGGAGGGAAAAAACCTGTCGTTCCTAAAGTGAAACAACCGAATGCAATTCCCGATGGAGTTCGATTCGTTGGTAAAATGTTGATGGGAGTGAAAACAATCGGCTTTACTTATAGTGAAACAAATGGAACTGTATTGCCTGGTTATATGAATTATTCTCAAGCATTTGGTCAGGATTTAGATAACAATTCTCCGGGATTAGGATTTGCTTTCGGTAGTCAGAAAGATGTTCGTGAGAAAGCTGTGCGAGATAATTGGCTTACTACAGATACCAGTTTGAATTCATCCTACGCTAGAACGTACAATCAAAACTTCTCAGGAAGGAGTACAATTGAGCCATTCGATGGAATGAAAATTGAGTTGAACGTTACTCGTCAATTTACGAAAAATAATTCGGAGTACTTCCGTTGGAACGGCTCTCAATTTGAATCACAAAGTGTAACTGAAACAGGTAACTTTAGTATCTCTACAATTTCCCTTAACACTGCTTTTGTAAAAGATGATAAAGACACGTATGCAAGTTCGGTGTTTGATGAGTTTTCGAAAAACAGAAAGATTATTTCAGAACGTTTAGCTGCCGATAACCCAAATTCAATTGGCTTTGCTGCTGCCGATACATTCGGAGTGATATATAACGATGGATATACAGGAACACAACAAGAAGTATTAACGATGGCGTTCCTTTCTGCTTACACAGGTAAGTCTGCAAGCTCGATAAAGTTGAATCCATTTACTAAAATGCCATTGCCTAACTGGAGAATAACGTATGATGGATTAAGTAAACTTCCGTTATTTAAGCAATTATTCAATACTGTTAGTTTAACACATAGTTATCGCTCTACATATAGTATTAATACCTTCAATCGTAATCTCAACTATGTTGAATCGAGATATCAAATTGCGAGAGATCAAAGCGGAAACTTTATTCCTGCTCGTGAATTTGGACAAATTTCAATCTCAGAACAATTTGCTCCATTAATTGGAGTCGATGTAACTTGGAAAAATAATATCCAAACAAGAGTTGAATTCAAACGTGATCGCAACGTATCATTGACATTTGCGGGCGTTCAGGTTACTGAAGTGAAAGGAAATGAAATTACATTCGGATTTGGATATCGCTTGCCTAAATTCAACCTTCCTTTTGGATTGGGAGGAAAGAAGGCGAGAACATCTGGAAACTCTCTTAACTTAACTGCCGACTTTAGCGCGAGAAGAAATGTGACGATAATCAGAAGATTGTTAGAAGGCGTGAATCAGCCAACTGCAGGGTTGAATGTTTACTCTATAAAAGGTGCTGCGGATTACGCTGTAAGTGAGCGATTAAACGTTCGTTTGTTCTATGAGCAAACAATCAATACCCCGGTAATCTCAACTTCATATCCAACTTCAAATATTAATACAGGAGTGGAAATCAGGTTCTCATTATCACAATAATCTATTAAATTTGTCAACTGAAATTGAAAACACCGTAAATCGGAACACAATGAATATACCAGCAGAATTAAAGTACACCAAAGATCACGAATGGGTTCGTGTAGATGGTGATGTAGCAACAATCGGAATTACTGACTTCGCTCAAAGTGAATTAGGTGATATCGTTTATGTTGAAATCGAAACAGTAGGTGATACCGTAGAGAAAGAAGCAGTTTTCGGTACAGTTGAGGCTGTAAAAACAGTTTCTGACTTATTTATGCCTTTAACGGGCGAAGTGCTTGAGTTAAACTCAAAGTTAGAAGGTGAGCCTGAATTAGTAAACTCTGATCCTTATGGCGATGGCTGGATGGTGAAAGTTAAAATTGCTGATGCATCACAAGTTGCTGATTTGTTAGATGCTGCCGCTTACGGTTCATTGATTGGAGCTTAATATCTAAACGATGTTTATAAAGAATAATTGGCCCGGCATTAGTTGGGCCATTATTATATTCGTACTAAGCAGTATCACTCCTCCTGCGATTTATATTCCGGATTTATTCGATTTGTTTACTCCGGATAAAGTCGCACATTTTATTATTTATGCTATTCTCGTTTTTCTGTTGACATTAGGATTCAAAAAAACTCCCGGTCGATTATCGAGAAATCAGTTTTCTTTTTCAGTATTATTTTCCGCCGGTTATGGTGGATTAATTGAATTGTATCAGGGGTATTTCCTCTCTGATAGAGTAGGTGACTGGGTCGATTTTCTAGCAAACTGTATAGGTTGCGTAATCGGTTGGCTCGTTGCTAGATTTACTTTTGGTAGAGCAGAGAAAATTGCCAAGTAAAAATTCAGAAAGAAATAAATAGTTAATTCGTTAGTGGTGTGTATGTACTACTTTTTTGCATCTTGCTGAAACGACTTTTCCGAAACCATATCCGATTCCAATAGCTAAAGGGTAGTCGCCAGCCCAATGAACTCCATTGTTTACCATTGAAAATGCTACCATGCTTGCTAAGGCATATCCTATCGGTTTTATCCATTTTTTTTCGGGATAATTTTCTGCAAGAATTGTTACTGCACAAATTACAGTTGCTAAATGTCCTGAAGGAAATGCATCGTAAACCGGAGTGTTTTTTTGATAGTCATTGAATGAAGGAAAAGGTTGCCACTTACCTCCGTCTTGCGTTGATCGTATTGGGGTTTCTCTTCCTGTAATTCGCTTTACTACTTGCGTAGCTATCCCCATAGCTATAAATGCCTCAGTTAACTGACTAGCGGTGCTTACAGCTCTCATATCATGATGACGAGCGCCGTAGTATAGTAATCCTCCTCCGAGTAACAGTGCAGGATAACCTTGTCCTAATGTGTAAAAAACAGTGTTAATGTTTTGTGGAATACTAATGATGCTTACTTTTTGTCCATTGAGCTTTGGCGCAAATACATCTTTGTAACTGCTATTTCTTACAAGATGAATATCGTCGCAAAAACGCTGCGTTTCATTCGTAATATTCTGATCGTTTTCAATTAGAACTCCCGAGGTAAATGCAATAATTGCTAAGTATGGCCAGCTCTGTCCTTTTACAGAGTACTTGCAAAATCCCCACATATCGCGAGGAACTTTTAATCCGAAATCTAATAATCCCGGTTTATCATAAACCAACTTCGTTCCGTTTCCTAAATCATATTCCGTTTTCCATGATGATTTAAGAGAATCACTTTTGATTGATGTAGAATCTTGGCAAAGACTGTCACTGATTTCAATTCCTCCAAATGAATGGCTATTTGATAAAAAACACAACAATATAGTAACTGCGACGAATGTGAATTTCTTCATGAAGGAATTGATCTATTTATCTGCGAATTAAGCGCATTTTAGTCAATAAAAAAAGCATGACCTAGTAAGGCCATGCTTGAGGTAGGAAGAAAAATTGGGATTATTGCGAATCGGGGTTTCTGAATAATTCGAAACTCGAATTCGTAACGGTAACATTGAATGTTGTAACTTGTCCTGTGTTCTGATCTATTTCT
>ENA-UOWE01002621-UOWE01002621.1-activated-sludge-metagenome-genome-assembly--contig:-NODE-2621-length-19611-cov-13.392565_pt1 | contig 19611 bp, 21 predicted proteins | sample MGYA00249841_ERZ761562 | MGnify/ENA primary metagenome ERZ761562 (study PRJEB28883, sample SAMN05720200) | activated sludge metagenome | isolation source: Anaerobic digester | place: Japan... | reverse complement strand
CTGTCGTCGACCCGCCGCCCGGCGCGTGTCCGCGCCCGCCGGGCGGGCATCGCCGTCTCGTCCGGCGCGCCGGAGACGGGGCTTTGGCAGCGGGCCTTACTCGTCGGGGGCGAGGAACGGGTAGCGGTAATCCCTCGGCGGGTCGAACAGTTCCTTCGTCGCCCGCGGGCTGACCCAGCGCATGAGGTTCCACCTGGAGCCGGCCTTGTCGTTCGTCCCCGAGGCTCGCGAACCACCGAAGGGCTGCTGGCCGACCACGGCGCCGGTCGGCTTGTCATTGACGTAGAAGTTGCCCGCGGCGTGGCGCAGGACCTCGGCGGCGTGGACGATCGCCGCCCGGTCGCGCGCGAACACGGCCCCCGTGAGACCGTAGGGCGTCGACGAGTCGACGAGGCGCAACGTCTCGTCCCAGGCATCGTCGTCGTACACGAAGGTCGTCAGCACCGGCCCGAACAGCTCCTCGCGCATGGTGCGGAACGACGGGTCGGACGTCACCAGCACGGTCGGGCGCACGAAGTAGCCGACGCCGTCGTCGCACTGGCCGCCGACCAGGACCTCGGTGTGTGCGTCGGCCTCGGCGTCGGCGATCGCCTGCCGCTGCGTCGCGAAGCTCGCCGCGTCGATGACCGCGCCCATGAAGTTCGTGAAGTCGGCGATGTCGCCCATGCGGATGCTCTCGACGTCGGCGACGAGACGCTCGCGCACCCGGGGCCACAGCGAGCGCGGCACGTACAGGCGCGACGCCGCCGAGCACTTCTGCCCCTGGTATTCGAAGGCGCCACGCACGGCGGCGGTGACGAGCGCGTCGACGTCGGCCGTGGGGTGGGCGACGATGAAGTCCTTGCCGCCGGTCTCGCCCACGATGCGCGGGTAGTCGGCATAGCGCTCGATGCCGCCGCCCACGGTGCGCCAGATCTCGCGAAAGACGGCCGTCGACCCGGTGAAGTGGACGCCGCCGAGGCGCGGATGGGCCAGCGCCGGGGCGCCGACCTCGCCTCCCCGGCCGTAGACGAGGTTGACCACGCCCGGCGGCAGGCCGGCCTCCTCGAGCAGGCGCAGGACGTAGTAGGCGCTCAGCATGCTCGTCGAGGCCGGCTTCCAGACGACGGTGTCGCCCATCATCGCCGGCGCGGTCGGCAGGTTGCCGGCGATGGACGTGAAGTTGAACGGCGTGACGGCGAAGACGAACCCTTCGAGGGGACGGTAGTCCATGCGGTTCCAAGTCCCGGGGGCCGACACCGGCTGGTCGGCGTAGATCTGCGTCGCGTAGAACGGGTTGAAGCGCCAGAAGTCGGCGAGTTCGCAAGCCGCGTCGACCTCGGCCTGATGGACCGTCTTCGACTGGCCGAGCATGGTCGCCGCGTTGACCGTGTGGCGCCAAGGTCCCGACAGCAGGTCGGCGGCGCGCAGGAACACGGCGAGGCGCTCCTCCCATGGCATGCGGCTCCAGTCGTGCCATGCCTCGCCGGCGGCGGCGATCGCCGCCCCGACCTCCGCCCCGCCGGCGAGGTGGACGTCGGCGAGGACATGGTGGTGGTCGTGTGGCATCACGGCGGGCGCCGTGCGGCCGGTGCGCACGTCGCGCCCACCGATCACGCAGGGGACTTCGACACGTTCTGCCGCCATCGCCGCGAGCCGCGCCTTGAGGGCGGCGCGCTCCGGCGAGCCCGGAGCGTAGCCCAGGACGGGCTCGTTGTGGGGGGAGGGCACAGCCGAGAGGGCATCGCTCATGTCGTCACGCCTCCTCAGGGGACGTCGGATGCCGGCGAGCTTACCGCGCGCCCGACGACGGCGTCGAGCCGCAGGCCGGCCCGGACGGCATGTCGCTGGCAGGCGCCGTCATGCCGAGCTCGTCCAGGAACCGGACGAGCTCGGCCGGCAACGGCGCCGCGAACGCCAGCGGACGCCCGTCCTCGGGGTGAGGGAAGGCGAGCCGCGCGGCGTGCAGGAAGTGGCGCTCGAGGCCGGCCGGCCGTGGTTGCCCCCCGTAGGTGACGTCGCCGGCGACGGGAAAGCCGAGGGCGGCCATGTGGACGCGGATCTGGTGGGTGCGCCCCGTCTCGAGGCGGACCTCGGCGAGCGTGAAGCCCGCGGCCCGCTCGAGGACGCGGAAGTGGGTCACCGCCGGCCGGGCGTGGGCGGTGTGGACGGACATGCGCTTGCGGTCACGGACGTGCCGTCCGATGGGGGCGTCCACCGTGCCCTCGTCCTGGGGCAGCGACCCGCTCAGCAGGGCGAGGTACACCCGGCTGACCCGACGCCGGGCCATGTCCGCGACCAGGCGGCGGTAGGCGTCCTCGCGGCGGGCGACGGCGAGCAGGCCGGAGGTCTCCTTGTCCAGACGGTGGACGATACCTGGGCGGCGGCCGTGGCCGCCGCCCAGGCCACGGCCCACGAGACCCTGCACGAGGGTGCCGTGCTCGTGGCCCGGCGCGGGGTGGACGACGACGCCGGCCGGCTTGTCGACGACGAGGATCCAGTCGTCCTCGTAGACGATGCGCACGGGCACGTCCTCGGCGACGAGCGCGGGAGACTCCTGCGGCGTCGGCGTCCAGGACACCGTCTCGCCGGCGCGCACGACGTGCCCCTTGCGCGCCGGCCGCCCGTCCACGAGGGCCGCGCCGGCGGCGACGAGGCGCGCCGCGGCGCTGCGCGCCACTTCGGCGCGCGCGGCGAGGACGACGTCGAGGCGGCGCCCTGCCTCGTCCCTCGTCACGACGAACGACTCGGTCTCAGGCATGTCCCGCACGGAGCACCGCCCACACCACGAGGACGACACCGACGACGACGGCGACGTCGGCGAAGTTGAACGTCGGCCACCACGGGACGTCGATGAAGTCGACCACGGCGCCGAGGCGCACGCGGTCGATCAGGTTCCCCAGCGCGCCGCCGAGCAGGATCCCCAGCCCGAGACGGTACGCCGGCGGCCCGAGCACGAGGACGGCGACGATCGCCGCGGCGAGCACGGCCACGACGACGAGCAGCGCTTCCCCGCCCTGGGCCAGACGCCCGAACGCGACCCCACGGTTCCAGACGAGATGGATGCCGAACCCCCACCCTACGTCGAAGGGCAGGTCCTCCACGGCGCGCCGCACGAGCCACTTCGAGGCCTGATCGGCGAGCACGACCAGGCCGGCGACGCTCAGGGCGAGCGCCGTCGTCCGGCCGCTACTTCTTGGCTCTGGGGCGCTTGGGGAGCGTGTCAATCTCTTCGATGTCGGTGTGGCCCATAGGACAGGCGGGTTCCTTCGCTTTGCCGGTGCGGCCGACGTCCGGGTGGACCACCGCCAAGGGATATGTCGCTCTGCACACCTTGCAATAGGCCAGCTTGGCCATGAGCGGACCTCCTCGATGAGACCGGACTCTACGACTCGAGCCTCGCGCGCGCGGCGGCCACGTCGACACCGCGCACGTGGACCGTCTTGCGGCGGCCGTGCGCGCCCGCCCTCAAGTGCACGTCTTCCGCCCGCACGCCCAGCTTGGCGGCCAGCAGGCGCGCGAGCTCGGCGTTCGCCTTCCCCTCGCGCGCCGGCGCCCGGAGACGCACGCGGACCCAGCCTTCGGCGACCTCCGTTACCTCGCTCCGCGAGGCTCCGGGGGTCGCCCAGACCGCCAGCGTGACGCCATCCTCCGCCGCCGTCAGCGGCGACTCACCACTTGAACTCGTCTTCGTTCACTCCCGCGTCCACGTCGGCGAGCAGGTCGTCGTCGCCCACCACGAGCCGTCCCGCTCCTGCGTCGCCGGCATCGCCCGCGACGGTCGCGAGCCGCGTCGCCTCGTCCTCCTCAGGCGCAGCCGGTTCGGGCTCCGCGGGCGCGGCCGGCTCGGGCTCCGCAGACGGCGCCGCGCCTGCCGGCACGACCACGGTGTCCTCGCGGGCGATCGCCTCCTTGATGGCGCGGGCGCGGTCGGCGAAATCGTCGACCACCGACGCGTCGGCGACGACCACAGGCGCTTCCTCGAGCTGCTTGAGGAAGCTCTGCAACATCGTGCGCAGTCGCAGGCGGAGGTCCTGCTCGACACCGCGCAACGCCTGGATCTGCTTCTCGAGGTTCTGCCGCTCGGTGTACAGGTCGCTCACCATCTGGCGCGCCTTGAGCTCGGCATCGCGGAGGATGAGCTGCGACTCCTTGGTCGCGTTCGCCTTGAGCTCCTCGGCCGACTGCTGCGCCGAGACCAGGGTCTTCTGCAGCGTCTCTTCTATGCGCCGGTACTGCCCGACCTTCTCGTCGAGTCCCTCGACACGCTCGGTGAGGTCGATGTTCTCCTTGAACAGGCGCTCGAACTCGTCCGCGACGTCGTCGAGGAACTCGTCGACCTCGACGTCGGCGTAACCGCGCATCACGCGCTTGAACTCTTTGTGGCGGATGTCGAGTGGCGTCAGCTTCATCCCGGACCCCTCCTGGGGCGCCGCCTCGGACGCCCGGACGCTTGCTCCCGGCTACGCTCACGGACCCCGTCCGAGGCCCGTAACGCTCACGGACCCCGTCCGGAGCCCGGTGTGAGGGCCGCCGGCGACCGGCGACCCTAGAACTGGTTGAAGAAGCCCTTCTCGAGGAGACGGGCTCTCTCTTCGGCGGAGACCTCGACGTTGCGCGGCGTGAGCAGGAAGACCTTGTCGGCCACCCGCTGCATCCCCCCGTCCAATGCGTATGTCAACCCGCTGGAGAAATCGATGAGGCGCTTGGCGAGCTCGGTGTCGGCCCCCTGCAAGTTGAGGATCACCGGCACGTCCACCTTGAACTTGTCCGCCACCTGCTGGGCGTCGTTGAAGTTCTTGGGGATGACGAGATGGACCTCGACCTTGGTCGCGCGCGCCGCCTCGAGCGGGCGCACGACACGCGAGGACGGGCGCCGCACCTGCTCGTCGCTGAAGATCTCGTCGTAGTCGGAGCGCCCTCGAGACGCGCTCAGCTTGCGCACGTTCGGACGCTCCTGGTACGAGCGCTCGAGCTCCTCGTGCGGGGCGAGGGTCTCGTCCTCGTCGTAGACCTCGTCCTCCTCGTCGGCGATGCCGAAGTAGACCGCTACCTTGTGCCACGTGTCGCCGAGCCCCATGGTCCCTCCAAGCAGCCCGTCAGAACAGGACGCTTCCCACGCGCACGATGGTGGCGCCCTCCTGGACGGCGACCTCGTAGTCAGCGCTCGTTCCCATTGACAATCGCCGGAAAGTATACTTGCCGGCCCAATCGGCGGAAAGACGCGCGGCCAGCTCGCGCGTGCGCGCGAAGTACGGCCGCGCCTGTTCCGCCTCCTCACCCAACGGCGGCATGCACATGAGGCCGCAGAAGCGCACCTTCTCCGCCGCCGCGGCCGCCTCGAGGAAGCGGTCGACCTCTTCCGGCGCCACCCCCGACTTCGTCTGCTCGCCGCCGATGTTGACTTCGAGAAGGACGTCCCGGGGTCCTGCCGCGCGGCGCTCGATCTCGTCGACGACGCTGAGGCTGGCGACCGAATGGATGAGACGTACGAGCGGCAGGACGACCTTCGTCTTCCGGCTCTGGAGGTGGCCGATGAAGTCATAGGTGAAGGCGTCGCCCCAGCGCGCCTGCTTCTCGACGAGGTCCTGGGCCCGGTTCTCGCCGATCAGGCGGATGCCCGCCTCGTGAAGGGCGGCGAGGCCGTCCACGTCCACGTACTTGGTCGCCACGAGGACCTCGACGTCGGCGGCGCTGCGCCCTGCCGTGCGCGCCGCGGCGGCGACGCGTGCGCACACCTCCGCGAACCGTTCCCTCACCTGTTCGGCGCTGCCTTCGTACTTCTTCACCTCGACCTCCACGCCCTTCCCTTGCTGCCTCGACCTCCACGCCCTTCCCTTGCCGATCCTCTCGCGCCACGCGACCTGTCTTGGGGCATCCGTCGACCGGCGTCTCGCAGGAGCAGTCTACGGCAACATGCCCCACGCCCAGCGGAGCACCGCCCCGAAGGTCGCTTCGAAGACGCTCGGCACGGCGATGAGGACGACGATCAGGACGAGGAAGACCACATCGCCGTACCGGTCGAGACTCATCCACTTGATCCAGAGGCGCCGCGGAAGGAGCCCGCCGACGATGCGCGAGCCGTCCAGGGGAGGCACCGGCAAGAGGTTCAGCAAGCCGAGGACGAGGTTCAGCGAGAACGTGAGCGCGAACATCTGGGCGAGCAGCGGCACGGGCCCGTACGTGAGCCAGACGCCGGCGACCGAGGCCAGCGCCAGGCCGGCGTTGGCCGCGGGCCCGGCCGCGCCGACGACCATCATGCCGCGCTGAGGGTCCCGGAAGCGCCAGGGCGAGACCGGGACCGGGCGCGCCCAGCCCAGGAGGAACTGGCCGCCCGAGCCCAGGAACGACACCACGAGCATGATCGTCCCCAGCGCGTCCAGATGGCGCAAGGGGTTCCACGACAGCCGTCCCTGCTCACGCGCCGTCCCGTCTCCCATGCGCGCCGCCGCCCAGCCGTGGGCGAGCTCGTGCAGGACCAGGCTGACGAGAAGGATGGGCAGGACGATGATGAAGGCGACGAGGAGGTCGCCGCTCATCGCGCGTCCCACTGCAGGCGAGCGGCGGCGAGCTCCTCGTCGCGGCCGGCGACGACCCCGTTCAGCTTCAGGTGCAGCACCGTGCGCAGGACCTCGCCGAGGCGCGGCGAGGAGGGCATGCCCATGGCGAGGAGGTCGTCGCCGCTGATCTCGAGACGCACGTGACGGCTCACGTCGAGGAAGCGCCCGAGACGGTCGGCGGCGATCCCGGTCTCGTCCGCGGCCATGGCGACGAGCAGCGCCTCGAGCGGCTGGCCCTCGGCGAGGTCGTACACTTCGGCCTCGGTCGGGCCGCGGGCGATGCGCGCGGCGAGTCGCCGAGCGACGACGCCCGCGCGCTCGAGCACCTCGGCGTCGCGGCGCCGGATGCGCATGCGCCGCGCCCACGCCGCCGTCTCTTCCGGGGCGAGGTCGTGCAGCAGCACGACGAGTCGCAGGCGCCAGGCGGGCACCTCGGCCTCCAGGTTGTGGCGCCGGCGAAGGGCGTCGGCGCGCCTGACGAGAGCCCGTTCCGGTGCACCGGCCCGCAGCCGGCCGTGGATGGAGACCGTGAGCCCGAGCTCCTCGAGCCGGCGCAGCGAGAAGTCCACCTTGTCTTCGTCGAGCAGCAGGAGGAGCTCGTCGCGCAGGCGCGCCGACGAGAGGTCGCCGACGAGGTCCATCGCGCTGCAGGCGCAAGCGAGGTTGTAGGTGTGGGCGTCCATGCGCAGGCCGTAGCGGTTCTCGTAGCGGATCGCGCGCAGGATGCGGGTCGGGTCTTCGATGAAGCTGAGATTGTGGAGGACGACGATGCGCCGCGACTCGAGGTCGCCGAGCCCACCGAAGAAGTCGAGCAGGGCGCCGTAGGAATCGGGCTTCAGCGACACGGCCATGGCGTTGATCGTGAAGTCGCGCCGCGCCAAGTCACTGCGGATCGTCGCGTGTTCGACCTTGGGCAGCGCGGCCGGGTAGTCGTACGACTCCGAGCGCGTCGAGGCGACGTCGACGCGCACCTCGCGGCCGTCCTCCCTGGGGATCACCACGACCGCGGTGCCGAACTTCTCGTGGGCGCGCACGCGACCCTTGACACGCCGCGCCAGCGCCTGGGCGACCGCGATGCCGTCGCCCTCCACGGCGATGTCGAGGTCGACGTGCGGTTCGCCCAACAGCAGGTCGCGCACGGCTCCTCCGACGAGGTAGACGCCGCGTGCCTCGACGGCGACGGCCTGGATCTGCTCGAAAAGGTCGTCGAGACCCAGCGAGGCGAGGCGGCCGGCCACGTTCGTCGCCGCCTCGACCGGCGGCGGCTCGGCCGGCCGCCGGCCGACCGCCTCACGTCGCGTCACCATGCCGACGACGTCGGCGCGGCGTGGCGCGCGGTCCGACGCCTCGGGGCCGGGGCGTACCACGGGGACCCACCCCAGCGACCCGGCGGCGATCACTCGCGCCGCATGGTCCAGGGGTTCGTCGGCGGACACGCAGGCGACGCCCGACATCATGACGGCCTTGATCGGGGCATGGCCGAGGCCGTGGCCCGCCGCCCGGTCCAGATCCGCCAGGGACACGGTCCCGACGAGCCGATCGCCGTCGAGAGCGACGAGACCGTCGATGTCGAGGCGCCGGCAGGCGATGGCGGCCGCGTCCACGGACTCGTCGATGCTCACGGCGTGCAGACCCGGGGCGATGACGTCGGCGACCGTCACGACCGGCGCCAGGGCGGCCGCGGCAGCAGGGACGAGGGCCGCCCTGACCGCCTCGAGCGGCTGGTCCTTGACGACCGCCGAGGCGGCGGCCGCATGCCCGCCGCCGCCGAGCGCGGCGAGCGCGGCGGCGACGTCCAAACGGCCGCCGCGACTGCGCGCCGTCACGAACACCCGGTTCTCCATGGCCACGAGCAGGAAGAACGCATCGCAGCCCGTGAGGTCCATCACCCGGTGCGCCACGACGCTCACGCCCTCGACGTAGAGCTCCTCGCGCAGCGCGGCGAGGAGCACCGTCGCGCCCGGCAGTCCAAGGTCCTCGCAGGCGTCGAGCGCCGCGGCGAGAGTGTGGCGCTGCGGCACCGTGAGGGCGTTCGTCAGCCACTTCTCGAGCAGCGCCGGGTCGGCGCCGTGGCGCATGCAGTATGCCAGCGCCTCGGCGTCCGCCGGCGTCGTGGTCGAGAAGGCCAGCGAGCCGGTGTCCTCGTGGATGCCCATGGCGAACACGGTGGCCTCGAACGGCGTGACCTCGATCCCACGCGCGACGATGATGCGCAGCATCAGCGTCACGAGCGACCCCGTCGTCGCGGTGACGAGGTTCTCCGGGCTGATGAACGGCGGCGGCGCTCCGTCGAGGCCGTGGTGGTCGAACGCCACCACCTGGACGTCGTCCCGCTCGCAGAGCGGAGCGAGCTCGCCGATGCGGCCGGCATGGACGGTGTCGATCAGGATCAGGCGGCGGACGGCGTCGAGGTCGACGTCGGCCGGGTCGACGACCGGCACGAGGTCGGCGTACAGGGCCTGGAACTCGCGCACGTTGCGGTTGACCGAGCCCCCCAGGCTGATGACCGCTTCGGGGTACAGTTTGCGCGCCGCCACCGTGGCCGCGAACGCGTCGAAGTCGGTGTTCGTGTGCGCGGTGATGATCTCGCGGGCTCTCATAGCACCGCAGTATACGGGAGCGCCGGCAAGGTTCAGGCGCGCAGCAGCCACGCGAGCTCGTCGCCGAAGGCCTCGTCGACCGCCGCCTTGAGGGGCGCGTTGGTCGGGCCGGCGAGCTCGCCGTCGGCGTCGAGGATCGTCGTGGCGAGCGCCCGGGCGCGCACGAGGGCGTCGCGGTCGCGAGCCAGGCGGGCGAGCTTGAGGTCGGGCACGCCCGCCTGCCGCGCGCCCATGACCTGGCCCTCGCCGCGGATCTCGAGGTCGCGGTCGGCGAGCTCGAACCCGTCGTTGGTCTCGAGGAGGGCCTCGAGCCGGGCTTTGGCCGCGCCGCTCTCGGCGCTCGAGAAAAGCAGGCAGTACGAGCGCGCCGTGCCCCGGCCCACACGGCCGCGAAGCTGATGGAGCTGGGCGAGGCCGAAGCGCTCGGCGCCCTCGACCAGCATCACCGTCGCGTTGGGCACGTCGATGCCGACCTCGACGAGACTCGTGGCGACGAGGACGTCGATCGTCCCCGCCTTGAAGTCGGCCATGACCGCCTCGCGCTCGGCCGGCTTGAGCTGACCATGGACCACGCCGACGGTGAAGTCGCGGAACTCCCCCGCCCGCAGGCGCTCGCTCTCCGCGACCGCGGTCGCGGCCGAGATCGACTCCGACTCGTCGATCGCCGGGCAGACCACGAACGCCTGGCGTCCCTTGCGCAACTGCCGGCGGACGAACTCGTAGCCCTCGCTGCGGCGCGCCTCGTCCACCACCCGCGTGACCACGGGCTGGCGTCCCGCCGGGGCGCCGGCCACCGTGGTGACGTCGAGGTCGCCGTACACGGTGAGCGCGAGCGTGCGGGGTATGGGCGTCGCCGTCATGTGCAGGACGTGCGGCGCCCGCCCGGCGTTCTCGGCGCGGCGCACGAGCTCGTCGCGCTGCTCGACCCCGAACCGGTGCTGCTCGTCGACGACGAGGAGCCCGAGGGCGCGGAACGTCACGTCCTCCTGCAGCAGGGCGTGCGTACCGACGACGATCGCCGCTTCGCCGCCGGCGATGCGCGCGAGCGCCTCGCGGCGCTCGCGCGCCGTCAGGGCGGCGGTCAGGAGCTCGACGGCTGCGAGATCGCCCATCAGGCGCCGCGCCGTCTCGGCGTGCTGCCCGGCCAGGGTCTCCGTCGGCGCCATCAGTGCGCCTTGCAACCCCGACTCGACGGCGCGCAGGAGGCAGAACAGGGCGACGACCGTCTTCCCCGAGCCGACGTCGCCCTGGAGCAGACGGCGCATCGGCGTGTCGCGGCGCAGGTCGACCTCGATCTCGTCGAGCGCGGCATGCTGGTACGCGGTCAGGGTGAACGGCAGTCCGGCGGCGAAGGCGGCGCTGAGCCGGCCCGGCGCGGCGAACGGGGTCGCGCGCACGCGTTCCTGCCGGAGACGCTTGTGCAGCAGAAGGCCGACCTGCATGAGCACGAGCTCCTCAAGGACGAGGCGAGCGCGCGCCCGACGGGCGTCGTCCGGCGTGCGGGGCTGATGGACGGCGAGGGTCGCGTCCGCACGCGTCGGCAGGCCCTCCTTGAGCCGCAGCCAGGCGGGCAGCGGGTCGCCGAGACGGCGCATGTCGTCACGCACGCTCTGCATGAGGCTGCGCAGCAGGCGCGCCGACACCTGCTCGCTCGCCGGGTACACGGGCACGAGCCCCTCGGTGTGCACGCTCTCGTCGTCCTCGCCGAGGATCTCGTGGCTGCGCACAAGGAAGGTCGGCCGCCCGCCCCGGGGACGGAAGGTGCCGCGCACGCTGAGGTACGTCCCCGGTTCGAGCACCCTGGTCAGATAGCCCTGGTTGAACCACGTGGCCTCGATGGTGCCGGTGTGGTCGCGAACGACGGCGCGCACGACGGTGACCCGTTTGCGCGCCGTCCGCTCGGCGGAGACCTTCTCGACGAGGCCGCGCACGGTCGCCTCCTCGCCCAGCTTGAGGTCGCGCACGTCCTTACGGTCGCGGTAGTCGGCGTAGCGCCGGGGGAAGTGCTCGATGAGGTCGCCGACGGTCTCCAGGCCGAAGGCGGCCAGGCGGCGGGCGGTGACCTTGCCGACGCCAGGCAGGCTGTCGAGCGGCCGGCGAAGCCCCGTGGGGTCGATGCGCAGACGGGTGGGCGGCGGCTCGCCGCCCGGCGTGCCGGCGAAACCCGGAGGGAACGTCGTCCTGCTCACTCCACGATCATGGTGAAGGCCGCAGCTCCCGGGCCGATGTGCGTCCCGACCACGGCGCCCACCTGGGTCGCGAAGACGAACTCGGCGTTCGGCCGCGCCTGTTCGATGAGCTCGCGGATCTGCGCCGGCTCGGTGTCGTTGAGCGCCTCGATCACGGCGAAGTAGACCGTGTCGTCGGGTCGCGAGTTCTCGTCCAGAAAGCGCTCCATCGCGGCGAACGCCTTCTTCAACCCCCGGACCTTGGCGTAGCCTGCGAGCTCGCCGTCGACGTTCGTGATCAGCGGCTTGATGTCGAACACGTCGCCCACCAGCGAGGCGGCGCGCCCGATACGTCCGCCGCGACGCAGGTACTCGAGCGTGGCGGCGTGGATCAGCAGCTTCTCGTTGGCGATGAAGTAGGCGATGTAGTCGCGCGCCTCGGCGAGGGAGCAGCCCTGCGCAAGCCGGGCGCGCAGCCGCTCCGCCAGCAGCGTGATCGGCGCTGTGACCGTCTTCGTGTCGTACACGTCCACCCCGTCGACGGCCTCGGCCGCCCGCGATGCGGCGCCGTACGTGCCGCTCATCTTGCTCGAGAGGTGCAGCGAGAAGACGTGGTCGTACGTCGCCCTGACCTCCCTGTACACGGCGAGGAAGTCGGCGACCGTCGGCTGCGAGGTCGTCGGGAGCACGGAGGACGCCTGGAGCTTGGCGAAGAACTGCCCGTGGTCGAGGTCGACGCCGTCCCGGTACGACTCGTCGCCGAAGTGCACGGTGAGGGGCACGACGAAGATCCCCGGCGTGTCGACGTACCCCTTCGGGGGATCGCCGGTCGAGTCGAGGACGATGGCGGTGTTCTCGAGCGTCAGTCCTGGCACGAAAGCTCCCTCACTCGGCGCCGGCAAGGATCGGGTACAGCGGCTGTCCGCCCTCGTAGATGTGCACCTCGAGGTCGGGGGCGACGGACGCCGCCACCTCCGCCAGGCGCGCGGCCGTGGTGGGCGATCCGTTCAAGGCCGTGAGGACGGTCACGACCTCGGCGTCGGCGGCGGCGAACGCCTGCACCACGCCCGCGTAGACCGTCTCGAGGTCGTCGGCGACGGTGACCAGACGACCGTCGACGAGACCGATCGCCTGGCCCTTGCGCACGACGACGCCGTCGACCTCGGAGTCACGCACGGCGTGGGTGATCTCGGCGCTTCGCAGTCCCCGGAGGGCGTTCTCCATCGCCCGCGCGTTCCCGACAGCGTCGTCATCGGCGGTGAACGCGACCATCGCCGCAAGTCCGGCGGGCATGGAAGTCGTCGGCACGACGGCGATCCGTCGCCTGCTCATCCCGGCGGCCTGCTCGGCCGTCAGTATCACGTTCCCGTTGTTGGGGAGCAGGATGACCTCGTCGGCGGCGAGCGTCTCGACCGCCTCGAGGAGCTGCGCGGCGCTCGGGTTCATCGACTGTCCGCCGTCGACGATGGCGTGGCAACCGAGCTCGCGGAAGAGGCGCTTGTTGCCTTCCCCGGCAACGACGGCCACGACCACGGTCGCGGGGGCCTCCGGCGGCGCGCCGAGCCGGTCGTCGCGCGCCCGCGTCTGCTCGTGCATGTCGTTGATCTCGACTTCGCCGATGGCGCCGTACCTCAGCACTTCACTGAGGACGACCCCCGGGTCGTCGGTGTGGACGTGGATCTTGACGAGCCGCTCGTCGCCCACGACCAGGGCGCTGTCGCCGATGCGCCCGAGGAAGGCCTCGACGGCGTCGCGATCGACGCGCTCGCCCTTGATCAGAAGGCTTGTGCAGTAGCGGTAACGCGACAGTTCGGACGGCTGAGTGAGCGTCACCGGCGGGGCGCCGGGAGCGCGCGGCGCCAAGCTTGCGCCGCGCACGCCGGCGCCCCCAGCCGCCACCCGGGCGAGCCCCTCGGCGACGCCGCGCAACAGCACCAGCAGGCCATACCCGCCGGCGTCGACCACGCCGGCCTTCTGTAGGGCAGGGAGCTGATCCGTCGTCTTCTCGACCGCGACCCGCCCGGCCTCTTCGACGACGACGAGCACCTTGTCGAGGGCGAAGCTGTCGGGCACGCCCTGGGCGGCGGCCGCCATCTCGCGGATGACGGTGAGCATCGTCCCCTCGACCGGTTCCTTGACGGCCCTGTAGGCGGCGCTGGCCCCTTCGGCGAGCGCCGCTTTGAACTCGTGGGCGCCGAGGAGGTCGGACGCGCTCCAGACGTCGCAGACGCCACGCACGATCTGCGACAGGATGACGCCGGAGTTGCCCCGCGCGCCCATCAGCGAACCCTTCGTCACCGCGGCCGCGACGGCGGGCACGCCGTCCTCGTCCCCCTGTCGGAGTTCGTCGACGACGGCTCTCACCGTGAGGGCGAGGTTGGTCCCGGTGTCACCGTCGGGCACCGGGTACACGTTGAGGTCGTTGATCAGGCCCCTCTCTGCCTCGACGGCGGCGAGGGCGGCTTCGATGACCGTGAGTGCCGCGGCGCGGACGTTCAATCCTGCAGGTCCTCGACCCGCACCGTGATGTCGGTCACGGGGATGCCCGTGACCTGCTCGAGGCGGTAGCGCACCTGCTCCTGCAGGTTGACCGTGACCTGCGCGAGGTTCACGCCCCGTTCCATGACCACGTGCAGGCTGACGCGTACCCCGGCGTCGCCGGCTTCGACGTCGACGCCGTCGGCCAGCGCGTCCCTGCGCAGGCGGGCGAGACGCCGCACCGGCGAGGACTGCATGGCGACCACACCGTACGTAGCGCGCGCCTCGGCTCCGGCGAGCTTGGCGACGACGAGAGGCGCGACGACGAGCTCGCCGCTCATCCCGGAGCCGTCCAGCGGCAGCCTCACCTCGTTGCCGGTCATCGCTGCTCAGCCTGCCTCTCGCGCGCCGCTCTCGCAGGCGGCGACGAGGCTGTCGAGCTCTGCTACCAGGGCCTCAGGGTCGACCTGATGCATGATCGCTCCCGTCTCGATCGTCTCGGATGAGGCGCAGATACAGAGCGGGCACGACATGCCGTGCGCCTCGAAGACGGCGCACGCCTGCGGATGAGATTCGAGCGCCTCGAGGATGGACATCTCTTTGCTGAACACGGCCATGAGCCTCGTAGCGGCGTCGCCTGCGGGCAGAACGACAAGCAGGGCCGTCCCGATGCGCCACGTAAGCAACTGCTCCTGCCGTTTGCGTGACCCGGCCCGCTGGAGCATAATGGCGGCCCGTCACCGAATCAAGCTGAGGGATATCCCATGTCCAAAGTCTGCGTGAGCTGCGGCAAGGGCCCCGTGGTCGGCAACAACCGCAGCCACTCGAACCGGGCGACGAAGCGCCGCTTCGAGCCCAATCTCCAGCGCGTGCGCATCCTCGTCGACGGGCGGCCGACGAACGCATACGTGTGCGTCCGCTGCCTGAAGTCCGGGCGCGTCCAGAAGGCGCTCTAGGCTCGCGAGGGCTCCTGCCGTCGGCCACGTGACCCGTCAGGGCAACACGCGGCCCAGGTTGGCCATCTCGAGGGCCGTCGCGGCGGCCGACCAGCCCTTGTTCCCGGCCTTCGTGCCGGCCCGCTCGACGGCCTGCTCGATGGTGTCGGTCGTCAGCACGCCGAAGACCACCGGCACGCCGCTGTCCAGGGTCACCTTGGCGATGCCTTTGGCCGCTTCAGCAGCGATGTACTCGAAGTGCGGCGTGCCGCCGCGGATGACGGCCCCCAGGCAGAGGACGGCGTCGTAGCGACCGCTCTCGGCGAGGCGCTTGGCGACCAGCGGCATCTCGAAGGCGCCCGGGACCCAGGCGACGTCGACGTCGCCGTCGGCGACGTCGTGCCGCCGCAGGCAGTCGAGGGCGCCCTCGTACAGCCGGTTCGAGATCATCTCGTTGAAGCGGCCGACCACGAGGGCGAACTTCATCCCCTTGCCGCCGAGCTTGCCTTCGAACGTCGTCATCAGAGGCTCCTTCCACCTTCGTCGCACATGTCCCGGGCGCCAGTGCCGCTCCGGCTTCAGCCGGCGTCTCCGCCCGCCTTCAGCCGGCGCCTCCGCCCGCGGTCTACCCCTCCGGGCCCTCTTCCTGTTCGAACAGGTCCTCGTGCTCGAGCAGGTGCCCGAGCTTTCTCCGCTTCGTGCGCAGGTAGCGCACGTTGTCGTCCTTCGGCGGCACCTCGAGCGGCACGCGGCCGCTCACGCACAGGCCGTAGCCCTCGAGGCCGATGATCTTCTTCGGGTTGTTGGTCATGAGGCGCATCGACGTGAGCCCGAGGTCGGCGAGGATCTGGGCGCCGATGCCGTAGTCGCGCAGGTCGGCGGCGAAGCCGAGCTCGAGGTTGGCCTCGACGGTGTCTCTGCCCTCCTCCTGCAGCGCGTACGCCTTGAGCTTGTTGATGAGCCCGATGCCGCGACCCTCCTGGCGCATGTAGAGCAGGACGCCCATGCCTTCGCTCTCGATGCGCCGCAGGGCTTCGGCGAGCTGCTCGCCGCAGTCGCAGCGCAACGAGCCGAACACGTCACCCGTGAGGCACTCGGAATGCACGCGCACGAGGACGTCGCTCTTGCCCGCCACGTCTCCCTTGACGAGGGCGACGTGCTGGCCGCCGTCGAGGACGGACTCATACCCGATCGCCCTGAACTCGCCGTACTTCGTCGGCAGCGTCACCGTGGCGGCGCGTCGGATCAGCTTCTCGGTGCGGCGCCGGTACTTGATGAGGTCGGCGACGGTGACGATCTTGAGCCCGTGGCGCTTCGCGTACGGGACAAGGTCCGGGACGCGCGCCATGGTCCCGTCGTCGTTCATGATCTCGCAGATCACGGCCGCCGGCGTCAGGCCGGCGAGGCGCGCGAGGTCGACGCCGGCCTCGGTCTGCCCGGTGCGTTTGAGCACCCCGCCGGGCCGGGCAGTGAGCGGGAAGACGTGGCCCGGCTGGACGAGTTCGTCGGGCGTCGTCTCGGGGTCGATGGCCACCTGGATCGTGCGCGCCCGGTCGGCGGCCGAGATGCCCGTCGTGACGCCGTCGCGCGCCTCGATGGAGACCGTGAACGCGGTCTGCAGCTTGGCGCGGTTGTCGCTCACCATCGGCGGCAGGTGGAGCTCGGCGCAGCGCTGCGCGGTCAGCGCGAGACAGATCAGGCCGCGGCCCTCGCGCGCCATGAAGTTGATCTTCTCGGCCGTCGTGAACTGGGCCGCCAAGGTGAGGTCGCCCTCGTTCTCGCGGTCCTCGTCGTCGCAGACGATCACGAAGCGCCCCTCGCGCAAGTCGTCGAGCGCCTCCTCGATGGTCGCGAACGGGCTCTCTGGTTCCTGGGCGCCCCTTTCCGCAACACCCGTCGTCGCTGCTCTGTCCTGTCCGTCAATGTGCATCAGAACCCCGCTTCCGCAAGCTTCTCCCAGGTCAGCCCCCCGGGCGGCCGGCGCCGCTCGAGGAAGGCGTGGACGTACTTGGCGATCAGATCCGCCTCGAGGTTGACGCGCCGGCCGGGCTCGAGGCTCGACAGCGTCGTCACCGCCGCCGTGTGCGGGATCAGCGACACGCGTACGACCTCGCCCTCGACGCTCACCGCCGTCAGGCTCACCCCGTCGACGGCGATCGATCCCTGAGGCACGGTCACGACGGCCACGGACGGGGGGACGGCGATGTCGACGACGCCGGCGTTGGCCTCCGAGGTGACCCGGCGGACGACGCCCACCCCGTCCACGTGACCGCTCACGAGGTGCCCACCAAGGCGCCCCTGCAGCGTGAGGGCCCGCTCGAGGTTGAGCCGGTCGCCGGTGCGCCGCTCGACGAGCGTCGAGCGGCGCACCGTCTCGGGCATCACGTCGGCGCTGAACCCGTCCCGGCCCACCGCGGTCACGGTCAGGCACACGCCGTCGGTGAGGACCGACTCGCCGACGGCGAGCCTGTCGAGGACCGTTCGGGCGCCGATCTCGAGGACGGCGTCGCCCGGCCCCACGGTGAGGCGACGCAGCGTCCCGACCTCCTCTACAAGCCCGGTGAACATCAGGACCCGGCCTCCGCGCCGGTCGCCGCCCGCGCCCAGGCCGGCGCGCGAGGCGGGCTGGCCTGCGGTCCCGCCTCGCGCGCCGGCACCGAGGCGCGCAGCAAGAGGTCGTCGCCTACGGTCTCCCAGGTAACGTCCGTCACGCGCAGGGCGTCGGCCAGGCTGGTGACGGCGGGCGCCGCCAGCAAGTCGGGCGCGCCGCGCCCGACGAGCAGCGGCGCCACGAAGACGGCCAGCCTGTCCACCAGTCTCTCGGCCAGCAGGGACGCCGTCAGGCCCGGCCCGCCCTCGCAGAGGATGTCCAGCAGACCGCGGTCGGCGAGGGCGCGCAAGCCCGTGCGCAACCCGCCCGCGCCCATGGTCACGACCTCCGCGCCCTTGGCCTCGAGGGCGCGGCCGACGGCCGCGTCGACGTCGCGGACCAGCACGATGGTGCGTACGGCCGCCGCAGTCGCCAGCAACCTGCAATCGCGGGGCAGGTCGCCGGCGCTCGAAACGACCACGCGTGCCGGGTCGCGCCCCTCGACGAGACGGACGGTCAACTCGGGGTCGTCGCGGCGCACGGTGCCGGCGCCGACCATGACCGCGTCGGCGACGGCGCGCATCGCGTGCCCCCGGCGGCGACTCTCGACGCCAGAGATCCAGCGCCCGTCGCCGCCCGCGGCGGCGACCTTGCCGTCGAGGCTCACCGCAGCCTTGCAAGTGACGAGCGGCAGCCCGCTCGTCACGGCCTTCACGAAGGCGGCGTTCTGGACGCGGGCGCGCCCCTCCCAGCGACCGCAGCCGCTGTCGACGCTCACGCCGGCGGCGCAGAGGCGCTCCAGCCCGCGCCCGTCGACGAGCGGGTTGGGGTCGCGCATGGCGACCACCGCCCGCGTCACGCCCGCCGCCACGAGGGCGTCGGCGCAGGGCGGCGTGCGCCCCTGATGGGCGCAGGGCTCGAGCGTACAGTAGAGTGTCGCTCCGCGAGACGCGTCGCCGGCCTCACGCAGGGCGGCCGCCTCGGCATGGGGTCCACCCGGCGCCGGGTGCCACCCCCGGCCGACGACACGGCCGTCCTTGACGAGCAGCGCCCCGACGAGCGGGTTCGGGTGCGTCGCGCCACGACCGTTCTCGGCCAGACGGAAGGCCTCGTCCATGAAGCGGTCGTCGTCGCGACGTCCCTCGTCCATCGGCCTGCGTCCTCCTTAACGCACGACGCCCCGAAGCAGGCGGCTTCGGGGCGCTCGACGACGGTACGCTACGTCGCGTGTGGTCTTCTTCCATCCGGACTCTGACCGTCGGCCCAGGAGTTCCACCTGGTCAACCTCTTGCGAGGCTCGCGGGCTCTCACCGCCGGTGGGGACTTCCACCCCGCCCTGAAGCCACTCTGTCTCTTCTGGACCTAGTATACGGGCAGCCGGGCGCGCCCTCAAGCGCGGGGACCCGTCCGGGACATCGACGCGCGCCGCAGACGGCAGAGCGCAGGGCTTGCAGCATCCGGTCACCGACGTTCAGGCCTGGGCGCGCCGTCCGGCTTTCTCGCGCCAGCCAGGCTGCGGCGCCGGTCAGGCCTGGGTGCCGGTCAGGCCTCGCCGGCCGCCGCCGCGAGCTCGCGGAAGCGAGCTGCGGGGTCGCGACCGTCGAAGACGCCGGACCCCGCGACGAGCAGGTTCGCGCCGGCGGCAACCAGGTCTGCGGCGTTGGCGGCGCTCACGCCGCCGTCGACCTCGAGGGCCACGGACGGCGGCAGCATCGCGCGGGCGCGGCGCAGCTTGTCGAGCGACGACGGGATGAAGCGCTGACCGCCGAAGCCGGGGTCGACGGACATCACGAGCACGAGGTCGCAGTGGTGGCGCGCCTCAGCGAGCGTCTCGACCGGAGTGGCCGGGTTGACCGACACCCCTGCCGCCGCCCCCGCATCACGGATGGCGGCCAACGTGCGGTGGAGGTGCGGGCTCGCCTCCTGGTGCACGGTCACGATGTCGGCGCCGGCGGCGACGAACTCCTGGACGTAGCGTTCCGGGCGCTCGATCATGAGATGGACGTCCACGAGCGCCCCGGCGCCGTGCGCCAGCGGAGCGACGGCGGCGGTGACCGCCGGCCCGATGGTGATGTTGGGCACGAAGTGCCCGTCCATCACGTCGACGTGCACGACGCGCGCCCCCGCCGCGAGGACGGCCTCGACGTCGGCGCCGAGACGGACGAAGTCGGCGGAAAGGATCGACGGGGCGACATGGGTCTCGTGCAGCGTCTCGGACATGCCTCACCTCCGGGCGGGCGACGCGGGCAACGCGCGTGCGGCCATTCTAGCCGAACGGGACGCACGTCAGGCGCGCCGGAC
>ENA-UOWE01002614-UOWE01002614.1-activated-sludge-metagenome-genome-assembly--contig:-NODE-2614-length-19643-cov-5.020574_pt1 | contig 19643 bp, 14 predicted proteins | sample MGYA00249841_ERZ761562 | MGnify/ENA primary metagenome ERZ761562 (study PRJEB28883, sample SAMN05720200) | activated sludge metagenome | isolation source: Anaerobic digester | place: Japan... | reverse complement strand
TCTTGAACGAGTTATTCAGGCTGGAAGTGTTTTAGCAAAACCAGAAAATGGTGAAAAAATGGCTGCCACACTCGCTACTTTAAGAACGTTACAAGGAGCCTTCAATTCTAAGGCTACTGAATTACGCGATGCCCAAGCACAAAGTACTCAACCATCAACAATGTCTCCTGGAACGATTACTTCTGGTGGGATGGCTCCTTCAAAACCTAGAGCTATTTTACCAAATTAAAGCTATAATTCTATTTCTTGAGCATTATTTTTCATTGCTTCAAAACAAATCTCTATAAAAGTATCGATTGGTATATTTAACCCTTCTGGATTCTCACATTTTTTGACTTCTTCTCTTCTTGTACCTGACGCAAACTTTGGATCTTTGTGAAATCTTTTAAGTACAGATGATAACTTTACTTCAGCAAGCTTTTTACTAGGATAAACTAGAGTTACTGCAACAATTAGTCCGGTTAAACTATCTGCACAATAAATTGCCCATTCGGCATTATTTTCTGGAAGGATATTAGTACGCATTGGAGCATGAGCCTTGATAATTCTCATTTCTTCAGGACTAACTGAAAGACCATACTCATCAAGTGCTTCTTGAGTTTTGTAACAATGATCTTCTTTATATTTTCCTCCATAGTCGATATCGTGAAGTAATCCTGCTTTTAGCCAAGACTCTTTTGAAGGATCATTTTCTTTTAACTTTCCATTGATTTTCAAGTAATCATAGATTGCTCCCATACAAATCTCCAATGCTATTGAATGTAAAGCAACATTTAACTCAAGTTTATCTTTAAGTATTTTTATTATTTCATCGCGGTTCATAATAATTTGTATTTAAGTTAGTTAGTTCTTGGTCTGTGATTAGTTTAAAATGCAGTTCCCTAATTACTAGTCACTGGTCACTAGTAACTGATCACTACTCACTAATTATCTCTTCTTCTTTACGTCTTTTATCATTTGGATTATATCTTGTTTCTCCTGGCTAGCAAATGCATCTCTCCCTGGCTTTAATAAATCTACCAATATGTCAGCCACATTATTTTTAAGATCTAACGGAAATAATTCTCCACTAATATATCTTTCCTCTAATTCTTGAACATTTTTTATTGTCATATCTCCACCAAATCTTTGTTCCCTTTTGATTTTCAGTTCACCCAGCATTGGCAGTAATAAATATCTGCACCAGTCTACAATTGGATTGAATTCAGTATGATTTTGTGGACAAAATGCTCCCTTTATTTTTTCTCTTATTTCTTCCTCACTGTCATGTATAAAGATTGCAGATCCGGGAATTGACTTACTCATCTTCATCTGAGTACGGATATTATTTCTTATATTCTCATCTGCATCCTGAGGAATTGGCCATGTTTTAGGAGCTTGCAATCCAAGTATCAACCTATTATGGATGCAAACAGGTTTTATATTGTTTCCATCTGCGTCAGTCAGTCTATTTATTTTTAGTGACGGAATAACCTCCCTTGCAATCACATGTACTTTTCTTTGGTCCATTCCTGCATGAGCAATATTTGCTCCTAATTCAACAATATCAGAAGCTTGCATGGGGGGATAAATTAACCAAGCAAATGGTTGAGAAAGATCTTCCTTTCGGCCCATTATTGTTGTAGATTTTAATACTCTTGATACTGTAAGGTTTTTACTTACTTCAACAACGGTTTGCCAGTATCTATCATTGTTGTGATAAAGGTCTGATCCATGTATAAATTCAACTTCATCTGGATTTCCTCCTGCCATTTTTAAAGAAACTCTCATAGCTGGTTCGAAATATTCAACTGCAACCTTTTTAATTAATTCATGATCACCTCCAAACTTATCGTTTATCCATGTGTGCCAATCTGCTAGATATATTCTACATTTTACACCAGCATTTTGTAGGTCAGCAATTTTCATACATGTTGATACTCCTTGTCCAATATGTAGTAATCCCGAAATTTCATAACCTATATAATGGACTAGGGGAGTGTTGGTATCTATAAGATGTTCAAGTTGCTCTATTCCCAGTACTTCTTGAAGATTTCGTGTGATTAATTCGATTCTTTCAGCTTTGGATAATTGTGTGCTCATTGTTTTTTTGTATTATATTAATTTGCAAAACGCCCCTGTACTAAGATATGTAGTTGGACACGATTAATCGTGTCCTTACGATACTCAGTACAGGGGCGTTTCTAATAACCAGATCGCGTTACCACCCTGTTTCCTTCGTATTTCGCAATACGAAACTTATGAAGTACATGACTTCTATTGTTTTGTAGATGTAATTCAAACAATAATCTACGACCGTGTTTCTTCTAATCACAGCTCTCAATATGTCACAATTATTGTTCTACTATTAAAGATAATAACATTATAATAATATTCTTGTCAACATTTTTTATATATCCCTTATCACACTCGCCTGCCTGTCCTGGCCTATATGGTCTGGCGGGCAGGTATATTCCTATAATTTATTCCGTCAGTTTCAGTCAGTTTCGGTCAAGTATGTTGGGTCTTATAATGTTACAATGTACGTATTGTTGTTTAAATTATTAGTAAATAATTATGATTAATACAAACTTCTGTTGACCAAGTAAAATCAGAAATGATCGAAGATGGTAATTTAAATGTTAATGACCAAGTCGTTGAGGGGAATGAAGAGATTAGGAGATTGATAGTTGAAATGTTTGGTTCTAATGAGCCGACGTGTTTATATCCAATTCTTAATACTGAGGGAACTGGGGATGAACTGCATATTGGCGTTCAATATACTGTTGATAGACATTTAGTTGGTTTAGTTCATTGTGGTTCTCAAATATCTGATGTAAAGGCTAAATTAAAATATGCTAATGTCAGTGAAGGTGATGCCATAATTGGTGTTGCCAAGGGCGGTGAAAGAGGTACTGAAGTGTTTTTGGTTGTAAAAGGTGATGTTGAAGAATTAGATAGGAAAGTTGAAGAAATTTTGGAGGATTTAAGTACTAATGATTGTGGTTTAAATGAGATGGTAAGGAGTTGGGTACATGAAGAAGCAGTGAGGGTAGTTTTAAATGAATGGATGAGGGGTGATGACTTTAGCAGAGCTCAATTATTAGAACTGATAAAAGAAATGAACGGAAATGGTGCAGGGATTAAAGCTAAGGCTCAATGGACTTTTAGAAAAAGTTACTTAGGTATTGGGGTTGCTCCCAATACTGGTGATCTTGAAGTTGTTTGCGCTAGTGAACAATTTTTGGCTGATTTAGTAAAGAGATTAGGGCTAGGTGATAGTGTTCAAAATTATGAAAGGTTTAAAATTGGTGGTCCCTTATATGATCAGCTTGCCGAAAAGTATGGAGCTGATATGTCAGTATGGCCGGCAGAGGCTGTTTTATACCCAATTGTTTTATATAGAATGATTAGGGGGATGATTGTTATAGGTACATTTAGAAAACATGATTTATCGAGATTATTTGGAGATGAACAGTTAAATATTGAGAACTTATTAGAAAATGGATCATATCTAGTATTTTTCTCTCCTGAAAATAATGCCAATGCAGGACATGATATTAACAACAAATAAGCAGAACATAATAGCACAAGTTATTATTAGTAATACTTTATTTATTAAAATTTATATAATTTAATTCAAAATGCAATGGAAATTGAAGGTGGACAAGGAACTAGACCAAATGATATTTTAAAGACAGGTTATCTTCAGTGTGGTCGCTTTAAATTTTATCCAAGGGATGTTGGGAAGGAAGATGTATCACGACTATGCTTGGCACTAGTTGATACTAATGGTTACGAAAAAGCTGGTGATGAGCTTAGGAGAATAGCAGGTGTTTCGGCCAATGCAGAAAGAGTAATTAGTCTTGATGCAAGAGATAGCTCATTAACTAAAGGTGTGGCTGTTCCTAGTGTATATTTAATAGAAGGGAGTGATGAGGTGCCTACATTGGTAGTCGTTGGGAAGGAAGCATCTGTTGCAAAAACAAGGGGAGAAATTCTTGAGGCTTTGGCAACTCAAACCGTAACTGAACATGGTAATTTATCACGACCAGCATGGCGCGTTGTACTTAAAAAGATATTTGGATATAATGATAGAATAAGGGATTATCTTGGTGGTGTCTCCCTCGAGAATGTGGTGGTAGATGTGAAGTATGTTAAAGAATTGGTTAATGTGGTTAGAAGGGAATATAAATTACCAGAAAATACTATGGAAATAGTGGCTTTAGGCCGTGATCTTATTAGAGCAGACAGAACATTACCGACAGAGCATTATTTTGCTCCACTTGAGTTGTATCGTGGAATTACAAAGGAGCAAAGTAGAAGAAAACCTAAGGGGCTTAAAACACAACCTTCGAATAGGAAAAATGAAGTAGGTCGTGGAGTTATTCCATCTGGTAAAACAAACAGATCTTCAGGGCCTTCGGTTGTTAAGTCAGGAAGTACAAGTTCTGGTAAGCTTAATATTGTTCAACCACCAAATAAAATGGTTTCGGGTAAAAGAGAATAGTATTTAATGTTGTGGAGAAGTAATATGTTACTTCTCCACAATATTGTTTTTTATAGAGATAATATATGGCTATTTAATCTCAGCTGTTTCAAAATCTATTTTTATTTCCTCTTCATTTTTGACCTTTCCTACGTGTATTCTTGAAGCTTTATCGGTAACAATAAAGTTGGAAACTACTTCGGTTATTAATTTGTTCTTGTTCTTCCCCCAAAAATCACAATACCATATTTCTCCAATCGCTTCATTGTCATCATAGGATTGCATCCAAATGAAAAGGATGCTTGAGTCATCAGCCCATTGAATTTCACATTTTCTCTCATTACAAACAAATAATTCGTATAAAATATCTTCTGTTAGATAGTCCCATTCTTCTTTTTCAATCCAGTATAAATAATACGCATTTTCCTTTTGGAATAGAGCTTTTTCAGCATCTGGTGAGAATGATTTAAAGTTACAACCCTGAGATGTAAGACAGTCAGGAATTACCTTAAAAGTGTTATCTTTTATATCAAGTACATACATTAAATCTTCTTTTTCTACAATGGGCCTTAAGCCAGATTGATCTATTGTAACTAACTTTGTATTTTCCACATTAAATGTTTGAGTAATTTCTGATGAAAGATTTGTAAACTTTTGTTCAGGAACTACAATTGGATCATAAGTTTTTCCATCAAGATCTCTTATCTCAAGTCCATTTTCACTCCAGAAAATGACACTACCATTTATAAGTTGATATTCTAAATCTTTATTTTCCCAACTTCCTACGACAATATTTATTGATTCCTTGTCAATATCAAATGCAATTAAGTCATTCTCCCGTTCAAAAATCAGATATTTACTATCTGTGGACCACACTATTTGATCAATATTTTGAGGAATCCTATCAAGTGATGTAATCTCTACATCCTTACCTGATAAATCAAGTAAAATCAATTCTTTGCCGATTTCCTCATCTGGTAAGTTTTCTTCTTCTAAAATAGCTTCATCTTCAATCGTTTCAATCTTGTTTCGGATAGTAATCTCTAAAAGTAATTGTTGATTATTAGGGGATAATTTAGTTCTTAAGGTGTTGATATCAACATAGGCATTACTTTTATAGTTAAAATCAGCCAAATCGATATTTTCTTGTATGTCAAAAATTGGATCACAGCTAGGTTTAGAGATAAGTGTAGTACTTAATGTGCATTTATAAAGTTCATACTTTTCTTTGTCGTTCGTTTTTAAAATTACTGTTTTATTGTTGTTTGAGGTATAAATGTTTTCTGCATCAGCAAATATTTCTTCAAATACAATTTTTTCTGGTAATTTATAGAGTTTTGAATAAACGGAGAAAGAATAGGAAGGATTGATTGGAACAGTAAAATTATAGTTATAATAGTCTGTTTTCCTAACATTTACTTCATAAGTATCAAGTTCAATTCCACTGATAACCTTGGGAACATTCCCTTTATATTCAGAGTTGACATATAAAGAAGCTCCTCTTACATTACTGGTGACTGAAAGAACACCCGTTTGAATTATTTGTCCTTCTTTTGTTAGTCTGTATCCTTTGGAAATCATTATTATTCCATAAGTAAGAGATATTAACATAAGTGGCATAAGAGTTCCTCCCATCCATGATAGAAGTGTACCAAGTAGTTCTCTTTTTTTGTGACTTTTAACACAATTAACTATTACTTTTTCAGCGTCTGGTTTTTTAATTTCTTTGTTTTTTGTTTTAGATTTTGCTCTCATTTATTTATCAAAATATGAAATTATGAAAATTATCTGTAAAATTATTCTTCTTTTAATGCTTTTACTACATCCATTTTACTCGCTTTTCTGGCAGGGAAAAAAGAAGCGATACAGCCTAAGGTATAGGATATGATGGCGATTATCATTAGTTCAAGAATTGGAAATCCTACAAGAACAAATGGATGACTATTGGGTGAGAAATTATTTCCTCCAATAGCAATTGAATAGAATAAATTTTCGCCCCATAGAACTGAAATAGTTATCGCAATTAAGTATGCAAGAACTACAGCAATTACCAATCCAGCTAAACTTATCATCGAGGCGTAGTTGAAGAAAATATTCCTGATATCTTTTTGTTGGGCTCCTACGGCTCTAAATACACCGATCTCCTTTGTACTATCTTTAACTAGTTTACTTACGGTAATTAATAATATTACTTCAGCAACCGATAGCATTATTCCCCCTATTACTAATACTATTTTTTGAAGTATATTTAATGATTCACTGAACATCTGATAGGGGCTATTTCTTTCGAATAGGTAATTCCCATACATTTTTGAGATCTTATATTCAGAAGTGTCGTTGATAGCATCGGTTCTATTTTTTTTACTGTCAAATTCAAAAACTAATGTTGTATTTGAAAGGATATTGTCCTCATTTTTTACTAGAAAATTGTTGAGTTTATTTGAACCATAAAGATAGGATTTAGGTACGTAAGCATCAATCGGCATTTCTCCATGATAATTGTATACGGAACCAACATCCATTGATGAATAAAATCCAACGATTACAAATTCAATGTCATTTGCGATTTCGTCATCTTTATCTAGTGTACTATAATCATAACTATCGTAATAATCAACGGGAATTTTACTTTCAGATTGTTTGAATTTGTAAAGTTTTAATTTATATTCTTCTCCCCAAAACTTGTCTAACTGGCTTTTTATATATTCAAATTTTTCTTTGTTTGAAGAACTGTTCAATTTCTCTGGATCATCAAAATATTGGGTTATTGAATTCACACTAACTAAAATTGGAATCTTACCGTTAAAATCGTTGTCGAATTCACTGGTTTTATAAAGATAATCTTCTAAGAATATTTCATCAACAAATGTTATAAAAACTTCAGCATCATCAATTTTATAACCATCTAAACATGTTTGATAAGTTGAATTTGATTGTAAGTCATAATCTTTATCAAAGTCATATGTATTTTCATTGGCATATCCTAAAATAGAAATTTCTGAGTACAGATTTTTTTCTCCATAGTTTTGATAAGTATTTTTATATTTATCTGTGGAGTCAAATAATTCAAGATCGGTTTCAGAAACTTGGGCATAATAATTTTTGTAAAGTGAGTCCCTATATAGACTTTTAAATGTTCTTTGAAACCCCTTTCCAATAATCAATGACAAAATAAGGGTTATAAGTCCAAATCCAATTATACACCCAGAAAGACAACTTCCTCCCTTTTTTTGCATAATTTTTGTTGTTGAGAGTCTCAACCCATCAATAATTTTCACTTTATTTTAATGATAGATATTAAATTAAAATTCATTTTGTAACAATTTTACCATCCTCAAATTGAATAATCCTGTGTGCTTGTTCGGCTATTTTTTCGTCATGCGTTACAATTATTATTGTTGTTCCTGATTCTCTGTTGATATCTGCTAATAAATTCATTACCTCATTACCAGTTTTTCTGTCTAAATTTCCAGTCGGTTCATCCGCAAGGATTATTTGAGGTTCATTTATCAACGCTCTAATTATTGCGATTCTTTGCATTTGTCCACCACTTAAGTGTTTGGGAAGATGTTTTTCTTTAGCTTCAAGTCCTACATCTTTTAATAGTTTTCGTGATTTTATATATCTTTTACTTTTGGGTATGTCTGCAAAAAAGAGTGGAATTTCAACATTTTCTCTTATTCTTAAAAAGGGTTGGAGATAAAAAAACTGAAATATAAAACCTAAAACTCTGTTTCTAAATTGTGATGCCTGATTGTCTGTTAGCCTTGCTACATCGTAGCCTGCGACATTTGTTGATCCTGAAGTTGGTTTTTCTAATCCTGCTAAAATATTTAAAAAAGTACTCTTTCCACTTCCGCTTGGTCCCATTATTGCAACCATTTCACCTTTTTTTATTGATAGATTTACGTTTTGAAGGGCATTAGTAACTTCTGAACCAATTTTATATTCTTTTGAAAGATTTTTTACTTCAACGATAATCTCATCTTTAGGTTTACCAAGCTTTGTTTTTGACAAAGTATTATTTTGAGTTATTTCAGACTGACTTGTTAAGAATAATTGTTTTATATCATTGAAAAATTGGTCAACATCGCCGTTGTATTTAGTCAGAACTTCTTTTTGTATTTCGTCTACTAAACTTGGATTCATTTGAAAATAACATTGATAATGAAGTTATTGTAGCATCATATCTTTTATTATGCAATAATTGCATATATACGGTCATTATATTATAATTAATTTATAAACTTTTGAGATTAATTAAACTGTCCAATTAATGATAAAAACAAAAATTGTTGCTACTATTGGTCCTGCAACTTGGGATGCAAGTGTGTTATTGCAAATGTATAAATTTGGATTTAGAGTTGCACGTATTAATTCCGCATTTGCTGATGCCGAAGAACTTACTAGAGATAAAAAGATTTTTAGGACTATTTCGCCAGAAATTGCACTTTATATGGATGCTCAAGGTCCTAAGATTAGGATTAGAAATATTAAAGAAGCCATTAACGTTATTGCTGGCTCAGAATTGATAGTATCAACAGATAGTAATCAAAAAGAATATCCGTTCGTTAGTCATAAAAGTATGCATTTGGATGTAACTAAAGGAAGTATTATCTTAATTGATGATGGGAATATACAAGCAGAAGTTTATAAAATTGATGGTAGACTAATCCATATTAGGATAAAAAATGATGGCGTAATAACAGATGGTAAGACTGTTAATGTACTTGGTACAAAATTGAATATTCCATTATTGACTAAATTGGATATAGAAAATATAAAAAAGGCTGTTGAATTAGATTATGATTTTATTGGTGCTTCATTTATACAAGATGCTAGTGATGTAAAAAAAATAAGGCAAGTCGTTGGAAAAAATTCATTGAAAATTGTAACAAAAATAGAAACAGCACGTGCAATTGAAAATATTGATGAGATAATAAAAGAATCTGATGTAGTAATGGTAGCACGAGGTGATTTGGGAGTTGAACTTCCATTATACAAACTTCCATTATTGCAAAAAGATATAATTGCAAAATGTAAAAAAGCTGAAAAGCCAGTAATCGTTGCAACTCAAATGTTAGAATCGATGAAGGAAAAACCAAGGCCCACTAGGGCTGAGGTAAGTGACGTTGCTAATGCAATTTTGGATGGTGCTGATGCTGTTATGCTTTCGGCTGAGTCATCGGTGGGTAAATATCCTGTTGAAGCTGTTAAAACAATGTATGAAATTGCATCTGAAGTGGAACCAAGTATTATTGAGCAATCGACGAAATATTCATTGGTAGGTACATCATCGGATGCAAGAGATTCTGTAGTTGAAAGTGCAATAAATCTTGCTAATAAAGCTGGTATTGATGTTATTGTTGTTTTTACAAGAACCGGTTATACAGCTCAAAAGCTTGCAAGTTATCTTCCCAAACAAACAATAATAGCAATAACGCCTTCAGAAAGTGTCGTTAGACAACTTCAGATAAGTAGGTCAGTTCAAGCAGTGTGTGTAGGAAATGTGGACATTCCGCAGGACAGAGATGAGTTTGTTAGTTTTATAGTACAAAAGGTACGTGAAAGAATTTCACTTTTAAATCAACAACATTTTGTAATTTTGAACGTTTCTCACAAAACTAATGGTAAAAAAACAGGAATTATTGAGCTTTATTCTTTATGAACAAGAGATATTTTCCCAGAAGAAAAAACAAATTTGGATTAAGAACTAGAGAAACAATAAGAAAACCTTTATCGATTCATGGAAAAGCTATTATTGTTATTATGGTGTTACTGCTTTTAATGGGTTTAGTTTTTATTTATGATGCTAGTGCTTTTCAAACTACTCACTTTTTTGATAATCGATTTCATTTTGTAGGATCACAACTTCAATGGATAATTATAGGGTTCGTTGTTATGTTTGTGGTCTCGATGATTAACTACAAGTTTTTTTTATACAAAAATGCTCATTGGGTTATTGGAATTACCATTTTTCTTTTAGTTCTAGTATTAATAACCTCTTCCAAATTACTTGATTCTGTATCATCTATTGGTGGAATATGGGAAGTAGGAACTCAAACACAAGTTGGTGGAGCAGGGCGTTGGTTATTTTTTACTCCAATGGGAAGAAGAATCGGTCTACAACCAGGAGAATTTGCTAAAATTGGCGTTACTTTATATATTATCAATTGGGTCTTAGCGTTAAAACCTGTTGCATTAAGGGGAGTTGATGCGATTAAACATCATGTTTACAATGAACTTTTAATTTTTGTTTTGATTCTTTTGGGATGTTGCGGATTAATAATATTACAACCTGATATGGGAACGACAATGGTTATTGCTATGACATGTTTTATAGTTTACTTTATTTCTGGAGTTGATAAAATTCATTTGATTGGTAGCGTTGTTTTAGCTTTTTTTATGGGACTTATTATTTTGATGGCTGGTACTTTGGCAAGCTATAGAATGAGTAGAATTGAAGTTTATAGAGAAGTAGTTTTTTCTGGCGAGGTTTCTCGTGAAAATCTTGAGAATGGTACAGGATACCAAATGCAACAAATTCTGATTGGAATTGGATCTGGAGGATGGTTTGGGAGAGGTTTAGGAAAGTCAAGACAGGAAAATGGATTTTTAGTTGAAAATACTGCATTTACTGATTCTATAATAGCTGTAATATTAGAGGAGACTGGTTTTGTTGGAGGTTTAACAATATTACTAATTTATTGGATTTTTATTAGGATGGGATATGAAATATCCAAAAAAGTTAAATCAAAGGATGGAAAATTAGTAGTTTTAGCAATGCTTTCAATAATTGCAATACAAACTTTATTTCATATTGGGGCAAATGTCGCGGTAATTCCATTAACTGGAATCCCATTACCATTCATTTCATATGGAGGATCTTCACTTTTAGTATCAATGATAGCAGTTGGTTTTATACTAAGTGTGGATAGATATGCTGATAAATCATAAAAAATAATTATTTGGAGTTAAATTCACTTTTTCATTTGTTCTAGACTCCTGCCTGAAAATATAGGAGAGTTGGCATTCATTAGCTTGTTCACTCGTTAGTTAGTTCGTTTATTTGTTTACTTCCTCTTTATATTTCTTGTCATACCAAAGGTCTGTTGCTTTTTTATTTTGAACTTTATTTTTCCAAAAGGCATTTATCCAGATATAGAATCGTAAAGGGTAATTTAATAAGCTCCAGAAAAATTGTTTCAAATTTTTAGCGTACAGAATAGGGAAAAAGGCAAATTCGATGTCTGACGTCATATTTCTTAAATTCTGACTATTTGGGAAAACTGTTTTAATGTTAAAAGTTCCAGCAATTGATCTTGTCTTTTGTTTAATCCATCCTTTAATAGTTTCTGGTTGTTTTACAAATACTTTGGCATTAGGACAATAACCAATTTTATATCCCAACTCATTAATTTTATATGAGATATAAACATCATCAAGCATTGAAAGTGGAATTTCGATGTCAAATGGCCTCATTGCAAACAAATATCCACTTAATATGTAAAAATCATTTTTTATTGAAGATCTTTTTTGGTGAGCAGCGTCCATGAACATGTGTCCACTGTATCCTAAGAATGAATTTTTGTTATTGATACAAACGGGCCTTCCAGTTATTGCTCCGATATCTTCAGTAATAAAGGCGTTTATTATTTCGGGAATTGCATTTTCATCAATATAAACATCTCCATCTGTGAGAATTAAGAGTTCCCCAGTGGCTTTTTTGAATGCTATGTTAAGTGCATAGGGCTTTCCTTTCTGAGGATCTTGAATGTGAAAAAATTTTATATAATTGAGTCTTTTAGCTGTGGCTATAGCTATAGCTGAGGTTTCTTTATCTGGACAGACAAACAATATTTCGGATGGTTGGGTAAGCTTGGATAGCGACTTAATTAATTGAGAAATACAATTTGCAATTGTATTAGGTTCCTTAAAGGATGTAACGATTACTGAGAGTTTATTTTTTTCTATCTTTGTTTGAGGGTTCATTTCGATGAAGAACTAATATTTTTCTTTTGATAAAACTATTATCTCGCATCCAGCTTAATTCAATTTCTTCTGTGAATTTTTTAATTTCTTTCATCCAGAGTGGGGGATAAAGACCAATTTTGTTCAGTTGTCTTATAGGTTTAGTTATATTTAGTGGAATCCACTCATCTCTGCTTTTATATATTGGAATTACTAAGACAACACTTTGTACTGTTCCTCTATTTTGTCTTTCAATATACTCAATTTTATTCACTAAGTCAATAATAATGTTTTCTACATTTTCTTTTATTTCATAAATCTTTTTGAGTGGTAAATTTTTTCTTATTGGTGGTCCCATGTAAGGTTCGCCGACAAAAGATATTGTTCCTCTTTCATTATATGGAATACTGTTGTATGTCTGATGTAAACCTGAAACACCTCTTCTTTCAAATAGTAAAAAGGGCTGGGTTAAATCAACTTCTAGTTTCTCACCCAACCACTGTATATTTCCCTTCGTGTTGTTAACAGATCGCACACTAATGTCAGTACCTATCAAGTTATAACCTAACATCAATGCTTCCATGAGTACTGTTCCACTTCCACAAAAAGGGTCCCAAATAATTTGAGTTTGTTTTCCCAAAACAAGATTACTCATAATTCTTGCAAGCTTGGGAGGTAACATTCCTACATCAGGACTATAATAAGGTCTGTCTCTATCTCTTATTGTAAACCCTTCGATATCTTGTACTTCTAGAGTTTTACCAATGAAGATAGTTTGCTTATTAGATAAAATAGTAATTTGGACACCTTTACCTTTAATTTTGTGTATAAATTGTGCGACGGAGTCATTCCTTCCCTCTGTATATCTAACCTTTTTATTGTTTGCTGTCCCTATTTTTTTTATTCTTTTGCCCAATTCCTTTCTATACATTCTCCAAAAGCGCCTACTCTCAGTGCTGTAGGTTTTAACAGCAATCGTTAATTTTTCATCCTCTAGTTGAAGTAAATTTGTTTTTATATAGTCATCAAAACCTTTTTCAAATTCATCTCTATTGGGAAAAATGGTATCAATTAATCCATACTCAATGATACCTCCCAAATAGGATAGTACGTGAATGAAGTTTTCATCAATATCAACAATAAAAAAGTCCTTATTAGCAGAAATAACATTATTTTGAACTTTATAAGTATCGAAGACAGATAGCATTTCTGCAAAAGAGAGTTGCCATCTATGCCCAGGAATACAATATACTTTTTCCATTATTATTTTTTGTCAGTAGCTTTGACTGGGGCTGTTTTTTTAACTGATTTGGAAGATACTTTTTTTGTTGTAGTCTTAGTTTTTGTAGCTGTCCTCTTTGGTTTTGATTCTTTTACAGCTTCTTTCTTTACCTCTGTTTTTACAACTTTTTTCTCTTTTTTAGTTGGTGCCTCAAGTTTTGCTGAAACTCCTTCTTTAGCAATAATTTCAATTATTTCAAGTCTAGTAAATTGTTGTCTATGTCCTTTTGCTTTTCTTGTTCTTGATTTGGCGTGATATTTAAATATCTTTACTTTCTCGTCCTTAAAGGTTCCAACAACTTTACATATGATTTTTGCGGTTTTTACATTTGGTTTTCCTACTTCAATATGTTCTCCAACTTTTACCAACAAAACATTATCAATTATGTATTCTTTTCCTTCTTCAATTTCTAGTTTTTCGATATCAACAGTTTTCCCAGGAATTGCAACATATTGGGTTCTGTCATGTGCAAAAACAGCAAAGTTTTCTTGTTTTATCATTTATAGATCAAATATATTATATAGACTTTTTTACCTTAATGTAATGCAGTACGGAATTAAGGCAGTGTATTATACTGTAAGTAACAGTAATACGCAAACAATTTAAATTCTATTATCTTTTTACCGTGTTTTCCTTTTTTAATCCAATAGGTCTAATAATTGCTTCTTTAAAGTATGACATTTCAAGATCAGTATGAATTGTAAACTCGTTCGGGGTCGTAATTTCTGTTGTGGCAAATATTAATTTATAGCCAGGGGTAATAACTTGTAAGCACATTTCATTTGGAACATAAATACCAAGACAACCATCGGACCACTCAACATACTCCTTACTTTTAAGAAATATCGAATAAAGAGGTATGTTATATTTTTTAGAAATATAACTTTTTATAGTCAAGTATTCACTCTCATACTCTCCAATAACTAAAGCGATCTTTTGTGAGATATTTATTGATCCATCCGTTGAATACAAATTTAATTCTAAATTATTGTACCAACTCATTTTAGTATCAATGGTGACTGGAATTTTAAGTTCATATATATCTTTTGTGAGCGTACAGTTCCAAGTGTATTCAGTCTGTGATTGACTTATCAATTCGCAACTTCCTTCGGGAAAGGAATAGAATTCTGGTGGAATAGTAGCATTGGCATTATGAACATTTAGTGAATAAGTTACTCCTCTTTTTCCATATTTAATAATATAATTTGCTACGAAAGTTTCTCCAATTTCATATTGCTGTTGATCTGTAAGTATTTCTCCTATAGTTGGTTCAATTATTGGTACAATTCTCCCAACGTAAATACTCATATTCGCTGTTCTATATTGGCCAAGGATTGATCCATTGGCTTCAATAGTTGATGGGTAAAAGAAGTATCCTTCTGGAATTTCAACTAAATTATCTTGAAAAAGTTTTCGTATATCGGTAAAGGTAAAAAAATCTAGGTTTAACATAACTTCCCTAAAATATCCTGCACCTTCTTCTTCCCCTACTAATAAACACATTATGTCGTTATTAGGAGTTATTGCGTTGCAAGATACCATTGTTATATTGTTATATCCAAGTCCTTCGTAATATGAGTTTTGGTTAAAAACGAGATCTAATTTTTTTTGCTCGTTACCGCTTCTAAGATATATATCTGAACTTGCAAATAATTCACCATCGATTACTCTTGAGGTGCTAAACTCTACGTATTTTTCATTTGCACTGTTTACAAACATTGAATTTGGTGAAGTCCATTCTTGAGTGAGCACCCAGTTTGGATTTTGATCAGGTACAAATGTAAAATATCCTTCAAAATTTTTTTGATTTTCATAATCAACGGCATTTATTAAAATATCGCCATTTTCAAAGATGTGATCAGCAATTATTTCGGTAAGAACAAGGTTAGTTGAGTTAGTTATTATTTCTGTAATATCGAATAAGACATATTGACTACCTTATTTTTCCCAATATACAGGTCTGCAGGTTACAGTCATGCTTGGGGCATATATCGTTCCTACAATTTGTCCAGAGCTGTTTATTGAAAGCGCTTGTGCTCTTGTGCTTTCTGCTATATTAGGAAGAATTGTATAATTATCAAGTTCTAGGTCATATACAAATGCTTCTATTTGCAAATCTCCCCCAAAATCATTTAAACACAATCCTATTAAAATGTTTTGACTATTCATGTCAGTAAAAAGTCCATTTCTTTGACATGAATATTCTATTCGCTTTACAATATTACCAGTACTATCCCATACAGTTGGAAGTTGATTTCCGTTGATATCACTAGTTCTTCCGTAAATATATCCATTCGAATTAACTCCATATATTTCCGCAAAATTCAGATCAGGTCTTTGTTCAAGCTGTTCAAATCTATATCTTGTAGCAGAGGATTTAATATTGTTTTTATTTGAAAGGGTATCTAATTGGTTTGTATTTTCTCCATTTAGAAATTGCTTAATTTGGTCCCTTTGTGTGAGAATGTCATAATCATTATTCTTTGAGGGTGTGTAAACAGTTTGTATTTCAAAATCCTCATATGAATTCGATGTAGTTGAGTATTCATTTACTTTTGGAATAATATTTGAAACTTTTTCTGTTTTTTTAAAATCGTTTCTATGTGAACTTGAAAACTCAGTAATACCCTTGAAGATAAAGAAAATACCACTTAATATTAAAACTATAGAATATGTAGTAATTAATAATTGTTTTTTCATATAAAAAAACATATAACTTATGCGCGTATTATAACACGAATCATGTCAAAGCGCAAAGTATATTTTGTTAGTTTTTAAAGAATTCTAATTTCTTAATTTTTTCCTTTCCAACATATTGTTTAAGAACCTCGGGCACATTTACGTTACCTTCTTCATCTTGATAGTTACAGATTATTGAAATTAACATTCTTCCCATTGCAACGCCAGTGTCATTAACTGTATGAACCAATTGTTTATTACCATTACTATCTTTAAACTTAATATTTAATTCTCTAGCTTGAAAGTCAGTTGTGTTTGTATCAGTCCCAACTTCCATGAATTCATTCTGTCCGGGTAACCAGCTTTCTGGATCAACTTGTTTTGATGCTGCAAGGTACCCTGTGTCGCCTGTACATTTATATGCCAATTGATAAGGAATTTTTAAAGATTGGAGAAGCCATTCGTTAATACTTAAAAATTCATCAAAAATCATGTCTGATTGTGTAGGAGCACATACTGCATTCATTTCGATTTTATCAAACTGGTGGACTCTTTTTATTCCTTTGGTGTCTTTTCCCCAGCTTCCTGCTTCACTTCTGAAGGCTGGGGCATATGCAAATACTTTTATTGGTAATTCTTGTTCTGCAATAACTCTATCCATAAAATAAGCGAAATTGGAAGGCTCTGTTGATCCAATTAAATACAATTGATTATTTTCCTCTATGTTTTCATTATTTATTGAATATACTTGCTCTCTACCTTCCGGAAAGTGACTTGAGCCATATAACGCCTTTTCTTTTACCAGAAGTGGAGAAATAATAGGTATAAAGTGATTTTCAATTAAATGTGCAAACATTAATTGTTGAATTGCGTACTGAATAAGGACTAAATCTCCTAATAAATAAGCAAATCTACTTCCACTAACTTTTCCAGCCTGAATGCTATCTATTAGTCCTAGGTTTTCGCCAATTTCTGCGTGATGCTTGGGAGTTATGTTGGGATTTTTCCAATTATGAGGTAATTTTGGCATATATTTTTCTGTTTCGTTTCTTGCTTTTTTACCTTCGGCTTCTTTGATATAACCTTTTTCTGGAGTCCACAATTTTATTACAATATTGTCTTCTTCTCCTTTGCCCTCATAAATTTTTCCTGTTGGAATATTTGGAATCCAATATAAGATTTCATTCCACTCTTTGGAAATTTCATTTATTTTCTCTTCAATTTCTTTTTTCTCTGTTTTAAGCTTTTGTCCTTTTTCCCTTAAATTGTCATCACCTGGTCGAAATGCTTTAGCAGTTTCATTCATTTGTCTATTTATTTCCTGAAGTTGTGTTTCAAGACTGGACTTCGTTTTATCAATGCTTATCCATTTATCGATATCAGCCTTTGCAGGATTTCCACGTCCTTTTGATAATAAATCCTTTAGTTCATTAGCTTTCTCTCTTACAACCTTAGGATCTAACATTTTGTAATTTGATTAACTTAGTGTTTGTATAAAGATTATATGATATTATTTGGCAATTAACAAACAATTTGTAAATGATATGTGATAAGTGGTAAGGGATAAACGTAAAATGTTAAATCACTTCTAACATTATTACTTCGTCTCTGACCTTTTTTTATTGTCTAGTGGGTGGATATCACTTATCACCTATTACTTATCACTTATCACTTGAATAATATGTTACAATACAACCTGCAAACTATAACTTGAAAGTTACTATGAAATGAACATTTTTACTAATATAAAAGGGTTTTTTAATCCAAACCTTAAATTATTAAAGACAGCTGATGATATCGTGAGACAGATTAATGATTATGAATCAGAAGTGTCAAAGATGTCTGATGAAGAACTTAAAAAGTCAACTCAATATTTCAGGGACAAGCTTCCAAGAGAAGTAACAAAAGAAGATTTGATCCCATTAATCCCTGAAGTTTTTGCAAGAGTTAGGGAGGCTGCTAAAAGAGTTGCAAACCATAGACATTTTGATGTTCAGTTAATTGCAGGCTTTTTACTTGCTCATAATGTTGTAATTGAAGTCTTTACGGGTGAAGGGAAAACTAACATTGCACCACTATCCGTATTTTTATATGGTTTAGCTGGGAAAGGAGTGCATGTAGTAACAGTTAATGATTATTTGGCAAAACGTGATGGAGAGTGGGTGGGGCATATTTTAGATGCACTTGGCATGAGTTTGAGTATTATTAATCCAGATAAATCATATAAATTTGTTTCAGACAAACAAGCATTGGAGTTAAAAGATAAGGATGAAGTATCTGTACTTTTAAAGGAGAAGGATTTGACAAATATGGCATCATTAAGAGGTGCAAACCTTATAGAAGTTGATAAAAAAGAGGCATATCTTTGTGATGTTTGTTATGGAACCAGTAGTGAATTTGGATTCGATTACCTTAGAGATAACATGGTCAATAGATTATCTGAGAAAGTGCAAAGAGGATTTTATTTTTCAATTGTTGATGAAGCCGACTCAATTCTTATTGATGAGGCAAGAACACCATTAATTATTTCAGCTCCAGCAAGTAAGTCTAATGAACTTTATTCAACATTTGCTAATCTAGTTAAAGTTTTGAAAAAAGATGAGGATTACACTTTAGATGAGAAGGAAAAAAATGTGTTTCTAACAGAAGATGGAATTAAAAAGGTTGAAAATATGATGGGTGTTAAAAATTTGTGGGAAAATTTCGAATATGCACATCATTTGGAGAATGCACTCAAGGCTGAAGTGCTTTTCAAACTTGATGATAACTATATAATTCGTGATGGAGAAGTGCTTATTGTTGATGAGTTTACTGGTCGTGTACTTCCAGGAAGAAGATATAGCGAAGGATTACACCAAGCAATTGAGGCAAAAGAGGGTGTGGAAATCAAGAAGGAATCTAAAACAATGGCAACAATAAGTTACCAGAATTATTTTAGGCTATATAAATATTTATCTGGAATGACGGGTACAGCAATAACTGAAGCTGAAGAGTTTGCTGATATTTATAAAGTAGATGTTGTAGTTGTTCCAACATATAAACCAATAATCAGAAAAGATTACCCTGATGTTATCTATAAAAATGAAATTGCAAAATTTAGAGCGGTTGTTGATGAAATTGAAAGTATGAATAAGGTTGGGAGGCCAGTTCTTGTTGGTACCACATCTATTGAAAAATCGGAGTTTTTATCAAAGCAACTTCAGAAAAAAGGGATAAAACACGAAGTGCTTAATGCTAAACAGC
>ENA-UOWE01002612-UOWE01002612.1-activated-sludge-metagenome-genome-assembly--contig:-NODE-2612-length-19662-cov-7.306268_pt1 | contig 19662 bp, 14 predicted proteins | sample MGYA00249841_ERZ761562 | MGnify/ENA primary metagenome ERZ761562 (study PRJEB28883, sample SAMN05720200) | activated sludge metagenome | isolation source: Anaerobic digester | place: Japan... | reverse complement strand
GGCCGGCACAATCAAGGATGAACTGCAGATTGCCGCGTCGCTACGCTCCTCGCAATACCCTACGGGCACGATGTGACGAATCCATCTGGAGACCTGGCGGTCAGATCGCGTGCGCGGCCGGGAGGCCGGCACAATCAAGGATGAACTGCAGATTGCCGCGTCGCTACGCTCCTCGCAAGGACGGACTTTCGTCATTGCGAACCTCCTTTGTGAAGCAATCTAAACTCCTGGCAGACCAAACCGTTTGATGAGGGGGTTCGTATGGTTAGACTAATCCACTTAACTCGCGTTACTGGGTATAATTGAAAGTTGCTGAAGCGGCATCAATCCGCTTCTGTTAATTTGTCTGTCAGCTAACCCTGGCATTGAAAGGATTGTCTGCAATTAATTATGAATAAAATCATTCGAGAAGCCCCGAATACCTTTGACCTGCCCTACCGTATCAAGAGGCTGGCTGACCTTGCCCATAACCTTTGGTGGGTCGGCAACCCCGAAGCCGCCCGCATGTTCAAGGAAATTGATCCCTTCGGTTGGGATCAATGCACGCATAATCCGATCGTCTTCCTGCGGTCAGTTGATCGCCAGATTTTTGATGATCTCATCAAAGACCGCTACTTCCTTGAACGCTATGACCGGATCATGCGCGATTTCGATGCCTATATGTATGCGGAGAACACCTGGTTCCGCAACACCTACCCCAATCTTACGGATGAGCAGATTGCCTACTTCTCGTTTGAATACGGTCTGCACGAGTCCCTGATGGTCTATGCTGGTGGTTTGGGTGTGCTCTCGGGTGACCACCTCAAGGAAGCCAGCGACCTTGGTTTGCCGCTGGTGGCAGTCGGCTTTCTTTATACTTTTGGGTACTTCACACAAAAGATCAGTGAAGACGGTTGGCAGGAAGCCCGCAACATTGAGCTCAATTTTAACGACCTGCCCTTGGTCGCCCTCTACGACGAAGAGCACAACCCGATCAAAATCTCCATCGAGCTGCCAGGTCGCAATCTTTTTGCCCGCCTTTACGAGCTCAATATCGGCCGCAACAAGCTCATCCTGATGCACACCAACATCCCGGAAAATAATCCCCAGGATCGCCAGCTCACAGACCGCCTGTACATTAGCGATCCTGAACTGCGCATCTCGCAGGAGATGCTCCTTGGCATTGGTGGATTTCGTGCATTGCAGCGTTTGGGTTATAAGCCTTCCATTTTCCACATGAACGAAGGTCATTCCGCTTTCCTTACGCTCGAACGCGTCCGACAGCTCATAGGCGAAGGCCAGACCCTCGAAGAAGCAAAGGAATCCGTCCGAAAAACCAGTATTTTCACCACACACACCCCCGTGCCTGCTGGTAATGACGAATTCCCAGCCTGGCTGATCGACAAATATTTTTCCTCTTACTGGGGCGATCTTGGGCTAAACCGTGACCAATTCATAGATCTTGCAAAGGTAAAAACCGACTGGTCGGACGAAGTATTCAGCATGCCAGTGCTGGCACTGCGCCTTTCAGACTATCGCAACGGTGTCTCGAAGCTCCATGGCGAGGTTTCCCGCAAGATGTGGCAATATCTTTGGCCTGATACCCCTGCTGAGGATGTCCCAATCTCCTACATCACCAATGGTGTTCACACCGGCACTTGGCTTGCACGCCGTTTTGGCATCCTCTACACCCGCTATCTGGGGCCTGACTGGAAGAATTATCTTGACGATCCTGCCATGTGGGAAAAAGTCGAAAACATCCCCGATGATGATATCTGGCGTGTGCGCCTGCACCTCAAACGCAAGCTGGTCAACTACATGGTCAGCCGTGCCCGCTACCAGTGGGAACATACCAACGTCCACCCGGTTCAGACGGTTGCCAGCGGAGTCTTGCTTGACCCAACCGCTCTCACAATCGGTTTTGCCCGCCGTTTTGCCACATACAAACGCGCTAACTTGCTCTTCCGGGATTACGACCGCCTGCTGCGCATTGTTACCAACGCCCGCAAGCCGGTTCAGATCATTTTTGCCGGCAAAGCGCATCCTGCCGATGAACCCGGAAAACTCCTGATCCAGGAGGTCTACCGCAAGGTAAAAGACGCTCGCAATGGGGGTCGGCTGGTTTTCCTGGATGATTACGACATGGACATGGCGCGCTACCTGGTGCAGGGCGTTGACGTCTGGCTCAACACTCCGCGCCGTCCGCGCGAAGCTTCCGGCACCAGCGGTATGAAAGCTGCCATGAACGGCACGCTCAACTTCTCCGTGCTGGATGGCTGGTGGGCTGAAGGATATAACGGGCACAACGGTTGGGCAATTGGGGATGACACGCATTACGACAACCTGGATCAGCAGGATGATGCTGATGCAAAGAGTTTATACGACACTCTCGAAAACGAAATTGTGCCGCTCTATTACACCAAACGTTCAGCTGATGGCTTGCCTGGGGATTGGATCCAGCGGATCAAGGAATGTATTCGGACGATCTCGCCCCAATTCTCCACAACCCGCATGGTTAAAGAATACACGAACCGTTTGTACTCGCCAGCGATGCTATCAGCTAAGGGCGAGGAAGAACTTCAAAAGTAGAGGAAAGAAATGCAACTGATCCTAACTCCAACTGCCATCCTGACAGCGTTGCTCATTTTTTTGGTACGCGTGGTCTCGATAACCATGGACACCCTGCGCTTCATGCTCACCATGCGCGGAAAACAGGGCATTTCCTGGGTGCTCGGTTTCATCGAGTCGGTTCTCTTCGTTGTCACGATGGGAGCAGTGTTAAACGATCTTTCGAATGTATTGTACGTAGTCGGTTATTCTGCAGGTTTCGCTACAGGTAATGTGATTGGAATGGCAATCGAAAAACGCCTGGCAATTGGCTTTTCACATATAAAGATTATTACAAAACAGCACGGAGATGCGGTTGCTGAAGCCTTGCGCAAGATGGATTATGCTGTGACCGAGATTCCAGCCCGTGGTAAGGACGGATCCGTCTCGCTCTGTGACCTGTCTGTCCGCCGTAAAGATGTTCCTGCCATTGAAAAACTGGCTCTGGAAGTCGATCCCGAGGCGTTTATCACCGTTGAAGACATCACTCCTCTACGCAGTGGTTATTGGGGCACTGGCTCTGTGCGGAGGTAAGCATTTTGACCGACAAACAAGCAAATCATGTCAATCAGGCCATCATTTTTGATTTTGATGGCCTGATTATTGAAACCGAAGCAATCTATTACCATATCTGGCAGCGTGAGTTCCGCAAAGTGGGTCTCGCGTTTGATATGGTGGGATACCAAAACCTAATTGGTGCCAATCATGTTATCGGTGGATACCAACCTCACCAACAGCTGGCTGATCACCTCAATAATGGTGTCTCAGCCCGGGAATTGCGCCTTGCTGTGGAACGTGAAGCCATCCGGACCATTGAGCACGAAGAGGCAAAACCCGGTGTGCTGCAAGTTTTGGATGAAGCCGCTCGCAGAGGTTTCTTACTGGCAGTCGGTTCCAGTTCTGACCGGAAGTGGGTGCATGGGCACTTGCAGCGGCTCGGCATATTCGATCGCTTTGATACGATCGTCACAGCAAACGACGTGGAAAACGCCAAGCCTGAACCGGATATATACCTGAAAGTACTTGAGAATCTCGATGTTGCCCCGCAAAACGCGTTGGTTCTTGAAGATTCGAACAACGGCGTTGTGGCGTCTCATCGTGCCGGTATCCGCGTGATCGCAGTGCCCAACGAAGTCACGCTGGGCCAGGATTTTTCCCTTGCGACTGATATCATCCCCAGCCTGGAAGCCCTGAACTTAGCCGATTATTTTCCAGCATAGTCGGAAAAACTATACACAAAAAGGAGATGGCTAACCATCTCCTTTTGAGTTCTTGAGTTCCAGGTTTGCAAGTTTTACTGATTTCTGCGCGTGATCCGGTCAAAAACAACCGCCAGGACGAGTACAGCTCCACGAACGATGTACTGCACAGAAATATCGATGCCCATCAAGTTCATACCGCTTTGCAGCGACATCATTACCAGCGCACCAATAATTGAGCCGGTAATTGTGCCAACACCACCAGCCGCGGATACACCGCCAACAAAGGCCGCCGCGATCGCGTCTGTTTCAAAACCCAAGCCAGCTGTAGTGGTGGCGGAATGCAAACGGGAAGCATACATGATGCCCGAAAGAGATGAGAGGAACCCCATAGCACCAAAAACGATGTAGGTGATCTTTGAAACGCTGATACCACTAAGCTCTGCAGCTTCAGGGTTTCCGCCTACAGCATAAATATGGCGGCCAAGTGGTGTTTTGGTAGTGATAAACTGGAAGACCCCCACGACCAACAGCAAAATTACCAGGCTCCAGGAAATGCCGTTATAGCCCGAGAGTATCCAGGCTACATACCCAATCAATGCCGAAATTAGTACGAGCTGGGCAACGAACAAACCAAAACTGGGAACTTGGAAATTATAGGATTTCTTGGTCCGCCTGCTTCGAATGGCTGAGAAAATAGAGAAAATAATACCAATCAATCCTATGATCAGGGTTAACTTGTGTCTTCCAGGAAGAAATCCCTCGAGGTTGATATCTGGGATATAGTCATTGCCGATTGCGACGAAAACCTGGTCATTAATTATAATGGTGCCCGTGCCCATGGTGACCAGCAGCAGAGCTCCCCTGAAGATTAAACCAGCAGCCATAGTTGAAACGAATGCCGGCACGCCAAGCTTAGCAACCGGAGTAGCTGTGAGCATGCCTGCCAGGATGCCCATGATCATCACAGCCGGGATTACCGCATAGACTGGCCAACCCCAGAATGTCATCGCAATTGCCGAAAACGCACCGAGGAAACCAGCCAGGTAACCAACTGAAAGATCAATATGACGAATGACAATGATGAGGGTCATGCCAACCGCCAGAACTGCGATATAGCCCATTTGGTTGATCAGGTTGCTGATATTTCTGGAGGAGATAAAGACGCCGTCCGTCGTAATAGTGAAGAAGATCATAATAACGACCAGCGCAATGAACATAAAGTATTGGCCGATATTCGCTTTCAGGATATCCAGAAAGCTCTCGGTTTGTCCTGTTTCACTTTTTGTTTGTTTTAGACTTTCCATAGACGTCTCCTAGTAATCGACTGCCAGCGCCATGATGCTTTCCTGCGAAGCATCCTCAACCGGCATTTCTCCTTTAATCTTACCTGCAGACATAACGTAAATACGGTCGCTCATGCCAAGAATCTCAGGGAGTTCAGATGAGATCATAATGATGCTCATTCCCTGTTCTACCAACGAATTCATAATTGTATAGATTTCATATTTTGCGCCCACATCTATTCCGCGCGTGGGCTCATCCAGGATCATGATCCCAGGTTTGACAAACAGCCACTTACCCAATGACACTTTTTGTTGGTTTCCGCCACTCAAATTGCGCACCTTTTGTTGGACAGTGGGTGTCTTAATATTTAACTCGGAGCAATACTTGTTTGCTACAAGGATCTCTTCATTTTCATTGATAACGCCCCCAACGGTAATCTCCTTGAGATTTGCCAGGCTAATGTTTTGTTTGACATCTTCAATCAGGATCAAGCCGTTACCCTTGCGATCTTCGGTAACATACGCCATGGATGATTTGATCGCGTCATGCGGGCTGCGGAATTTTTGCTCCACCCCGTTGATAAATACTTTTCCACTCAGGCGATAGTGATCCGGATTGCCAAAAATGCTTTTTGCAAGTTCCGTACGTCCGGATCCCATCAAGCCAGCAATCCCAACGATCTCACCTGCATGCACACTGATATTGACGTTCTTGAGGATGTCCCTTCCAAGAGCATAAGAATAGGCGCTCCAGTTTTCAAGTCGGAGCAATTCCTTGCCAACCTTCACTTTCTCTCGTTTTGGAAAGACGTTCTCGATCGATCGCCCTACCATATGTTTGATCAGGATAGGCTCATTGACCTTATCTTTGTGGACATCAAGCGTGGTCACGGTCTTGCCGTCTCGCAGAACTGTAATCGTATCGGCGATTTCCAAAACTTCACGCAATTTGTGCGAGATGAGAATGCAGGTTACACCCTGTTCTTTAAGACCCCGAATCAATCGAAGGAGGTTGTCACTATCAGTTTCATTCAATGCTGCAGTGGGTTCATCCAGAATGAGGATCTTTACCTTTTTTTTCAAAGCTTTAGCAATTTCAATAAGTTGTTGTTTACCAACCCCAAGGTTTTTAATTTTTGTCAGCGGATTTACATCCAAACCGACCTTTTTCAAAATATCAACAGCCTGGGAAATCGACTCGTTTGAATCGATCACAACCCCATTAGTAACTTCATTTCCAAGAAAAATATTTTCATACACGGATAGTTCCGGGATTAATGCCAATTCCTGGTAGATAATCGCAATACCCGCGCGTTCACTATCGCGAATGCCGTTGAATTTTTGCAGTTCCCCTTCAATAAAAATTTCACCGGAATAAGTGCCATAAGGGTGTACCCCACTGAGTACTTTCATCAAAGTTGATTTTCCAGCACCATTTTCCCCAACAAGGCAGTGAATCTCGCCCCTGCGTACACTAAAGGTTACATTATCTAGCGCCTTCACTCCAGGGAATTCCTTGGTGATGGATTTCATTTCAAGAATGGGCGTCTCCATTGACATCTCCTGCAAAAAACACTGGATAGGGCAGTGACTGGGTAAAACCAGTCACTGCTCAAAACGATTAATCGATACTACTCTAAGCCTGTAAAATCGCTGGCCGGATAGTATCCGGAGTCGATGATGGCGGCTTTTACATTGTCCTTGGTGACGGTGACCACAGCAGATGGCTTGGCAGGTACATCAATGACGTTGTTGTTATAGGTGTGAGTCTGCTCAGGTGTCTTGCCCTCAAGGAAAGCAACTGCTGCAGCAATAGCATCAGCAACGAGGGTGCGAACATCCTTCAACACGGTCATGGACTGCTTGCCATCGATGATGTACTGGACAGAGGCTTTTTCTGCATCCTGACCGGTAATATAGTACTTGGTCACATCGGTATCGGCAGCGAAAGCGTCTGCGATAGCACGGGCAGTACCATCGTTCGGAGCAAGGATGAAGACTTCGCCCTTATCCGCAGCGGTGACAGCGGTCAGGTTGGCTTCTGCCAGGTTCTTCGCCACATTGAAATCCCAGTTGGTAGTGATTTGACCAAGGATCCTGCCCATTTCGTCACGGGTCAATTTGGCTTTGTCTTGCAGAGCAACAGCTTCAGAGGAGTTCTTGATCACAAAGGTGCCATCGGCAATCTTGGGCTGCAAAACATTCCATGCGCCTTCGAAGAAAAGGAAGGCATTGTTGTCGGAGGAGGCGCCACCATAGAGATAAAGCGGCAGACCTTTTCCTTTTCCTGTCGCCTGGTCCACCAGATATTGGGCTTGGGCTTCGCCAACCGCGACAGAGTCAAAAGTCACATAGTAATCGACAGCGTCGGTGTCAAGAATAAGGCGATCATAAGCGATCACTTTCACACCAGCATCACGGGCAGCTTCTGCAGCCGCAGCAGCAGCAGTACCGTCATGGGGGCAAAGGATCAAAACTTTGATGCCCTTGGAGATTAGGGTCTCAACGTTTTGTTTCTCTTTAGCGGGATCACCCTGACTGAACAGAATTTCCACGGAATAGCCTTGCTGGGTCAATGCTTCCTTGAAGCGGGTTTCATCTTGAATCCAGCGGGGCTCATCCTTAGTGGGGAGCACGATGCCCACGGCCAGTTCACTACCAGCCGCAGGAGGCTCAGTTACTACAGGTTCCTGGGTTTGTGTTGCACACGCTCCCAGAACCATGCTCGCAACGATAAGAACACTTGCGAGGGTAAACAGAAGTTTGGATTTTTTCATTTCTTCTCCTTAGATATAGTTGTAGCGATTGCTGCATATCCTAATACGATCAATCACCTATTTTTCTGGGTTGGTTTTGGTTTCGGATAGTAACTTTTCGCCCGAGTTTTGGAGATCTCCGACTCCAATTTCGATATTATAACTTAAATGCAATGTTTGAGTTAATATTGCCAGATGTCAATTGCCAGATGTCAACATCCTGTGTCCAATTTTTAGAGACCCGATAGCATTTTTTTACCCTCTGAAGAAGAGAACTTGATCCAAATTTGATTCCTAATAAGAAAACGACCTGTTTTGCAAACTTTAGACCAATTCGACCCTGAGCCACATGATCTCCTCGTAGCTGGCTAACTAAGACCGCGATCCATTTCTTGCAGGAGCGCAAGCAGGGGCATTATCCCGAACCTAAAACCGCATAACGTTGATTTATAATCAAATCATACTGAATTGATAGATAAGGAGAGGCTTTATGGAACTCAATTCCTCAGAATTTTATCTCGGTCAAGCTTACGACCTCGCCACCAAGGCGGTCATCCCCGACAAACTCATCTTCTATGACCCCAGCGATCTCACCACCCATGCAGTCATAACCGGTATGACCGGGTCTGGCAAAACGGGTATGGGCATTATCCTGCTCGAAGAAGCCGCATTGCAGGGCATCCCTGCCATCCTGATCGACCCCAAAGGCGACCTCACCAACCACCTGCTGCACTTCCCCAACCTGCTGCCATCAGATTTTGCGCCTTGGGTGGATGAAGACATCGCCCGGCGTGAAGGCAAAACCCCGGAGCAAACCGCTGCGGAAGCGGCTGATAGTTGGCAAAAAGGTCTTGAGCGTTCAGGCATCGACCAGGCGCGCATGCAGAAGCTTGCTACTAATGTGGATTATGCCATTTACACTCCAGGTTCTGATTCCGGCTTCTCAGTAAGCATTCTCTCCTCCCTAAAAGCCCCCTCCATCCCCTGGGCGGAAAACAAAGAAACCCTGCGAGAGAACATCAGCAGCACTGCTACCGCCTTGCTCGAACTTGTCGGATATCAAGATATCGACCCCGTGCGCTCACGCGAACATATTTTGCTTTCCAACATCTTCGAGAACGCCTGGAGCCAGGGGCACGATCTTGACCTGGAATCACTCATCATGCAGGTTCAGACGCCACCCTTTGAGAAATTAGGGGTCTTCCCCCTCTCCAAGTTCTACCCGGAAAAAGACCGCTTTGAACTGGCTATGGCGCTTAACAATTTCATCGCCGCGCCTTCTTTTGAGGATTGGCTGCAAGGGCAGCCGCTCGACATCGGCGCCTTCCTCTACTCACCCGATGGCAAACCGCGCCACAGCGTCTTTTATCTGGCTCACCTGGCGGACCAGGAGCGCATGTTTTTCATCACCCTGCTCTATTCTGCGGTCGAGACCTGGATGCGGACGCAATCCGGTACCAGCAGCCTGCGCGCCCTGGTGTATTTTGATGAGATTGTTGGCTATCTGCCGCCAGTCGCAAATCCACCCAGCAAACCGATCATCCTGCGTCTTCTCAAACAAGCGCGCGCCTTCGGTGTTGGTTTGGTGCTTGCGACTCAAAACCCTATCGATCTGGATTACAAAGCGCTATCCAACGCCGGCACATGGATCATCGGCAAACTCCAGACGGATCAGGATAAACAGCGCCTGCTGGATGGCCTGGCGACTGCGACAGGCTCCTTTGATCGCGGATACTTCGACACCACCATCTCCGCCCTCGGCAAGCGCGTTTTCTTACTGCATAATGTGCACGCCAAAACCCCTGAAATTTTCACGACTCGCTGGGCGATGAATTACCTTCCCGGGCCGATCATGCGTACGAAGATCTCTGAGCTCAACCGCCTGGTTGGAGCAGACGTGCTGCAGATCTCAAGCGCCGCTGCTGGCAGCGCACCGATCAGCGTGGAAGAAGTTCGCGGAGGTACAAGCCAGAACCTTCCCGGCAGTCCGACTGAACCGTTCCTCTCATCCAAGGTCAGCGTGGTTTACCTGCCGGTCACGGTCAGTCTCAGTGAGGTCCTCAAGCTGGCCGCAGAACGTGGCATTCCTTCCAGCGCGGAACCCCGCTATCACTATGAACCCGTATTGGTAGGTCAGGCAAAGGTTTACTTTGCTAACCGTACTTATGGAGTGGATCTGGAAAAGAAAATCTCCATCCATCTTCCCGGCATCGAAGGGCGCGGGCTGGTGCGCTGGATTGATTATCAACACGACCCGATCGACATGCTGGCAACCGAATCCCGTCCCCTCCCAAACGCCACCTTTGGTGATTTACGCTACCCGTTCGACGACGAAAAGAACATCGCCAGCCTCTCCAAGGATTTCCTGGAATGGATCTATCGCGATAACAGCCTGACGCTCTACACCAATGACAAGCTCAAGCTCACTTCCAAACCCGGCGAGAGCCGGGAAGAGTTTGAAGCCCGTTGCACCCAAGCCAGCCAGGGAGGGCAATCTGACGCGGTAAAGAAAATCGAGGAAAAGTACGAAAAACTGCGCAAGTCGATTGAAGCCAAGAAAATAAAGGAAGAGATCGAACTTGAAAAAGACAAGAAGATACTCAACCAGCGCCGCATGGAAGAAGCTGGCACAGGTCTCTCCACGGTCATAAGCCTCTTCTCCGGGCGTAAGAAGAGCGTCAACAGCTCGCTCACTAAACGCCGGTTGACCTCGACTGCCAAGTCCAACTTGGAAGAGTCGGAACTGATGATTGAAGAATACAACAAACAGCTTGCTGAGCTGGACGCAAAGATGAAAGAGGAACTGGATGCCTACCAGGAAAGCGCACAGGAAACGGTTGGCACCATCCGCGAAGTCACCATCAACCCCCTTAAAAAGGACATCGTCGAGGAGTTCTTTGGTCTTGGCTGGCTGCCTTATTATGCCTTCAAGGACGGCGCCCGCTGGGTGTTGATCCCCGGATATCGCTAACCACTTCACACAAAAAACCCGCCTGGTTGGCGGGTTTTTATAGGTTTCTTGGGGCATGCCAACGATTAATCCGCTGGTATGGCGGATGTAACTCCGCCAAGCTGATTTACCTCCAGTTCCCACTGGCTGCCAGGATAGGCTAGCTGATACAAGTTGTAATCCGAAGTCTGCAGATCATACTCCCTCCCTCCAACATTGAACCAAATGGTATAAGTCTCGGTTGCCTGCCCGATCCGCTGTGTGTTTGTCAGGTTTGCTGCCGGCCAAACCGCATTTAAATCGCTGCCATTCAGCCGCAACTGGTGCAGGATTTTATGGCACCTGGATTTTTTGTACCACAACTATCGCAGGTCCAAACTAACTCGATGTAGCCAAGGATTTTTCGCGCCATAACTTCTCACTTCAGCTCGATGGAACTAATTTTGAGTCTGGCAAATTATGCATCATCCTGCTTGATAGTTGCCTGGACAGCACGCAATCCCAGGATGGCGATCAGCGGAATTGAACCCAGGAATAATGGAATGAAAGTTGTTATGGATAGTCCTAAAAAGACCAACATCACAATTGCGATCACCAATGCATATCCAGGCTGTGACAAAATGATCGCCAAACCATTCTTCCAGGCAATCTTAAGCGTCTTTTCCTCTTGTAAGAAAAAACAACTGACAGTGTAGAATTGCCATATCAGCCAAAAAAAACCCAATCCAATCATTAATATCACCAAGACCAGTGCGACAGGGTGATCAGTATTTTGATAAAACCAGATGTTTAAACTTAATAACGCCAGAACCAACAGGTTCAGCAACCCCCAGGGCAGACTCTTGCGCCAATAGCTCTTAACGCCATGCCAGAAACCAATGATGCCGGTGCGAATGCCGTGAGTCAGGTCCAGGGCTTGTTCATAGACGCCAAAAAGTACCATCGGATATAGCACAACGGTCAGGCTGAGCAGAATTGCCACCAGCGATACCAGTACCTGGTTGGCCCAGTCCTTCCACCATAGTTTCATTGAATCCAAGATGACCGGAAAAGCAGCTTTTATAGGCATGGCCTGATTATAATAGAAACAAATCACCTCGAACCAGGAGCTCTGCCCATGTTAAACCCTGAAACCACTCTATTAGTCGTCATCGACATCCAGGGCAATCTCGCCCGGGTTGTGGCTGAGAGCGAATCAGCCATCCGCGCCGTTGGGCAACTGGTCCAGGGATCAGGGCTGCTTGGCATCCCGGTGCTCCTCACCGCACAGGTTCCAGAAAAAATTGGGCACACCATCCCTGAAATTGCCGGACTTCTGCCTGATCAGACCGACATGCCGCGCGTGCACTTCAGTATCTGGCAAGACGCTGCTGTTCGGCAGGCTATACGCAATTCCAGGCGCCAACAACTGCTTATTTGTGGCTTCGAAGCCCACATTTGCCTTTACCAATCCAGCCTCGATCTGATCGCGGAAGGTTTTGAAGTGTACCTGGCTGCAGACGCTGTTTCTTCACGCAATCCCTACAATAAAACTATCGCCCTGCAGGAGCTTTCCAACCAGGGTGTGCATCTGACCACCGTCGAGATGGCGCTTTTCAGTATGTTGCGATCTGCTCAACACCCAGCCTTTAAATCGATCTCCAAATTGATCAAGTAATCAAGGCCTTTCTTGCCGGCTACCACCAATGAAAATTGAACAATGGTGCGGTTCGATCACCTGGCTTGTCTAATCCCATCTAATGCTTCTCTAATTATTAGGGGGTATAATCGCAAAATATTATTTCGGAGGAATTGATGTCCACTGCTGATCGAACCCAAATCAAGAAAAAGAATAAAACCGGCCGCACGCTGCTGATCATTTTGCTTATCCTGGCGCTGATTATAGGAGCCTATGTCGTGAACCAACGTCGCCTGCGCAGAGCAAACGAAGCAGCCCTCGCCCAACTCGAAACTGTTCCATACACGCGTGAGACGCTCACTTCCACCATCAGTGGAGCTGGTCCTGTTCGTCCGCGTCAATCCGCCACGCTTTACTGGCAAACTTCAGGCTTTGTTGGTGAGAGGGATCATGAAGTTGGTGAAGAGGTCACAGAAGACACCATCCTTTATCGTCTGGACGATTCCCGCCTGTCCGCAGACATGTTGCAGGCACAGCTCAATTTACTCAACGCACAAACCAGTTTACAGAACCTCGAATCCGATACAGACATTCAGCGCGTCACTTTGCAAAACAATCTGACCAACGCCGAGAAGACGCTCATCACTCTCGAGCAGAACCTGCTCGCGCTTACCAGCCGCGATTGCACGGACTGGCGTCTGACCAACCTGCAGACGGCTTACGATGATGCCCTCGAGAGTTACCAGAACTGGCCAACTGAGACAAGTTGGCTGCAGGTTCAAGCCGCCCGTGCGGACCTTGATTTTTGTGACCCTGCTGTCATCGCCAGCGAAACTGCCTCACTCAACAGCCAGATCGACCTGCAAAAACAGAATATTGCCTCCTGGCAGGCAGAGTTGGACAAGATAGCTAACGGGCCTGACCCCGAGGTAAAAGCAAAACTCGAGTTACAGCTCAAACTCGCGGAAAAGCAGTTGGAAGCTCGGACGATTAAAGCTCCCTTTGACGGCACCATCACCGCCCTGAATTACAACCTTGGGGACATGGTAAGCGCTGGCAGTCCCGCAGCCCAGATCGCTGATTTATCTGAGCTGTTTGTGGATGTGCCCATTTCGGAAGTTGATATTCCGCAGATCAAAGTCGGGCAGGAAGCCGAATTGGTCTTTGACGCATACTTCGATCAAACCTTTTATGGAAAAGTCGTTGAAGTTGCTACCGTTGGGGTAAACACTGCTGGGATTGTCAATTACAACGTCACTATCCAACTCGATTCAGAGCATGACGGCATCAGACCGGGAATGACAGTGGGTGTGAACATCCTGGTCGAAGAAAAACCTAACACTTACACTGTTCCTGCTGAGTCCGTCGTGAGCCGTAATGGGAACTATTACGTTTACGTCCTGCGGGATGGCATACCGGTTGAGGTCGAAGTCAAAATCGGCGCCTATTCAAGCCGCAAGATCGAAGTCCTTCAAGCAGACATCCAGGATGGAGAATCCATTCTGCTTTCACCGCCTGTTTCGCTGATGGATGCCTTCGCAGGCATGGGTAGGTAGGAATGGAACAGACCTCCCAGGCATCCATGCCCGTGATCGATGTTCGTAATCTCACCAAGGATTATCGCCTTGGTGAGATCATGGTTCCAGCATTGCGCGGCATTGACCTGCAGATTTTTCCTGGTGAGATGGTTGCCATCATGGGTCCTAGCGGTTCTGGCAAGTCGACCTTGATGAACATGATCGGCTGCCTCGACTCTCCCACTTCGGGTGAATATTATCTCGATTCTTTGCTTGTTTCCGACCTGAAAGATGATGAGCTCGCAATTGTTCGGAATCAAAAGATCGGTTTTGTATTCCAGAACTACAACCTGCTGCCCCGCATTGACGCCCTCGAAAATGTCACCCTGCCTATACGCTACAGCAATAACACCGCCAATATGCGCCAGCGGGCAGAAGCGGCACTCCAATCCGTCGGGCTTGGGGACCGCATACATCACAAACCTAATCAACTATCTGGCGGGCAGCAGCAGCGCGTGGCAATCGCCAGGGCGCTGGTGAATGAGCCCGCAATTTTGCTGGCAGATGAACCTACTGGTAACCTCGACTCCCAATCCGGCAAAGAAGTCATGGACCTGCTCCTGAATCTCAATCAGCAGCAAAACACCACGATTGTGTTGGTCACTCATGATCCCACAGTTGCGGCGCAGGCCAAGCGAATCGTACAGCTTTTTGATGGTTTGATCAAAACACCGGAGGCAGTCTCATGAAAATCTGGCAAGCACTGAAAGAGGCTATCGCCAGCCTCTCAGCCAATAGAACCCGCTCTTTTCTGACTGTCCTTGGAATTGTTATCGGTGTTGGAGCAGTTATTGGGGTTCTTTCGCTCGGGCAGGGAGCTGAAGCAAGCATCATTGGGCAAATCGAATCAATCGGAACCAATGTGATTTATGTTTTTCGGGGAAATACCTTGGAAGACGTGACAAATCCCAATTCCCTCACCACGGCAGATGCCGACGCCCTGGCAAACCGTACCCGCGCTCCGCACATCCTTAATATCTCCCCGGTTCTATCGGGGCAGAGCAGTGTCCGCTTTGGGGATGAGAGCACACAGACTTCCATCATGGGTGTCGCCGAAAACTATGCCGAAGTCACAGGCATCGAACTCAGCGAAGGAAGCTTCTTTACAGAAAGCAACGTTACAAACCGCAGTTCGGTTGTGGTGCTCGGACCAAAGCTCGCTGAGAGACTGACGGGCCGGCAAACCGAATTGGTAGGCACAACAGTGCACATCAACAATTATCCTTTCCGCGTGGTCGGCGTCACCAAAGCCAAGGGTGGAAACCAGTTTTCCAGCCCCGATATGGATGCTTACATCCCAATTACTGCCATGCAGCTGCGCGTCAAGCGCCAGACTATCCCTAATGCCGTGGATTTCCTGCTCATCCAGGCACAGGATTCGCAGTCAATTGATGATGCCATGCAGGAAGCAAAAAGCATCCTGCGAACTTCTCATCGCCTTAGCAGCCGCCAGCCTGATGATTTTACGATGACCAACCAACAGGATGTACTTTCGATCGCGAACTCCATCACAAGTATATTGACCATCTTCCTGGCTGGAATTGCTGGCATCTCACTGTTGGTAGGTGGAATTGGCATCATGAACATAATGCTCGTCTCTGTTACTGAGCGAACACGAGAAATTGGTCTGCGTAAAGCCCTGGGGGCACGCAAATTCGATATTCAACTACAGTTCCTGACCGAATCAACGTTGTTGAGCGTTTTTGGTGGTTTGATAGGTGTCGGATTCGGCTGGCTCCTGGGAGAAATAGTCGGCGCCATCGCTGCCAATTCCGGCACGCCCCTCGTACCACAGATCAGCCTGAACTCTGTTCTGCTCGCCACGCTCTTTTCCCTTGCGGTCGGCATCTTCTTCGGATGGTATCCAGCTCTGAGGGCTGCCAACCTGGAACCGGTCGAAGCACTCAGATACGAGTAAACGATCGCATAAATAATACTAAGTGCATACACAAAAAAAAGGCGGACCCAGAAGTCTCAATTTTCCTTTTGGGGCGGCTAAAAGTGGGAGAACATATCGAAATAAAGCCCTCTTCTGAGGTGTATAGGTTAGTTTAAGCCCGAAAATCCAAGCGAGGTGGGGGATCAATAAATGGTTGTTTGCTTTTGGGTCAGCCTCTAAAGGATGATAACCCCCTCCACCGGAGGGGGACGGTGAAACCGGGGGGGTGGGCTGACGACACCACCCCCTTTGATTCCCCCTCTAAAGAGGGGGTGATAGTGTGTAACCCCCTCTAAAGAGGGGGTAAAGGATGAAAAGAGGCTGACCCAAAAGGGTTCAGTCTCTTATCAAATTAATCGAGGTGTGATTCAATTAAGGACATGGACACACGAGCGATATTTAAACGATACGATATGAATCAACCACAACTATTGCCTCCGAGCCTGGACGAACTGATCCCAGAACAACATTTGGTGCAGGTCATCAACCAGGGTGCTGATCCAGCTTGCTTTTGGGTCAGCCTCTTAATTTTAAGCCTTATTCTTTTACTCTCGGGACCCCAGCACCACGTCCACATCCAACGTCTGCCCATCGCGGATAACGGTGAATGTGATCGTATCACCCGGGTTCTTATTCACGACCATGTAACTCATTAACTCGCTGAAATCCTTGATCGGCTGACCGTCAACCGCGATGATCAAATCACCACCTTTGTAGAGCCCCTGCACTGAGGTCGGTACTGTGCCGCCTCGGATCCCGGCTACATCAGCTGGACCGCCCTTTACCACCGATATTACATATGCTCCTGTGGATTGAGGAAGTTCCAGAGCCTCTATCATCGCTAGCGACATACTCGAGTAGCTCGTCATGCCAAGATAGGGATAGGCGTAGCTGCCCGTCTCGATCAACGAGGGTACAACCTTGCGCACGATGTTGGAGGATATTGCAAAGCCGATACCGGTATTGATAGCCTCACCGCTCAGGCTCATACCCGCTGTCTGGATTGCCCGGTTCACACCGATCACTTCTCCATTCAGATTTAGCAGCGGACCTCCGGAATTACCCGGATTGATCAAAGCGTCAGTCTGGATGGCATCGCCAGATGAGAAAAATGTGCCTGAGGAAGTCTGGCGCATCGAATCCAACACCCGTCCCCTGGCAGAAACAACACCCACTGTCATGGTGCCGCTCAAGCCATAAGGGTTTCCGATTGCAACCACTGTCTGCCCAACCTTGACCAGATTTGAGTCTCCGAGGGTCAGCGGAACCAGCTCATCCGGATCCACATCCACCTTGATGACCGCCAGGTCTGAGTCCATATCTGACCCGATCACTTCACCGTAAACTTTGAGCCCGGATGAGAAGTGCACCTCAAGTTTATCGACGCCACTGGCAACATGATAATTGGTAACGATGTGCCCTTCTTTATCAATTACAAAGCCGGTGCCCTGACCAGCGCCTTCGATTGTGCTATATTGCAGCGAAACAACTCCAGGGCTGTATTTCTCATAAATAGCCTCAAGGCTGTCTTCCAGGGCAGCGTACTGGGGCACGATTACTGTCTGCGAACTTTGAGTGGGTAAGATAGATGGTGCGACCGTTGTTTGCTGTATTTGAGCGTCGGTCGATGGCTCCTCCGGCGTTGTGACCCCAACCCGGGTCAAAGAACACGCTGTGGCAACAACCAATATGGACAAGATAAAAAAAAGTGTGCGTAGTCTGTTTTGTTTTGTCATTATTCACCTTCTGATAGATGCAGCCGTTAGAATTCGGTTTTTCATGAACTATATCATATGCAAAATGCATTAATAGATTATATAAATTTGGTATAGATAAATGCTCACACCTTTACGCCCTAACTCATGATAAAAAACGGCTGCCTGAGCAGCCGTTTTCTCTGAAATAACTTAACTCAATCCCAAAATTCGACCTGTTTCAAAATCAATGTCTATATCATAGTAGGCCGGTCTGGTCGGCAAGCCGGGCATGGTGCTCATCGTCCCCAACAGGGGGTAGACAAATCCAGCCCCAATCGAGGCGCTGACGTCCCGGATGGGAATGCGGTAACCCTTCGGCACACCCTTCAGCTCAGGGTCATGGCTGAGCGAGAGGTGGGTCTTTGCCATGCAGATCGGCAGTTTGTCATACCCCAGCCGGGTGTATTCGGCGATACGTTCTTCTGCCAACTCGCTGTAATCCACACCATCCGCGCCGTAAACTTCCCGGGCGATTGTTTCGATTTTTTGCTTGATCGGGACATCCAACGGGTAGATGAATTTGAAGTCTGCTGGTTTCTCCGAAGCCCGTATGACCGCTTCCGCCAACGCGACGGCACCAGCACCGCCCAGGCTGAAGTGATCTGCGACCACCGCGTCTGCCACGCCAGGGTGCCCCAGCGCGATCTTGCGCACCAGTTCGAGCTCGGCATCGGTGTCCGTCGGGAAGCGATTTACCGCCACAACCACAGGCACGCCAAATTTCTGCGCAATGCTGGCATGCGCCAGCAGGTTTGCTGCGCCTTTTTCAACTAATTCGAGGTTCTCTTCGATATACTCCGGCGCAAGCGGTGCACCAGCAGTCACCTTCGGACCTCCCCCGTGCATCTTGAGCGCTCTCACCGTCGCCACTAACACCACCACATTGGGGATGTTACCAGAGTAGCGACATTTAATATCAAAGAATTTTTCCATGCCCATGTCCGAGCCGAAGCCAGATTCTGTGACCACAAAATCTGCCAGCTTCAGAGCGATCTTGTCAGCTATGATCGAACTGTTGCCGTGAGCAATATTGGCAAAGGGACCCGCATGCACGAACACTGGGGTGCCCTCGAGAGTTTGCATCAGGTTCGGTTTGATGGTGTCCTTCATCAGCACCGTCAGAGCGCCCGCTACACCCAGATCATCAGCGGTAATGGGTTCACCCTGCCTGGACTGCCCGATCACGATCTTAGCAATCCGTTCACGCATGTCCTGAAGGCTGGTTGCCAAGGCCAGGATCGCCATCAACTCACTCGCGACGCTGATGTAAAAGCTCGTTTTGAGCTCAAAACCATTTTCAGCTTCTCCCTGCCCAACGGTGATTCCGCGCAGCATGCGATCATTTACATCCACTGCCCTCCGCCAGGTGACCGTTTCGGGGTCAATATCCAGCCGCGCAAAGCGCGCCTTTTGCTCGTCGGTCAGCAAATCGGGATCGGTCTCTGTGATGCCGAGTTTCTTCAGCCGTCCCTGCATACCCACTGAGAAATGACGTTTGCCTTTTTTATCCTTCGGGCACAACCTGTTAAACAGCCCAAGGTCCGTCTGACTGGATTCATGGAACATGCGGGTGTCGATCGCAGCCGCCAATAGGTTATTCGCGGCGGTGATGGCGTGGATGTCGCCGGTCAGATGCAGGTTGAAGTCCTCCATTGGGACAACCTGTGAGTAGCCGCCGCCGGCAGCGCCGCCTTTAATGCCAAAGGTCGGTCCCTGGCTGGGCTGGCGGATGCAGGTGATTACACGCTTGCCCAGGTGGGCTCCGAGCGCCTGGCTTAACCCAACAGTGGTAGTCGTTTTCCCTTCTCCGAGCGGGGTGGGGGTGATGGCGGTCACGTCGATATACTTGCCATCGGGCGCGTCTGCCAGGCGGTCCAGCACTTCAAGTTTGATCTTCGCCTTGTAGTCACCGTAGAGTTCCAGTTCGCTTTCTTCCAGTCCCATTTCTTCCGCCACCTGGCGGATCGGTTTGAGCGTTGCCGCCTGGGCAATGT
>ENA-UOWE01002611-UOWE01002611.1-activated-sludge-metagenome-genome-assembly--contig:-NODE-2611-length-19667-cov-6.604324_pt1 | contig 19667 bp, 20 predicted proteins | sample MGYA00249841_ERZ761562 | MGnify/ENA primary metagenome ERZ761562 (study PRJEB28883, sample SAMN05720200) | activated sludge metagenome | isolation source: Anaerobic digester | place: Japan... | reverse complement strand
TGTGGACGATTTATTGGTTTATAAAATCAACGACGAAACTTTTTTATTAGTTGTAAATGCTGCAAACATCGAAAAAGATTGGAATTGGGTTCAATCACAGAATAAATTTGGCGTTACACTCTACAATGCTTCCGACGAAATTTCACAGTTAGCAGTTCAAGGTCCGTTGGCTCTTAAAGCAATGCAAAAACTTACTTCCACTCCTATTATGGATATGGAATACTACACTTTTAAAAAACTTGATTTTGCAGGTGTAAAAGATATTATTCTTTCTACAACAGGATATACCGGTGCAGGTGGTTGCGAAATTTATTTTGCCAACAAAGATGCCGAACATATTTGGAATGCTGTATTTGAAGCAGGAGCAGAATTTGGAATTCAACCTATTGGTTTGGCTGCACGCGATACCTTACGCCTCGAAATGGGATTCTGTCTCTATGGCAACGATATAGACGATACTACTTCGCCCATCGAAGCAGGTTTGGGATGGATTACAAAATTTGCAGACCATAAAAATTTTATCGATAAAGAATTTTTGTTAAATCAGAAAAAAAACGGAACAAGCCGCAAATTGGTTGGTTTCGAAATGATTGACAAAGGAATACCACGTCACGAATACGAACTTTGCGATGAACATGGAAATAAAATCGGACATGTAACTTCTGGAACCATGTCGCCCATGTTAAAAATCGGAATTGGCATGGGATACGTAAAAACCGAATTCTCAAAAATCGACTCCATTATTTATGTAAAAGTTCGCGATAAACTCCTAAAAGCAAAAGTGGCGAAATTCCCTTTCTATAAAGGCTAAAAATTTAAATAACAAATCAAAGAGGCTGTCTCAAAAGGCAGCCTCTTTGATTTGTTAAATGCTAATACTTACTATAAGTATGGTAATTTGATTGTTGAAAAGTTTTTAGTGTAAATAGTTTATAGTTCAAATTAAACTATTATTTTTGACAAATATTGTCAAGTAAATATTTTCATTTTGAAAACTACTGGTGAAATAATTAGAGAGAAAAGAGAGAAGAATGGATTGTTGTTGAGACAAATATCTGCTCAGCTTAACATTGACACGGCTATACTCAGTAAAATTGAAAGGGGAGAGAGAAAAGCTACTCGAGAACAAATTACAAAGTTGGCAGACATTCTTCAACTCGACAAAGAATCATTGCTTATTCAATATTTGAGTGAGATAATTCTTTGCGAAATTCAAGACGAAGACTTGGCAATAAAAGTACTCAGAGTTGCTGAAAAAACAATTAAATATAGATTGAATAAAAATCAATAAAATGGCAGAATTACTATCAATTATAGAAGCAAGTCATTGGGCAACAGAGTATTTAGGCAAAAAAATAACAACTTCTAACATTTCCTATCTTATTCAATACGGTAGGATAAAAAAAATAGGTGATAATGGTTCTACCCGAGTACTTAAAGAAGAATTGATAGAATATTACAAAAAACAAAATAAATCGAAACAAGAAGAATGGAAAGAACAGCTTGGAGAAGATTTGAATTGGGCTTTATCATTTGAACAATACAAAGAAGCCGAAACAACAAAGCATGTTCACAGACTTCATCCATATAAAGGAAAATTCATTCCTCAGTTAGTTGAATATTTCCTTGACATCCACACCGACAAATTCAAGAAGGAAGTTTATTTCAAGCCCGGAGACATTGTTTACGACCCATTTTCAGGAAGCGGAACTACAATGGTTCAAGCTTGTGAGTTAGGAATACATGCCGTTGGCAATGATGTTTCTGCATTTAATACAATGATTGGTAATTGTAAGATTACAAAGTATAACCTTGTTGATGTGCAAATTGAAATAGACAGAATTTCTAGAACATTAAAATCATTTTTATCTGATCACAAAACGCTTGAATTTGAAGATAGACTTTTAAAAGAGTTGTATTTTTTCAACAACAAGTATTTTCCGGTTCCAGAATATAAATACAAAGTAAAACGCAATGAAATTGACGAAAAGACATATGGGGAAGAGAAGGAAAAAGAGTTTTTATTAATATTCAATAAACTTGTAAATGAATATAAAATTAAATTACGTCAAGACAAAGAAGATTCATTTCTTGATAAATGGTACACTCAACACATTCGTGATGAAATTCAATTTGTGTTTGATGAAATCCAAAAAATTAAAAATCCCGACACCAAAAAAATTGTTAGCGTTATTCTAAGTCGCACAATTAGAAGTTGCAGAGCCACTACACATGCTGATTTGGCAACATTGATAGAGCCTGTTACAAGTACCTATTACTGTAGTAAACACGGAAAAATATGTAAACCCCTATTTTCAATTCTTAAATGGTGGGAAACTTATTCTAAAGATACCGTAAAAAGATTAGTTCAGTTTGATAAACTAAGAAAAGAAACCTTTCATGTTTGTTTAACGGGTGATAGCAGAAGCATTAACCTCACTGAAGAACTTTACAAGGTTAATCCCGATTTTGCTAAACTCGTTGAGAGACAAAAAATCAAGGGGATATTTTCATCACCACCTTATGTTGGATTAATTGATTATCACGAGCAACATGCTTATGCTTATGATTTGTTTGGCTTTGAAAGAAAAGATGAACTTGAAATTGGACCGTTATTCAGAGGACAGGGTAGAGAAGCAAGACAAAGCTACATTCAAGGTATAAGTGAAGTTTTGATTAACTCAAAAAAATACCTTGTTGACGATTACGATATTTTCCTTGTAGCAAATGACAAATATAATTTGTATCCCATCATTGCAGAAAATGCAGGAATGCAAATAGTTAATCAATATAAACGACCAGTATTAAACCGAACAGAAAAAGATAAAGGAGCGTATTCGGAAATTATTTTTCATTTAAAAAGTAAGTAAAAAATGGATAAGATATCAAAATCACACTTAGATAACTTTATTGCAAAATTTGGTTTCAATCCAAATATAAAGGAATCGGAAGCGTTTGAACATTTTTCTGCATTCACTTTATTATCTCAAGAGGTTAATGGGAATTTGTTAAAATCAGATTTAGAAGCAATTTCTACAGGGTATGCTAAAGGGGTTGATACAATCGCCATTTGTATAAATGAAAAATTAATATTGAACAGTGAAGAAATAGATAATTTTGAAAATCAAAGTTTATTGGTTGATATATTTTTTATTCAATCAAAAACTTCTGAAAACTTTAGCGATTCGGAATTGGGTAATTTTTTAGATGCTGTAATTGATTTTTTTGCTGATGAACCTCAGTATAATATTTCAGAACTTGAAGAACAAAGAGAGATTTATACAAAATTACTCAATAAACAAGGAAACATTAGAGAATTTAATTTGCATTGTTTGTATGTTTCATTAGGTCAAAAGCAAGAAACAGAAACAACAATTAATACAACAAAGAATATCAAAAAAGGGTTATTAGAAAAGTATAGTCTTTTCAATAAAATAAATATTGATTTAATTGATAAAGCAACTTTGATAAGTGTTCATAAAAAAGCAATTAGTCCTTTGCGAGCAACATTTAAGTTTGATAATAAAATCCAATTAACAGGCATTGCAGATGTTGATGAAGCGTATATCGGATTTATGCCATTTTTAGAGTTTAAAAATTTAATAATGGATGAAAATCAAACAAAAATAAAAAGTCTTTTCAATGATAATTTGCGTGATTTCTTAGGGCTTGATAACCCAATAAATCAAGGGATCAAAAAAACGTTAGAAGTTAAAAAGTTCAATGAATTTTCTCTTTTGAATAATGGTGTAACTGTCATCGCTGAAAGTAATACTGGGAAAGGCAACACTTTAATTCTTGAGAACTATCAAATTGTAAATGGTTGCCAAACTTCTAACGTATTATTTGAGTGTAGAAATATAGAAGGTATTGAAAATGTGTTAATCCCAATAAAGGTTGTAATCACAAAAAAGGAAGAGTTGAGAGACGAAATAATTTTGACAACAAACAGTCAATCAAAATTTACAGAAGAACAACTTTTTGCAATTACTCAATTTCAAAAAACACTTGAGGACTTCTATAATGCGAATAAAACAACAGACAACTTATATTACGAGAGGAGAACAAATCAATTTTCCAACTCAAATATTAGTAAAAGTAGTATTATTGAAATAAAAGAACAACTTAAAAGTTTTATGGCAATGTTTTTTGATTTGCCTCATCTTGTTGCAGGAAATATTGGAAAAGTTGTGTCTAATTATAAAGATAAGTTTTTCCAAAAAGACCATAGCCCTATTCCATATTACATTTCAGGGTTGTTATCCTCAAAGTGGGACAAACTACTTTTGAGTGATGATAAATACAAAGAGTTTAACAAATATCGATACCATATTTTTATGGGATTTAGATATTTGGTTGAAGATTTACCATTTCAAGAAATTTACCTAAAAAATCCCAAAAACTATTCAATTAAAGATGAGCAAAAAAGAAAAAATAGTTATGATAAATTGCTTAGTGTTATTAGAGACGATAAAGAGTTGAAATCTTTAATAGATTTAGCAATTGAAATATTTAAAAAGTTAGATTACAAGCGAGCAAAAAGTGCATATTCAAACCCGATAACACAAGAATACAAAAAGCATTTAGTAAATTATATTAACTCTGATTCAGAATCTTAAATAATGCCACTAACCCAACAGCAAATACAACAAGTTGAAACTGTTTTAAGAAACAGTTTAAGACATAAATTTCAAAATTATAATCCAGAGCCAGCAGTAATGCCCTTTCATACGCGGTTGCTGGGTAAAGATAGAATGGCTTTATTCTCATTTATCCATTCATTAAACACAAATTTTGGAACAAGTATTTTTGAGCCAGTTGCCAAGGCATTAGCATCATCTACTTTTGCCAGTGCAGAATCGCAGCAAACTGCAGGTAATCAGATTTCATCTGAAGCACAAAGAGTTATTCAAAACATTATGGATGGACTTGCTACTGCAACTACCTCACCTAACAAAATGGAGGAGATATACGCGATCAGAGCGGTTTGTCAATCCGGAGAAATGAAAACGGTTAAACCAACAAAAGTAGATATTAAGCTTGTTGGACATGATGGAACAATTTATCTTATTGACTTAAAAACTGCGAAACCCAATGCCGGTGGATTTAAAGAATTTAAAAGAACGCTTTTAGAATGGGTAGCCACAACATTAGCAGACAATCCTACAGCAAATGTTCAGACCATCATAGCAATTCCATACAATCCTTACGAACCACAACCATACAATCGTTGGACAATGCGTGGCATGCTCGACTTAGATAATGAGTTAAAAGTTGCAGCAGAATTTTGGGATTTTCTTGGCGGACAAGGTGCATATACTGACCTGTTGGATATTTTTGAACGAATTGGACTTGAACTTAGACCAGAAATTGATGCATACTTTGCAAGATATAACAGACAATAACCGATGTATATGTTGGTAAAATTAAAGTTGTATAATAACAACGTTATAGTCAATATCTACAAAAGTGTTGCCGATCCAACAAGACATGAAACTGCAATTCGTAACAATGAAAATAAGTTTGAGTTTGTAACGTGAATGTTGTAACAGGTGGTGTACTTTATCCATTTTTTAACGTTAGGTTTATGTGAAATACAAACATTGCTTTTATTATAGAGACAATCAAGTATTTTAATTTTTAAGACTTCCTTTTCGGTCTGTTTCTTATTTTATATCTTTGTGCATTAAAATTATTTATGGAACATAAATATCCCATTGAAGTTTGCTTTACGCCGGCATTATATCATTTGTATAATAATTCTGAAAATACCGTAGTAATTGTTGATGTGTTAAGAGCCACTTCTTCTATATGTGCCGCTATTGCAGCCGGTGCAAAAAAAATATTGCCGGTAGCAACAATAGAGCAGGCTCGCGAAGTAAAAAAACAGGGTTATACATTAGCCGCCGAACGCGATGGTAAGGTGTTAGATTTTGCCGATTTCGGAAACTCACCCGATTTATTTACACCCGAAAGAGTAAAAGATAAAGTTATTGCTTATAGTACCACGAATGGAACTCAGGCCATAGAAATGGCTGCCGATGCTAAACAAATTCTTATAGGTTCGTTTATTAATTTGTCTGCCGTAACCGATTTTTTAATTAATAATCCCACACCTGTTTTGTTTTTATGTTCGGGGTGGAAAAATAAATTCAATCTCGAAGATACGTTATGTGTCGGAGCTATAGCACAAAAACTTTTAGAATCTGGTAAATATCAAACAGTTTGCGACAGTACTTACGCTGCTATCGATTTATGGGACATGTCTAAAAGCGACTTGATGAAATACCTCGAAAAAGCCTCGCACCGGCATCGCTTAAAAACGATGGTAGATGAACAAATAATTAAATATTGCCACACCATTGATTTAGTAAATGTACTACCGGCATATAAAAATGGATTTATAGAAAAAATTTAACTAAGCGTTAAAAAAGTATTGTAAAACATTTTTTAAAAGGTACATATTTCAAAAATAATTCTGAAATTGCAAGCTGAAAACTTAAATTTATATTACGTATGAAAAAACATAATTTTAATGCCGGACCATGTGTATTGCCAAAACAAGCAATTGAATCGACTATTGAAGCAATACGCGATTTCGATAATACAGGAATCGGTTTATTGGAAATTTCCCATCGTACACCGGGTTGGGAAAGAATCATGGCCGAAACCGAACAACTATGGAGAGAGCTTTTAAATATTCCAAATGATTATGCAGTGTTGTTTTTGGGAGGTGGAGCATCCACACAATTTTATACCGTAGCTGCAAACCTATTAGGGAAAAAAGCAGCATATTTACAAACCGGTGTTTGGGCAAAAAAAGCTATTAAAGAAGCAAAACTTTATGGTGAAGTAGTGGTAGTAGCATCATCCGAAGATAAAAACTATACCTACATTCCTAAAAACTATACAATTCCTACCGATGCCGATTATTTCCATATTACAACCAATAATACCATTTACGGAACAGAGATAAAGTATGATATGGATTGCCCAATACCTTTGGTTGCTGATATGAGTTCAGACATTATGAGCCGTCCTGTTGATGTTACAAAATATGCATTGATTTATGGCGGAGCTCAAAAGAATGTTGGACCTGCCGGCGTTACCTTTGTTATTGTTCGTAAAGATATTCTTGGTAAAGTAGAAAGAAAATTGCCTACCATGGTCGATTACAGAACACATATTGGTGCAGAACCAAAAGATAATTCTATGTTCAACACTCCTCCGGTTATTTCAATTTTTGTAATGCACGAAACATTAAAATGGTTGAAATCAATTGGCGGTGTTGCCGAAATGAATAAAATTAATCAGAAAAAAGCAGAACTTCTTTACAATGAAATAGACAGAAATAAAATGTTTGTAGGTACAGCCGTTAAAGAAGATCGCTCTATTATGAATATTTGCTTTGTAATGGCAGAACAATACAAAGATAAAGAAGCTGATTTTATGGCATTTGCAAAAGAAAAAGGTATGGTCGGAATTAAAGGACATCGTTCAGTAGGTGGCTTCCGTGCTTCTTGCTATAATGCATGCCCAATAGAATCAGTTCAGGCTCTTGTTGAATGTATGCAAGAATTTGAAAAAATGCATGCATAATATTGTCATTCTAAGCCCACATGAATTCTATTCATGTGGGCTTAGTATATAAAAGTATTAACCAAATAAAATTTATAAAAATGAAAGTATTAGTTGCTACCGAAAAACCTTTTGCAAAAGTTGCTGTTGATGGCATCCGCAAAGTGGTAGAAGAAGCCGGTTATCAATTGGCTCTTTTAGAAAAATATACCGACAAAAGTCAATTATTGGCAGCCGTTGCCGATGCTGATGCATTAATTATTCGCAGCGATAAAGCTACAGCCGAAGTTATAGAAGCCGGTAAAAATCTTAAAATTATTGTTCGTGCCGGAGCCGGTTACGACAATATCGACCTCGCTGCTGCTACAGCTAAAGGAATCGTAGCCATGAACACACCGGGTCAAAATTCCAATGCCGTTGCAGAACTTGCAATTGGTATGATGATATTTATGGCTCGCGGACAGTTTAAGGGCATTTCCGGTTCTGAACTAAAAGGGAAAAAATTGGGCATTCATGCTTTGGGTTATGTAGGTAAAGCCGTTGCTACCATTGCCAAAGGATTTGGAATGGATGTCTATGCTTTTGACCCCTTTGTTAGCGATGAAGCAATGCAAAAAGAAGGAGTAACACCACTTCATAGCGTTGAAGAGTTATATCAAGCTTGTCATTTTATTTCGTTGCATATTCCGGCTAACGACAAAACAAAAAAATCAATCAATTATGATTTATTAAAACTGATGCCAAAAGGAGCTACATTAGTCAATACTGCTCGCAAAGAAGTGATTTGCGAAGATTCATTGAAAAAAATATTTGCCGAACGCGAAGATTTTAAATATATCAGCGATATAGCTCCCGATTGTCATCAGGATTTATTACAGTATGAAAACCGCTATTATGCTACTCCCAAAAAACAGGGAGCCGAAACAGCCGAAGCAAATATCAATGCAGGTATTGCTGCAGCAAAACAAATAGTTGGATTTTTCAAACATGGAGATAAAACATTTCAGGTTAACAAATAAAAAGGAGAGATTATGGCAATTTTAAAACCGTTTAAAGGATTACGTCCGCCAAAGGGAATTGTAAAAGATTTAGCTGCACGTCCATATGACGTTTTAAATTCAAAAGAAGCTCGCGAAGAAGCAAATGGCAATCCTTATTCATTACTTCATATTACAAAACCGGAAATTGATTTGCCCGAAAGCATTGACGAACACGATGAACAGGTATATGCTAAGGCAAAAGAAAATTTCGAATTGTTTAAACAAAAAGGATGGTTGGTTCAGGATAACGAAGAATATTTGTATATCTATGCCCAAACAATGGATGGCCGGACTCAATATGGTTTGGTGGGGTGTGCCGGAGTGGACGATTATTTAAATGGCATTATTAAAAAACACGAGCTAACACGAAAAGATAAAGAAGAAGACCGAATGAAACATGTACGTGTTACGGATGCCAATATGGAACCCGTTTTCTTTTCATATCGTGCTGTACCCGAAATAGATGCCATTGTAGAAAAAATTGTAAAAACTCAAGAGCCTGAGTACGACTTTTTAGCCGATGATGGTTTTGGACACCATTTTTGGGTAATCCGCGATAAGGCTACCATACAACATTTGGTTGAATTGTTTGCAAAGATTCCTTATACCTATGTAGCTGATGGACATCATAGAACTGCAGCTGCAGCATTGGTTGGCAAAGAAAAACGCGAGAAACATCCGAATTATAAAGGTAACGAAGAATTTAATTATTTTCTTGCCGTTCATTTTCCCGATAATCAGTTGAAAATTATTGACTACAACCGTGTAGTAAAAGATCTGAACGGATTGTCTGCTTCGCAGTTTATCGAAAAACTCAAACAACATTTCGATGTAGAAGAAAAAGGAGCCGAAATATATAGACCTGCTAAGCTTCATAATTTTTCTATGTATTTAGAAGGCAAATGGTATTCGTTCACTGCTAAACAAGGAACTTACAACGATAATGATCCTATCGGAGTGTTAGATGTTACGGTTCTCAGCAAATATGTTCTCGACGAAATTCTTGGTATTAAAGATTTGCGTACCGATAAACGTATAGATTTTGTTGGAGGTATTCGTGGTTTAGGTGAATTGAAAAAACGTGTAGATTCGGGCGAAATGAAAGTTGCCTTTGCATTATATCCGGTTAGCATGAAGCAACTTATTGATATTGCCGATAGTGGCAATATTATGCCTCCTAAAACGACATGGTTTGAACCTAAGTTGCGAAGCGGATTAGTTGTGCACGCATTAGAATAATCATCTTTTCTTAAGAAAGAATACATTAAATTAGTCCCCTTAAATAGGGGACTTTTTTTATGAACCATATCAAGCAAAATATTGAAAAAATTAAAAGTATAATCCCTGCTCAAGTTAAACTTATTGCTGTTTCCAAGACAAAACCTGTGTCCGATATTGAAGAAGCAATAAATGCAGGACAGTATATTTTTGGCGAAAATAAAGTGCAAGAACTAGTAACAAAAGCAGGTGTGATAGATAAAAAAGCAGAATGGCATATGATAGGACACCTGCAAACCAATAAAGTAAAACAATTGCTTTCGGCAGTTCATCTTATTCATTCTGTCGATAGTTTTAAATTGGCAAAAGAAATAGATAAAGAAGCCCAAAAAATAAACAAAATGATTCCGTGCTTATTGCAATTGTATATTGCTAAAGAAGATACTAAATTCGGATTTGCCGAAGACGAATTATTAGCCATGCTTCAAATGCCGGAATTTTATCAATTAAAAAATATTGAAATCCATGGATTAATGGGGATAGCCAGTTTTACAGACAATAAGAAGGTTATAGAAGAAGAATTTTCAAAACTCAGAAAAATGTTCGAAAGACTAAAAAAAGAGTATTTTTCAGAAAATAATACTTTCAAAGAACTTTCAATGGGAATGTCCAACGATTTTCAAATTGCAATAGAGCAGGGAAGTACGATGATACGTATAGGTTCATTGATTTTTGGCGAGCGGTATTACCCGGCTAAAAAATAATATAAATGCTAAACGAACGGTTCTAAAATGCCTACCAACGCTTCGTATAAACTCTTTTTATCACTCGAGATACTTTTTCCTTCTTTTTTTAATACAGTTAAACACTCTTTAACCTGTTCTTTTGTCGCTTTTTCTATGTTTTCTTCAATAACAGTAAATGACTCAATAGCAACAGCATAAGATGAACGAATAAAAATATTGGTAAAAAACGTAAGATGAGCAGAAAAATCTAATCCGTTTTCCCAACAAGAACGAATTAATTCCGGAAAATGATGAAAGTCATCAATATTTTTTAAGCTTGAAATTAAGAAATCTACCGCCGAATTTTGCTTCATGTTGGTTAGCAAAAAATATATTTTCGTATTAATTTCAGAATCGTTCCGTAAATATAAAGAAATAACATCGGGAAGGAGGTCAGCATAACGATTGTTTTCAAATTCATTAAGTCCTTGAATAATAAGCTCTTTCTTATTTGATTGCAATAGTTTCTTTATATTGTCTTTTTTCGTCATAATTTTTTTTGTGCAAAATTCGTGAAAAAAACGAAAAAATATTTTTCTAATGAAAAATTTATTATTTTTGTGCAATGTAATTAGAAAATAGAATACTCATAAAACTATGATTAATATGAAATTTAAAAACAAAATTTTAAGTGCTTTGGCAATAGTCGCTATAAGCGCATTTACAATTTCATTTATTGGCTGTGGAGGAGATAAATCAAACGATGAAAATCTGAATGAAGATTCGCTCAATACAGCCGATGAGTTCAACAAAGCAAAGCAAGTTATTTATGGAATTCCCTCACCCATAGAAACAGCCATGTTGATGAAAAGAGCCGGTGCAAAGTATAATCAAGATTTCTTGAACCCTATTTCAAATATGGGAAATTATACTACAACCAAAAGCATGGCATTAAACTTAGGCGTTTATAGTGCAGACTTAAGTTTTGCAAGCATGTTCGACCAATCACAAGCTAGTATTAAATATTTATCGGCTACCAAAAAGTTGGCAGATGATTTAGGAATATTAAATGCTATTGATAAATCCATCATTACCCGTATGGAAAACAATATCAACAACCGTGATAGTGTAATGGAAATCATTAGCGAAACATTCATGAATTCTAACTCCTTCTTAAAAGAAAACGATCGTGGCGAAATAGCTGCTATTATTCTTACGGGTGGTTGGATGGAAGGCCTTTATATTGGCACACAAATTGTTAAAAATACTGCATCCAATAAAGAACTTATGGAACGTATTGCAGATCAGCGCTTATCGTTAAATACACTGGTTAGTTTATTAAACGAATATAAAAACGATGCAAACGTTCAAACGATTCTTCCGGAAATGGAAAAACTAAAAAAGATTTTTGATAAAATTCAAACCTCATCATCGAAAATGGAAGTTGTAGAAAAAGATGGCAAAAGCATCATAACTTCTACATCGGAAGTTAAGTTTACACCCGAAATTTTCAACGAACTTGAAAAAACTATTTCTGAAATTAGGTCAAACATTATTAAATAAAGGGAGCTATGAAAAAAATATTAGTGTCAACCGTAATTATTTTAAGTTTAGTAGCTTTTACTAATGTAGCTTCAGCTCAATGTAAAAATTTTGCTAAAAAGATTTGTAAACTTGAATTGCTCCCATATGTTCACGATGGTATATACAATGCTACCGTTTTGAGTGAAGGTGAAACAGCAGAATTATACAAAACATTTTATGCTGGTCAAGAATACAGAGTAACTGTGTGTGGTGACGAAAATTTACCACCCGTTCAATTTCAGGTACTTGATGCTGAACGCAATGTTTTATACGACAATAAAAAACATAATTTTGCTAAAAGTTGGGATTTTAAACTTCAGTCAAGTAAACAATTAATAATTTCTATTCAAGTTCAAACTTCCGACGAGCTTAACGACCAAATATTAAGTGGTTGTGTTTCGGTTTTGGTTGGTTTTATGAACGTTGAAAATTCTTTTGACCAAAATAAATAGATAATATTTTCGATTTTTTTAATTAGCCATGCTTTTTTATTAGAGCATGGCTAATTTTTTTGACAAATATTTTCCGGTAATGGAGTTTTCATTTTTAGCAATATCTTCGGGAGTACCTGTTGCAACAACATAGCCGCCTTTTTCCCCGCCTTCAGGTCCCAGATCGATTACCCAATCGGCCGATTTAATAACATCGAGATGGTGTTCAATTAAAATAATGCTATGGTGACGTTCAATTAATAGTTGAAATGCTTTTAATAAAAGTTGAATATCGTGAATGTGTAAGCCGGTTGTGGGTTCATCAAAAATAAATAACGTGCTTGGACTGTTTTTCTGGCTAATAAATCCGGCTAATTTTAATCTCTGGCTTTCGCCACCGCTAAGAGTGGAAGTGGATTGTCCTAATTTAAGGTAGCCTAGGCCTACTTGCTGTAAAAAACCTAATTTTTTTACAATTTCGCTTTCCGTTTTGCCATTTGTTTCCTTAAAAAATGAAATGGCTTCGTCCACAGTTAATTCAAGAACATCAAAAATATTTTTCCCTCGATATTCAACTTCAAGTATTTCCGATTTAAAACGTTTTCCATGACAACTTTCACATTCTAATTTTACGTCAGCCATAAACTGCATTTCCACAGTAATATAACCATCGCCCAAGCATTCTTCGCAACGACCACCATTTATGTTGAAAGAAAAATGAGAAGGCGTAAACCTCATTTGCTTCGCTAAAGGCTGACTGCTGTATAAGGCTCTAATGTCGTCGTAAATTTTTAAATAGGTAAGCGCATTGGAACGTGTAGAGCGACCGATTGGGTTTTGGTCAACCAAAATAACTTCTTGGATGTATTCAATATTCCCTAGCAAATCACTATATCCACTTGTTTTTAAGCTATTGCCTAATTTTTTTTGCAATGCAGGAAATAAAATCTGATTAATTAAGGTTGATTTGCCTGATCCACTCACACCGGTTACTACCGTTAAAACTTTAAGCGGGATTTTTACATCTATATGTTTAAGGTTATGTAAATAGGCATTCTTGATTTCTAAAAACAAGTTCCATTTTCTTCTATGTTCAGGAGTTGGAATTGATAGGGAATGAGCAAGGTATTTTGAAGTATAACCTTCTGTGCTCTTATTTAATTGCTCAGGTGTGCCTGCAAAAACAACTTTTCCTCCTTGAAAACCGGCACCGGGTCCCATGTCTATAATATAATCGGCACTTCTGATAATATCTTCATCATGCTCAACAACTAAAACCGTATTTCCAATATCTCTTAATGTTATAAGTACATGAATTAATTTTTCATTATCCGAAGGATGCAAGCCGATGCTTGGTTCATCGAGTATATATAATGAGCCAACTAAACTGCTGCCAAGTGAAGTAGAAAGATGAATACGTTGCGATTCGCCTCCCGAAAGCGTCGATGAACTTCGGTTTAGCGTTAAGTAACCCAAGCCGACTTTAATCAAATAATCCAAACGAACATTTATTTCTAAAAGTATTCTTGAAGCGATTTCTTTTTCGTGCTTAGAAAGTTTTAGGCTATTGACAAACATCTTTACATCGGTAATCGGAAGCATTAAAATATCTCCTAAGCTCTTGCCGTTTATTTTAATGTATTCTGTTTCAGGTTTTAATCGTTTGCCTTTGCATGTAGGGCAGATGGTTTTGCCTCTATAGCGCGAAAGCATAACGCGGTATTGAATCTTGTATAAGTTTTCTTGTAAAAATTTAAAAAAATCATTTATTCCCGGGAAATGTGGTGTCCCTTCCCAAAGCATCTTCTTTTCTTCTTCGCTTAGTTCGGAATAGGGAGTATGAACAGGAAATTTCGCTTTATGTGCATTTGATATAAACAACATTTTCCATTCTTGCATTGTTTCTCCTTTCCAACAGGCAACGGCATCGCTATATACCGAAAGATTTTTATTCGGAATTACTAAATCTTCATCAATGCCAATGGTTTGTCCAAATCCTTCGCACGTGGGGCAAGCACCGGCAGGACTATTGAAGTTAAACATTTGAGGATGAGGTTCCTCAAATAAAATTCCATCTGCCTCAAATTTATTTGAAAAAGTTTCTAATTGCCATTGTCCGTTTTTTTGTATGCCAATAATACATGTCCCTTGGCCTTCAAAAAAAGATGTTTCGATCGAATCTGCAATTCGATCCAGCATCTCTTTATTGTGACAGGTTTCAAAACGATCAACTACAATTATTAGATTATCCGATACTGTATTTAGTTGTTCTAGTTTAACAAACTCGTCGATAATAAAGCCTCTTGTATAACCTTGTTGTATAAGATGTTTAATTTCCTGATTGTGCGGTTTAAATGCAATAAACCCTAAGTTGTTCTGATCTTGTAAACAAATATAATCGATAACATCTTTTACGTTGTGTTTTTTGACTTCTTTATTTGAATGAGGAGCATATGTTTTCCCGATTCTTGCATATAAAAGCTTAAAGTACTCGTGAAGTTCGGTCGATGTGCCAACGGTTGAACGTGGGTTTGATGTATTTGTTTTTTGTTCTATGGCGATAGCCGGCGGAATACCACTTATAAAATCAACCTCAGGTTTAGGCATTCTATTTAAAAACTGACGCGCATAGGACGATAAACTTTCAACATAGCGACGTTGTCCTTCTGCAAAAAGGGTTTCAAAAGCAAGAGACGATTTCCCGCTTCCGGAGAGGCCGGTAATGACAACAAATTGATTTAGTGGTATTGCTAAGTCAATGTTTTTTAAATTATTAACTCGAGCTCCTTTAATTGTTATTTGAGAGTTATGGTTGTAAGAATTCATCTATCACAGGAATAATTTTTGCAAAGGTAATGATTGATTTTTGAAACTTTATTAGTATCTTTGCGTAAGAAACTTTAAAATTAGCTGCCTATAGAAAAATTCTACCACTGAACCAAACAGAAAAGTGGTTATGAAAATGAATCAATATTCCGATTATGAGCTGGTGCAAGCTTATATTTCGGGCAATGAGGCAGCCGTTGAAACAATCATCAACAGATATAAACGTAAAGTATATACCTATATATATTATAGGATAAGAAACAAGGAAATTGTTGCTGATTTGTTTCAGGATACTTTTATAAAAGTCTTTAAATCGATTAAAGAAAATAAATATGCAGAAGATGGTAAGTTTGGTGCGTGGTTAATGCGTATTGCACATAACCTTGTAATCGATTACATAAGAAAAGATAATCGATTAAAAACCGTAGCAGTAGATAGTTATGATTACGATGTGCTCAATAATAAAAAACTGTCAGAAGGCACAACCGAACAAGCAATGATAAAAAATGAAATTGACCACGATATACGAAAATTACTTGACTATTTGCCCGAAAATCAGAGAGAAGTGATAATTATGCGGCATTTTTTAGGCATGAGCTTTAAAGAAATTGCCGAAGAAACAAACGTAAGCATAAATACAGCATTGGGTCGTATGCGTTATGCCTTGATAAATTTGAAACGAATAGTCGAAGAACACAAGCTTGAATTAGAAATAAACCATTAATTTGTTTTTTTAGACAAAATATTTGGCAAGTTCTTTCGTTATTAATAAATAATTAAAGAACTTTTGCCTATGACCATTTCTACCTTTATTTATTTTAATGATAATACGAACGACGAAGAACCCTTCTTGTTTGCGTTAAACGAGGATGTCGATATCGAAAAATTTTATATCGAGCCTCCGGTTGCTTTAGTAGAAAATACAATACAAGCAATAAGAAGTTTATAAAATTTGTAGTTTGAAATAATAGATTTCTTATCTTTACACTAAAAAAATATGTACAAGTGTAAAGTTTGTGGTTATGTTTATGACCCATTAAAAGGGGATTCTACTCAAAATATTCCGGAAAATACTCCATTCGAAGAATTGCCAAGTGACTGGAAGTGTCCTATTTGTGATGCTCCAACCGATGATTTTTTGGAGATAGATTAATTTTTTTTCATATTGGCAACCCCTCAAAATATTTTACGTCTTTAACATAGATTCATGAAGGTTAACTGGCAAGATACAGACGCTGTGAGCAAGATTGTAGATGCATGTGTCCGTGGTGACCGCATGAATCAAGAAGTCTTGTACAAATCGTTCTATGGAAAAATGTTGACCGTCTGTATGCGTTATTCAAAAAACAAAGAAGAAGCGTACGATATTTTACAAGAAGGATTTGTAAAGGTTTTTAATAAACTTAAAAATTTTGAAAAAAAAGGTTCTTTGGAAGGTTGGATTAGAAGAATAATGGCAAATACGGCTATCGACCATATTCGCAAAAAGAAAGACTTTTATCTTTCATCGGATGAATTGTTTGAAATGGATAATTTGGTGGATGATTCAAATGACGAAAGCGAATTAGATGAACTGGTACAAATGAAAGCTGATGTTATTATTACATTCGTTCAAAAGCTCTCGCCTGCTTATAGAACGGTTTTTAATATGTATGTAATAGAAAATATGACGCATCAAGAAATTGCCGATTATTTAAACATCAGTGTCGGAACTTCAAAATCAAACCTTGCAAAGGCAAAAAATAATTTAAAAGAAATGGTATTGACCTATATAAAAACACATGAGCATGAAACGTTTTAATGAACACTTGCAAGAAAAGCTCAATTCTTTTGAGTATCCTTACGAAGAGGGTACTTGGGAAGCATTTAAACATAAAATGCTGATAAGAAAAATTGTACGTTGGGCTACTGCCTTTTTTGTTACAGCTACAGCTATCACCACCATTGTTTTAATTTCTACTGATAAGGAAATGAAAACAACTTTGTGTAAAGAGACAAAAAATAATGTTGTTACACAAACAAATATAGAAAAAGAAAAAAGTATAATATCAAATCAAAACCCTCAACCTAACAATGAAAAGGTTGTTGCAATACCTGAAAAATTAGATGGGTTAGAAAATAACAATAACTCTGTCAAAAAAACGGAGGAAACCGAAATTAATAACAACGTGTCTGTCATTGATGTGCAAAATAATAATGTTGTTCTTCCTGCCACCATATCGTTTAATAAAGATAAAACAAAAGGTTGTGCTCCTTTACAGGTTGGTTTTAATTCAAGCGTTAATGTAAAGATATTGAATTTTGTTTGGGATTTCGGTGATGGTACAACATCATTTGAACAAAATCCTGTTCATGTTTATAAAAAAGGCGGGAAATATAATGTAGTACTCACTGTTAAAACATATGAAGGGAAAACCATTGTTTCAGAACAACAACAAATTAATGTGTTCAACAAACCTAAAGCTATTATTGACTTTAATATTGATGATAATTGTGTTGATTTACAAAATATTTCAAAACAGTCGTTTTTCAAAAATTGGTATTTTAATGACTCATTAATGAACGATGAAAATGCAAGGATTTGCATTAAAAAATCAGGAATGTACAACGTGTCGTTAATCGTTGAAAACAACGAAGGATGCTCCGATTCTACAACACAAAAAATAAGTTTGACCTATAAAATGCCGATCAAATTTGCAGAAGCATTTACACCAGACGGTGATGGAATAAACGACTTGTTTGGTCCTATTGTAGCAGATTACAGTCAATATGAATTTAGAATGTTTGTTTATAAAAAAGAAGGAAAATGTGTGTTTGAACATATTGGTAGTCCCGTTAATTGGGATGGATATGATCAAAATACCAAACAACCTTGCCCTGATGATATTTATTTTTATAAGGTTATTGCTGTTGATAAATTGGGTAATAAAAATGAATTTTCAGGTAAAATAGTCTTGAAACGATAAAATATTAAAGTTAAATTTGCATAAATATTTAAAAAATGAGAACATATATTTATTTATTGCTTTTGTTTGTGTCTTTATCATTAAAAGCACAACAAAATATCGACATTTCAAAATGGTTTGCCTATAAGGTATATATGAGTGGCGTGAATGATCAAAAAACCTCCGACTATGTTGCACGAACCTTAGAGAAAAATCAATTTGCAGTAATGGCTTCTTTTGATATTAAAGGTGGTCAGGGTTATATCATAGTCGAAGCAGCTTATATGATTAATGAAATTGAAAAATATATAAACAATACCATGTTAGGTGTTCATTTAGAAAATTATGAGATGGTAGAATTAACACCCGATCTGCTTATGGATGCATATTATTTAAGAGGGAATGTGTCTATAGAAAACAAGTCGAAAGAGTTACCTCAGTTTATACAGTTCGGACCTTATACTCAATTTTCTAATAGTATGTACGATATAGTCAAAAAACATTGGATACAGAAATATCCAGAAGCATACCGAGCCATGTTTAAGCCGAGCCCATTAACTCCGGAGCAAATAGAAGAACAAAACCAAAAGTTAAACCGAAAAAATTAGAACCATGAAAAAATATTACCTACTTCTTGTTTTTATATCTTTAATAGGTATAAAAGAAATATTTTCTCAATGTAGTAATTGTAATTCAAATTATCCTTCTGCATTACAAACAATAACTTCCGGTCAAACGTTAACAGTGAGTTCATGTGTTTATGGTGGAGAATACTCTAAATACAGTGTAACGGCTGGAGTAACTTATACATGGTCGACATGTGGAAGCACAGGTTATGATACTCAATTAACTCTTTATCAAGGAACAACTTGCGGAAGTGGTACCGTATTGGGCTATAATAATGATGGTTGCAGCTTACAATCAACAATAACATGGACAGCTACATTTACCGGTACGGTTACACTTTTAGTAAGTCAGTATAATTGTGCTAATAATTCAACTTGCGAAACGCTAACTTGGAGTGCTTCGGGTGGAAGCGGTGGCAGTACAGGTGGCGGAGCAGATTGTGCCCATGCAGACCCATTTTGTACAGGCACCACCTATAATTTCCCTATGCAAACGGATAATGGTAGTGCCGAAAGCGGACCACAATACGGATGTTTATGTACAACTCCAAACCCTGTTTGGTATTATTTAAGAATTTCAACTTCTGGTGATATAGGTATTACTATTTCAAGTACATGTGGTGATATTGATTATGCAGCATGGGGACCTTTTAGTTCTCTTACTTGTTCTCCGAGTGATTTAACTAGTATAAAT
>ENA-UOWE01002608-UOWE01002608.1-activated-sludge-metagenome-genome-assembly--contig:-NODE-2608-length-19681-cov-4.851473_pt1 | contig 19681 bp, 20 predicted proteins | sample MGYA00249841_ERZ761562 | MGnify/ENA primary metagenome ERZ761562 (study PRJEB28883, sample SAMN05720200) | activated sludge metagenome | isolation source: Anaerobic digester | place: Japan... | reverse complement strand
AGGAAAAATATTATCTTGATCTGAGCCAGTAATTTTGTGACCTGATTTCTTTAATGCTATAGCCAGAGGTGCGGCCATAGAACCAGCGATTCCAATAATATGGATATGCATGGCTAATTATAAGATATCCATTGATTATTAACAAAGTATTCAAAATTGGGAAAGTTTCTTTTGTAAAAACCTAATTTATTTTTGGGGTTGAAGCGACCCAGATAACAATACTTTAATTGCTTAGCGGCGCTATCGATGGCCGTTTGAAGAGCAAGCCTGATGGGTAGATCCTGATGAGCGTATTTTGGATTATAAAAAACATAGGCAATATGGGAAAAATTCTTCTCAAAGAGGCAAAGTGAGTAGGCAACCACCTGATTTGTAATAGTGTCTGTCCAAATATAAAGATAATTAAAAATATGATTCTTAAAAACAGTTTTTATGGAAGAAGAGGGAAAATCCCAATTTAATTCCTTAACCCACGAATGGATAGTTTTTTGTAAAGATGGAGTGTATTCGAAAGTACTTAAAGGAACTAATTGATGAGTAAAATGTTGGGTTTTTTTTAGAATACGACGATTTTCTGATGAAAGTTGAAAATTATCTAATTTTGAGCGTGAGGAAAAATTATCATCGGTATAAAATAAATTTTTTTGATTGCGTTGAGGCAACCATCCTTGTTGGTAATTTTCTTCAAGACTTAGATTATTTTGTAAATTAAACATTTTTTTCCTTTAATCGGAAAGCAGTGCGAAATGCTTCGGTTTCAGACCAGGGGTATTCGGTTTTACCCAATAAAATCGATGTTTCATGACCTTTTCCACAGGCAATAATGGTGTCTCCTGATTTGGCGATTTTGACAGCTAAATTAAATGCATCCTGACGGTTTGATAATTGAGTGTATAAAAAGCCACTTTGGTTTTCCGGGAATTTATCGGCTTCAAAATAAGTTGATTTTTTAGGGTTTATCCCGGAAATAATTTGAGCATTTATAGTGTTGATATTTTCATTACGGGTGTCGTCGGATGTGATTATGGCGATATCAGCAATTTTTGAAACGACATCACCCATTAGAGGACGTTTGCTTTTGTCGCGGCCACCAGTAGCCCCGAAAATAACAATTAATCTTCCTTTTACACTTGGTTTTAGAGAAGATAAAACCTTGGATAAAGCGTTGGGGGTATGAGCAAAATCAACTATACAACGAAGATGAAGATTGTTGTCTACCAATTCTAATCGGCCTTTTATTTCCGGGAAATGGGCTATAGTTTCGGCAAAAACATTTGAGTCCAGTTTTAGTTCAGAAAAGGCTGAGAAACAGGCTAAGATATTATATATTTGATAATCGTAATTAGAGTCCGTTATAAAATTGTGGCGATTAATTCTGAAAGTCATATTTTCTGGAGTAATTTTAATTCTGTCTGCAGTGTAATCTGATTTGTTTTTAAGGCCATAAGTTTTAAATTTAACATTAAGAGATTTTTTTATATCTGAAAAATATTCATCATCATGATTGAGAATGGCTAATTCAGATTGGGTAAAAAGTTTTTCCTTGGCTTTTACATATTGATCCATGTTTTTGTAATAATCCAGGTGTTCGTGGCTAATGTTGGTAATAATGCCAATTTTAAAATTACATCCCCAATAACGAAACTGACTTAATGCGTGAGAAGTAACTTCACAAACTACATGAGTGTAGCCAGATCTAGAAAAATCATATAAAATTTTTTGCAAAATTTTGGGTGAAGGGCTGGTTGTATGCAATCCGGGACTGTTGATGGTGCTAATGACTCCGGCGTGTATACCACTGTTTTCTAATAATTTTTGCAATAGTGTACAGGTGGTTGTTTTTCCATCAGTACCAGTTACTCCAATCAGAGTTAATTTGCGACTGGGAAAGGAATAGTAGAAATTCCAGAAGATGGCTTGAGGTAAATGCCAAAGCCAATTTTTTAGGGTTTTGAGCATATGGGCTTATGAATTATAGCAAGGAGTCCAAGTCTCTGGCGAGACTAAACCATAAAGGAGCAGCGGTAGATGACCCCCATTGAGATGCTTTTGGATTGTTCAAAGTAACAATCATGGTAAATTTAGGCTGGTTACAGGGATAAAAGCCTATATAAGAGCCGATAGTATTGTCTTCTTGATATTCACCTTCAACAGCTACTTGGGCGGTACCACTTTTGGCGCAAACAATCATGTCATCATCTTTTAATTTGGAAACTGGACTATTATTGACGCCATAAATTAACAACTTTTTTACAAAATCTGTTGTCTTTGTAGAAAAAACTGAAGAAGATTGGATTGGTGTGTTTTGATTTATGTGAGCTTTGACTAATTTTCCATCGTTTGCTAGTGTATTAAAAGCTTGTACCATTTGTAATTGGTTGACAGCAATACCTTGACCAAAAGAAGCGGTGGCGAAATCTATGTCTGACCAATAGTCTTTAAGGGGTGAGATTGATTCCCCCACTAGTTCAACGCCAGTTTTTTGATTTAATTTGAGACGTTGGTAATATTCGAGGAATTTATTTAATCCCATGGCGCTGTTGATATAGCTCATACTAATATTGTCGGAATTTTTGATGGTATCGAAAAGGTTGGTATCAGGATGAACTTGTTTGTCCCAATTATTTATAGTATATTCACCGATTTTCCGTGGTTGATTACAGTTTGGACAGTTCCAGTTTTGATTAATACTATTTGAATCCAAAGCAGAGGCAATGACTAGGGGTTTAAAAATTGACCCGGGTTCAAATAGATGACCAATGTTTTTTATGGTAAAGTTGGCACTAGGGCTAGCTTCAACTGTCGCCATGGCCAATATTTCTCCACTTTGAGGTTCAAGAATAATTAGAGAGGCAGATTCAGCTTGATAAGTGGCAAGACCGATTTTGAGTGTGTCTTCAGCTAATTTTTGGATTTTTCTATCAATGGTAGTGTGTAGATCCTGGCCATCTATTTCATTTTTTTGCCAATTTTTCCGTGTTAATAATCCAATTCCGGTACCATCGACTACGTTTCTTTTAAATCCTACTTGACCACTAATTTGTTTTAAATATTTTTTTTCTAAATTTAAAACTAGATCCTTGGCCAAATCCCCTTCCGGATAATAGCGGCGTTGTTTTAGTTCAAATTCTAATCCGCTGGTTTTGGAGAGTTTATTTTTCTCAGCTGTATTAAACTCACCTTTAAATTGAAGCCATTTTTGATTAGGATTTTTAAATTTATCAATTAATTGAGCATTTTGGGTGGCAAAATCGCTTTTAATTGAAGTAATTTCTGTTAGGATTTCATCAAGGTCATTTTTAAAATTTGGTTTATATAGGGCTAAACTATAATAACTGTAACCAAGGCTTAAGGGATATTTATCGCGGCTCAGGATTTTACCCTGACGAGGGAAAATTTTTACAATCTTATATATTTGAGATAAGGCCTGTTCGTGTAATTCCTGGCCAGAAATTACTTGGATGTAAAATAATTTTCCTAATATCAGGGAAAATATAATATATAAAAAAATTAAAAGGATTTTAGGGCGTGATTTGTCCATTGATAGCAAACTTGGAGGCGTATTCTATTTCCAGATTTTGATTGTCAATATTTAACTGTTCGTATTTTTGGCTTAAATTAGCATATTGTTGATTCATATTTATTATATTTATCGAGTAATAAATAGAAAATATTATTTGAAAAATAATTAATGCCAGAGCAACAGCGACAAGACTTTTATTTAGTGTCATGATTGATAAAACATCTAAACATGGCAGATCGGGAGAGTGGATTCCTTTTGATCTCACTATACGATGCGGAAAATTTGTTTGATTTTATTTTATTTTTTTGAAGAAAATTTTTTACAATTCTATCCTCTCCGGAGTGAAAAGTGATAATACCTATCTTACCATCTTTTCTAACTATTTTTTGGGACGTGTTCAATAATTTTTGAAGATTATTGAATTCGTTGTTGACGGCAATTCGAAGAGACATAAAAATTTTTGTGGAGGGATTAATTTTTGAACGATAATGTTTTTTTTGATAATAGTTTTCGATAATGGTGGCAAGTTGAATACCTGTAGTGATAGGTTTCTTTTGTCGAGCTTGAATTATCTCAAAAACTAGTGGTTTGGCTAATTTTTCCTGGGAATATTTGGTAAATAAATTATAAAGTTGAAACTTGTCCCAAGTATTAATTATTTCTTCAGCAGTTAATTTTTGTTTTTTGGGATTAAGACGCATATCCAAAGAGTCGGTATCAGAATAAGAAAAACCACGTTTTGTGGATACTTGTTGGTTTCGACTAAGGCCGAGATCAGCAAAAAGTGCGTCAAGGGGTATCTTTATATGACGAGAATATATTTGGTTTAGATTACTAAAATTACCTGATATTGGATGAAATCTTTTATCCAATTTTTCTTTTTTAATTCTTTTGGTAGTAATTTCTAAATTAATAGGATCGTCATCAAGACCAAAAACAGTAGCTCCCTTTTTTAAAAATTCTAATGTATGACCACCATTACCTAAAGTGCAATCTAGAATAGCAAGACCCTCTTTGGGTTGAAAAAAATTTAGGACTTCATCAAGGAGGACAGGTTGATGATAGGTCATGGTTATAGAGCCGGATTGACGACAAATTCGGCAGATTTATAGTCGCGATGTACTACATAGAAAGGTGAGTTTTTAGACGGTTTTTGGGAAAAATTTTCTTCCGGCCATGCAATTTGATTGCCAGATTTTTTAATATCAGCGTTACTTTTTAGAATGAAAGGTGTTTCGAAGGTAGCTACCTGATTTTCTTTGGTAGTTAATACAAGGCTTAAATTACCGCCATTAACACCGGTATCGTATTTGTATTTGCAACCATTGGTGCAACTTTCGGTACCAAGAAGAATTTTTCGCTCAACTTTACCACTTTGTAGATCGCTATTTTCGATAACGCCTCCTGCACCTTTTTCGATTTGAATATTACCGTCGGTGGCAGTATAAGTTAGTTCATATTCCATTCCTTGGATTTGCTCTGTAATTGAACTTATTATTAGTGTTAATTCATGACCATCATTTCGGGGAAATAAAGCAATATTTGGTCGATCGGCTTCTGCAAGTTCGATTGTTCGAGGTGCCGGGGTAGGAGTAACTGTTTGGGTAACCTTTTTTTTGCCACAGGCGGATAGGGTCAGCATGGCGACGGCTAAGATTAGAAAATATTTTTTCATGCTTTTAGTTTAACTTTAATGATAGCCAAGTGTCAATTTCATCAATTTTAAGACGAATTTGTTTCATAGTATCCCGATCGCGAATACTAACGGTATTATCTTCCAAACTTTGATAATCTATTACGGCACACCATGGAGTACCAATTTCATCTTGGCGACGATATTTTTTACCTATATTGCTACTATCATCATAATCAATTGAGTATTTTTGGGATAGATCCTTATAAAGTTTTTGGGATAGTTTTAACAATTCTGGTTTATTGGAAGCTAAGGGAAAAATAGCAAGTTTATAGGCTGCAAGATGAGGATTAATTTTTAGAAAAATTCTAGTTTCACCGTTTTCTAGTTTTTCTTCTTGGTAGGCGTCGAGAAGTAGGTAGAAGAAGGGTCGATCAACTCCACTTGAACATTCCACAATGTGTGGTAAATATTTTTCGTGTGTAGACGGGTCGGTATATGCCAGATCTTGACCGGAGAATTTTTGATGTTGGGTAAGGTCATAGTCGCCACGCCAATGGATTCCCTCCATTTCTGCCCATCCCCAAGGAGCTTGATATTCAATATCAAAAGCTTTTTTGGCATAGAAAACTAGTTCGTCTGCTTGGTGTTGGCGAAGACGGAGACTGTCTTTTTGATTGAATATTTTTTTATACCAATCCATTCTTTCTTTTTTCCAATAATTAAAATATTTGTCCATATCTTTTGGGTGGCAAAAGAATTGAATATCGGCCTGTTCAAATTCGCGTGTACGGTAAAGAAAATTTTTGGGAGTAACTTCATTTCTAAATGCTTTGCCAATTTGAGCGATGCCAAAGGGAATTTTTATTCGACTTGAATCGACAATATTTTTGAAATCAAGATAAATATTTTGACATGCTTCGCCACGAAGATATGCATGGATTTTTTCACCCTCAATCACGCCAATTTCAGTTTCAAACAGAATATTATATTTTTTACCTTCAGTTAATTTTTTACCACATTCAGGACAAACATTTTTGTTTTCGAGTAGATCGGTGCGGAATCTTTGGTGGCAATTTTTACATTCGACTATAGTATCGGTAAAATTTTTGACATGACCCGAGGCTTCCCAAACTTTTGGGTGAGAAATAATTGAACCGTCGATGAGGAGAACATCATTGCGACGCTGTATGTTGTCCCTTATCCACAAATCTTTAAAATTTTTTTTCATTAGGGAACCAATTGGACCAAAATCATAGAATCCCTGCAGACCACCGTAAATTTCGCTATTTTGAAAGACAATTCCCCTCCGTTTGCATAGTGCGACTATTTTTGAAACTTTATCATCTTGTTTTGATGTCATAGGATATTATAACTGTTACTTAAAAGATTGGGGGCTATTAAGCGGTTTTTCGAGGATGGATTCAAAATATTTGCGGAGAAGAATTTGGGTTTGTTGATATTTTTTTTGTTTGTAAATTAAATCTATTTCTGACGGTAGACCATAACCCAGTTGTTCAATTAGATTGATTTCGCTATCAATAAATTGAGAATAATTATTTTGAGAAATTGCTCTAGTGGCAACAGTTATTAGCCCATAAACTGTGGTCGAAGGTTCCGATAAAGGTAATAGTTGGTTAATTACCTCGTAAAAGAAAAATAAAAGGCCGTACTGTGATAATTTTTTGGGGTTATTTAAAAATACTTCAACTGCTTCTGATTCAGACAACCAATAAAAATTATTTTTTTGATAAAGATGGCAGTTTATGAGATTTCCAATTTCCAGATGGCCCAAGCGACGGCTTTTAATCGATTGGGCGCCTTTAGCAATACAGTTTATTTTACCCAAAGATTTGGTGAAAAGTGTTACTAACAAATCCCCTTCCCGTCTCTTTCTTCGGTTTAGTACCAAAGCTTGAGTATTTATAAAAGAAGAATTCATTAAAGGGAAAGGCGTATAGTTTTGTCTCCTGACCAGGAAAAATCTTGGTATTTTTGACCATTGACTGTCAGTTCATAGTCAACGGGCTTGGTACCAGGTTGTTTTTGCAAAAGAAGGATGTAATTTTTATCAGGTTTTACTGAAGATGTGTATTCTATGGTAACTTTATTACTTGATTCGGCGTAAAGTGGATATTTATTTCCATAGAAACCTTCGAAAACTTGTTTACCCAGTTCCTCATATTTTATAGGCTCAATTTCTGAACCTGTCATTTTAGTTAAATCACTGCCTATAGGCACATAGAATCTAAATAGGTTTCGGTAGGCAGAAGCGTTAAGGCATAAGCCACTAGTTCTTTCTAAATTACAATTAGAGGCTTTGGTAGGATTGGTGTAAGTAATGGTAAATTTGTGTTTCACTTGACCATTTTTGGAATCGAGATCGTGTTTAATTTTTTGAGTAACAAAAATATTGCTTTTTGCGGAATCAAAGCTAGCGTCATTGAGATGAAAATAATCGGTTTTTGCATCGCTTTGAGTGATTTGGCCAGCGATATTGGTAGCTATAGCGGCTTGTTGCAAGTCTTCGTCGGTGAAATAAAAAAGGATGTGTTTTTGGTAAACGTTGTCAAAGAAAGCTTGTGCTAAACCGGGCATTTTTTCTTTTCCTGAACCCATAGCATTGGCCAAAAGTGACTGCATAACTGGTCCTAAAAAGCCCTTTCTATCAGCTTCAATATAATTGCGGGGGCGGCCGGCAATCCACTGGAGGTCATAAATGACTTTAGGGCAACCATCACAACGGGGGTCCGGGTCAGCGGTGAATGTTCCAACTCGGGTATCTAGTTTTCCCAAGACTTTGACAACATCAACTAAAACTTTGGTGTCGATAGCAATTACGGCATCAAATTTGTTTTTGTTCCCCATAGCTTTATAGTATTGTTCTAAAAATATTTTGGCATCGGTTGGAAAATCCGGGGATAGGTTGGAGTCACGTAAAAATAGATATGATGGTTTGAGTTGGTATGATTTTAGAATTCTGGGTGCGGGGGTGGTGCTGGAAAGTCGGTCGTCTAAATCATAAATATTGCTGGCTGTACCCGGAGTTACCTTTCCGTCTTTCATGGTTATCGTGGCATATGCTGTCCAAAAACCACCACTAGGGCGGAGTTCTCCGTCATTTTGGAAAATTATTAAATAATTTCTGGCTTTATCTTTTCCTAATAGCCAAGAAGTTTTGTTGAGAAGAGGACGGCCTTCGTAAAGATATTTTTTGATTTCCGAAAGACCATCTTGAAGCTGGTTGTAGCTTTGGTGAAGGGCAATACCCTGGTATGTTTCAGGATAGCGTTGGATATCGATTTCACCAACTAATTTGCTGATTTGATTCAGTTTTTCGTTAATTAAATCGAAGTGCGGTATTAGACCTTCAATTGACTGGGTAAGAAAAGTAATCCTGTCTTCGGTGGTTTCGGCACTGCTAGTACCTGATCCCTTTAGGCCAAGAAAATCCTGATATGGTTCTACCGCTTTTATAAGTATGTCTCCAGTGTCGAGTGAGTCTTTACCAATTTGAACCACATTTTTGGCATCGTGGTAATAGTTGTTGGCCACGGGAAGAACTTTTAGATAAGCCATATGATTGAGTTTATTACCAATTTCATCGACTTGAGTATGAATTTGCCCCAAAATTTCCTTACTTTGGTTTAAATCTTTATCGGAAATAGCACTACGGAGATTGGTGGCTAAAACTTTGGTTTGATTTACATTGGCCATGAGTTTTTTACCGGGAAGATAGAGAAAAAAGAAAAAAAGTAGTGATAGTCCAAGAATAATAGCGCCAAAAATAATTAAAAGGCGTACCAGTGTTTTATTCGTTTTTTTAGGTGTTTTTTTTTCGGTATCTACTTTGGTGTTTTTAGCCGTTGTAAATTTGGCAGGAAGTTGCATAGATAAATTTTATCATATGTCACCATCTGGAAATCATGGCGAAGGGAGTCTTGAGAATGATGAGAATTTCCTGACGAATGGAACGGCGTTTGATGTACTCCGAATCCATTTGGGAACGTTTTTCAAAGGGTAATTCATTTCGACCGGATACCTGCCAGGGGCCGGTGATACCGGGTTTTACAGAGCGAATATCGTTTATATATTTTTTAGTATGTGGATATTTTTTGGAATATTCATCGAGTTCAGCGTCGCGATAAGCTCTGGGACCAACTAAACTCATTTCCCCTTTTAATACATTTATAAATTGGGGCATTTCATCGATAGACGTATTGCGGATAAATTTGCCAATGGGAGTAACTCGAGGATCTTCACTGGTAGAAAGCTTCCAATCATTAGCTTTATATTTTTCCCAAAGTTTAGGGTAATTCTCCTTAAGATATTTATCATTATCACCAATTCTCATGGAGCGAAACTTATACATAAAAAATTCCCGGTTTTGACCGACACGTTTTTGTTTGAAAATCACCGGTCCGGGTGAGGTTAGTTTGATAATCAGGGAAACGATTAACATTATTGGTGAAAAAATAATCAGGAGTATCAGGGAACTAAAAATATCAATGGTTCTTTTGACAGGCTTAAATAGGAAAACCCGGAGTTTGTATAAAGGAACCTTTTGATTATTACCCATATTTTCCAGTAAAAAACTTTTTTAATTCAGGATCGGCTACCATTTTGGTGATCAGGTCTCTGACCTGATATGAGCCTCCATTTTTTAAATTACATACGAGTAGGGCATCTGGAGTATCGATAATGGCGGTATCTTCCATGTTGACTAAACCAATTATTTTTTTTGCCGGAGTATGAACTAAACAATTTTTAGAATCAACAAAGACAACTTTTTGGTTTTTGTTTAAAGCAGTTATAGGTTGTTTTTTGGTGGTAAGAAGTTGAAGAATTGCTGACCATTGGCCAACATCATTCCACGAAAAAGAAACTGGTATGGAAATTAATTCTTTTGATTTTTCTGAAATAGCTGTATCAATGGCCAGGTTTCTGGATAAAGAATAAATTTTGGCCAATACTTTGGGATTATTTGGATGCTGGTAAATTTGATCAAAGAGTGGCAAATAATCTTTGGCATATTTCTTAAATTCGCCCAAGAGTGTGGTAATTTTGTAGGTATATATACCACTATTCCAATAACAATTTTGTTGAGAGATAAGTTTTAATGCTTGGGGAATAGAGGGTTTTTCAATAAACTTTGTAATCAGAAAATTTTTTCCGGTTAAAAAATAGCCATAGGCAGGGTTTGGAGAGGTGGGATTAATCCCCAAAAGGATAATTTTTGACTGTTTGGCTAATTGAAATGATTTGTTGATATCTTTTATGAAGTTATCAATTTTGCCGATGTAATGGTCAGAGGGGAAACTGGTAATGATTGCTTCGGGGTTGAGGCGGCTAATAACAGCAGAGGCAAAAATCAGAGCCATAGCAGTGTTTTTTTTGTCCGGCTCACATAAAATTTGAGAAAGAGGAAAATTTTTGCCTAAATCTTTGCGGATAAGAGAAAGATACTTTTGATTGGTGACGATATAGATATTTTTTTGAGGGACTATTTTTTTGGCACGGAGAAAAGTTTCTTTTAGGATTGAGTTATTGGAAAATATTTTAAGAAATTGCTTCGGAAAAGCTACTCGTGATAAGGGCCAAAGTCGTGGACCGGTACCACCGCAAAGGATGACTATGTAGTGGTTTTTATTTTTTGTTGCCATAGGTGATCGACGGTTTGTTTAAAGTGTAGCATAAAGAGATGATGGTCAAAACGAAGTGCGTGGGTTCGACAGCTTTGGCTGTTTATATCTAAACTCAGGTATTTTTTGACTGCTTTTCGAAGAGATTCGGGGGTTGCTTGATTAAAAAAAACTCCGGTTTGGTTTTTGATTACAGTTTCAGTGGCGCCTCCCTTTTGATAAGCGATTACTCCCCTACCACAGGCCTGAACTTCAAGAGCGGTCAATCCAAAATCTTCTTCCTGGGGATGTATCAGGGCTTGGCAGTTTTGATATAGAGATAATAGTTTCTTTTCACCAACAGAATCTAAGAAAATTATATTTGAATATGGAGAAGCTATTTTTTTTAAGTAATTTTGATTGCGACCAATGCCGACAATTTTGAGTTTATAGGGCAATTTAGAAAAAGCCTGGATGGCTAAATCAATATTTTTGTGGGATACAAGACGAGATACAATTAAAAAATATTTTTTGGGTTTCAGCTTATTGGGAATAAATTTTTTGGTATCAATTCCGGGATAAATTACTTTTGCGCTTCTTCCATATGCGCGCTTAATTCTTGAAGCTACAGTTCTGGAGTTACACAACAGATAATCGGGGCGTTGTCCGTATATGTAATCAGATTTGCGATATTTTTTCAGAGGTCCTTTTAAAAGTGGTGGTGAATGTTGGTAAAGATAACGATTAACATTGTGAAAATAACAAATAAAAAGAGTGGATGGTAGAGTTAAAAAAGAATGGCCGACATGAGAGGTGGTAGAAATTAGGATATCGTAATTAGAAAAATCAATTTTTTCCAGGGCAAACGAATAAAATGGAGTATAAAGTAATTTATTTTTTAAATTTAAGGAATATACAACTCTATTTTTTGGAAGCCAAGGAGTTTTTTGGGGGTCATAATCCAAAGTAAATATGTCGGCATGGGGATAAAGCTTGAGAATATCTAATAAAACTCTTTCAGCGCCACCCCACTGGTTGAGCCAGTCGTAATAAATTGCAATCTTTAAATTTTCAGTCTTCAAATTTAGATTTTCAATTAATAATCTGTTTATAAAAATCGAGGGTTTTTTGAGCGGTGAAACTCCAGTCATATTTTTGATATTGTTTTTGACCGAGTTTAATTAAGCGATTTCGAAGAGGTAAATTATTTTTAAGTTTGCTGATAGTTTTAACCAGAGATTGAGTACTGTATGGATTAAAATACAGTGCAGCTGGACCATAAATTTCCGGTAAGCAACTTGCCTTGGCTGCAATTACCGGACAATTGAGAGCCATTGCTTCTAAACCAGTGAGACTGAAACCTTCCATTAATGAAGGGTGAACTAAAGCCAAAGCGTGAGAGTATAATTTTGAAAAATCAGAATCGGGAACAAAGCCAAGAAATTCGACTTGGGAAGTAAGTTTCTCTCTTTTAATTTGAGCTTCAATTTTTTGGGTAAAAACACTTCTGGCGCAAATAATTTTCAATTTTATTTTAGGTAATTTTTTTAAGGCCTTAAAAACAATAGTGATGTTTTTGTGAGGATAAAGATTGCCTGTATATAAAAGATAATTTTCAGTTTTCAATTTATAATTATCAATATGTGGGCGATTTTTTTTGATAAAAACGGGATCGACGGCTTCGTGAGTAGTAATAATTTTATGTGGGTTGAAAGAATATTTTTTTATAATGAAATCACGCCAAAAATCGCTGGGGACAATGACAAAACTCGTCCACAAAATAATCCGGGTCATTAGAAGATATCCAAAATATTTTGGCCAATAAAGAAATGGGCTTTTGGTGGTGGTTTCCCCTCCTTTGGAAAAATGTCGAATAAGATCATGGATGGTAACTGCTGATTTACCAAAATATAAAATGGGTTTATCTAAATGAGTAAAATGGGTTAAATCCGGTTTTAATTGTCTGATAAAAAAGGGTAAAAATAATTGTTCTTTTAGAGAATAATGTCGGTATTTGCAAACGCGATAATCAAAAGAGTTCCCTAAATCACTTTTTATTTCATTTAGTAATTCTGGATAAACTAAAAGGGTAAAATTAAACTTATTAAATTCAGGTAAATCTTTTAAAGCAATCAGTAAATTTTTTGTATAACGACCTAAACCGGTATGTTTTGGACCATAAAGTCGGGCGTCAATGACAATATGTTTTTTTTGTTTCATAAATATTTTGCTTTAAAAATACGGTATTTTTCGAGTAAATTTATACCAGCCCAAACAAAAGGGCGGATAATTTTTGGGTAATTGTCGATTAAGTTATTTTGATAAAAAATGCGCATGGCTTGGGTGCTTGCCAAAGCAGTTTTAAGTTTGGTGTTTCGTTTTGCAGGTGATAATTTTCTAGAGTGGGAAACGATGCCTGACGATATTCCCTGATAGTGATAGGCTTTAGCAGCGGGATAAAAGTATAGGCTAAAACCATGTTTTTTTAGTTGCCAGCAAAGATCGAGATCTTCACCGTAAAAGAAATAGTTTTCGTTCCACCAGCCAATTTCTTCACCAACGGAGCGTTTAAGCATAATAAAAGCACCGACACAGGCATCAATTTTTTGAGTTTTAGAAAAATCTAAATGGCCAGAAAAATAACCATTAAAAAATTTACTTTTGGGAAATAATTTTGGCAGACCAAAGCCAAAGAAATGCCAAAAAGAATTTAGAGGGGTGGGAAAAGAACGGTGGGATTCCGGTTGGGTTTTACCAGATGCAACTAGTATAAGGTCACAGGTGGCGGCGTCAACATGTGGGTTTTTTTTAAAAAAATCGAGCATTTTTTTGAAGGTATCTGGTTCTACTGTGGTATCTGGATTGAGAAACAAGACGTGGCTAGACATGGGATTGGTACTTTTTAATGCCCGATTATTCCCGGTAGAAAAACCATAATTTTTGGGTAATTTTTTATAAATTAAGTTAAATTTTGAAGAGGTAGGGTTTTGTTTTTTGGCTAAGGAAAAACTATTGTCGGTTGATGCATTGTCGGCAACAATGACCTCGATGTGATATTGACCTAATTTAGATTTTAAAATACTGTCGACACATTTTGCCAAAAAATTTTTTGAGTTGTAATTTAAAATGATTACTGAAAGGTCGATATTATTTTTTTCTAGTAATGCTGTCATAAATTTCGTTAAGCCCTTCTACGCATTTGGCAAAAGAATAATTGTTTTTTATTAATTTGCGGGCATTATTACCTATTTTTAGGCGTAATTTTTTGTCTTTAAAAAGTTTGAGGACATTTTTATGAATATCTTTTCCCGGGCAGACAATGGCGTCTTGGTAATTTTTAAATTTAATACTACCCATACCTCCCTCGGGAGTAGTGATTACCGGCAGACCAAAAGTCATACCTTCTAAAAATTTGTTACGGGTACCTCCTCCACTTCCCATAGGGGCCAAAAGCAACCAACAATGTTCATAATAATATTGTGGATCATGTGCTTGGCCGTCGGTGTCAGCTTCGGTGATGATGATGTCTTTAGAGGCGTATTTACCAAAGAAATCTGGAGCAAAACGACCAACAATATATAGTTTACAGTCGGGAACATCCTTTTTAATTTTTTGCCAATATTTATCGAGAATTAACTCGGCGGATTCCCGGTTTTGCATCCATTTCATATTGGAAACACCAAAGAGAATGCTAGGAAATTTCGATTTTTTGGTTTTAAGAGGAGCGTCGATGTATTTTTGATCGACACCATTTTCAAAATAGCGAATGTCTTTTCGTCCGGTAGTTTGAGAGATAATTTTTTGATCTTCAATTCCGAAGGCAACTACAGTATGTGTGTTTTTCCAATAATAGGTTTCCCAGTGTTTCATTTTGGCGACATCAAATTTAAGAAGTGGAGTTAAAAGCTTTTTGAAACCAGTAAGACTATTGACATAATGTTGATAAACGGCGTATTCGATGGTTAAATCGACTAATACTACTGGAACATCAGTTTTGGGAATATTGGGCATGGGATAAAAACAGTCGCAATGGATGAGGTCAAATTTTTGAGAATCTAATTCTTTTTGAATTTCTCTTTTAAAGTCATCTGAAATATAGTTGATAACCAAAAAAGGGTAAGGGCTGATGGCTGATTTGAGAACTTTTTTAAGGTCCCAGGTTTTACCCCTTTTGACAACCACAACTTTTTGACAATATTGGCGAATATCTTCTACCCCTTCTTCGTCACGGCTAAAACAAATAAGAGTTATGTCGTTTTTTGGAGCTAGGTATTTAATAGAATAAAAGGAACTTCTTTGTCCACCAGATTGAGAGAGCCGGGGAATATATGGGGTAATCATTAATATTTTTCTCTTATGAGTTTTGGTCATGATTTGATTTCTAAATTTTGATAATAAAGGCCCATGATTATCCAGATGGTATAGGCTACTTTGGACGCTTCAAAAATATCGATAAAGACGGCATTTGCCCAAATGCAGGCTGTGGCTGAAAGGAAAATTAAGGCCAATTGTGATTGAAGAGAGGAATTTTTTTTGCCGATATAGGGTATAGTACAAATGAAAAAATAAACAAAAATAAGGCTAAAGGTAACAAATCCGAATATCCCAGATTCTCCCAAGAATCGGAGATAATCGTTGTCGGTGGCTAAGGTGATTGAACCTAGGCCAGTGCCAGTAAGAGGATTTTTGCGAAAGGCGGAAATGGCGCGTGGCCATTCGACATTAAAACGAATTTCGCCAGATCGGGCAACACCAATATCAGCATCAACAGGAATAAATTCTTCTTCTGGAGGATGACGGAATACTGTTGGTGTAATTTTTGTCTGTTTAATGGGGATTGTGGTAATAACTGGAGTGGGGGTGGTTTCGACAGGTATGGTGGGAACCGAACTTGTACCAGGTTTTGAAATAGTGCTTTTTAATGCGGGAATGGTGGCTATAAGTCGTTGGCGAAGGTCTTTGGAGTTGACAATACTAAATATAACCAAAAGTGAAACTGGAATAATCCATAAATATTTTCTTAGTAATATCAAGGCAAAAATGACGGCTCCCCAAAAGGCAAAAATAGAAATTCTGGAAGCGGTTAATGTCAAAATATGAAAACCTAAAAGAAATATAAGAAGAGAGGCAATTTTGAGCCACTTATTTTTGATGATTAGACCGACGCAAAAAACGATGACTAAAACAACGCTAAGGTAGGCTGCTAAATCATAATGGCCGGCAAAGGTGGAACTGATTCTGGTCCAGACATTCATTTGAAGTAATTGCCCCTTTGAAAATTCCTCATTCATGGTGGAAATGACCGGAAAATTGAAATATCTTTGCCCATAACCATAAAAAATGACTCCCAACATGGTAAAAAGCAAAAAAATGTAGGGGAATAGAAAATCACGGCGTTTTTTGACGGCTTCTATAGCTATGAAAAAGACAGACATATATTCAAAACGACGAAAAGCATTTAAAAGTAGCATTTCGGTCGATGTCGTTTGATATATTAAAATCGCATTGAGGGTACTGATAAGAATAGCGATAAAATAGGCAATAAACAAAGGTGTAATTTTCTTTTTTAAAACGGGAAAGCGGTTTTTAATCTGATAAAGAAGCCAAATAAATAGAAAAAGAGCCAATACAATATCATCTAAGCGGATGGCTACATAAGTTGACTGGACACTGAAAAGTGGAAATTTAGGATAGAGCGGAATAAAGCAAATGAGTACCGCTAATATTATCCGGAAAATATTTATATTTTTGAACATAGTTTTTGATAGCCGGGTATAATCAGGCTTCTTAGAGCGGCATTTATTTTTAACATATTTCTGACTAATTTATATTGATATTTGGGTTTGTGTTTTTTGAAAAAAGCCAACACTCCCTGGTACTCACGCAAAATAGGATCGCTCTTTCTTTTTGCGGAGGCGCCTCCTAAATGTACAATTTGTGGACCGATTAAATACCATAATTGTGAATGAGGTAAAGCTTGCTTCATTCGGTATTGCCATTCCATTTCTTCGCCATACATGAAAAAATTTTCATCAAATCCATGAGTTTTTTTTACAATAGAAGCTCTGACTAGGAAAAAAGCACCGGTGAGCCAATCCTGTGGGTGGTCTGTTTTATAATATTTTTCACGAAGATAAAATTGGGGTGGATGAGGGTGAAAAGGTTTGATAATTTTGTTGACAAGAGGGAGATCGTCGAGGCCAAGTGACCAAGTAAAAACATTGGCTAAATTGGGAAAATAACCACCACTTGGCTGGATGCTTCTATCTTTGTTTAGAAGCTGTGCAGTGCAACCATGAGCTTCCGGATGGGAAGAAAGCCAATTAAGACTTTGAGAAATGGCAGAGTGAAGAATAATGGTGTCGGAATTTAAAAATAAAAGGTAATTACCTTGAGCAATTTTGATAGCTTGATTATTTGCTTTGGCAAAACCAAGATTGGAAGAATTTTTGACTAGATGAGTAGTAAGTAGTGAAGTAGTAAGTAGCGGAATAGTGCCATCGGTGGAGTTGTTGTCAACAACGATTATTTCGTAGGGAATATCTTTTAAACCCTTGTCAGTCTCTATAGATTTTAGGCAATTTAGGGTGATATCTTTGGTGTTGTAGGTAACAATAATGATGGAAAGTAAGGGTTTAGACACGTTTCTTTTTAAAAAATTTCAAATATAAAACAATTACTCCGATTATGGAAAGCTCAGTAATAAAAAAAGCCAATAGACGAAGAGGAATTGGAGTGGGAATTATTTTAATATTGATTTTGGAGAGGTATTCCCTACCCTCATAAAGTAATTTGTTTTTATTTCTATTTTCTGGTTTAGTAAAAACATCGTTTTGCCACTCGTAACCATTGATATAGATTGATTCTTTAAAAGGAAGATGGAATTCTTCCAGATAATAGCTTTTCATAGTGTCGCGAAAAATAGTTTTGGCTAATTCAGGTGGATGGTTAAGGCGAATTAAAAAAGGGCCATAATAAATGGAACGATAAAAATTGATTACTTCAGTTCGGGAAAGGTTGGTGTAGTAGCCGGAAACATTTTTCATCTGAACAGTGTCGCCGGGCTCTTGGGATCGAATTGAATCAGGCAAATCTTTTAGTTTAGGAGTTGGATATAAAAGGTATATTAGGGCAAAAATATTGAAAACTAGTAGGAATATCTTTATTTTTTTGTTCATTATTGAAAAAGCATAGGTCGGCCTAAGCGATAATTAGGATTTTTAAGCTGTCTCTCTGAGATTTTTTTGGCAGGTACTCCTCCCCAAATTTCAAAATCCGGAATATCTTTGGTAACAACGGCACCAGCAGCAACCACAGCTCCGTTACCGATTTTTACGCCTGGCAATATAATGGCTCTGGGACCGATAAAAACATGATTGCCGACAATAACAGGAGCAAAGGAATTGCCAAAATCAGGGTCGTTTAAATTGTGTTCATCGGTGTAAATCATAACATCGCTGGCAATATCAACATGATCGCCAATAGTTAATTTTCCCCTACCATCCAAAAAAGCGCCATAGCCAATGATAGTGTTGTGGCCGATTTTAATTCCCGATGGTTTAAAAAAATTAGCGTTTAGATGTATGGTACTGTCAAGTGGCATTTTAATACCAGAGAGCCAATAAAAAAATTTGCGGATGAGGTGGCTTGGAATAAAACCGACTATTCTCAGGACTAGTAGCCAAAATTCTGAGAAAATTGTTTGTAAGCGGTTAAGTATTTTTGGAAAAATATTTTGTGGGGTTACTTTTTGACCAATATAATCATTCATAAGCAGATTATACTTGATTAAAGACGGAAATTAATTGTTTGGCTGAATTATCCCAGGTGAATCTGGAAGCATTGACAAGGCCAGACTTTATTAATTTTTCGCGAATTGCCTTTTGAGTAATTTTTTTAAATGCGTCTGTTAAAGTTTTTGTTTTTTTAGGATCTATAAAAAGAGCACTATCGCCTAACACTTCACTTAGGGGAGGGATATTGCTGGCAATGACCGGACAATGTCTAATTTGGGCTTCAATGGCGGGTATGCCAAAGCCTTCATAGGTGCTGGGAATAATCAGGGAAATAGCCTGTGAATAGAGGCAATCTTTTTCTTTTTCGCTAATATAGTCAGTAAAAATTACCTCATTTTTTATTTTTAATTTTTTAAGCACTTTTTGAATATCATCAAATAGCCAGCCTTTTTTTCCGGCGATAACGAGCTGATATGATAGAGCTTTAGTGTTTGAGAGCTTTAGAAAATTAGAAAAAGATTCGATTAAAAAGGGATAATTTTTGTTTGGTTTGAGGGTGCCAAGTGCGAGAAAATATGGATGGTTAATTTTAAATTTTCTTAAAGTTTGTTGTATATCTGTGTTAGTGATTTTTTGGGGAGAATTAATGCCGTTGTAGACAATAGAAATTTTTTGGGGAGGGATTTTGTATTCTTTCTGGAGTTCTTTTTTAGTAAATTCGGAAACGGCTATAATATGAGAGGCTTGTTTTAATGAGCTTTGAGTCCAGTTGATTAATTGATAGAGATCTTTTTTGGTAAACTGATCTTGATATTGAAGATAACCGATATCATGGATAGTAGGGATTAATTTAATTTTAGAAAAGGCTGGTAAATAATGACCAGGAGAATAAAATAAATCTAGTTTCTGGGGGTTAAATAAAAGACGAAGAGGAAGAGCAATTTTGGTCCAAAGTTTTTGGGGTTTGAGGACAACATAATGCCATGATTGATTTTGGGGAGGAAGATCGGAAAGTGGCGCTGATTTGAGATAAATATAAAAAATATGTTCTCGATTGATTTTGGCAAGGCTATGAAGGAGATTAAAAGCGTATTGACCACTGCCTGTACGACGGGAAACATTGGCCTCATTGCCGTCAATGCCGATTATCATGCTATTAGTTTACTAT
>ENA-UOWE01002607-UOWE01002607.1-activated-sludge-metagenome-genome-assembly--contig:-NODE-2607-length-19683-cov-16.795955_pt1 | contig 19683 bp, 22 predicted proteins | sample MGYA00249841_ERZ761562 | MGnify/ENA primary metagenome ERZ761562 (study PRJEB28883, sample SAMN05720200) | activated sludge metagenome | isolation source: Anaerobic digester | place: Japan... | reverse complement strand
TGGCGATGCCCACACCCACGACCATCGTGCGAATGGTGCGCGTCACCGTGTCACCACCGAACAGGGCCACAAAGGCCGTCGATAGCTTCAAGCGTAGGGACTCACACCCAGCCAACACGCCGGCCTGTGTGAGCTGGAAGGGGTCTTTCACCCGCTCCTTGTGGCCTCGGCCATCTTGCATCCGCAGTTCGGCGAAGTAGGGCAAGGACGTGAGCAGGCTCTTTCCGATTGCATAGGCTGAGTAGAGCTGCACCAGGTCGAAGAACCGCTTCTGCGCCGCACTGCGCGTTGCATAGTCAATGGCCGAGATGGTCTTGAACTGGTCGACCAACCCTATGTTGATGTCGTCCAGGTCAAGGATCAGTTGGCGCTCAAACAGAGGCTGAGCCAGTACGGCGTCTTCGAGCTCTTCATCGGCAACACCGAGCACAGCCCGAACTTCCTCATATGTGGTATACTCTGTCAGCATTCCGGTCTTTCAATGTGAGGCGAAAATGTCAGAACTTACAGGCAAATCCAGAGCCAATTTCCTGATCTCACCGGAGCTCCTGAGCCTGTGCAAAAGCGAGGCAGAACGACAGGGAACGACTCTGACAGGGCTCATCATCCAGGCGCTCACCGAAACCATCACCCGCCGGGCTACCGCTCTCGAGCTGATGCGTTTGGAGCATCTCCCGGAGTGGGCCCGTCGACCCATGGTCGTAGCTGAGGCTCCCAAACTCACTGATCCACACACCCTCAATGAGCCCCTCGTTCCTCCAGCGCCGGCCGAGAGTCATGACAGCCTCGACTCACGCTTGCTTTGACGCCTTGAGCGGGGTCGAAGCGGCCGCCAGGGCGATTGCAGCCGGGGCCCAGGGGTCCTTCACCGGCTTGATCGTGGGTTGGTCCTTCGCCCAGGTGCTGTAGCGCGCCTTGACCGGAACTTGAGAGGGGAAGTGGCACTGTGCCACTGGGTCGTAGAAGCCAAAGGCGCCAGAGTTCAGCAGCCATTCGCCGTCGGGGTGAATCACTTGGGGAGTTGTCATGTACTTGACCCGCTTGATAAGTTGCTATAGTGTTGCGCCATGCTTTCTACCATCCCAGCTGGCATTCTTGAGAAATGCCAAGCCACGCATCCGAACAGCTTTCTGTACCTAGGCAGGGAAAAACAGCCTGTTGGTAAGTCTGGCTCATTTTATAGGTTAGCGCTCACTTGCAAGCTGCACCCAATGGAAGGACAGCTCTTGCAGCGCCAGGATTCGCACCTTCGAGGTCAGAACCCCTGCCCTGCCTGCGCGAAAAAAGCCCGAGAAGGGCGAGACAGAGATTCTTTTGAGACTGTAGTTGAGAAGTGCCGGGCTGTACATGGAACGATGTATGACTACAGCAAGATTGGCACAGCCCTGGGGAAGTCGACAACAGTCACAGCCAAGTGCCCAAAAGGCCATGTGTTCACTTGCACAGTCTCAAATCATCTGTACCACAAATCTGGTTGCCCTTCCTGCACGGTTCCTCGCCACACACTGAAAACAGCAGCTCTTGCTGCTATGAGAGTTCATGGGATGCGGTACACCTACACCGGCTTCCACCAGCACAGCGGAAAACAACGGTCTCGTATCAGCTACATCTGCCCAGAGCACGGGGAACAAACCCAGCCGCTTTCTTCCCATCTCAAGGGGGTTGGGTGCCCCTTGTGTGGCCGGGCGAAAGCAACACAAGCCAACCGGGTTGGGAAAGAAGACGCTCTGGCCAAGCTGGCTCGATCAAGCTCTCCTCTGCGCCTGCTGGAAGAAACATACGCCTACGGCACAGCAAAGGCGTCCTTCATCTGCCCTCATGGCCATGTGACCCAAAAGCTACCGGCCTTGCTCGAGTACAACCCCGGGTGCTTTAAGTGCTCGGCCAAGATAAGCCAGGCCAACCGAGACATTCAGACGCTGTTGCCTGGGGCGGAACTGGAAGGAGTTCTCGGCCCCCGGTTCAATGTTGATGTGCTTCTGACACCTGCCCGCTTGGTAGTGGAGCATCACGGCCTGATCTGGCACAGCGACTTCTATCAAAAAAGCCCCACGTACCACAGGGACCGAATGCTCAAGATCCAAGCTCTTGGCTACCGTTACCTGCAGGTATTCTCTGACGAGTGGGAGTTGAGGAAAGAAGCGTGCACCTCCATAATCCTGCGGGCGGCTGGCCTAGACACTTCTCCCTCAGTCGGTGCCAGGAAGACAGTCGCCTGCGAAGTGCCCCCTGGGGAGGCTGCAGCCTTCCTGGACGCTCACCATATCCAAGGGGCGCCAAGGGACTGCACACACGCTTTTGGCTTAGCCTGCGCTGGAGAACTTTGTGCTGTGTCTACGTTCACCCAGGGGGCGTCAAACCGCATCCAGCTCCCCCCAGGGTACTACGAACTCAGTCGGTTCGCCACTGCCGGGCGCGTCCCCGGAGGCTTCAGCAAGCTGTTGCGCTACGCCGTCCTCCGCCTGGGCGCTACAGCGCTGCGCACAATCTCGGACAACCGATTGTTCACTGGCGAAGTCTACCGCCGTTGGGGTTTCCAGAGAACTGCGGAGATCCCTATCGACTACACCTACATCGATGTCACGAGCCCAGGCAAGCGTCGCAGGCACAAAGCCAACTTCCAAAAGGCAAGACTTGCAGCACTGCTGCCTGGCGCTGACATGGCCCTGCCCGAGCAGGCTCTGACCCGCCAGCTGGGCTTGTATCGGGTCTACGATGCAGGCAAGGTGCTGTGGACGTGGCAGGCATGAAAAAGCCCGCTGAAGCGGGCTTTTCTGGGTCGAGGCCTGGAGGTCAGTCGATCGTCAGGACGTCGAAGGCCTTCAGTTCGCTGTCGCCAAACATGCGGTAGCAGGCTTCCGACCAGTCGATGCGCAGTGCACTCTTGCGCTCCAACACGAAGGCCTCAGAGGCGCTGTACGAAGCCGCCGTGTTGACCACCTTCACAATGCCGCGCGAGCTGTCCACCGCCCAGACGGTGTTGGCCGGCACCGGGCCGCCAGAAGCGGCGTCGTCGGTGATGAACCAACGCACGTCGTTGCCGAAGCCGCTGTTGATGATGCGGGCCTGCGGGTCAACACGGGCCAGCGTCGGGTCGTAGGCGTTCGAGCCAGGACGGCCGGTGCGCGACTCGATCTTCAGGTACGTGTCGATGTCGGCGGCGACGTGGGTGATCTTGCGATACTTGCGGTTGCGAGCCAGGAACTTGACCCAAGCGCGATGCGTCATGACACCGGCCGTGGCCGAGCCATTCAGCGTGGTCGAGGTCACAGCCGCCACAGCGCCCGAGTTCAGGTCGCCGTCACCGGTCCAGATGTCCGACATGAATTCGTACACGTGGGCGTCGCGCTCGACTTCCATCAGGCGGGCCATCGTCAGGGCGACAATGTCCAGCGTGCTGGCGCGCAGGGCTTGGTCCGAAAACTCGGCGCCGAACGACCAGGTGGGCAGACGACGCAGACGATCGGCCGTCGAGAACTTGGCCACCATCACAGGGCCAGCTAGCTGCGCGATGCGCTGCGAGCGGGTCTGCTCCGGGCCACCGGCAGTGCCGTAGTTCACAACCGGCTGTTCAAAGTTCTCGTTGGCCACCGACAGCGGCACAGCGATCATCTCGTCGAACACCACGGTGTCCGTCGTGCGATCCTTGGCCATCGCCGACTCGATCATGGTGACGATCGCGGCGGGGAACAAGGTGCGCGAGGCTGAGCCGAAGGGCGTGCCCTGGTCCCTGGTGTTCGAGCTGTTCGCGGCCTGGAAGCCACTGTTGCCGTCCAGCACTTCGCCCAGCGTCGCAGGACGCAGGCCGAACTGGTTCACGCCAGGCATCGTCAGGCCTTCGGAGGCCAGCAATTGCTGGTAGGGCGTGCCCTTGCCCATGTCGCAATCCTGCGCATAGGCCCGGTTGATGTACTGGGGCACCGACAAGTTGGCGGCATGCGCCTCCTTGTAGATAGTCGGCTTGATGTCAACGTGCTGCGTGTTGCCAGCCGTGTCGATGAAGAATGCCATGGTGGTTTCTCTCCTGTAAGGCTGGCTGGATCAGCAAACGCGCTGGATGACGCCGGTCGTGCCGACGGCACCGGTGCCCGCAGTCCCGAGGGAGACAACGCGGAACTTGTGGTTCAGGGTGGTGCCGGCGCCCGTGGCCTTGCATACCTTGGGGTAGCTGGTCAGGGCCGTGCCGGCTGCCGTGATCGTGCCAGCCACCACGTAGTCGCCAATGGCGACCACACCCGTACCCGGCGTAGCCTGCAGGCCGTCGAACACGACGGTTGCGCGGTCGAACTCGACGCTGACGCCGGCGATCGTGAACTGATTCTGCGTGGCCGATTCCACCGAGGTCACAATGCCCTCGATCTCATCGCCAGCGACGGCCAGGTTGTACTGCGACTCGGCAGCCAACTTGACGATCTTGCCTTCTTCCTTCTGCGTATAGGCAGCAGCCGAAGCGCCCAGACGCGTCGTGATGCTGGCTTCCGTCGGAGCGATCGGTTGGATGTAGTGCGAACGTGCCATTTTCGGTCACTCCTCAGTGTGCGGGAACAGTTGCCACCAAGGCGGCGAACATGGGATTGATGGGAGCCTTCTTCGGCTTGGTGGTGTTTTCCGGCGTGACGGCTGCAACACCACCAACCTTGAACTTGTCCTTGAACACCGTGCTCAGGCGGGCATGCTCAGCGAGCAGCTCGGTCGGGCCGAGGGTGTCGGCGGCCGAGGCCTGGCCACCCAGCGCCACAGTCATGCTGCGCAGGCTGGCCCGGGCGATCGACAGCAGGCCGTCTTGCGACGCGCTGGCTTCCGTGGCACGAGCCTCCAACACCTGCTTGTCAGCCAAGGCCTGCACCAGGCTGGCTTGTGCCTTGGTCAGCTCGCCCTGCAGGAAGGTCACCACGTCGGGCGCGGCGGCCACCGGGGCGGGGGTAACCGGGGCCGCCACAGGCGGGGTCTCGGCCGCAACCGGCTCAGGGATTTCGGGAGTGGCCACAGGAGCGACAGGCGCTTCCGCAGTCATCTTCAACACATCTTCCATCGGCACGCCGCTGGCCAGTGCTGCAAGTTGGGCTTCAGTGAGGTCCATGTCTTTGGGTCCAAGGTTTTCGGGATTGTGGGATAGCAGCGGGGGTGTGTCCACAGAAGCGGTCAGACTCCCGCGCACATTGGCAGCCTTGGGGGCCGCAGCTTTGGCGAAGGCCAGGGCATCGGTCATGGTGCCAACTGCGTCGATCCCACCGGCCGCCAGCGCATCTTCACCAAGCATGGTGCGACCTTGTCCAATCTTGCGTTCAGCCGCTGAAGGAGTCATCCCTCGACGGTCGGCCACGTAGCCAAGGAAAATGCCCGACAGGGTATCGGCCTTGGCCTGCATCTCAGCCTTGGCCACATCCGACAGAGGCTCATAGGGATTACCCAGAGCCTTGAACTTGCCCGAGCGGATCACGGTAGCCTTAACCCCTTGGTCCTCGAGCATCTTGCTCTTGTCCATGTGGACCATGAGCGTGCCGATCGACAGCACTTCAGCAGTCTGCGAAGCGAAAACTCGGCGAGCGGAAACCCCCAGCCAGTAAGCCGCCGACATCATGCCTCCGCCGGTATGCGCCACCACCGGCTTGACCTTGTCGACGTTGCGGATCAAGGTGGCCAGTTCCTGCACCCCGTTCACGTGCCCGCCGGGCGAGTCGATGGCCAACACGATGCTGGACACTTTGCCGTTCTGCACGGCTTCGACCAGTGAGTCGGCCACGTTGTTGTAGCCGGTCACGCCGAACAGGCGAAAGAAGCCTGCGTCGCCGGTCACCAGAGGACCGGAGATCGACACGATGCCCACGTTGTCCTGTACCGAAAGCAGGGGAGGCACCATGTCTTCAAAGCTGCCACCGCGTGCCATATGCTCGGCCGCCTCATGGACTGCAGCTTCATACAGGTTCCACCCGGCTTCTGTACCCAGCCACAGGCCTGGGGTCAGGTCTGCGTGTGAGGGTTTGGAGAGCTTTTTGGCCATGGGGTTGGACTATAGCGGAAGAACCGGAGAAAGTAAGTGCCAACTTTGCTTAAGGCTGACCGAACTTGATGACCGGCAGCAGCCCGGCCACCACAAGGGTCCTGCCGGCACTGGTCACTGCTGCGCTGTAGCAGAGGTAGGTGGTGTTGCGCACGCCTCCGCTCACCTTCTGCAGCACGTAGGGTGTCGAAGGTTGAGCTGCCCCGATCTTGAGCGCCGATGGCGCAGGATCCACACCCTCAACCACTGAGATCGTCACCGTTGCTGATGAGATGGTCTCGCCCACCGCCAGGCTGTCGGTGTAGTCAAAACTGAGCACATCAGTCTCGCCCAATTCGAGGGGGAGCAAAAGCTCAGGCTCACGGGTGATGATGCTTGTCATGGTGGATCCTCAGCAGCCGGTGCGCACAATGCGCCGGCCAGTTGCTTCTCGATTGATGGTGCGATCGTAGCCGCCGCGCTTGATAAACCGCACACCCGGCACCAAGGTCCCGAGGGTGACCAGAGTGGCGTTGCTGATGTCAACGAGGTTGAACGATTCGGCCTGTGCTGCGAACTTGGTCACAACTGCAAAACAGGTCTCGGCCAAGTTGAGCGCGTCCGCCTGGGCGTCGGCCAGCGCTGAGCCGGCCGTGCTGGTGTCCGTCAGTGTGAAGGCGTCGGCGTTGGCGGCCACTTGCGTGGCAAATACGCTCCAGGCGTCGGTCAGCGTGATCGACTCAACCTCTGCCGCTGTGGGGGCGGTGGTGGCCGCACTGGCGTCCACCAAGCTCAACAGCTCAGCCTGCGCGGCCGAAGCCTGGCGCAGCGCTGTACTCGTGTCTGCCGGGGTGAAATTGTCGGCGTTGGCCGCTGCCGTGGCCAGCAACGCCACCAGCGAATCGACCGGAGTCAAGCTCTCGGCCTGCGCCGAGACGAACTGAGCCGTCGTGCTGCCTGTGTCGGTCAGTGCGATCGACTCAAGTTGCGCCTGCACGTTGCCGAGGCTGCCCACCGACGTGTCCGTCAGCGTGAGAGTCTCGGCCCCTGCCGCGTTGGCCGTTGCCAGGCCGGTGCTGGAGTCTGTTGCGGTGAAGCTGTCCGCTCCAGCGACTGCGAAGGTCTCGCTTGCGGCGCTCGAGTCTGTGGGCGTGAGGCTGTCAGCGCCAGCTGCCGGGCTTGCAACCCCCGCCGCGCCGGCGTCAGTCAACGTGAGGCTCTCAGCCTGCACCGACGTTGTGGCCGCTGTGCTCGCGCTGGCATCGGTCAGCGTGACGCTTTCGTTCTGGGGCGTCGCCGACCCGCCGACGCCTGTGCTGGCATCAGTCAAGCTCAGCGATTCGGCTTGGCTTGCCGACGTGACGTTCGAGCCGACGGCGCTGTCGGTCAGTGTGACGCTGTCAGCACCTGCTCCGGCCAGGGCGGCCAGACTTGCGCTGGCGTCTGCCAACGTGACACTGTCTGCGAGGGTGCCAGTCGAGGTAGTCAGCCCAGTGCTGGCATCGACCAGCGTGACGCTTTCAACCCGCGTGTCCGTCTGCCCCTGGGAAGCTACACCGGCGTCTGCCAGTGTGAGGCTTTCAGCGCCGGCGCCGATCAGCTGGCCAGCGGCCGCGCCGGCGTCAATCAACGTGAGGCTGTCAGCACCTGCGCCGGCCAGACTGGCAAGCGCTGCCCCGGACTCCGTCAGAGACAAGCTGTCTGCAAGTGCGCCGGTCTGCCCTTGAACCGCTGTGCTTGCGTCTGCCGGCGTGAGGCTTTCCGCCCCGGCGGCCGCCAGGGCTGAGCCGGCGTTCGAGCTGTCGGTCAGCGTGAGGCTTTCAGCCTCGGCTCCAACCACTTGCCCGATCGCCGCGCTGCTGTCCGCCAACGTGACTGAGTCTGCGCCGGCCCCCAGGGCCGCCTGAGCTGCTGCAGCCGCGTCGACCAACGTGACCGATTCCGCACCGGCGCCGGCCAGCGCGGCCGCGCTCGTGCTGGTGTCTGCAAGGGTAACCGACTCCGCGCCGGCGTCTGCCAGAGATGAGCCAGCGTTCGAAGAGTCTGTGAGGGTGACCGACTCTGCACCGGCATCAACAAGCGATGCGCTGGCCGATGCAGCATCCGTCAGCGTGACCGATTCGGCGCCTGCACCAAGCGCGGCACCCGTGGCCGTGGAAGCGTCCGTCAGCGTGACGCTGTCTGCGCCCGCTGCATTCGTTACCGACAGGCCACTGGCGCTATCGGTCAGTGTGACGCTATCCGCACCGCCATCGCTGAAAACCAGCGCGGCTGAGCCTACATCGCTGAGCGTGAAGCTCTCAGCGCCGCCCACGAAGAAGCTGAGGATACCGACTGCTGAGTCGGAGAGACTCAGCGTATCAGCACCACCATCGCTGTAGCTGGCAGGCCCGCCCCCAGGAGTCAGCTGTATCCAACTGACCCTGACCTTACCGCTGGAGCCCGTCAGGGCAAGCAGCAGCGACATGCCGGGTTACTCGAAGTAAGCGTCGAATGTAATCAGGAATGTGACAACACCTGTTGTCGTCACCACACCCACATTCTTGGCACAGATAGCCACAAACTCGCCGGGGTTCACCGCGATAGGAGCAAGAAATGGCATGTACACGCCATTCGGGCTACCAAGCGTTCCAAGGGCGGCGGCAGCCGCGAAAGACTCGGCGCCAAGTGGGACGCGACGAGGCGCTTTGGTTGCGGCTGCCTCGGCCGTAGCCATAGATACTGCCGTATGCCCATAGGCCAGGGAGTACAGGAACACCACAGGAGTAGCATTGCCCACTAGCACCGTTGTCACCACAGAACTGATGCGCACACCCTTGATGTAAAGAGTCTTACCTGGAATTGCAGCAGTCGGCAAGGGATTCTGGTAGCTGCTCACAATGCCATCAGTGCCTGCAGCAAGCGTTGGAAGCGCGCTGAACTGGCCGCCCAAGCCTGAACCCAGCGCCGCCGTCGTGTTGGTCATCACGGCGCCGGCGCCTGCGGCCAAGCTGTTCGAGTACAGGGCTGTAGTGCCCGCCGTCTGACCCGTCTGGCCTTGGCTGCCCATGCGGCCTTGAATGGCAGCGATGGTGGCATTGTCCTTGCCCAACGCTCCGCTGTCCTGCATGGCTACCCAGATGTAGCCGAGTTTGATAGTGCTGGCCAGCGTCGGCGCCACACCTCCGTTGTACGTGCGGACGGTGAACGGCTGGCTCGGCTGGTACGTCGGCAAGCCCATGTTGTTCGGGGTGGCGATGACCGCTTGGCATGCGCCGTCGATGTAGTACAGAACACGGTCGTTCTCGATGACGATCTTGAAGCGGTGCATAACGGCGACACTGGGTACAGTCAACGCGGCGCTTGTGAGTTCACTGCCGTTCGTGTTCAGCACAGCCTTCAACGTGCCTGTGGTATCGAAACGGAAGAATGCCCCATCGGTCGGAGCTGTACTGGCGCTGCACTGGAACAGCCCAGCTTCAGTCACGCAGTTGGTTTGCGGCACATTGGACCAACTCATGTCCCACACTGCGTATAGTGCGCTGTCGGCCATGATAGGGAACATGGCGTAGGTGCTGACACGAGACACCGTGCTGAGCGTCGTGATCGCGCTGGCATTCAAGTTCAGCGTACCACTCGCACAGGTCACAGTCTGCGTCGTGACCGGGGCAGTGAAGACCGCGCTGTTCAGCGTGGTATTGTTGAACGCCTCGTTCAAGCACACCAACTGCTGCCCGACGGTCAGACGACCCTGCGTAGAGGTGCGAACACCCTGCGCCAGCCGCCCAGCCGGGTCTCCTGTCTCGGACACCTCACCTGCAAGAATGACGTAGCCAGCTTTTGCAGGATCGAGCGTAGCGTTGCCAATGGGCTGACCAAAGCTGTCCAGGCTGGTGCCTGCAATTTGAACGTCGAGGGACATGGTGGTTCTCCGTTAGTCCGCCCACACAAACCGAACCGACCACTGGCCAGTCAGCTTGTGGATGCTGCGCGCGTAAATGGTGAAGCCGGTAGAGGCTGTAGGTGTGCCGCAAGCCAGACTTGCAAGTTGGGGGAAATACCTGTGGTCAGCCGCTGTGTGGTCGGTGCTGGTGTCGTCGGCCATGACAAACGCCTCAACCTTGCTGGTCGCCAGGATCGATGTTTGACCTGTCACAGCCACGCTGGCCTCATTGCTGCCGGGCGCTGCTCCAAAGTCAATAGTGGCTGTGCCCTGCCCGGTACTCATGGCTGAATCTCCAGGCGAAATCGATCTGAGACGCCGGTTGTCGTGATAGCCAAAGTGTACGTGACAAAGGCCCCAGTCAGGGCCTGCCAAGCGCTGCTACCTACTGACGAACTTCCCGAGTCCAACATCACAAGCCTTATCTGGCCAGACGCGCCCTCGGGGAACATTGGCCGGATGGCCAAGGACCAGGTTCCGGCTGGGACAGGGTTGTCCCAGCCCATGACCGCGCTTGTGGTCAGGTCGGGGCTGGTGATGTAGTCCGCGTCGTTGTAGGTTGATTCGTCGATGCACGCAAACAGGTCTGTGCCAGTGCTGGCCGTCCAGCCTGCCACGCTGATGTCGCTACCGGGGTGGAAGACGGTGATCGACGAGAAGACCGCCGAGACAGGGGAGGCTGAAACTGGTGAGAGGCCAAGCATGGCTTACACCTGTGCCCACCCGAACACGCCGGGCTCCCAGACGTTGGCAGCGTAGTTGCTAACCCACTCGTGGCCGTTGTGCAGCACATGAGCCCCAAGAGCGTAGGCATCGCTCGCCCCGGTAGGCTGCACCCACTCCTGCACCGCTGGGGTCCCGCCAGGGGCAACCAGAGCCGTCTTGCGCCAGTTCGCCACGCTAGGCTGCCATACATTCGCGTCGAGCAGTGACACCCACAAGTGGGTGTTGTGTCTGACCATGGCGTCCTTGACGTAGGCATCGTGGGCGCCGGTAGGCTGAACCCAGGCCGGGATGTCGGTGTCCGCGTCTACCCACCCGCTCACGCCAGGAACCCAAACGTTGGCCATGATGAGGGAACGCCAGCGCTTCCCGGCATACGCGACGATGGCGCCGAAGGCATAGGCATCTGCCGACCCGGTGGGCTGTACCCAAGGCTTGGCGAAGTGCTCCTGCGTCAATTCCTCGGCGTGGTATTCCCATCCGTGCGGGGGCGTCGCGCCGCCGGCATAGTCGGACACGCTCAGCCGATACCCTGGGGCGGCAACGTATAAATGTGCGATGGCGACTTGGTCGCCGACCATTCTCACAAGTGAGCCCATGATTTATCCCGTGACTGTCCAGCCCTTGGCTGTTGCTATTGTTGGGTTATCACTTGCAGTTCCGTAGTTGCCTGTTACTGTTATTGTTTGGGCGCCTGATGCTGTGCCTAGATTTGTGTAAATCTCATTTAATTCAGCAGCTGAGAGCTTGCATCCTGAGCAGCTAATAGCTCGTGTCGTGCCTGAGAGGGCGCCTCTAGCGAGCGAGGCGCAGGCGCTAAACATGCCGGAGAAATTTGTGCCTGATGCCGTATTCAGCAACGGAACTGAAACCAGTGAATAGCAGCTGTTAAACATGCTGGAGAAACTTGTGCCTGATGCCGTATTCAGCAAGGGAGCTGAAACCAGCGAGATGCAGGAGCTGAACATGCTGGAGAAATTTGTGCCTGATGCCGTATTCAGCAACGGAACTGAAACCAGTGAATAGCAGGAGTTAAACATGCTGGAGAAATTTGTGCCTGATGCCGTATTCAGCAACGGAACTGAAACCAGTGAACGGCAGTTGCTAAACATGCTGGTGAAGTCCGTGCCTGATGCCGTATTCAGCGAGGGAGCTGAAACCAGTGAATAGCAGGAGTTAAGCATACTGGAGAAATTTGTGCCTGATGCCGTATTCAGCAACGGAACTGAAACCAGTGAACGGCAGTTGCTAAACATGCTGGTGAAGTCCGTGCCTGATGCCGTATTCAGCAACGGAACTGAAACCAGTGAATAGCAGAAGCTGAACATGCTGGAGAAACTTGTGCCTGATGCCGTATTCAGCAAGGGAGCTGAAACCAGCGAGATGCAGGAGCTGAACATGCTGGAGAAATTTGTGCCTGATGCCGTATTCAGCAACGGAACTGAAACCAGTGAATAGCAGGAGTTAAACATGCTGGTGAAATTTGTGCCTGATGCCGTATTCAGCGAGGGAGCTGAAACCAGCGAGGCGCAGAAGCTGAACATGCTGGAGAAATTTGTGCCTGATGCCGTATTCAGCAACGGAACTGAAACCAGTGAATAGCAGTTGTTAAACATGCTGGAGAAATTTGTGCCTGATGCCGTATTCAGCGAGGGAGCTGAAACCAGCGAGGCGCAGAAGCTGAACATGCTGGAGAAATTTGTGCCTGATGCCGTATTCAGCAACGGAACTGAAACCAGTGAATAGCAGTTGTTAAACATATACGAAAAATCTGCAATAGCTCCGCCGGTAAGCTGAAACACTTCCAGGTCATAGATGCCAATCGTTAGGCTAAGAGCACTGATACTTAAAGTGGTTAAATTCACCCCATTAATGGCAATATCTAACCATGGGGCACTGTGTACGCTCAAGCCAGATTGACTGTGGATCTTCTGCAGGTTTATGTTAGTCAGCGTGCCTCCGTTACCTACCGCCGTGATCACGGCCACTTTATACAACGGCACAAACACAGTGCCAGATCCATCCGTGGTCAACGCCACTGCCCCGCCACCGATGGTCGTTGACACCTGGAACGTGTCTGCCGCTCTGTTCACGATGTAGTATTTCGTGAACGTGCTGATGCCGGTCGTGCTGGTGATGGCGGCAAAATTGACGACTTGCCCGTTTTGCCAGCCATGCGCTGTCAAATTGACGGTGTCACCGGAGTCGGTGAATGTGCAGGCTACAGCCGAAGATGTCCCGACCGGATTGCCGCTGACATTGGCATAGACGATGTTCGTCTCGGCCTGGACGCCAGACGATACGTTGGTGTTGCCCGTGCCATCGCCCCAGTTGACCGTGAAGTCCCCGGCCGCAGACAGCGCGACGAAGTTGCTGGCGTTGTCATAGACAGCGTACAGGCCGGAGAAGCCCTCGGCTGCCGGGATTGGGTTGACTGGCCAGTCGACGTTCCTGACCCATGCTGTCGTTGGGTTCGCATTCGACGCCGCGCTGCGCCCCCTGACTGGCAGGCCCGGTAAGGCCCTCCCGACTGCTGGGGAACCCTTTGGGCCGTAGTCCATGATCAGAAGTCCACAAATTCAGCGCTGAAGACCGCGCCGTTGGTCAAGGCCACTCCGATGGAGCAGTAGAGGCGATCCGCTGCCTCAAGCCGAAGCGGGGTCGATTCGGAGATGTCGGCGAAGTTCGTCTTCGTCACGCCGGCCGTCGCAGCCAGGGTCTGGGCAGACATCGTCTCCGAGAACTTCAGCCTCTTCGTGGTGCCGGAGTCCTTGCTGATGAACAGGTAGATGCCCGTCGCAGTCACGGTGCCTCGCGGGATCGCAGACACCCGAGTGACGATGCAACCGTTCGATCCGGCCGTGACCAGCAGGGCCGTGTTCGTCGGGCTGTCGTCGGCGACGGTGCCGGCCGACGAGCATGCGGCATAGGCTGTCTTTGGCGTCTGCGCAAACGGGGCAGTGAAGGTCATGGCCATGATTGAATCCTAGAAGCTGAGCGACGCAGCCTGGACCTGCGCCAGGGACTGCAGGACGTTGAGGGTGGCGGCCGAGGCCGTGCAGAACACGTTCAGGCTTCCCGTGAAGCTCACCAGGGCGTCGCTGTTGCTGCTCTTCTCGACCGTGTCCCGCACCAGGGTCGTGGATGCGCTCAGATGGCCGATCCCGACCTCCCATGCCGTTCCGTTGTCGATGCAGTACCCGAACGAAGGCCCAACTCCGAAGGCCGTGTTGAAGGTCTGGTAGCCGGCCACAGCACCGTCCAGGGTCAGGCTCCCCGTGCCAGGAGTTGCGCTCGTCTCCTTGACCCTGTCAGCAACCGTCGTCATGGAAAATCAGCAATTCAGGGCGTAGGTGACCGTCAGAGAGTCGCCGTTGGAGACCGTCTTGGCGCCGCCCGAGAACGTACCGGCGCTGAACAGCGTGCCGGTGGTATTGTCGATGGCCGACGTGCCGTTGATGTTGATGAAGCAGCCGTCCACCGTCACACCAGAGCCAGAAGTGATGGCGAAGGTGTAGGTGCCGGTGCTGGGCTTCGTGCGGCTGCCCGCGCCCGTGCCGGAAGCACTGGACCAGGAAATCGTCTTGCGCGGCGAGGTGTAGGTTGGCGCATTCGCAGCACCCACTTCCAGCCAGCCGGCGTGCGACGCTTGCGTGTCTCCCACTGCCGCCGCACCCGTGCCCTTCAGGCCCATGTAGGTGGTCGCCGTGAAGGCCGAGCCGGCCAGGATCGTGTCCAGCAGCAGCTTGGCACCCACGTCGGTCACCAGATTCGGCGCCACATCTTCCCACAGCAGGTTGCCGTCCTTGTCGTGACACTGCACCTGGTACTCACCGAAGATGCGAAAACCTTCGACATTGGACTGCAAAGCTGACACCGAAGCGGCGCTGAGGTCCAGGATTTTCATTTGGTCGCTGTTCATGCTGTGGGCTCCTCAGGCAGCGGGGGTGGCGTCAGGGACGACTTCGATCTGGCTCTCTTCGAACCAGCGGGTCTGGTCTTCCCCGTAGGCGACCAGGTAGAAGAACTTCTCGGTCGACGCTTCGTAGCGGGCGTCCAGGATTGGCCCCTGGATGACTGGCGCGATTTGCCGTACGACAGTGTTCAATGCGTGGGCCATGTCAGGCTCCTGTCAGTGTGAAGACCTGCGCCTTCGTTGGTGATTTAGGACTTGCCGGCGTACCCGGCTTGAGCGTCTTGTTCATCGTGCTCGTCTGGCTGTTCGGATTTTCCACCGGGGCGGCGGCCGCGCCGCCCTTGAACATCGTGCCGGCCAGCGGCGCCATGCCAGCAGGCGGCAAGCGGCCGGTCAAGCGCACACAGGCTTCGTCATCGGGCATGTAGCCCAGGCTGTTCAGCTCGAGAATCCGGCTCTGTTCCATCGCCTTGTACGCCTCAAGCTCGCTGCTGGGGCGCAGGTCGAGTTGGTCGAACTCAAAGTCGATGTAGACGTCCTGGCCGAACAGGCGCACGGCCATGGTCATCATGCGCGACCAGAACTCGTTCAGCTTGCGCCGCACCAGGTCTGCATGCTTGAGGTACAGCATCGTCTCCGCGCTGGCTGACGTGCTCGTGCTCGAGTGGCCCAGCACTGCTGGCATCGTCTTCGCACCGGTGGCCAGTTTCGCATTGAGCAAGCCCTGCACCGCCTGGAAGGTCGCCGACACGTCCGCCGCCTGCCCCTCCATGTAGCCGTAGTCAATCGAGTCGAACCCGACCAGCGCGTCTTCGGGGGCCAGGCCGTTGATGACCGTTTCCACGCCGGCGACCAGCGTGTTCATGAAAATTGAATAGGCTTCCGGATCGGCCAGGATGTCGGGCGGGCAGGTCTTCTGCACCTTCTCTTCGATGATCGAGGCGACCACGCGCGGGTGCACCGCCCGTTTTAGGACGCGGCGCAGGTCGTTCGTGAAGTCGGAATCGGCAAGGATCGGCTGAATGGCCGCCTCGAAGTACGAGCTGGCATAGGCGTTGAGCAGGTCTTGGTCGAGTGCGATGTAGACGTACGTCGGGATGTCCAAGTCGATCTCAGTGCCGCCGATGTACTGGATTGGGCGCAGGCCTGCGTCCTCCTCATAGAACCGCACGTTGGTGACGGTCACGGGCACGATCTGAGTGGGCAGGCGACTCTTGTCGAGCACAAGCTCGCCAGACATGGCGCCGTACTGCAGCAGCTCCTTGGCCAAGCTCTCGCTGATCGACTGCAGGCTACCCAGCGCGTTGAACCCCAAGGTGTAGTCAGGCACGTAGGTAAAGCGGCGCAGCAGTTGGTGGGCGAGGTCGGTGGAAACTGGGTCGATCGACCCGTCCATGTTCCGCCCGATCATGGTGTAGCCTTCAGGGATGCCCACACGCACGTACGCGGAGACCGAGGCAGCCATGTCCGGACTGCCGGCCACCAGGTTCCTGATGACATCGTTTGTGGACTGCCCCGTGCGGAAGCTCAACAGGTCTGTGTTGGCCAGCAATCGGTCTTCGCGCCGGCGCATCGCCGTCGTGTTCGCGATCTGCGTCCGATAGCCCGGCAGCGATTGCTGCTTCTTGGGCACTTTCGGTGGTTCGATCGGCGCTAGGGCGGCCGAGCCGGCCGCCTGCATGGGCACGCTGAAGTCATCCCCCCAGGCCTTGGAGGAAGGAGCGATGAGCCGGCGGACGGTCGAGAGAAGTCCCATCGCTCGATTATGGGTCAGACTTCCCTCGATGTGAGTGCCAACTTCAGCGTTGTCTTACACGAAAGCTCGAGAGAAGCGGTACGGAGGCGCGGTTGAAGCTGCCGGCGGTCAAGCCTCGCATTTTGATGGCCAGGTACAGGTACAGCATAGAGAAGTGGAAGTGGTCCTGCCCGTCCGTCTTCTCCCACTGGTACACAAGCTCCTGCGTGCGGTCGAATTTGGCGATGCGTTTCAAGCTGAGCAGCTCCGTCTTCCACGTGTCGTCAAGTTCGGGCTGCTTTTGCACGGCGATGCGCTGTGCCTTGAACTCTGCCATGAGCGAGTCGAAGGCCATCGTGCGGGTGATGTTGACCCGGCGCATGTTCAGCTTGCCTTCCTTGGCGTCCGCTTCCTGTTCCTTCACTGAGAACAGTATGCTGGGCGTGCCGGTGGTGAATACGCCGGCGTAGGCGTTTGGGTCGCGCTCGGTGATGCGGCGCACCATGTCGACGTAGGGCTGTGCATCGTGCAAGCTCACGGTGATACGGTACTTGCGCATCAGCTCAAGCCGGCGCTCTTCGAACTTCGTGTAGGGGACGATTTCTCGGTGCACCACGAGGATCATGCCGTCTGTGGTGATGCGCCCGACGGTGATGCGGCATAACAGCCCCATGTCCGCGCCCAGGAAGTGCGTGCTGGAGTCGGCCAGGTCCGCCTGCACCAGGGCCTGCTCGAGGTCCTTGACGGTGATGGCGTCGTCGTTGTCTTCGCTGGTCAGACCCAGGCCTTGGTTGACGAACTCGGAGTACTTGTCGTAGGCGGTGGAGTTCTTGACCAGGTAACTGGCCAGCGCGACATTGGGTCCGCGCTGCAGGATTTCGGCGGGGCTGGGAATCGCGTTGGCCGCGCTGAAGGGGGTCAGGTACCAGGCGTTGGCGGGATAGGCGTCATTCGGGTTTTCACACACCCACGACAGCCGGGATTCGTGCAGAGACGGGGCCTTTCCACAGTGCGGGCACAGCAGTACGGCTTCTTGCCACCTGACGTCTTTCAGGTTGGCTTTGGTGATCTCTTTCTTGTCGCGGTCCCACCCGGGAATTTTGATGTTCTCGAAGTAGTCGGGCAGGAAGTATTGGCTGCAGTGATCGCAGTGCAACATCTGGCGGTGGCGCCTGGCCGTCTCAGCTTCCTTGCTGATGCCGTACTTGAGCACCGTGGGGGTAGAGAACAGCTTGCGCAGCTTGTGCGGGCGGTGCTGCAAGCGGCTGACGTAGACGCTCATCTGCGTCAGGTTCGATTTGTCGACCTCGTCGTGGATCACGGCATTGGCCGGCACAGACAGGGCGGCTGTTTCGGACAAGGTGCCTCGGAAGTAGATGAAGCTGTTTGAGCCGAACTGCTTGATTTCGGAGTTATTCAGCTGCGGGTTGATCGAGCGCAAGAGCTCTGGGCTCGCCATGACGCAAGGGTCTATCCGGGTCTTGCAGAATTTCTCGGCGTCGTTGGTTGTGGGAAAGGTGTAGATGACGGTGAAGTCGTTCTGGGTCGCGCAGGCTGCAAGGGTCCACCGAGCCAGGATCTCGGACAGCCCGATCTGGGCGCACTTGACCACGATGCTGGTCTCGCAAGCGTCTTGGATGATGCTGCGCTGGAACTCGTGGTTCTTGAAGCTGAACTTGCGCCCGTCGAGGTAGGTTTTCTTCTCGATCCAGGTGTCCAGGTGCGCCAGGCTGTAGACGTCGGAGACGGAGTCACTTAAGCGCTGCAGGAACTGCGCTGCTTGGGGCGTGGTCACTGGAGTTCGCGGCGCAGGTTCGACATGAAGTCTTCCTGCAGCTCTGGGAAGCGTTTGAGAGTGTCGGCCAGCGTCATCTCGATGCGCTTGAACTCTTCGGAGTTGTGCAAGTCGGTCTGCAGCTTGATGATTTGGGTGAGCACGGCGGTGACAGCTGCGAGCACTTGGGCCTTTTGGTTGGCGGCGATGTCGGGGTCTGTCAGGACGTCTTGCGCGAGGGTCTCAGCGCGCTGGTACTGGAGCATGAGCTCGGACGGGGTGTCGAGCTCAGATAGCGTTTTCAGGGGGACGGCGTAGCTCTGGCGGGGCGCCGGCGCTTCCTCTCGCATGTTGAAATCGTCAAGCATGGTTTCTCACGTTGGCGATATGGCGCCAGAAGGTACGCTCGCTGCAGCCGGCGAGCTGGATGGCTTTCTTGCGGTCGAGCCGGCCACAGGTGACTTCGAGAGCGAGATCTTCGCGGTAGAGCTTGCGGGACTCGATCAGATCGGTCTTGTACTGCCGTTTCTGCCCAGGAATCTTGCCTGGGCAGACTCTGGATAGATGGGTTTCGGACACGCCCAATTGCTTGGCTAAGGCTTTGGTGGTGACCCTGCGGTTGTACAGGTCGTCCCGCATGGTGGGTGTGAGCCGGTCTTTGAGTGCCATGGGTGCGGAGTATGCACTCACATAGGGCCCAAAAGCAAGCAGGACTACGCTATTATGGCAGCATTGTTACTCAAATTGTGGCACAAAATGCCAAAAAATTCAAAATTTTGGCTGAAAAAGCGCAGTTTTTGACGAAAATGGCACAAAAGTTTGAAAAAACCCTGAGGAAGTCGAAACCCCCAGGGGCGCGGCCAGGCCGCCAGCATACCCTATAGGGTATACGTCATGCACTGTGGATATATACAGTGAATGCGCCAGAATCGACGATTAGCACCTTGCCGATACCATCACCCCCCTAACCGCCAGCGTCGCGCCTAGCGCATTCTGACGTGTTCTAGGGCCATGTGGATAACTTGTAACACAGTGTGGATAACTTCGTCAGTACACTGACCATTCGGGCAATTTGAATGGCAAAGTTAGGGTAAACACCTAGAAAATAGTCGCACCTAGGGCGGGTTTTAGGGCAGACTTAGGTTTGTGGTTCATGTTGTGGGATAGGCCTACAATGGGATGCACAGTGAGGATTTATCATGTTTGCACAATTCGCGAAATTCGCAGGGTACGCGGCGCAGTGGTCTGTGCTGGCAGAGGAACAGTTCATCATCCGCACTCTGGCAGGGGATGTGCACGCCATCGGCAACATGCTGGATGTAATGGGCATCCCTGCCCCGAAAACCAAGCGGACCATGTTGGCATTCTTGGCAGGGGATGCACTGCTAGCGTCACCCATCAGGGGGGATGCTGCGCAAGCATGGCCTTTGTTCTGCAAGGCCAGTGCGGCCGCTTTGGGGGGCGATCGCACCTTGTGCGATACGTTCGAACAGGACGTAACCACGTCGATTGCCACGGCAAAGGCCGGTCGCGCGGCGCGTAAGGCCCTGAAAGCGGCCAGTGCGCCGGCCAGTGCGCCGGCCAGTGCGCCGGCCAGTGCGCCGGCCAGTGCGCCGGCCAGTGCGCCGGCCAG
>ENA-UOWE01002598-UOWE01002598.1-activated-sludge-metagenome-genome-assembly--contig:-NODE-2598-length-19713-cov-7.640808_pt1 | contig 19713 bp, 24 predicted proteins | sample MGYA00249841_ERZ761562 | MGnify/ENA primary metagenome ERZ761562 (study PRJEB28883, sample SAMN05720200) | activated sludge metagenome | isolation source: Anaerobic digester | place: Japan... | reverse complement strand
TGTTTGCGAAAGTGCTACTTTCCTGATTACCGGTTTTCAGAGGATCTCGATTTTACTGCTACGAAGCATCTATCACCTACCGATATTGAAGATTGGATCACGAAAAGTGTTGATTGGATTAGCGATTATGATGGTCCCGATTTTCGAGTCCAGCCGATCCACTTTGAAGTAGTAGATGATGAATACGAAAGTGAATCTTATCAGGCTCGAATCTATTATCGTGGCCCTCTGCGTTGGGGCGGATCACCGAGAACTGTCAAATTGGATGTGACAAGAGCGGAAAAAATTCTGCTCCCAATAAATGAAAAACAAATCATACACCACTATTCAGATCAAGGAAGTTTTAATGGTATTGCTCTACCGTGTTATTGCCTGGAAGAAGTAATAGCTGAAAAAATCCGAGCAGTTGGAGGCCAGCGAAGGTTTGCAGTTTCAAGAGACCTTTATGATATCTACAACCTTGTTTCAGTTGGTATTAATATCAATGAGGTTAAGCAAATCTTACCTGAGAAGTTTGAGATAAGGGGATTAAGTCTGGAGGGGATTGATATAAAAAACATAGAACAAAGGCGTTCTGAATTTGAGAGAGACTGGGAGCGTCGACTTAATTATTTGGTAATAAGCAAAGGTCTAGACTTTGAGAAAGCCTGGCAGTGCATTTTACAACTCCTGGATGAAATCGTAAGTAGTCCATAATTTTATCTATATCTGATGTTACCGTTCAGCATGTCGAGTATTATGATTAAATATGCGCCAAAATAATCAGGGGTAGCATAGTAGTCAGTGTAACGAGTGTCTTCAGATCCAAGTGAATAAAAATTTACAAATTTTTTGTCAATAAATGGTATTTCAGCCTTGACAAAATGGTATTTCAGCCTTCATCGTGGTAAGATTACCAATAGAAATCACGGGGAGCCGCAAGGCTGAGAGGGACGCACAGTCCGACCCGAATGACCTGATCCGGATAATGCCGGCGGAGGGATGTGCAGCCAGACCAAAAAAACACCCTCCCGGCGGAAGGTGTTTTTTGATGCAAACTGAGAAACGCGCGGTACTCTTCGCAAATGGTCGAGCCAAACCCGGCTTTGAGGTAAGCTTGCTGCCTGGCGATTTCCTGGTAGCCGTGGATGGCGGTCTCCATCATCTGAAGCGCCTGGAGCTCAAGCCCGACCTGCTGATTGGCGATCTGGACTCAGTGGACGCCAGTGACCTGGCGGAGATCATTGATGCCGGCATCGAAGTTCAGCGCTTCCCGCCCGCCAAGAACCAGACCGACCTTGAACTGGCACTTGAGTACGTCCTTAAAAACGACTATACGCAAATCGTGATCGCCTATCCTTTCGGCGACCGATTGGATCACACCCTGGGCAGTCTTAGCCTGCTCTCCCGCCTGGACCTGGCAGGTAAAACGCTCTCACTCGATGACGGCTTGGTGGAAGCACGCCTTCTCGATGGAAGCGCCAGCCTGACCACCCAACCTGGCGACTTGATATCCCTCATCGCATGGGGTATGCCCGTCGAAGGGATTATCACCAAAGGGCTGCAATACTCTCTCAACAACGAATCCCTTGTTCCCTGGCAAACCCGCGGAATCAGCAATATTGCTCTGGCTCATTCAATTGAAATTGATTTTCGATCGGGTCGCTTGTTGATTATTAGAACAAAATCTCATTCAGGAGGATGATGTGATGTCCAGAAAAATACTCGTTTTTACTCTCTTTGTTTCGCTCCTTTTGACAGCCTGCACGACAACCGCTTCTCCTACCAAAGTGCCTGGCGAACCCATAACCCTGACCGTCATGACGCATGACTCTTTTTCGGTGAGCCAGCAAGTGCTCTCAGCTTTCGAAACTTCCAATAACATCAAAGTCAATTTTTTTAAGGGCGGCGATACCGGTGCCACGCTCAACCGCCTGATCCTTGAATCGCTTTCGGGCAGAACCCCAAGCGCGGATGTGTTTTTTGGATTGGACAACACCTTTCTCTCCCGCGCTCTCGAGCAGGACCTGCTCGAACCATACAACGCGCCGCAGCTGGCAAAGATCCCGGCTGAATTCAAGCTCGACCCCGAAAACCGCGCGTTGCCTGTCGACTATGGCGACGTCTGCATTAATTACGACAAAGCCTGGTTCAAGCAAAATGATCTACCCATCCCCACCTCGCTGGCTGATTTGACGGATCCTCAGTACGCCAACCTCCTGGTGGTCGAGAATCCTGCCACTTCCTCCCCCGGGCTGGCTTTCATGCTCGCGACGATCGCCGAATTCGGCGAGGATGGTTGGCTGGAATGGTGGCAGGCAATGAAAACCAATGGAGTCCAAATAACCTCTGATTGGGAAACGGCTTACTACACCTATTTCTCCGGTTCTTCCGGCAGAGGCGCTCAACCAATGGTCGTTTCATACGCTTCCAGTCCCGCTGCTGAGTTCATCTACGCAGAGACAGAACTGAGCGAATCGCCGACCGCCTCGCTGACCGGAGCAGGCATGTGCTGGCGCCAGATCGAATTTGCCGGCATCCTCAAAGGCACCAAAAACCGGGCTGCTGCAGAAAAGTTCATCGACTTTCTCCTCAGCCAGCCGTTTCAGGAGGACGTCCCCATGCAGATGTTCGTGTTCCCGGTTCTGCCCGAAGCAGTCATTCCGGAGGCTTTTCAAAAGACCGTCGAGTCGCCCGAGCAACCTGCCAGCCTACCGCCAGAGTTGATAGCTTCTAAAAGAGATGCCTGGATCAACGCCTGGACCAATCTCATGCTGAACTGAGCCCGGCAATATGACCAAACGCCCCGCCCTGCTGACTCTTGCCCTTTGGCTGATACCGTTGGCGTTCCTTGCCTACTTTTTTTATCAGCCACTGATTGCTATTTTCAGGGTGGTATTTTCGGAGCGTTTCAGCCAGGGCTGGGAATTTTTTGAGTGGTCGCAAGTTAGCAGACCACTCAGCTTTACTTTTTTTCAGGCGACTCTTTCCACCCTTCTGACGCTATTGGTGGGTTTACCAGCCGCCTGGCTCTTTGCCAAGTTCGATTTTCCCGGTCGGAAAGGGCTGCGGTCCATCAGCCTGTTACCTTTTATCCTCCCCACAGTAGTGGTGGCGGCAGCCTTCAACACGCTGATAGGACCCCAAGGGTGGATCAACCAGGCGTTGATGGCTCTATTCAACCTGAACGCACCTCCTTTAAAGTTGCTCAACAGCCTGCCAGCCATCCTGATGGCACATGTCTTTTACAACACATCGATCATCATCCGGATTGTCAGCTCTTCCTGGAGCCGCCTCAATCCGCGCCTTGAGCACGCCGCTCGCCTGCTCGGCGCGACCCCCTGGCAGGCATTCACCAAGGTTACCTTGCCTTTGCTCGCGCCCTCCCTGCTGAGCGCCTCCCTGCTGGTTTTCTTGTTTGACTTCACCAGTTTTGGCGTGGTGTTGATGCTTGGAGGCCCGCAGTTCAGCACTATTGAAGTGGAAATTTACAACCAGGCGATGAACCGTTTCAACCTGCCGGTGGCGGGATTGCTCTCGGTGATCCAGCTTGGCATCACCTTGCTCGTTACGCTGCTGCAGAACCGGGTCAACACCCCCCGTTACGGCAAGGCGGCACTCAATCCGGAAAAAAGCGCCCTCAGCCGTCCTGCCAAGAGATGGCAGAAGATCTTCGTGTTTTTCATGGTGATCTGCCTCATTTTGTTGTTTGCGGTGCCTGTCGTCAGTTTGATCACCCGCTCGTTTGTAACGCTTGAGGCTGATCGGGGTCAGCGAGGGGAGGTTGAAGTTGGTTTGACTCTGCGCTACTATCGCGAACTTTTCCAGAATCGCAGTAGATCCATCTTTTACGTGCCCCCAATCGAGGCAATTCGCAATTCCCTCCTCTACTCTGGGGTGGCAATCCTGATTGCCGGTCTGCTCGGTTTGCTCACCGCTTATGCCTTGGCGCAGCGAGCCCGCTTCAACAAGCTCCTGGAACCCCTTTTCATGCTTCCCCTCGGCGCCAGCGCGGTTACCCTTGGGCTTGGGTTTCTCCTCATCTTCAACCGCCCCCCTTGGGCAAACAGCCGCTTTCCGCTAATGATCCCCATTGCGCACTCGCTGATCGCCCTACCGTTCGTGGTGCGCACGATCCTGCCCGCCATCCGCAGCATCCCGGAATCGCTTCGTGAAGCTTCCCGCACACTCGGCGCCAACCCCTTGCAGGTGCTGCTCAAAGTGGACTTGCCCATCGTACTTCGCAGCCTACTGGTAAGTTTGGTTTTCGCCTTTACCATTTCGCTCGGGGAGTTTGGAGCAACCAGCTTCCTCAGTAACCCACACGCCCCCACCATTCCCGTGGCAATCTACCGTTACATTTCACAACCGGGTGCGTTAAACTATGGCCAAGCACTGGCAATGTCCAGCCTGTTGCTGCTGGTTTGCGGACTGGGCAGCATATTAATTGAAAAGATCCGCCTCCCCGGAGAGGAGTTGTTTTGATGCTCGAGGTACAAAACCTGACAAAGGATTACGAAAACAAACCGCTGCTTAAGGGTGTCAGTTTTGAGGTGGGCAAAGGCGAGCTGGTCTGCCTGCTGGGTTCTTCCGGCTCTGGCAAGAGCACTATTCTACGCATCATTGCCGGGCTTGAAGAGCCAAAATCTGGCACTGTGCTGTGGGAAGGGCGGGACTTGCGTGACGTCCCAACCCACAAACGAGGTTTTGGCTTGATGTTCCAGGATTACGCCCTCTTCCCCCACAAAACCGTTGCGCAGAATATCGCCTTTGGCTTGCAGATGCAGGGATTGAAGGAAGAAGAAATCTCACGGCGCGTGAAAGAAAGCTTGGAGAGTATCCGCATGCAGAGCTTCGCAGATCGCCCCGTCACCGAACTCTCCGGCGGCGAGCAGCAGCGGGTTGCACTGGCGCGCGCGCTTGCCCCTTCGCCCAACCTGCTCATGCTGGATGAACCGCTCGGAGCGCTGGACCATACCCTGCGGACACAGCTCATTCAGGAACTGCGCGCCATCCTGCATCAGAGCCAAATCCCCGTTATCTACGTGACCCACGACCGCGAAGAAGCCTTTGGTCTGGCTGATCGCCTTGTGATCCTGCACGACGGCATCATTCTGCAGCAAGGTAGTCCCATGGAGCTGTTTGAGCAGCCCTCGACCCCGTGGGTGGCAGAGTTTCTGGGGCTGGGCAACCTGGTCAACGGTGTGGTGACTCAGCTGAAGCCCTTGCAGATAAAACTGCCATTCACTGAGCTGACTTTACCCGGTTTGCCCCTTGAGCTTAGCGAAGGACAGGCATGCCAGGTGCTGCTCCGTCCCGAAGATGCGCTCATCGCCCCGACAAATTCTGCTGGGGAAAATTATTTTGAATGCATCGTCCGCGATTCACTCTTTATGGGGGAGTATTACCAGCTTGAACTGCTCTGCTCGCAAACCACCCTGTTCGCCAGGAGTGAGACTCCCGCGAAGGTTGGTTCGAGGCTGGGTGTGAGTTGGCCTGCAGACAAAATTCAGGTTTTTCCGAAATAATGAGCACACGAACCTTTACCGTCTTCAAACAAAACCACCTTGGGGAGCCAGTTTTCTACTGGAAAGGCGAGCTCATCGCTGAAACCCCCACCAGCCGCCTGATAAGCGCTCGGTTCAGCGGAGCTGATGCCGTGCCCGTGGATAAAGTTACCTTTCGCAAGGACGACCTGATGCTGGAGCGCTATTACACCGACCGCTGGTATAACCTGTTCGAGGTCCACCAGGGCTCATCCGACCAGGTGAAATGTTGGTACCTCAATCTTAGCTACCCGGCACAATTCAGCGCGGAAAGCATCATCTGGCAGGACCTTGCGCTTGACCTGGTGGTGTATCCCAATGGAGAGTACCGCCTGCTTGATGAAGATGAGTTTAACGCTCTGCCGCTGGACGTAGAAGTGAGAGGGCACTGCCTGGAAACGGTACAGGATATTCTTAGTGCACCCGGCTTAATTAAACCTGGCCTGGTTTTTAAGCCAGGCCGGTCAGAATAAGATACAAAATTAGATAAAGCTTAGCAGGGGGGTCAACATTGACCAGTCGATCCGATATTGACCGCTGGCGACCAGGAGTAATACCACTACCCCGCCAATCAATATGCAGCAGCATAAGACTAGCAGAATCACCAGCAGAATAATCCACCAGGCGTTACTTTTCTTTTTTGGCTGCTCGTTGTACAAAGGTTTTGATTCGGGTGTTTGCGTTTCGGTATAAGTTTGATAGTTTTGATCTTCCATCTAAATCCTCTTTAACGTATAGAATTGATAAGTCCACTGAGCGGACCACAAAAAGCGATGCCGCCAACTACTCCCAAGAACATCAGGATAACAAAGCATAATGTGAGAAACCCCAACCCAATGCCAATCCAGCCAAGGATCAACCCGGTATTTGCCAGACCCTCACCGCCGACGCGACCGTGGTTTTTTCTTATCTCAGATTTCGCTACATAGCCTGTAATCAACGCTATTATTGCACCCCAGAACGGAAAACCAACAAAGTTGGCAATACCGCTGATCAGACTGATGATTGACCAAGGGGAAGTGACCTGCTCCTGATTTGAATCTGTGTGCTCTGTCATTTCATGACTCCTTTAACTTGTGCTCCCGCTGGCATTCGGCCTGTGACGGCGATTGACAATCGACGCGATCAACCATATGGTCAAAAATACGATGATAACCATCAGCATCGGAACCAGGATCGATAATACCGAGACAATCGCGGCAAAAACATCTTCGAGCGTGCTCACCACCGGTGTGCCCATACCTGCCGTCGCCACATCCACCACGGGTCTGGCAACCACGGATTTCGCAGCATTCACCGACCCCGCCACCAACAACCCACTAACCAACGACAAGACCGGATGAATTTCAGTGATGGTTTTCGCACTTGCTGCAAACAAGATTGCGCCTGCCACCGGGCGGATGAAGGATTGGATGGCATCATTGATGTGATCAACCACCGGCACCTTGTCAGCAACCGCTTCAATCACAACCAAAACCGCCAAAACACCGATCGTCCACCAGCTTTCGAGGGCATTCCAGGGTTCTGCCAGTTCGATCAGATTGGTAAACTTTGCCATCAGTGAAACCACCAGCAAAGGAATATAGGCGTTTAATCCTGCCGAAACCGAGAGACCAAACGCTCCAAGAATCCCACTTATAACTTCTGTCATTAATGCCTGCCTTATTATTGAGAACTACCTCAACACTTACATTATAGTCATTCTTAATCTTAAGCACAGTAGAAAATCAAAGGTTTATCGGCTCCCATGTACCGGTTAACGCCAACCGCAGCCATGATGTCAGCAATACTTGCAGCAAAGCAACGGTCATGCCCATCAAAATCGGCAGCAGCAGTTCCCGCCAATGCAGTTGGGTATTCTCCCGCTTGAGGATCATTAATGCCACCACGGTATAGACACTGCTCAACACCAGGAAAACCCCCAGCCCGGAGATTACCATCACTGGATAAAGCACAAGCGGATGATTCGTCTGAATCAACACAACCAACAGCGCTGACAGAGCAAGCAGCAGCGGAAATGCATACCATTTTCGATACACAGACTCGTCCACCCAGTTGCTCCAGGCAGTACCGTTGAACAACACATACAGCACGGTTCCAATCCCCAAGCCCACACCCATCCCTGTGATCAATCTTAGCAGGTTGGTTGGTTCGTAAATGCCAGAAAAGTTCGGGAAGAAATGCATAAAGGAGTTGATACCATCCACTCCGAACCATCCAAACAACAAAACCAAGACCACGATCACCCATACCGGGGGGAACTTAGCCTTGCGCCCGTGAAATGCCTGGTATCCCAGCGAAAGGATTGCTCCCAGATACATCCCTGTGCAGCGTGCACAAAGTGGCGAGCAAATCCCGTGAATGCAGTAGGAGCGTGCTTCTATTTGATGGCAGACTGCGTAACCGAGCGCGCGCAATTTTCCCCAGAAGCCAGCAGGAGTAAACCACAACCATACGATCAGGACAGCCAAAAACGCCAGTCCAGCCAGGATAATCCAGGGTCGGTCTTTTCTTGCTACTGGTTCCGCCGGGGTTGGTGAGATCAAGCGTTCTCCCCCGTCAAATAGGCATGTGCATCTTTTAACCGTTGAATGATCGGTATGTTTTGCGGGCAAAGGCTCTCGCATTGACCACACTCAACGCACATATCCGCTCTCTGATCGTCTTTAAAGTCATTCCGATAAGCATTTCGTCCGCGACCTTGACGGTCGTACATGACCGATTCGTTGTAAAGTTTGAAAATCCGAGGGATTTGGACGCCGTTCGGGCAAGGCATGCAATACTCACAGCTTGTGCAGGGTACCGGCGCCAATCCCGACCAGGCTTGTTGCACCCGGCTGATCGTTGCCAAATCATCCGCGTTCAGGCTTCCAATACCGGAACGGGAGGCGAATTGAAGGTTTTGCTCCACCTGCTCCATGGCGGACATTCCTGAGAGTACTACAGATATCTCCGGTTGATTCCATAGCCATTGCAAAGCCCATTCTGCCATGGTCCAGTCGCGCTGGCTCTGACTGAATGCTTCAGCTACTTGTACTGGTGGATTCTGCGCCGCCAACTTGCCGCCTCGCAGCGGTTCCATCACGATCACCCCGAGCCCCTTTTCAGCCGCCTCAAGCAGACCTCGCCTTCCAGCCTGCTCGTTGACGTCCATGTAGTTGTACTGCAACTGGCAGAAATCCCAATTATCGTAGCCGTTCAGGATCTGTTTGAAAACCTCGTAGCGGTCATGGAATGAAAACCCCAGATGGCGAATTTGCCCGGCGGACAACTTCCGTTCAGCCCAATCGAAAACTTTGACTTTTAGGTAATTATCCCAATGGCCCGCATTGAGTGCGTGTAGCAGGTAAAAATCGAAATGATCTGTCCGAAGGCGCTCAAGCTGAGTGGTGAAGAGCCGTTCCAGGTCCTCCTGGGATTTAACCAGCCAGGATGGCATTTTGGTCGCCAAAAAAACTTTCTCCCGATATCCATCCTTAAGCACACGCCCCACAAATGGCTCGCTGTGCTCGAGGTGATAGGACCAGGCCGTGTCCACATAATTCAAGCCCTGGTCGATTGCCTTCCGCAGCATTGCTGTTGCAAGGGGTTCATCGATCTTTCCGCTTTCACCGTCAACCACGGGCAAGCGCATGCAGCCAAAGCCCAGCGCGGATACATTCAGGCCTAATTTTCCAAATTTTCTGTATTTCATTAGAATTCTTTCTCGATTTCAGGTCAATTCTACCCGCTAATTAATTCCATACGGAATTTGGATGCGTTTTAATCAAGTCTGGTGTTGCACTTTAGTTTTTTTATCGTAAAATCAAGTTGTGACAGAGGACATCAAACAAATCCAATCACCGACACCGATCGAACCTGAACCCGTCAGCAAAGGCTCGGGCTCTTCTGATTCACCTCGCTGGGGGTGGGCAACCAAACTAGTTGTCGGGCTTTTATTAATTGCCGGACTGATTGCGCTGATTATCCGCTTTAACGAGTATTTCAAGTTGGTGATCACTGCCTTTATCATTTCTTTTTTGCTTTACCCGATCTGCAACCTGATCAACAAACGCCTGAAAATTTCCTGGCGCATAGCGACTGCCATCGTTTACTTGGTGATCGCTGGGCTGGTGATTTGGCTGCTTGCTAATGCTGGTACCACCATTGCCACGCAGGTACAAAACCTGTTTGACAGTCTTACTCAGAATGTCGGCGGACTGACCTCCTTTCTGGAGACCTGGTCAAACCGAGTTATCACAATTGGACCGTTTAATTTTAAACTACCTTACCTGGATACCGATGTTGTTGCTCAGACCATCACCAACTACTTGCAGCCAGCCGCGGCGCAAGCAGGCAAACTGGTAACTCTTGTGGGCGGCTTCCTGTTTAACCTGGTGATCACTTACATGGTCTCATTTTTCATCACATCCGAGACCAACGGAGTCCGCAGGCAGTTGCTCAACGTCAATGTAAAAGGGTTTGAAAAAGATTTCCGCCGTCTTGGTTTTGAGATCACCAAGATTTTTAATGCCTTTATCCGTGGTGAGTTCACAGTCGTGGCGATATCAATCATCACCTACAGCATCGTCCTCGGCATATTTGGTTTGCCTTATTTCCTTGTTTTGGCAATCATCGCTGGTTTAGGTCGCTTTATCCCATATATTGGTGCCTGGATCGGTTGGATTGGTTTCATCATCGGCGCCATTATGCAGGATCCCACACCCTTTGGGCTTTCAAAATTAATGTATGTTGTCCTGGTCCTGGCTATTGCGATGGTGATCGATATGATCCTCGACAACGTGCTCACTCCAAAATTAATGGGTGAGACTCTGGAAGTGCATCCCGCTGCGATCATGATATCCGCTCTGATTGGCGGGCAGATATTCGGGCTGCTGGGCATCATGCTTGCCGCCCCTACAGTCGCGACACTAAAGCTGCTTTTGGGTTATGCCACAAAAAAGATTTTCGATCAGGATCCCTGGGAAGGCATGGCGTATTATCGCAAGCCAAAAGAGCCTGCGCTGCTGGTTGCCTTGCGCAAATTAGGTAAACGCATCCGAGCCTGGCTCAAAAAACCCCTTGGGCAGGTCAGGGCTTGGTTCAAGAAAACTACCGCTCCCCTCAATGCCTGGCTGAAGCAAACAGTGGTAAAGGTTAGAGTTTTGACGGATAAATGGACCAAGAAAAAAGTCAAAACGCAAGAAACGAAAAAAATCGAATGATTAAGTAGCATTACGATCCCATTTATGAGATAATTGATCAATAAACCAAGGAGATACTATGGAAAACGAAGAACCTGTAACCACTACCATTGCCGAAACCGAGAACTATCTCGCCTGGCGAGCTGATGAACCTGATGGCGAATCAACCTATCATTTGGAACTCAACAATGTAACCCTCCACTTTTTCAAAGAAGAATGGCAGGAATTCCTGAAACTGGTAGAAATCGTCGTCGACGAAGAGCTTTAAATCTCGGATTGTACTTAAAAGCCTGTACAGAAACTGTACAGGCTTTTTAAATTTCTGCACGCATCCAGAGTAAGGTGCGTGCTAAAGTGAAACCGCTGCTCTCAAAACCGCTGACCGCCCTGCCGGTTGGATATTCCACCATAAGCGGCTTGCCCGTCCAATTCTCCTGCAGAAAATGGGTCAACAAAACGCTCACATGCTCGTTTTCAGCAGAAGTCTGCGGAGCAGCGATGTAGAGGTTGTCAGAGCGTAAAACCGTCCGCTGGAAACTCAAAACAGCCGCCAATTGCTCGCCCACGGTTAAACTGAATTGGCTAAGTTCAATCAGTTTCACCCAATTCAAGGGGTTTAGCCAAGCCCAAGGCGAGAGATTGCCAAATTCCAAAGCAGAATACCAGCGCGTGGCTGGGGGATAGTTGAGCCTGAGCCACTCTTTTTGGCTTTGCCAATCGCCAAATTCCCGGCCACGAATTTCATACAGGCTGGGATATCGATAATGCTGGGTTTGGCTCGATCTTGCTGACGCGCGTTTCTTCCAGACATCCAGGCAATGATCCTCACAAAAACCAAGCTGCTGATACATACGAATGGCAACGAGGTTATCGCGCTTAACCTGAAGCCAAACCTGCCGCACGCCAACCTGGCGGCTATACCGCAGAGCGTGAGCAACCAGGGCTTTACCAATACCCCGCCCTCGAAATGCAGGGTCCACAGCCACGTTGGCGATCAAATGCAGCCGGTGAGCGTTGTGAGTGTAGGGCATAACCGAGATGTTGCCCACCAAACGACCGTCGACCTCCCAGACAAAACCTAAGGCTGGCATAGTCAGAGGTACCCAATTGGCTTGTTTCAGCCTGCGGGCATTTTCGCGCATCTGGATCAGCACGATTTGCCCATCCGGATCATTTTTCAGAGCGAACGCTTCCTCGATCAGGTTGGCAACGACCTCGCCATCGCGTGCCAGGTCAAATTTGCGTATCGTCCCCGGTGGAGTCTGTGGTGTCAGCATAGCCTTGATTGTATCCAAATTGGGATAAAAAAACAGCCCTCTTTATGAGGGCTGTCATAAGACAAGAACTAGAATTCCTGTGGTTCGGATGAATTTGGGCGGCGTTGTCGGTAGACAATGCGACCGCGATCCAAATCATAAGGCGACATTTCCACCCGCACAGAGTCTCCTAAGAGAATGCGGATATAATAACGACGCATACGACCAGAAAGATATGCCAGCACTTCGTGACCGTTATCAAGCCTCACCCGAAATTGTGTTCCGGGAAGGGCTTCAATAATCGTGCCATCAACTGTAATCTTCTCATCTTCTTTAGCCATAAAACCTCACTTCCTGGCTTTCATCAATCGTACGACTTCCGGTAGGAACGACGAACAGCCTTTTTCTTGTCCATTCTGCGCTGCTCACTCTTGGAAACAAACCAGCGTTTGCGACGCACGGTGCTGAGCACACCACTCTTCACGACCTTCTTGCGAAAGCGCTTGAGCAGAGAATCCTGCGATTCATTTGGTCTCAAAGTTACACTTGCCATTGCTATTCACCTCCTTCCGGGTTTAAAATATTGCCAGCGTCTTCAGACGCGCGCAAACATACATTATACACGAATTCTTACGAAAAACCTAGTCCAAAGTTTACACTTTTCACAAGTAAATGTGAACTGAATAATTGTTTTTCCAATTCACTTCTTAAAGCCAACGGTATGAATTACGATTAATTTATATTTCTCGCCAGATCAAATACTAAGATCAAGCCGTCTGTTATCAAAGGCAAACAGTAATATTAAATGTGAACTATATTGGGTTGATTTATCTCTGCGCCAGCATACCCGAGCCAACCAGGAGCTCCTGGAGCTGCTGGGTAATTTCCTTGCGCCGTTCGGACTGGATGGCTAACGTTAGTTCCTCGAGCAAATTGGAGGTGTTTTCTTTCGCTTCTTCAAGCAAACGGTACCGGTAGAGATTTTCAGCTGCGATCGCGTCCAGTATGAGCTGATAAAAGCGGATTGCCAGCAGATGACTTTCGATCTGCTCCAGCAGCACTTCCGGATCGCCCTCGATGATCGGTGGAGGCCAGGGCAGTTCCTTTTGTCCCTCGTCGTGGTGTTCCTCGCCGCGTGTTGGCATCAGCGTGGTGAAAACCGGGCTGTAATTAGTTCCGACTGTGCGTTTGCGGAAAGACAGGATCTCCACCTTCGCAAGCGTGCCAGCTTCAATAGCAGCCGTCCAGCCGCGCATCAGCCGGGCAGCCAGTGCATAAGCCGGCTGTGAACCCTGCCCCAAAGCCTCTTGCCTATCAAATGTGATGCCTTCCTGCGTCAAGGCTCGTTGGACTCTGACGCCAAAAGCCATCACATTTATCGGCAAACCTTCTTTCTGACCCAACCGTTGAGAAGCCAACCTGGCCAATTGCTTGTTGTACTGCCCGCAAATGCCCCTCGAGCTGCCGATGACTGCCAGGAAATTGTTCTGCTCAACCGGTCGGTAATAAACATGCTCTTCCACTTTATGCTTTACTGGCTTGCCCCCTACCATGTACCTAACCTGGGCCGCCACCAGCGAAAAACGCTCTGCGTAAGCCGTGAGAGAAGCCTGGCGGTTGAGCGCCATTTGCATGGTACTCAGCGAAAGCACGCGCAATGAACCTAAGAGCGGTTCTATCGCTTCAAGGTTCGAAAGCCTGGCTTCTGTGCGTTCTTTGCCTTCAGACATTTAGGCTTTAACCAACCTGGAATTTATCGAGTGCCCAGATGAAGACCACCGCCGAGCTTTTTCCAATATGTGCTCCCTCATTTTCCATCTGCGGTTCATAATCAGCATGTAGCCCGTACCCATAATGAATGGATCCAATCTCGTTACAGGAGTCAGTAATGAGATTCAGAGCCGTCTGTACTTCGCTATTACGAACTGCGATAAACAGGGTCATCTGGCTCTGCCGCAGCATTCCTCCCCGCGTCTCAGAGTATGTAGCTGTAAAGCCAGCATTGATCAGTGCCGAAAGCACGTCATCGCCATATTTTTTTGGTACGATCGCCATGATCATTTTCATTTGTTTTGCTTCACTTTCTGATCCCATAGACCTAGAAAGGCACCTAAAGCCTGGTTTAAATCTGCCCTGACTTCTTCGCTCAGGCTGCGCTCATATTTGATGGCATCTATTGACTGGGCAGCATAGATGTGCAAGTAGCTGAGCATTTCATGAGCAAACACACTCACTCTTTCAGGCTTGATCTCATCCATGAAGCCTTGCGTGATGGCATAGAATTGCACCACCTGATCCTCGAAGAGCACTGGCTGGTTGGGACCTTGCTGCAGGAGGGCGTTTAGCCTCTGCCCGCGTTCGATTTGCTTGCGTGTGGCTTCGTTTACCTCGGTACCAAACCGGGCAAAACGCGCCACTTCTTCGTACTGTGAGAGCTCCAGCTTTAACGCCTTTACCACGGACTTCATCGCTGGCTCTTGCGCCGCAGACCCTACGCGCGATACAGACCTGCCGATGTCGATAGCAGGTTTATTGCCTTTGTTGAATTCATCCGCGTCCAAAACGATCTGCCCATCGGTGATGGAGATCAAATTGGTCACAATATAGCTCGAGATGTTTCCGCGTTGGGTCGTTGCGATAGGCAGTGCCGTGATGCTTCCACCACCATGCGCCTCGTTCAGGCGGCACGAGCGTTCCAGAAGGCGTGAATGGAGGTAAAAAATGTCGCCAGGATAGGCTTCGCGTCCAGGTGGGCGCCGCAGCAGCAAACTCATCTCACGGTAAGTATCGGCGTGCTTCGACAAATCATCGTAAACGATCAATACATCCATGCCGTTATCCAGCAGGAACTCAGCCAGGGTCACACCTGCGTACGGCGCCAGGTAGCGTAGCGCAGGGGGATCATCGGGGCTTGAAACCATCACCGTGGTTTGGTTCATGACCCCGCCAGCATTGAGGGTTTCAATCGCACGCAATACGGATGTCTTTTTCTGCCCAATCGAGACGTACACACAGCGGACATCGGTGCCTTTTTGGCTGAGGATGGCATCTAGTGCCAGGGTGGTCTTGCCCACCTGCCGGTCGCCAATGATCAATTCACGCTGTCCGCGCCCAAGTGGCAGGAGTGCGTCGACGATCTTTGTGCCGGTAAACAGCGGTGTGTCAACTGGCGCACGGTCAATCACACCCGGCGCAATGCGTTCTACGGAGCGAAATTCAGAGGGAACAATCGTTCGTTTTTCATCCAGCGGTCTTCCAAGGGGATCTACCACTCTGCCAAGGAATGAAAGACCTACTGGAATACTGAGTCGTTTGCCCGTTGCAATTGCCACATCTCCGCCACGAATGCCAGTGTCGTCGCCAAACAGGATCACATCCACATGCTTGCGGTCGAGATTTAGCACCATGCCCTGCACCCCATTTGGGAAAGTCACCAATTCCTCCAGGAAAACCATCGGCAGACCGCTGAGCGTGGCAATGCCATTGCCAACATGCTGCACGGTACCAACACTGTGGATGAAGATCTGGTGCTTTTGCCTCTGGCTGGCTGACTGAAGCTCACTGATGACATATTCCAGCTTAAGGAATTTCGGACGTTCAGGCAATTTTTCTGCCACGCGAGCCTTTACATCCTCCAGAAACTCTTCACGTGTAAGCGACAGTGGGTCATTTACGCGCAACCGCTCGGTCAGATCAGATAGTCGCTTTTGGGTAGCAAGGTCTAAATCATTCATCTTCAGGTTTTGCCACTGTTTCCAGTTTCTGACTGATTTCGTCCCGCAGAGAGTTTAAATGAGCACGGATGGTGTTATCCAGCACGATGTCTCCAACCCTGGCGCGGATGCCGCTTACAAGCTCTGGTCTGACGTTCACTTTCAACTCCACTTCCTTGTCCGTCAGGGCGTTGAAAGTGTTGAGCAGTTTCATTTGCTGTTCGGTAGTGAGCTCACGCGGCACCTCAACTTCCACGGTCGGAATTCTTTCTTCCAAGGATTCGCGGATATTCTGAACCATGCGCATGTCAGTTCGACCCATGTTCCAGATGTTGCGAGTCACTTCTTCAATGAGCTGATCGTGGACTTCCGGAGGTATGACTTCGCGCAGGGTCTCATTACTGATGTGGATGACCGTTTCCACCAGGTCGTTCTGCAGGCGCTTGATGTCCACTTCCTGCTCCTTGCGCGCCTCGGCAATAGCTTCCATCATGATTGACTCTGCTTCCTGACGGGTCGCCTCCAGCAACTCTTCCTGCTGGCTCTGGCTGTTGACATATGCCTGATCTATAATCTTCTCGATTTCCTCATCAAGGTTGATCAGGCGCCTATCGAGCTCCTCAAGACGCTGCTGAGCATCCATTTGATCGCGCTGAAGCGCTGCCCTGAGGGCGGCTTTCTCAATTGCCCGTTCCTCTGCACGCTTGGTCATCGGTTTAAAAACCAGGAAGTACAGGATCACCGTCAAGACCAGGAAATTGAGAATCTCCCAGATGATGGTGCTAAGGTCAAAGTCGAGCATGGATTAGCCCCCAAAGAAGCGTGTAATTAAGGGGTTGGCAAATAACATTACCAGCACAACCAACAACACGTAAATCGAAGCCGTTTCTACCAGCGCCATTGAAATCAGCATGGCTGTCCGCAATTGGGGTGCGGCATCTGGCTGCCGTGCCATCCCTTCAATCGCCTTTTCTGCCACCTTACCCTGTGCCCAGGTGGGGATCATGGTTCCAAGCATGATTGCCACACCAGCAACGATAGTAGTGACAATTATGATTAAAACCTCAGGTGTCATATTTTCCATTAGTTAGTTCCTTTCTCACTCGTTTTGCTTAATTTGCGTAATCTTTTCTTCTCAGCATTTTCCGCTTTGATTTTTAGATCTTCTTCATTAATTTCCACCGCTGATGAGATGAACAGAGCAGCCAAGGTTGTCAGCACATACGCTTGCAGCACACTCGAGATCATCGAGATCGCAGTCATGGCAATTGGCACGAAGTACGGCACGATCGAAAATATGATTGCCACAATCAAATCCCCGCTCAGAACATTGCCAAATAAACGCATAGTGAGCGAGAGCGTACGGCTAAATTGACCAATCAACTCCACCGGAAACATAAAAATCGGGCTGGAAAATTCTTTCAAATATTGCCAGACTCCCTTTTTGATCATGCCATAGATATGTACTGACAACACCACGATTAATGCCAGTCCAAGCGTGGTATTGATATCTGCTGTGGGAGACTTCATGCCCGGGATGATAGAAATCAGGTTGGCAAACAGCGTAAAGATCATCAGGCTGCCCAGTACCGGAATATATGGATGCAGGTCATCCACATCCATGGCGTCATCCACAATGCTGATAACCATTTCGAGAATGTATTCCAACAGATTAGGGTTGAGCAGTTTTAAAATCAACACCGTAAGGATGATGATGCCCATGGTGATCCAGGTGAAGAGCACCGTGTCTCGTATGGGCAGAATCCCGAAGAGAGTGAAGACGATGTTGTGTTCAATTACATCCAATTTACTACTCCTTCCGACCTGTTGGTTTGTTCAGGCTGTTGTTATAAATGATTACCTGCACCCAGGTGGCGATCGTGATTACAATCACCATCCCAATCGCTCCCAGGGGTTCGGTGCGCAAAGCCAGGTAGAGAAGCAGCCCAAGCAAGATAAACACCACAAAACGCCGCTGTATCAACCTCGCCAGGGGGGATTTCTGCCCAGCCAGCATAGGATGGATCTCTTCGACTTCCTTGCGCAACCATTGAAAAGAAAGCACTGACCAGCCTGTGGCGACCAGGATCCAAAAAATGATCCAGATAATTTTCACGCCCTCATTTTCCATAACGTTGCCTGCGTCTGCGCTCTTGTTCTTTGATCAATTCTTTCATTTTTTCGAGCTCAGCGGCTCTTTTTTCGTTCTCTTCCTTATTCATCACATAAAATTCGTATTTCACATAACGGATCACCGCCGCAACCGCAGATAGCACACCCACACCCAACAAAATGAGCGTCCAACGCGGGCTGGTGGCAAGTTGGCGATCCAGAAAAAAGCCCAGCAAGGGACCGCCAACAATTGGTATGGCGATTTCCCAGCCGATGGTCGTTGCCCGCAGGTCACGCGCGGAAAACATGCGCTTGCGCCTGGTTACTTTTTCCTCGTTCGGCTGCCCAGGCTGGCTATCCGGGGTTGCGCTGGTGACCTGTTTTTCTACCATCATACCCTCAATGGGTTGTTAAAATGCTGACCAGGTTATCAGACAAAGTCAGAATGCCAGCTTTGACCGAAGCGGTTTGATCCTGGTTGTCCTTCCGGAACTTGAGCTCTCCATCGCTGGTAGCCGCAATCATAGGGGCGTGCCCTGGGTGGATCCCCAGCCAGGATCCATCTTTCAGCCGAACTTGCAGTCTTTCGACTTGTTCCAGTTCCAATCCGCTCGAATCCAGGCTGAGCACCTGCACCCTGAGCAGTTTCTCGGAATCAGATTGCCCGCTCATTAGCTTCCTCCGGGCTGAGCTTTTCCTCGATCGATTCCATCGCTTCGGCTTGCAGCAGGACGTCCGCGATCGTACCGGTCATGTAAAAAGCCTGCTCGGGCAGGTCATCATATTTTCCTTCCAGGATCTCTTTGAAACCCCGCACAGTCTCCTCAATCGGCACAAACACTCCCGGTTTGCCTGAAAAAGCTTCAGCCACAATAAAGGGCTGCGTCAGAAAACGCTGCACCCTACGGGCTCGGATCACAGTTTGTTGGTCCTCCAAGGAAAGCTCTTCCATACCAAGAATGGCAATCAGGTCCTGAAGCTCTTCATAGCGCGCCAGAGTCGCCCTGACCTGCATGGCTACGTTGTAGTGTTCGCTTCCTACGTTCTCAGGTGTCAGAAAATTCGAGCCGGACTGCAACGGGTCGATAGCTGGGTAGAGCCCCAGCGAAACAAGCCGACGTGAGAGTACGGTGATGGCGTCTAGATGCGAGAAGGTGGCTGCCACTGCCGGGTCGGTCACGTCATCAGCAGGGATATAGACTGCCTGAACAGAAGTGATGCTGCCGCTGCTAGTGGAGGTGATGCGTTCCTGGAGCAAACCCATCTCGGATTCGAGCGTGCTCTGATAACCCATCTCACTCGGCAGTCGCCCCAAAAGCGCCGAAACCTCGGAGCCAGCCTGGATAAAGCGATAGATGTTGTCGATAAAGATCAGCACCGGCCTGTTTTCTTCGTCGCGAAAGTACTCTGCCATTGTCAGAGCAGTGAAGGGGATACGCATACGCGCTCCGGGCGGTTCGTTCATCTGCCCAAATGCCAGGATGGCTGAATCGATCAAGCCGGAAGCGGTCATTTCCAGCCACATGTCGTTGCCCTCACGGCTGCGTTCACCTACACCCGCAAAAAGCACGATGCCCGAGCTCTTGGTGATAGTGTTGTTCATCAACTCCAGCATCAAGACGGTTTTGCCAACGCCCGCCCCTCCGAACAGACCGACCTTACCTCCCTTGGGGTACGGAGTCAGTAGATCGATGGCTTTGATGCCGGTAACAATCTTGTCGCGTGAAATCACCTGGTCGCGAATCGCCGGAGGTTTACGGTGAATTGGGGCAAAAGTTTTAGGTTCAAAAGGTCCCCGGTCGTCGATTGGCTGACCGAGAACGTTGAAAAGTCTTCCCAGGGTCTCCCTGCCAATGGGAACCGTGATCGGCACCCCCAGGTCGATTACGGGCAAGCCGCGCCTGAGTCCGGCTGTGCTGCCCAT